>Ga0256406_1000217_pt1 | contig 112123 bp, 86 predicted proteins | sample RumenRJG_03DNA_FD_185986 | JGI IMG/M metagenome (GOLD analysis project Ga0256406, IMG submission 185986) | Bovine rumen microbial communities from Lethbridge, Alberta, Canada - RJG_03 | ecosystem: Host-associated > Mammals > Digestive system > Stomach > Rumen | place: Canada: Alberta...
ATGGTACTGCAATGCAATGTGGGAGAGTAGGTAGCTGCCTTCTTTTGTAATTTTATCCTGCCGGGTTGTCCGACCGCAAGTCAGACAATCCGGCTTTTTCGTACTTGTATCTCGATTATTCGTATCTAGATTATTCGACATACGTTATTTGTATATAGATTATTCGTTTAATTGTTATACGTTATTCGTATATCTTTTGTATTTCGCTTATTTGTTATTTATTATTCGTTATCCGTATTTCGCTTATTTGTTTTTCTTTTTCTTTTTCTTATTGTTGTTTGTTCCCCGTAGGATTTTTGTTGCTTTTCTTGTTTCTTTTCGTATTCCGTACTTGTTAGTATATGTTCGGGCGTTTACATGCATTTATTCTTTCTTCAGTTTTGCTGTTTCCGATTTGCAAGAAAAGGATATTGAGGATGTGCAGGGTATATATATGCGTTCTAATACATTGTATGTTGTTTAAGTATGACATTATTGGGTATGAATAAAAATCCCACCGTTAAGGACGATGGGAAACCTAATGTTTTCACAACGGAATAATCCTTATTGTGATTTGCTTAAAATTAGTGTCGCAAAATTATATATTTTAATTGATATATACAAGTTATTTGTATTTTTTTTGTATATTTGCGCTTGATATATATCATAATAGTTTTAAATATAATCCTAATATAAATGAAAAAGATTTTAGGTCTCGATCTTGGAACCAGTAGTATTGGTTGGGCGATAGTAAACGAAGCTGAGAAATCAAATGAAAATTCACAGATTGTTCGTTTAGGAGTAAGAGTAAATCCTTTAACAACAGATGAATTAAGTAATTTCGAAAAGGGTAAAAGTATTACAACTAATTCTGAGAGAACGTTAAAACGCAGCATTAGACGTAATTTACAACGATATAAAAATCGAAGGGCTGTGCTTATTGACATTTTAGTTAGAAATAAATTTATAGATGATAATTCTATTCTTTCCGAGAGTGGAAATAATTCAACTTTTGAGACATATCGTTTAAGGGCAAAGTCAGCAACAGAGAAAGTTTCTCTATATGATTTTGCACGCATATTACTTCAAATTAACAAAAAACGCGGATATAAAAGCAATCGTAAAGTTAAAACATCAGAAGAAGGACAGTTGATTGATACAATAGATGTAGCAGAACGTTTATATAATGATAATCTAACGCCAGGACAGTTGTCGTTGATGTTGCTTGAAGAAGGCAAAAAATATCTACCAGAGTTTTATCGCTCAGATTTGCAGGATGAATTCAATAAGATATGGAATTTCCAAAAACAATTTTATCCTGAATTATTAGTAGAACAATTATTCTTAGAATTAAAAGGTAAAAATAGATCTCAAACAGGTGCAATCTGTTTTAAATTATTTAATATTGATGGTATAAAGCGTCAAACAAAAGGATTTGACCTAAAATTAGAGAATTACAGATGGCGCAGTAATGCCCTGAAAGAAAAAGTAGATTTAGAAGTTCTTACAATAATTTTTCAGGAATTAAACAGCCAGATAAATAATGCAAGTGGTTATTTAGGGGATATAAGTGATAGAAGTAAAGTCCTGTATTTAAATAATCAGACGGTAGGACAGTATCAAATGTCTGAGTTAGAGAGGAATCCACATTATAGTTTAAAAAATCAAGTGTTTTATAGACAGGATTATATTAACGAATTTAATAAAATTTGGGAAACTCAATCAATATATCATAAAGAACTTACATCAGAACTAAAAAAAGAAATATTTGATGCAATTTTCTTCCAACGTCCACTAAAGTCTCAAAAGGGGTTGATTTCTTTCTGTGAGTTAGAAAGTCGTAAGGTTGAAGTTGAAAGAGAAGGGATAAAGAAAGAAATAATAATAGGTTCCCGAGTATGTCCAAAATCATCGCCACTGTTCCAAGAGTTTAAAATATGGCAAATCTTAAATAATGTACAGGTATTTTCAGGACGTTCAAAGCGTTTTTTATTGCAGGAAGAAAAAGAAATACTTTTTGAAGAATTAAACTATAAAGAGAAACTATCAAAGAATGATGTGTTGAAATTGTTGTTCAAAAACTATAAAGATTATGATTTAAATTATGAATTACTTGATGGTAATAAAACTCAGTCTGAATTGTTCAAAGCTTATGAAACTATCATAGAATTAAGTGGTTATAGTAAATATGATTTTACAAAAATGGAGTCCAAAAAGGCTAAGCAAATAGTCTTTGATATATTTACAAAACTTGGTATCAATACTGAAATCTTAAATTTTGATTCAAGTTTGAAAGGACATGAATTGGAACATCAATCGATGTATAGTCTTTGGCATTTATTATATTCATTCGCAGATGACAATTCGAAATTAGGTAATGAAAAGTTAGTAGAAAAGTTGTCAGAGAAATATGGTTTTCATACCGAACATGCAAAGATACTTGCAAATATAGCATTCCAATCCGATTATGGTAGTTTAAGTGCAAAGGCAATACGAAAGATACTACCATACATGAAGGATGGCAATGATTATAGTGTGGCGTGTGAATATGCTGGATATCAACACTCAAAGAAATCACTAACGAAAGAACAGTTAAATAACAAGGTTTTAAAAGATAAACTTGAACTTTTGCCACGTAATAGTCTGCGTAATCCTGTGGTTGAGAAGATATTAAATCAGATGATAAATGTTGTAAATGATTTAATAAAAGAATATGGTAAACCAGACGAAATCCGCATAGAACTTGCAAGAGAACTAAAGAAGTCTGCAAAAGAGCGTGAAGAAATGACGAAGGCAATAAACGAAACAACTAAATTGCATGAGGAATATATAAAAATATTAAAGGCATCACCATATAATTTGACAAATGTTAGCCGTAATGATATTATTCGTTACAAGTTGTATATGGAGTTAAAAGGTAATGGCTTTAAGACGTTATATTCTAATACATATATACCACAGGAAAAACTATTCTCAAAAGAATTTGACATTGAGCACATTATTCCGCAAGCAAAACTGTTTGATGATTCATTTTCAAATAAGACTTTGGAGGTAAGACAGGTAAATATTGAGAAGAGTAATGCAACTGCATACGATTACATCGTTAACAAATATGGAAATCAAGAAGCGTTAGATTATAGAAACCGCATAGAAAAACTTTATAAAGATAAGGTTATAGGCAAGACAAAGCATGATAAGCTGCTTATGACAGAAGATGAAATTCCGAGTGGTTTCATCAATCGTGATTTGCGAGATTCACAATATATAGCTAAAAAGGCACGGGAAATTCTCGAAGAATTAGTAAAGTATGTTGTTCCCACAACAGGAAGCGTAACAGACAGGCTTAGAGAAGATTGGCAACTTGTTGATGTTATGAAAGAACTAAACTGGGAAAAGTATGATAGGCTTGGAATGACAGAGATTGTTGAAGGACGTGACGGACAACAAGTTAGAAAAATAAAAGACTGGACAAAACGTAATGACCATCGCCATCACGCAATGGATGCTTTGACAATTGCGTTTACAAAACGCAGTTATATACAATATCTCAACAATCTTAATGCGCGTATACAAAAGGGAGTCGATGACTATATCGATTTAGACATGGTTGAACTTTCTGATTTAAGTAAGGAAGAACGTGCACAAGCTGTGTATGGTATAGAGAAAAAGGAAATGTATAGAGATAAACATGGCAAACTGCGTTTCAATCCTCCAATGCAATTAAATAAATTCAGAGTAGAGGCAAAACATAATTTAGAGAACATACTCGTTTCAATAAAAGCTAAGAATAAAGTTACTACAAAGAATATAAATATAACGAAGAAAAAAGGTGGTACGAACAACAAAATTCAGCTGACACCTCGTGGACCGTTACATAAAGAGACAATATATGGTTGCAGTAAGCGATGTGTTACAAAGTTGGAGAAAGTTAATGGCTCATTCGATATTGATAAGATAAAGACAGTTGCAAAGACAGCATATCGTGATGCACTTCTCGAAAGGCTACGAATGTTTGATAATGAACCGAAGAAAGCGTTTACAGGCAAAAACACGTTGGAAAAGAATCCTTTATGGTTGGACAATATGCACACGCAGAAAGTACCGGAAAAGGTAAAGACTGTTGGCTACGAAACAATTTATACCATTCGTAAAGAGATTTCTCCTGATTTGAAAATTGATAAAGTAATAGACACTCGTATTAGAGATATTCTAAAGGAACGTCTGGCTGAGCATAATGGCAATTCAAAGGTAGCCTTCTCAAATCTTGACGAAAATCCGATATGGTTAAATAAGGGAAAGGGAATATCTATTAAACGCGTAAAAATATCTGGAGTGAATAATGCTATTGCCTTACACGATAAGCATGATAAAGATGGTAAACTTGTCTTAGGCGTAAATGGTAAGAAACTGCCGGTTGATTTCGTAAGTACAGGAAACAACCATCACGTAGCTATCTATCGTAAACCATTGTTTGACAAGAATGGTCAGCAAATACTCAATGAAAAAGTAGAACCACAATTTGAACTTGACGAAAGAATAGTGTCTTTCTATGAGGCAACATCGCGTGCCATACTTGGTTATCCAATAGTAGATAGGGATTATAAAAAAGACGAAGGATGGCAATTCTTGTTCACAATGAAGCAAAACGAATATTTTGTATTTCCATGCTACGATGAAGAAGGGAATATGGTATTCAATCCAAAGGATTATGACGAAGAATGGTATCTCAATCCAGATAACTATGCTGTTATTAGTCCGAATTTGTTTAGGGTACAGAAGATTGCAACAAAAGACTATGTATTTAGACATCATTTGGAAACAACAGTTGAAGATAATAATATTTTACGTAATATAACATGGAAACGCATTACGAATCTTATTTTATTAAATAATGTAATAAAAGTTCGTATAAACCATATAGGTAATATTGTATCAGTAGGAGAATATTGATTTATTATGATAAAGAAAACACTTTGCTTCAGCAATCCTGCCTATCTTTCCCTGAGAGATAGGCAGTTGGTCATTAAATTACCAGAAGTTGAGAAAGCCATCAACTATCCTGAGAAACTGAAACAAGAAGCAGAACTTACAAGACCAATAGAAGATATCGGTATAATAGTCTTGGACAATAGGCAGATTACTCTCACAACAGGATTGATGGATGCTTTGCTTGAAAACAACAGTGCTGTCATAACCTGCGACGCCCGGTCGATGCCTGTAGGAATGATGCTCCCTCTTTCTGGAAATACAACGCAAAGCGAACGCTTCAGACATCAGATTAATTCTTCATTGCCATTGCGCAAACAACTTTGGCAGCAGACAATTCAATATAAAATACGTAATCAGCTGGCTGTACTTAAACAATATACCAATGCTGAAACAAAATGCATGCAGAAATGGGCAAATGACGTTAAAAGTGGCGACACAGAAAACATGGAGGCACGAGCAGCTGCATATTACTGGAAAGGTCTATTCGGACACATTGATGGTTTCGTAAGAGATAGGGACGGAGTTGCTCCAAATAATTTACTAAACTATGGTTATGCCATTCTTCGTGCAGTCGTCGCACGCTCACTGGTTGCCAGTGGACTTTTGCCAACATTGGGAATACACCATCATAATCGCTACAATGCATATTGTCTTGCAGATGATATAATGGAGCCATATCGTCCATATATAGATATGTTGGTTTATGATATAACAGTACAATACGGCATAGATATAGAGCTGTCAAAAGACATAAAAGCAGAGTTGTTGTCTATACCCACATTGGATGTAATAATAGATGGGAAACGTAGCCCGTTGATGATAGGAGTTTCACAAACAACAGCATCTCTATACAAATGTTTCAAAGGTGAAATTAGAAAAATCATTTATCCGGAAATATAAGTAATATGCAAAGGTTTAGCGAATATAGAGTAATGTGGTTGTTGGTTTTGTTTGATTTGCCCACTGAGACAAAAAAGGATATAAAGGAATATACATTATTCAGAAAGAATCTCATAAGAGATGGTTTCACAATGTTTCAGTTCTCCATCTATATTCGACATTGTGCAAGTATGGAAAATGCAGATGTTCATAAAAAGAGAGTGAAATCGTTTCTTCCTCAATTTGGAAAGGTTTGTATAATATGTATAACAGACAAACAATTCGGAAATATAGAACTGTTTTATGGAAATAAACAACAACCGTCAACTGCGCCAGGACAGCAATTAGAACTATTCTGATGCTCTAATATTTTGAAAATTAAAAAGAAGAAACTCATCTTATGATGAATTCCTTCTTTTTCTTCTGCATAATTTTTTATTTTCTAATTATCTTTGTAATATATTGATATTCAATGTATTATAGATAATCAGTTGTTATTGCAGATGCAAAGATACTAATTTTAAAGCAAATCACAACATAATAAAATGGTGTCTAAAATGTCCTTAAGTTGTTATTGCAGATGCAAAGATACTAATTTTAAAGCAAATCACAACCGCTAAGTTTCTTGTTTCTGTGTGTGGAACGTTGTTATTGCAGATGCAAAGATACTAATTTTAAAGCAAATCACAACCAAATATTGTACGATACCTTTTCTGGATTGGTTGTTATTGCAGATGCAAAGATACTAATTTTAAAGCAAATCACAACGCGGCATTATATCAGAAAAAATAGTGGTAAGTTGTTATTGCAGATGCAAAGATACTAATTTTAAAGCAAATCACAACTCTGGAGGTCATGGCGGCGGTGGTAATAATGTTGTTATTGCAGATGCAAAGATACTAATTTTAAAGCAAATCACAACGCTCCGCTACCTCGTTCTGACCTACACCAAGTTGTTATTGCAGATGCAAAGATACTAATTTTAAAGCAAATCACAACACTATCAGCTGCATACCCACCTTTCTTGAAGTTGTTATTGCAGATGCAAAGATACTAATTTTAAAGCAAATCACAACACGTCTGTCAAGCAAGTGTTAGGCAGGTGGTTGTTATTGCAGATGCAAAGATACTAATTTTAAAGCAAATCACAACCAGAATTGGTTTTCATGGGTGAGAGCGGACGTTGTTATTGCAGATGCAAAGATACTAATTTTAAAGCAAATCACAACTCGGGAACGCTCAAATGCACTTCCACCAGTGTTGTTATTGCAGATGCAAAGATACTAATTTTAAAGCAAATCACAACAGAATTGATGAAGGGTGAAATCCTAATTGAGTTGTTATTGCAGATGCAAAGATACTAATTTTAAAGCAAATCACAACACAGCGCGAAAACGTACACGATACGCCGTTGTTGTTATTGCAGATGCAAAGATACTAATTTTAAAGCAAATCACAACCGAACCGGACATCAGCAAGGCTGGCGTGAAGTTGTTATTGCAGATGCAAAGATACTAATTTTAAAGCAAATCACAACACCTTTGGCTGAAGAACCTGCCGCCACTCAGTTGTTATTGCAGATGCAAAGATACTAATTTTAAAGCAAATCACAACACCTCTTATGGTGTAGAGTATAGGGTATTGGTTGTTATTGCAGATGCAAAGATACTAATTTTAAAGCAAATCACAACAGGATGTTCGTGGCAATCGCCTCCTGCTTGGTTGTTATTGCAGATGCAAAGATACTAATTTTAAAGCAAATCACAACGGTGTAGTCTTTGTCCTTGCCCCACTGCTGTTGTTATTGCAGATGCAAAGATACTAATTTTAAAGCAAATCACAACCACAGTTAGACAAACTTAAGGAATCTCAGAGTTGTTATTGCAGATGCAAAGATACTAATTTTAAAGCAAATCACAACTAAATAAAACGGTGGCGGTGCCTGCCACGAGTTGTTATTGCAGATGCAAAGATACTAATTTTAAAGCAAATCACAACTAATCATGTCAACGGCCTCACGATTGACCTGTTGTTATTGCAGATGCAAAGATACTAATTTTAAAGCAAATCACAACCACTGCGCTTCTAACGCTGCATCATCGCTGTTGTTATTGCAGATGCAAAGATACTAATTTTAAAGCAAATCACAACCAATCTTAATCTTGATCAGATGGGCACTTTGTTGTTATTGCAGATGCAAAGATACTAATTTTAAAGCAAATCACAACTGACATGTCAATATCTGCCGTAAGAAATGGTTGTTATTGCAGATGCAAAGATACTAATTTTAAAGCAAATCACAACGTTGTAGACGTATGAATCCTTGCATCTGACGTTGTTATTGCAGATGCAAAGATACTAATTTTAAAGCAAATCACAACACGTGGAAACAGCACGTGAGACGGGCTTTGGTTGTTATTGCAGATGCAAAGATACTAATTTTAAAGCAAATCACAACTAAACAACATTTACAAACTGAAGGCAAGCAGTTGTTATTGCAGATGCAAAGATACTAATTTTAAAGCAAATCACAACGCATACTTCTTCTTGATAGACTGAACGATGGTTGTTATTGCAGATGCAAAGATACTAATTTTAAAGCAAATCACAACGATGACAGGTCAAACGTTTGGGCGAAAGCAGTTGTTATTGCAGATGCAAAGATACTAATTTTAAAGCAAATCACAACTTCAAGGAATTCTGGCGTGATGACGCTCGCGTTGTTATTGCAGATGCAAAGATACTAATTTTAAAGCAAATCACAACCAAAGGAGCGCAAGGTTACATGCCCCTGGCGTTGTTATTGCAGATGCAAAGATACTAATTTTAAAGCAAATCACAACATAAGTTTCAAAGAAAAACTTTCAAAGTCGTTGTTATTGCAGATGCAAAGATACTAATTTTAAAGCAAATCACAACAGAATGTAAACAACGGCGAAACAATGCAAGGTTGTTATTGCAGATGCAAAGATACTAATTTTAAAGCAAATCACAACCGAACGAGTGATTAAACAAGTCCGTGAACGGTTGTTATTGCAGATGCAAAGATACTAATTTTAAAGCAAATCACAACAAAATATGGGTTCCTTTCTTGCATAAAAGAGTTGTTATTGCAGATGCAAAGATACTAATTTTAAAGCAAATCACAACTTCATCTGCACCCGATATAGATCGGAGATGGTTGTTATTGCAGATGCAAAGATACTAATTTTAAAGCAAATCACAACTTCTTGAGTAAGAGATTCTCGAATAGGTGTGTTGTTATTGCAGATGCAAAGATACTAATTTTAAAGCAAATCACAACGAGTATTTCGACAGCCTGACCACCGATGTGGTTGTTATTGCAGATGCAAAGATACTAATTTTAAAGCAAATCACAACACGCATCAGTATTCAGCGGAATAGGAGGCCGTTGTTATTGCAGATGCAAAGATACTAATTTTAAAGCAAATCACAACTATCATCACGCTTTTTCAATACTCTCTCAAGTTGTTATTGCAGATGCAAAGATACTAATTTTAAAGCAAATCACAACCGTTCGCTCGAACATTCCAACTCTTGTCTGGTTGTTATTGCAGATGCAAAGATACTAATTTTAAAGCAAATCACAACGGCAACAACACGCAGACCATTAGTACAACAGTTGTTATTGCAGATGCAAAGATACTAATTTTAAAGCAAATCACAACCCATCGGTGGATTGCTCTACGTCTTATGCTGTTGTTATTGCAGATGCAAAGATACTAATTTTAAAGCAAATCACAACCCGTCATCGATTGCAACAAGCCAACCAAGGGTTGTTATTGCAGATGCAAAGATACTAATTTTAAAGCAAATCACAACTGAGGTTAGGAAGGCTCTTGATGAGAACAAGTTGTTATTGCAGATGCAAAGATACTAATTTTAAAGCAAATCACAACAGAAAGCCTGTCATCTTGCCCCACATGCTGTTGTTATTGCAGATGCAAAGATACTAATTTTAAAGCAAATCACAACCTTGCTTTTGCTGCCCATTAAGCAGATAGCGTTGTTATTGCAGATGCAAAGATACTAATTTTAAAGCAAATCACAACATATTGAAAGAACAGCAACAGGGGAAAAGAGTTGTTATTGCAGATGCAAAGATACTAATTTTAAAGCAAATCACAACATGACCGCCGGCGGCAAGTTCAAGGACGGAGTTGTTATTGCAGATGCAAAGATACTAATTTTAAAGCAAATCACAACCGAGATAGACCATCTTCAGACGCATGTTGCGTTGTTATTGCAGATGCAAAGATACTAATTTTAAAGCAAATCACAACCGACAGCGGGATTAATTACACGAATTACAGTTGTTATTGCAGATGCAAAGATACTAATTTTAAAGCAAATCACAACCCCTCACTATCATTTTATTATTTTTGACTTGTTGTTATTGCAGATGCAAAGATACTAATTTTAAAGCAAATCACAACTTCTTTGCAAAGCGTTTGTAACGAGAATTGTTGTTATTGCAGATGCAAAGATACTAATTTTAAAGCAAATCACAACCGTCTTTGCGGTGGCAATTCTCCCAGATTCACCCTTTTGGGCTGCGAAAATTGCCCGATTGCCTGTCTGAACCGACGGAATTTTGCGAATTGCCTTTCAATTTCCATTTTCATTCTGACTCTGTAATTTGAAAGGTAAAGTGGTAGGCATTTTCTTGACAAATGCCTTTTTTTGAGTGTTTAGAATGTTAAATAATAGAAAATTTGCTATTTTCTTTGGGAAAGTTTGTTTAATAATAGAAATTTTGCTATCTTTGCAAAGTCAAATAACAAATATCATATATGAAGAGTAAAGAATTACATCGAAGATTCATCAAGCAGGCTACAAGTTCGACCATGCAGAGGGAAGCCACTACTTCTACATCAAGAATGGCGAACTGACAGAGCCGATCCCGTATCACGGGGCAAAGGAAATGTTCCAACCACTTGCAAACAAGTTGATTAAAAAGTACGGAGTGTAAGGGCTCCGTACTAAAAAACAAAATAAAGTATAACCCAAAAAGAACCACAGAGTCATGGAGAAGATTATAATGATTGTAGGAGCGTCTAAGGATATGCTTAATGCGTATTCAGACAATTGTGAAGGTATCTACGCAGGCGGTGATACTATTGAGGAAGTAAAGGCTGATACAGAGGAGGCAATCCGCTTGATCAAGAAAAATTTGCCTGAGGACAGATGGCCAGAGCAAATTAAAGGTGATTATGTATTGGAATGGAGATTCGACGTGCCGAGTTTCCTTGAATACTACTCTAGTTTTATTTCTCTTGCTGGTATGGAGAAAATGACAGGTATCAACCAAAAACAACTGTCTAATTACCTTAATCATCGTGCCGTTCCTCGCAAGAAACAAGCGGACCGAATTATTACTGGGATTCATCGTTTTGCACACGAATTATTAAGTATAACACTCTGATTTGTTATTTGACAGATACAATCAGCGTTGCCGGAGCAGAAATGTTCCGGTTTTTTCTACCATTTCCTGTGAATGTATACAAGGGAATTTCCTATATTTGCAGTAGAAATTAAATGTGTTTACTATGGAGTTCTTCTTTACGCTCATATTGACATGGATAATAGTTTACCTGATGGTGAAGGCAGGTGAACGAAAACCGAGGTGTAAATGGACGGAAGAGGATTCTTTCCGTTTCTACAAAATGTCTTTGGAACATGAGTATAATAAAGTCGTCGAAGGTGCACGTTCCAGCGATCTCAGATGCAAGAGACTGAAACGAGAGTATGAGGAACTTTCAGAATTTAAAAAATATGGGATTACTCCTATAGAATTGTAACCCTCATAGCATAATCAAATATGCCCCACCGCTAAGTCGATGGGGGATTTTTATGTACTTTTATAACGTGCTTTCTTGCTGTAATTTTGTACTTATAAAAGCAAGAGACTATGGCATCAAATTATCAAGAGTTCGTAACGACCGTCAAACTCAACTCTGAGGAGGCGAAGAACAAACTGGAGCATCTGCGTAAGGATACTGAGCGGTGGATCAAGGAGTTGTTATTGCAGATGCAAAAAAAAGAATTTATCCTGAGAAAACTATATGCTTCTTTAAATAATCAAGTAAATTTGATGTTATATATTGTTATTAATGATGTCTGTATGGAATATTAAAAAGTCTTTAAAATTTCAATAATTTAAAGTTAAACGAGTAATTTTTGAATTGATTTTTAATATTTTTAGTAATTTTCTTTGCTAATAAAATGTTTTTTAGTACTTTTGCAGCGCAAGTATTATGACGGTGAATAAGTTTTCGATAGTTTATGTTCTGATGTTGCTGTTGTTTGTTTCTTGCGATTGCAAGCTAAAGACAGGCGATGCCGACGATGATGTCAAGACCATTATCGAGGTTCAGCGTTATGACCGTTTGCAGAGCCGTTATCTCACTACCGGCGATTTTTCTGCCCTTCAGCAGATGAGTACGGGCTATCCGATGGAGACGCGCATACTCATAGAGGATATACTTGAGATAGGGCAGGTTAATGATGCTGATATAAACAGCAAGTTTCTTAATTTCTTTCAGGACACGATTGCTCAGACCATTATTACCGAAGCAGAGGCTCAATATGCCGTTATGGACGACATAAACTCTCAGCTGACAGATGCGTTTCATAATCTCAGCAAGATGTTGCCCGATATTAAGATACCGATGATCTATGCGCAGATAAGTGCTTTTCAGCAGAGTATTGTTGTCAGCGACGATGCTATCGGCATTTCCATCGACAAATATCTTGGTGAGAACTATTCTCTTTATTCCAGATATTTTACAGACGAGCAGCGTTCGCAGATGAACCGCGACAATATTTTGCCCGACTGCATCAGTTTTTACCTTATAAGCAAGTATCCATTGCGCGACTTTGACACTCGCAGCCAGAACGACTGCGACGTTTATATTGCCAAGATTCATTGGGTTGTCAACAAGTCGTCTGGCAGAAAATACTATAATAATAAAACGATAAGTGCCATAGACCGCTACATGAGTTCGCGCCATGACGTGAGTGTAGACGATATGTTGCGCGATACGGTCTATACCATTTTTCCCTGAAAGGCGCCTGTTTTCTTCAGGTGATTGTTCAGTTTGTCTGTAAACTCGTGGTTTTTCAGTCCCCAGTCTGGTGCTATCAGCATCTCCTTCGGCGACTGTGAGACAAAGCGCTCAAGTATAATATCCTTTCTTATGTATTGTATATACCTGGTAATCAGCGAGATGTATTCGTCTACGGTGTAGACGTGGAACGGCTTTTCGGCATATTCCTGTGCCAGTCTTGTGCCTTTTATAATCTGCAACTGGTGTATTTTCAGAATGTTTATGGGCAGTTCTGAGATTATGGCAGCCTGCCTTATGCTTTCGTTTTCGTCCTCTCCCGGCAGTCCGAGTATGACGTGTGCTCCGCAGAGAATGTTTCTTTTAGCCGTTTCCTCGATAGCTTTCTTGCTGCATCCGAAAGTATGTCCGCGATTTATTCTTTCCAGCGTAAGGTCGTTAGCCGTCTCTATTCCGTATTCCACTATGACGAATGTCTTTTCCGCGAGTTGTGCAATGTAGTCGAGAATATTGCTGTCCACACAGTCGGGGCGTGTTCCGATTACTAATCCAACGATGTCCTGACATTGCAGTGCTTCGTCGTATATTCTTTTCAGCTTGTCCTTGTCGCCGTAGGTATTGGAATATGCCTGAAAATAAGCCAGATATTTCATGTCGGGATACTTCTTTCTGAAGAAGTCCTTGCCCCGTTCTATCTGCTCCGTAACGCTCAGTTGCCTGTTGCAGTAAGCCGGATTGAAAGTCCTGTTGTCGCAGAACGAGCATCCTCCCGTTGATATCCGTCCGTCTCGGTTAGGACAAGAAAATCCTGCGTCTACGGCAATTTTCTGTACTCTGAATGGAAATTGCCGCCTAATCCACGTGCCATAGTCGTTGTAGCAGTTCATTATTCTTTTCTTGCAGAATTGTTGTTCATGTTTTCGTTTCCTATCCGAAGAGCAGCCTCAGAGCCTCTTCCACGCGCTTCACGGTGTGCAGTTTTATGCTGTATGCCTTTGTGTCGATGTCGCCGATGTAGTCGGGTACTATCATGTCGGTAAATCCCAGTCGTTCAGCCTCTGCTATACGCTGTTGCAGTCGTGCCACCTGTCTTACTTCGCCGCTCAGTCCTACCTCTCCTGCCATGCACCATCCTTTCTCTATCGGTGTGTCAACATGGCTCGAAAGCACTGCCGCTATCACACCCAAGTCTACGGCAAGGTCGGTAATTCTCAGTCCTCCGGCAATGTTGACGAATACGTCTTTCTGTATCAGTTTGAACCCAACTCTTTTCTCCAGCACTGCAAGCAGCATGTTCAGCCTGCGTTGGTCGAATCCCGTTGCCGCCCTCTGCGGTGTTCCGTAAGCCGCTGTCGATACGAGCGCCTGCGTCTCCACCATGAATGGCCTCATGCCTTCCATAGCCGAGCATATTGCTATGCCCGACAGACCCTCGTGGTCGTTTCTGAGCAGCAGTTCCGACGGGTTAGCCACAGGTCTCAGTCCGCGTTGCAGCATCTCGTATATTCCGAGTTCCGACGTACTTCCGAAGCGGTTTTTTATTGCTCTCAGTATTCTGTAGATGTGCTGCTGGTCGCCTTCAAACTGTATGACCGCATCGACGATGTGTTCCAGTATTTTCGGTCCAGCCAGTGAGCCTTCCTTCGTGATGTGTCCTATCAGCACCACCGGTGTTCCGCTTTGCTTGGCATATCTCAGCAGTGCCGCCGTGCATTCCCTTATCTGCGTTATGCTTCCCGGCGAACTGTCAGCTGTTTCGGTGTATATTGTCTGTATGGAGTCAACTATCACTATGTCTGGCTCACACTGCCTTATGTTGTCGAAAATGCTCTCGAGCATCGTTTCGCACAGTATGAGCGTGTTTTCTGGCAACTGCCTTCCGCTGTTTCCGTCAGCCTCGTAGAGTCGCTGCGCCCTCATCTTCAGCTGTTCGGCGCTTTCCTCTCCGCTGACGTAGAGTATTTTCTTTTCCTGCATTTGCAGTACGGTTTGCAGTGTGAGCGTGCTTTTTCCTATTCCCGGCTCACCTCCAATCAGTATTATCGAGCCAGGCACGAGTCCGCCTCCGAGCACTCTGTTCAGTTCGCTGTCGCCCATGTCGATGCGTTTCTGCTCCGACGTTTCAATGTCTTTCAGCTTCATGGGCTTCATGCCGGCAGCCTTTCCTGCGCTCAAGGTGCTGCTCCTGGCTGCGTTGCCTGCGGAGCTGCTGCCAAGACGTATCTCCTTGAAAGTGTTCCACAGTCCGCACGACGGACATTTGCCTATCCATTTCGACGATTCCTGTCCACAGTTGTCGCAAACGTATGCTATTCGTTCCTTTGCCATTTGTTGTATTTTTTCTTTCCGAGCACAAAGGTACGAATTTATTTTCAGTCAGAAAAGAATACGACGGCATAACCATCGGCAAAATATATATATAATCAATTTTCGCCCATTTACTGTCGCGAGAGTGCCCTCGAAACCCGTTTTGAAAATCAGAGGGGCAAAATATGCTCAAAATTCGCGCTGCAACTGTAATTACCTGACAGTCAGTTTGTTAGTTGCGAATGTAACGTTTGTGTGCAGGAAATGTATATGTTAAAATTGTCAAAGAGCATGTTTGAGAATGTCAAACAGTGTGTTTGAGGATGCCAAACATAGTGTTTGGGGGTGTCGGGCATAGTGTTTTTCATGTAGAAAAAGACGATACAGTCGCCTCAAACATACTCTTTGACATTTTTAACAGTTGTGTTTGGGCTTGAAATTAACAGATTTTTACACATTCAGAGGTTAAATTTATTCTATTTGGAGAGTTTTTCCCTGTCAAAATTTTTCATCGTTTTTCGGTTCGGAAGAATAATCTGATGAGTTTGGCACAGTTTTTGCTGTAAGAAAAATAACGTGCATCGAAGAATGCAGAAAATGATGCTTATATGGACTTATGATATTAAATAATGTAACGAAATGCCCGAAATAGAAAAAATAGCATTAACTTTGCAGTCAATATTTGCTTACGGAAGGAAAATGAAACATATATACAAACCATTATCAACCATGCTGTTGTCGCTGCTGCTGATAGCCTGCAACGGCAGCGAAACGGCTCCGGAAGCCGTCAGCCGCAAAAAAACACAGGCAGAAGACCTGAACACGATAAACGTGGCAGTCATGCCCACGCTCGACTGCCTGCCACTGTACGTAGCAGAAGCGTCAGACATGTTCAGCCGAAATGGACTGAGCGTAAACCTCATGACCTACACATCTCAGATGGACTGCGACACAGCCATACAGCGCGGATGGGCAGGTGTGTCTGTCAGCGACAAGATTAGGGCAGACCGCATGGCTGCCGCAGGAACCGAGCTGCAATATCTGTTTTTCACAGACACCTACTGGCAGCTCATTGCCAACAGCCGCAGCCGCATACACGAGACATCGCAACTGGGCAACAAGATGGTAGCCATTACGCGCCACTCGGCAACCGACACCTATGCCACAATGCTCATAGGCAGGGCAAGGGCTAAGGCAGACATCTTCAAGGTGCAGGTGAACGACGTGTCAATACGCCTGAAGATGCTGCAAAACAATTCCGTCGATGCAGCAATGCTTACCGAGCCATACGCCACAATAGCACGCCGGAACGGACACAACGTGCTGGCAGACAGTCGTAACGACGGCTTACGATATGGCGTGTTCGTCGCTGCGGAACAGTTTTCGCGACAGGCGGCATACAGACAGAAACTCGACAAGATGAAGGAGATATATGACTTGGCATCTGACTCGGTAAGGAAATATGGCTACTTGCACTATAAAGACATACTCAGGGACAAGTACCGACTGACAGAAGGAAACATAAAAATGCTTGAGAAAGACCTCCGGCATAAGACAAACGACAAGAAATAGAACGATGACTATGGAAGGATATGAGAACGGAAAGTTCCGTACGATATATAAGATGCTGACAAATGGCGAGCTCGGAACAGCCATGACGGAATATGAAAAGGTGTCGGCAGACATGGTAAACCCGTTGCTGCAAGAGCGTTTTCAGCAGATACGCAACGACTATCGGCTGATGCTCGACTTCCTGCTGCGTGGTTTCAGGGACACCGAGCGCGACCGGCTCTACAGTCAACTCATAGTGCGCTTCGACCAGCTCGTTGCCGATACCGACACGAATATGCAGACCGAAAACAGCCAGATGTTTGCCAACATAAAGAAAAACCTTGCAGCCTTCAGTGCACAGCATGATGAAGTATACGGCAGGCTGGAGGCGTTTGTTACCGACATGGCAATGACGGAACTGGAAGAAGAAGCCATACAGGACCTGAAACAAAAGGACCTGTGCGAACGACACTATTCCTTCATGTCGAAACTGTTTGAGCATATCTGGCTCTCTCCACAGTGGAGCGACGACGACATGGCGGCTTACGAGAGGCTGCTGCTGTCGCCGACAATCGAACGCAATGACATTATGCTCATACTGAGTGCCGTTTTTCTTGCCAACTCGCAGTGTTTCGATGCGCGAAAGACACTGCTGATGGTCAACATTTCGGCAAAGGCAACAGACGAACACATACGCCAGCGTGCGCTGGTGGGATGGGCGCTGACACTCGACGAGCGCATGTCGCTCTATCCGCAGCTGACCGACGCCATACGGGAATACTGCGGCAACGACGGCAACACACAGCAGCTGGTGGAACTGCAGAAGCAACTCTATTTTTGCCTGAATGCAGAACGCGACAACGAGGCTATACAGAAAGACATAATGCCCGACATCATAAAGAACAGCAACCTTAACATTACGCGTTTCGGTATAGAGGAAAAAGACGAAGACACACTGCAAAACATACTCAACCCTGAGGCTCAGGAAGAAGCCATCGACAAGGTGGAACAGAGTTTCCGCAAGATGGTGGAGATGCAGAAGGCAGGCTCTGACATTTATTTCGGCGGTTTTTCGCAGATGAAAAGGTTTTCCTTCTTCTTCCAGACGGCAAACTGGTTTGCACCGTTCGACGTAAATCATCCTGCAATAAAGCATGTTACGGGCAGCGGAAAGCAGACAGCCTTCATCCAGGCATTGCTGAAAAGCGGACCGTTTTGCGACAGCGACAAATACTCATTCGTGCTCGCCATGTCGAACGTCTTTGACCGTTTGCCAGACAATATAAAGGAAATGATGAACGGCGAAAGCATGTTTGAGGTCTACAACGCAAGCCAGGATACCGAGTCGCCGGTGTATATACGACGTATGTACTTGCAGGACCTGTACCGCTTCTTTAAACTTTATACCAACAAGCAGCTGCTGCACAATCCGTTCAACAGTCAGCATGGCAAGCGGGGGACGGCTCTCTTCATAGACCACAGTGTGTTCTGCGGAACGATAGCTGACGACCGCTATACGGAGATAGGGCAGTTTCTGCTGAGAAGGAACAACACGCGGGAAGCCTGGAGCATGATAGAACGTTTACGGGAAATACAGTCTGACAGTCTCTTGGAACTGCGTGCGCAGTGCCTTTACATGCAGGGAAAGAGCGAGGAAGCAGAAATGCTGTACAGAAAAGTTGTGGAGAAAAATCCCGACGATGCCAAAGCAATATCGGCACTGGCAAAGATAACATTTCAGACAGGAAGATACGACGAGGCAGTGGAATACTATAAACACTTGCAGCAGCAGTATCCCGACAAGTTATCATACCAGCTGAACTACTGCGTTGCACTGTCGAAGACTCCACAAGTGGCTGAGTCGATAGAGACGCTGTACAGACTTTACTATGAAAACCCAGACAACCACAATGTGCTGCGGGTGCTGGCGTGGAACCTGTTGGTAGCCAAACGTACCGAACAGGCAGGCACGGAATATGAAAAACTGCTGCAAATAGGCGATCAAAAGGCAGAAGACTGGCTGAACGCAGGATATTACTACCTGATAGTTCGCAACGTCGAGAAAGCAGTAGACATGTTCAGACGCTACGTGGAAGAAAGCAAGTCTGCACAGGATGCACGACATCTGATAGGCAGGCAGATAGCTGCCGACGCTGACGTTTTGCTTGAAAATGGTATCGACAAGATAGAGATGCAACTCATAGTCGACCTCGTTATGGAGTCGATGTAGCGCAAGTCTATATCTTGCATATATCGAAATAAGGACAGATCATGCACCTTGACGGTTTCGATGTAGGCTTAAACGGCTTGTCCTTGTCGAAGATGTCGGCAATGGTATTATCTATGTAAGTCATAAATTCATCCTCATATTCTTTAATATCTTTGATTTCGTCTTTCCCAAACTTCAGTGTCGGGTCGTAATTGCTGCTCGACGAACGCTGAATGAAGAGTAGGGCAGGGCTTACAGGCAGGTCGTTGGCATTGTATTTCTCAGAGTTTCTGACTATTGACGCATACAGCATGGTTTGCAGGAAATAGTCGCTGTGCTTCTCAATGTTGTCGTCGACGAACACATCTTCTACGCTGTTTATTCTCTCAGGCACGGAATGACCGGTTTTATAGTCAATAACGCGAATTCTGTTGCCATCATCCGGCGTGCTGATCATGTCCAGCCGGTCAATCTTACCACATAGACTGAGGTTAATCTTTTCGCCCTTCGCACTGTCAAAACTGTAATCTTTCCACACCTCTTTTTCCAGTCCTATGATGCAGAAAGGAGCCAGTTTTAAGTCATTGCGAAGCAGTTGCACCAGATAGTTGGTTATCACTTCCCTGTTGATAAGTTGCAGTCCGTTGTATTCCGGTATCTGTTTGTCATTCTCGTTAAGTTTGAACAGTTCCCGCTTGAATGCACTGTCGACAGCCATGACAATCCTCTCCTTATGCTTGATGAGATACTCTATCTGTTGCTTTTCTATCGTCCCGTTTTCACTCTTGATAGAGTTGTATAGGATTTCTGCAGCATAGTGGAATATGTTTCCAAACATTCGGTTGTCAATGCTGTCCTCATCATACTCGTCAAGTTCCCTTATACGTGCCAGTTTGCTGTAGAAAAAACGCTTCTGACAGCGCAGGTAGCAGTTGATGTCGGTAGGGTATATGCGCTTCAGGCTATTCAGTTTGCTGACGACAGTATCGTCTTTGGCTATCTCGCGGTTGGTTGACGAAACAGGAGAAAGCTCTGTCTTGATGTTCTTTCTGGTAATGTCGTGATTCGATTCCACCATCATTTGCAGCATGAATCGGCTCATCTCGTTCATGTGTCCAGACTCGGTAGAGTTGTTGTAGATAATGGTTATATCCTTCGCCCTTTGTATCAGACGATAGAAATAATAAGCATATATTGCAACTTTGTTGTCGATTGTAGTCAGTTCAAACGACTTCTTGACAGAATACGGAATAAAGCTGTTGTCGTGAAGTGATTTCGGCAGTTTGCCCTCGTTGCATGAAAGAATGAGCAGATGCTCAAAGTCGAGGTTGCGAGTTTCGAGCACTCCCATGATTTGCACACCCTTTATTGGCTCTCCATGAAAAGGAATGGATGTTGAAGATATAATCTGCTGCAACAGTCTCTGGTATGTGTTGTTGTCTACAACGAGGTCGTTGTCGGCAATAAGAGTATACAGCCTGTTTAGCAGGGTATATGTCCTGAACACCGACTCCTGAAAGAACGCATCGTCGGGAAGCATCTCTTTGCCGCGAGTGGCTATCTTTTCTACAATCTTTATAAGCCATTCCGTCATCGAGAGATTATAGTTGTCAGTGTCGATGTCGCCGAACAGAATGCTCAGCGACTCATTCTCGCACAGTTCAGCCTTATTCGGGAAATAGCGTTTCTTAGTGTTTAAGTCATCGTAGAGTTGCTTTGCATCCTCAGAAACAAGACTTATGTATGAATGGCGGAGTATGTTGTTGACGTGTTTTAGCCTATACTTGTCAGTGTTTTTCACCTTTCCCACTGTTTGCAATTTTATCAACAGGCTTATGAAAGATGCTATAGGTGTCTGATTTAGAGGGTATCCTGATGTGATGTTTATTTCTTTTGCTTTATCCGGCAGGCAGTGTGTGATAGTTTGCAGCAGTCCCTCGTTGCACAAGACAATAGCCGTTTTGCGTCCGGCATCAATGCGTTCATCGGTAAGCCATTGTGCAACATATCTTCCCTGAGCGTTCTCAGTGGGCGAACTTATGTAGGTTATGTTTTTTGGAGCATTGAAATTACTGTAGATATTGTCGTCGTTTGAGTCCAGTTCGTTAGTAAACGACTGCATGTTTTGGTTGATAAATCGTCCTGCCTCATGCTGCGAATTGCAGTAATAATAGTCAAAATCCCAGTAAAACTTGGCACAATCGTCGTGTTGTAGGCGTGAAAAAAGCATCTTTTCGCTTTTCTGCAATAAGTTGAAACCAACAAAAAGATACAGCTTGTTCTTGAGTTTCATGTCTTTCTTGTTGACAACTTCGCGATAGAGTGCACCCTCGTATGTCAGGTTTTGCTTGTTAAGACGGTTGTTGAAGTCAACATATACATCGTAAAGACAGTTCCAAAGTCTGAGAAAACGCTCGCGCAACTTGCTGTTGTGGTCGTCGGTAAACTGGCTGAAAAACTGTTTCAGGGTTTCTTTCTGTTCATCGCTGAGATAGTCGATGCTGTCAAATTCATGCAGGTTGGCGACGTTGTTGAAAATCATTCTGGCATCTGCCATGTTCTTGTCTATGTCGTCGAAGTCGGACAAAAGCAGTTGCCCCCAGCCGTAGAACTCATCAAGCGTTTCGTTGCTTTTGGTAATTTCTACGTAGCTGTGGTACAGTTCGCATATCAGTTTTATCTCATCGGGTATGACGTAGTCCGACATTGAGTGCAGCAGCTCGTTTATTGTAATGTATGACGGACTCCAAATCGGCTTGTCAGATATATCTGCAAAAGCCTGATTTAGGAAGAGAGCAGCCCTCTTGTTAGGGAATACGACAGTTATGTCTGACAGGTTTGTGCCATATTTCTCAAGTATATCGTTGGCTACATATTTTATAAATGTATTTTCCATGTTATGTTTCTGTTTAGATGTTTCTTTACGGTTTCACTTCCTCTATGCGTTGCTGATATACGTACCAGATGTATCCCTCGATGTCGGAATGTCCCATTTGCGTCAGCAGCCCCATGTAGTTTCTCACCTGCTCCTGATATTTGCTGTTTGGTTTGCCGAACTTATAGTCTACGACGATTATCTTTTCCCCTTTCTTTATCACTCGGTCGGGACGGTATTCTGTCATCTTTCCGTCGTCGTCCCTTGTTATAATTGTTTGTTCAGCGAACACTTTGCAATCGTCAGTAAACCAACTCTTTATAGTGCTATGGCTGAAACTTTTTCTAAGTATATTCTCTATCTGTCGAGCAGATATTGTAGTCGCTGAAAGAATACCGTCGTTCTCGTATTTCCTCAGTACGTTCTCTATGTCGCTGATGCTATAAATTTCCGCCAGCATGTTGTGTAGAATTGTGCCCGTTTCGATGTATTTATTCTTGTCTTCGCTTACAAATCGCCTGCTCGCGTTGCTCTCCTTAAACGATGTTCTGTTGCTGTAGCTTTCCATGTTCAGGCTCTCACTGATGCTGCCTTTTATAAAAACATTCTTGCTGTCGTTCTCCTTTTTATGGTGTTCGATAGCCTTTTCGCCCAAAGAGAACGTTGTAGTTTCTTCTTCCTCGATGTATGAAGCATCGTCGAACATTCCGTTTATGTTTTGCAACACGCTCTCCAGCAACTTGCTTCTGCCAGTTGTCTTGCCTTTCTGACCTATCACGTTGAGAGTCTTGCCTGCTCTTGTAAAGGCAACATACAGCAGGTTGAGATTATCGATGATGTTCTGCAAGTGCTCGCTGTTGTAGCTTTCGGCATATACGCTGCCCTTCATTTGCTTTTCATAGAGCGAAATAGGAATGATAGGCAGTCTTGCGAAAGGTTGCACATCGGTCTTACACCACAGTGTTTCGCCTCTTTTTTCTGTCTCCCAGTCGCAGAAAGGCAGTATGACGTGGTTGTACTCCAGTCCCTTGCTACGGTGTATTGTCAGCAGATGCACGCCGTTGGCTTCATCTATCTGTATGGCGTTTTTGTATAGAGATTCGTTCCATGTCTTTATGAAAGAGTCTATGTCGGATATGTTGTCTGCCAGATATTCTTGCAGTTCGTCGAAGAATGCGCAGATGTAAGCCCCCTGTCCGTCTACCGTATGCATGTCGAATACCTTATATATATACTCCGCCATTTCGTACAGCGGCATGTTCCTTATCTCGTCTATATTGTCTGTAAATTCCTTTGGCAGCATTTCGTCGATGTTTTCGCTCCATCCGATGATGTTGCTTTCGTCTATTTTCCGTCCGAGAATAGTCTTCTGGTATGTCTTTGCGATATTTACTTTCGTCAGGTAGTCGTCTGAATGGCTTATGTAGTGCAGTATGTCGATGATGAGTTTCACTGTTGGCGACGAGCTTATGTGGAAAGCCTCGTCAGAGACTATTGGCACTTCAGGCATGCATGCCATCATGTATTCGGCTATCTGTGCTATCTGTGCATTGTATCGTGTCAGTATTGCTATGTCGTCAGGCGATGCACCTGCCTCCAGCAGTTCCGACACGAGGCTGACAATCCTGTCGAGAGTAGTCTGCTGATAGTCTGTCTTGCTTAGCAGTTCGATGCCTACGTATCCGCTTTTGCTTTCTCGGTTAGCCTTTATTTTCTTCAGTTCTGCCTGCGGGTAAGCCTCTTTTATGAGTTCAGCATTATTGTTTCCGTCGTGTTTCAGTTGCTGAAATTCGGTTTCGGCAGCGTGCTCAAAGAACACATTGTTAAACTCTACGACTCTCTTGTCTGAGCGGAAGTTGACGTCGAGCGGAGTTATCTCCACTTCATCCTTATAGTTTGGGAACTCATCCTTTATGTTGTTCAGCAGTTGCCAGTCGCCGTCTCGCCATCGATATATGCTCTGTTTCACGTCGCCCACTATGAGGTTTGAAGAGTGGCTGTGGCTCATGCACTCGTTGAGCAGCACCTTGAAGTTTTTCCATTGCACGGAGCTTGTGTCCTGAAACTCGTCTATCATGATGTGTTCCATGCGCGTGCCGATTTTCTCGAATATAAACGGCGAGTCGCTGTTGTCTATCAGTTTGTTGAGCAAATCCTGTGTGTCGCTCAGCAGAAAGCGTCCGGCATCATGGTTAGACTCTCTCACTTCGCGCTCGATATATTCCAGCAGTCGCAGTTCGGCGAGATGATTCAGAGTCATCGTTGCCGACATTGCCAGCCGTGCCAGTTTCTGCCTTTCCTTCTCGGTGTCGGCAAGTAGTGGTTGCAGGGTAGTGTCTACCAGTTGCATTATGGTGTCATATTGCTTGTTGCTCTTTGCCACCCATTTTTCTGCGTCGTTGATGTGGTTTTCCACTTTGTTGCCCGTGCCGAGCACAGTATCGTCGAATGTTCCCTCACGCAGCTTGTTGAAGTAGCTCCAGATGCCTCTCTGCTTGCCGCTGAGGCAGTCTTCCTGAAGTCCGTTTTCTTCCAGTATTTTGAAAAACTCGTTGCCTCTGCGTGTCATTTTCTCCTTTGCCTGAAGCGAGATGTCGTACAGTTGCTTCCTGTATTCGTCGAATTCGTCTTCGTTGTGGAAGGCAAGGCTCAGGCTCTTGGCGTTGGCTTTGTAGACCTGCTTGAATATGTTTTCGCCGAATTTCTTTATAGAACGTATCACGTTCCAGCTCTTGTCTTCGCTTATTTTCTCGGAAATGAACTTTATAATCCATATCAGCAACTTGTCGTTCTGCTTCAGTTCGTCTATCATTGAGTCGACGGCAGCCTGCTCTATCTGCCTGTCGTTCAACTCAATGCGCAGGTTTGCCGACAACTGCAGCTCGTGTGCGAGGTTGCGGAATATGCGTTGGAAAAACGAGTCGATGGTCTCTATGCGGAAATAGTGATAGTTGTGCAGCAGCAGGTGCAGCGCCTGTCCGGCTCTTTCCCTTATCTGCACGTCAGACAGGCTCACCTCCTGCCTGATGGTATCGAGGTAGCTTTCAGAGTCGGGCAGTGCATTGGCTATGCCGTACAGATGGGTCAGAATGCGCTGTTTCATCTCTTCGGTAGCCTTGTTGGTAAACGTAACAGCCAAGATGTTGCGATAGTTTTCCGGATTTCGTAGCACAATCTTTATGTATTCAACAGCCAGACGGTAGGTCTTTCCGCTGCCGGCACTCGCCTTATACACTGATAGTCTTTTCTTGTCGTTCATCTTTTTTCTCGTGTCAGGTAATGATTTCGGTTTTGCGTAGATACTGTGCGCAATACTTTCCACTGCAAAAATAAGAAAAAAACTTGTAATACGAAAGATAATTTGCATGTCATCTTCATGTCGGAGCAATAATAAATTCAGTTTCGGTTTCAGAATTCGGATTTCCCAACGAATTATTATGCCGTGCACGGTGTTACTGTCTGCGCGAAAAAGTTAATTCCATGACCTTACAGCAAAAAGTGTGCCAAACTCGTCTGATTTTTCTTTCGAGCCGAAAAACGATAAAAAATTTTGACAGGAAACCCCTCTCCAAATAGAATCGGAACAGCCTCCGAAAGTGCCAAAATATGCAAAAATCGTCCTCAGATATGCGTGTTAAAAATGTCAAAGAGCATGTTTGAGGCTGGTAACGGCATGTTTTCGTGCGATTACAGTTAAGCCATCATATCGTTACAGAGTATTTGTAAGGGTGTGACGGAGTATCTGTAATAGGATTACAAGATGCTTGTAAAAATCCTGTAATCCATATTTGAGAGTCAAAGCGTTAACAGTCAGCGACTTAGACAACAAGCGAAAATACTCGCGTATTTGCCGAAAAATATTTCGGAACGACTTTTGCGGGCATTCTTGCGACAGTAAACGAGCCAAAATTGATTATACTTTTCTTTGTCAGCTCAGACTTCCGGAGTTCTAAACATTGTGTTTCCATCATCCAAATGCAAATAATGAATACTCGAAAAACCGTGCAAAAAAATAAAGTTGCCTGGTTTCACTCAGACAACTTTACAAAATATCAATGAAAAATTATTTGTATTATTCCCGATGCGGCTTATCCCAGATACTTCATGAGTATCTTTGCGTTTCCGCTGTCCCTAAGTTTGGCAATGCTCTTTTCGCGAATCTGCCTTACTCTTTCGCGTGTCAGACCGAGCTGGTCGCCAATTTCCTCGAGTCCTTTCTCATGGCATCCGATGCCGAAACACTCCCTTATGATAGTAATTTCGCGCTCTTTCAGCACTTTGTTGAGCACTGAGTTGAGTTCCAGCGCCATCGACTCATGGTCTACGTAGCGGTCGGTGCGGCTGTCTTCGCCGCTCGGCATGACGTCGAGCATGCAGTTGTCTTCGCCGTCCTGGAACGGTGCATCTATCGAAACATGGTGTCCGTCAGCCATAAGGCTCTGTCCGATTTTCTCCTCGTCGATGTTTGTAGCCTCCGACAGCTCCGAAACAGACGGATGTCTCTGGTTCTCCTGCTCGAAACGGTTGATTTCGTGATTTATCTTGTTCAGCGAACCAACCTGGTTCAGCGGCAGTCTGACAATGCGGCTCTGTTCTGCAATGGCTTGCAGAATGCTCTGGCGAATCCACCATACAGCGTATGAGATGAACTTGAATCCGCGCGTCTCGTCAAACTTCTGTGCTGCTTTTATCAGTCCGATGTTGCCTTCATCAATGAGATCGGTAAGCGTCAGTCCTTGATGTTGGTACTGTTTTGCAACGGAAACCACAAAGCGGAGATTGGCTTCTACAAGCTTGTTCTTCGCCTTTTCGCCTTCAGGGCCTCCTTTTTTGATTTTTTGTGCCAACTCAATTTCTTCATCAATCGTTATCAGGGGAGCACGACCAATCTCCACAAGGTATTTGTCTAATGCTTCACTCGAACGATTGGTAATGCTTTTTACAATTTTTAGTTGTCTCATTATGAAAGTCCTTTTTAAAGTAAGTTTTTGATTTTCAACACAATAAGTGAAAAATTGGCGAAAATCGTTTGCAAAAGTATAAATAAATATCGAAATAACAGCATTTTTATTGTAAAACTTTTATTTAAAAATTATTAAAGTCCTGCATTTATGTTATATACATCTCATCATGCTTAATAAAAACAAAATAATTTCGTTGTTTCGATAATAATGTCTATCTTTGCACGAAATTTCAAATCGAAGGGTCGAATAATTGACATATATGGACATTAAAGAATTAAGCGACATAGAACTTGCCCAGTTCCGACAGCTCGTGGCAGAGTCGGAGAACATAGTCATCTGCTGCCACAAAAGCCCCGACGGAGATGCGCTTGGCTCGTCTCTGGCTATGGCGGAATACCTTAGGCACAAGGGCAAGAAGCCTGTTGTCATAGTCCCAGATGCATATCCCGATTTCCTGCAATGGCTGCCCAACACGGAAAAAGTTGTCCGCTACGACAAGCATACGGAAGAGTCTCGCAGGCTGTTGAACGATGCCGAACTGATATTCTGCCTTGACTTCAACGACAGTGTCAGGCTTAATTTAATGCAGGCAGACTTCGAGGCAGCCACCGCAAAGCGTATAATGATAGACCACCACATAAATCCGACAATGGAATGCGAGATGCAGATATCGCGACCGGAGTTGAGTTCCACGAGCGAGATAGTGTTCCGCATAGTCTGGCAGATGGGCGACTACGACGATATGACTAAGCATTTTGCCATACCGATATATGTGGGAATGATGACAGACACAGGTGGATTTACCTACAATTCCTCATATCCGGAAATATTTTTCGTTATCAGTCAGTTGCTGACAAAGCGATTTGACAAGGACAAAATCTACCGTAAGGTCTACAACAACTACAGTTCCTGGTGCATCAGGATGCGGGGATACATGATGTATCAGAAGCTGAATGTCTTTGAAGACGAGCATGCCAGCTACTTTGCAATTACCCGCGAAGACATGAGTCGTTTCCATTTCATCAAGGGAGACGCTGAGGGACTTGTCAACGAGCCGCTGCGAATACGCGGCATGCGACTCTCGATATCACTGAGAGAAGATACTGAGCGTGAAAACAAGATATGGGTAAGCCTGAGAAGCATAGACCATTATTACTGCAATACCATCGCTGAGCAGTTCTTCAACGGCGGCGGACATCCCAATGCGGCTGGTGGAAATCTCGACTGCTCAATGGATGAAGCAATAGCGATAGTGCGCAAGGCAATAAAACATTTCGCCGAATTATATAAATGAAATATATTAAAACATACAGAATATGAAAAAGCTGACAAATATACTGTTTACAGTGGTTGTGGCAATGACATTCTTCGCTTGCCACGATAACGAAACATATGCAGACCAGAAGAAAAAGGAAAGTGCGGCAATAAGCCAGTTCATACAGAAAAAGGGTATTAAGAAAATCAGCGAGAAACAGTTTATAGAGCAAGGATACACCACAGATGTCTCGAAAAACGAGTTTGTGGAGTTCAGCAGTACAGGCATATATATGCAGATAGTGCGCAAGGGAACGGGAAAACCTATTGGCGATGGCGAGAAACCTACAATGGTACTGTGCCGGTTCGACGAATATAACCTGCTGACAGACTCATTGCAGTTGTCGAACAATGTCCTAATATATGCCGGCGACTACGATAAGTTTTCTGTTAAGAATACGAGTGGAACCTACAGTGCATCGTTTGTCTACGGCGTAATGATGACATGGTATAAAAGTTCTTCAGTACCAGCTGGCTGGCTTGCACCATTACCTTATATTAATATAGGCAGACAAGACAGCGGAGACAGCGAGGTGGCAAAGGTAAACATAATTGTGCCGCACACTCAGGGGCACAAGAGCGCATCGGCAGGAGTATATCCGTGCTATTATGAAATAACATATCAACGTGGTAATTAAGTAAATACAAACAAATAACATATAAATATGACACTGATAAAATCAATTTCCGGTATTCGTGGAACTATTGGTGGACGCGCAGGAGATACATTAAATCCATTAGACATAGTTAAGTTTACATCAGCATATGCCACATTCATTGGCAAAAACAAGAAGTCTAACGTAATAGTTGTAGGCCGCGACGCAAGAATTTCAGGCGAGATGGTGAAGAACGTGGTATGCGGTACGCTCATGGGAATGGGATACGACGTGCTCAACATAGGTCTGGCAACGACTCCTACGACAGAAATGGCAGTAACAATGTCGGGTGCTGCTGGCGGAATTATCATCACTGCAAGCCATAACCCACGACAGTGGAATGCATTGAAACTGCTGAACAGCGAGGGCGAATTTCTTACTGCTGCCGATGGAGCAGAAGTGCTGTCGATTGCAGAACGTGAAGATTTTGAATATGCAGACGTTGATAATCTTGGACACTACTATGAAGACAATACCTTCAACGACAAGCATATAGACGAGGTAGTCAAGCTGAAACTGGTTGACGTTGAGGCTATACGCAAGGCAAAATACCGTGTATGCGTTGACGCAATCAATAGTGTTGGCGGTATCATTTTGCCACAGTTGTTTGAGAGATTAGGCGTGGAATACACGATACTTAACGGCAAGGCGGACGGCGATTTTGCTCATAATCCTGAGCCGTTGGAGAAGAATCTGTCCGGCATAATGGATGAAATGCGTACAGGAAAGTATGATTTGGGTATCGTTGTAGACCCAGACGTCGACCGATTGGCTTTCATCTGCGAAGACGGAAACATGTTTGGCGAAGAATATACACTCGTCAGTGTTGCAGATTACGTGTTGGGTAAGACTAAAGGTAACACGGTTTCCAACCTGTCGTCAACACGAGCTTTGCGCGATATTACAAGGAAACATGGAGGCGAATACTATGCTGCTGCCGTTGGAGAAGTTAATGTTACGACCAAAATGAAGCAGTGTAACGCTGTCATTGGTGGTGAAGGCAACGGTGGAGTAATATATCCGGAAATACACTACGGACGTGATGCCCTTGTCGGCATTGCACTTTTCCTGTCTTTGTTGGCAGAAAAGGGGTGCAAGGTAAGCGAAATAAGACAATCATTGCCTGACTATTATATTGCGAAAAACCGTATAGACCTGACTCCGCAGACAGATGTCGATGCCATATTGGTTAGGATAAAGGATAAATACGCTAATGAACAGGTCAATGACATAGACGGTGTGAAGATTGACTTTGAAAACAAATGGGTACATCTTAGAAAGTCGAACACGGAACCAATCATACGTGTCTATAGCGAGGCTGCAACTATGGAAGAGGCAGATGCCTTAGGAAAAGAACTGATGCAGATAGTTTACGACATGACAAAACAGTAAAAATATAAACATATTTATTATGCGACGTTTCTTTAATATTTTATGCCTGACAGCATTAATGTTCATCTTGGCAGGACGGATGCATGCACAGGTTGTTGCCGATTTTAATGTCGTGCCAATGCCAGACAAGATTGAGATAAACAAGCAGAAGGCTGGCTTCTCTATCGCACGTAACGTTGTCATACAGTGTATGCAACCAACGGAGGAGATGATGCGCAATGCCATGTTCCTATCTGAATACCTCGAAGATAACATTGGCAGAAAAATTATCATAGACAATAAACCAAATAAGAAAGTAGCACGTATATGTCTTGCTCTAAACAGCAAGATTGCAGGGCAGGAAGACTATCGCATAACGGTTTCTGCCGATAGGATTCTTATCGAAGGTGCAAGCGCTCAGGGCGTTTTCTACGGCATCCAGACATTGCGAAAGGCACTGCCGCTCGATCATGGCGACAACATCGTAGTGCCTGTGGCAAAGGTTGAGGCATCGCCACGATTTAAATATAGAGGTTTCCACCTTGATGTTGGCAGACATTTCTTCGACATAAAGACAGTGAAGGAATATATTGACATGCTGGCTTTGCATGGTGTTAACACATTCCATTGGCATCTTACGGAAGATCAGGGATGGAGAATAGAGATTAAGAAGTATCCTTTGCTTACAAGTGTTGGCGGTTATCGTAACGGTACGGTTATCGGTCGCAACTCCGGACTCTATGACAATGTTCGCTATGGAGGTTTCTATACGCAGGATGAATGTCGTGAGATAGTGGAATATGCACGCCAGAGATATATCACAGTCATACCAGAAATAGATATGCCAGGACATATGCTGGCTGCAATGACGGCATACCCTGAGCTTGGATGTACTGGTGGTCCGTACGAGGTTGAGCGCATGTGGGGTGTTTTTGATGATATTCTGTGTGCAGGAAAAGAGAGAACATTCCAGTTCGTGTTTGACGTTCTCGATGAGGTAATGGACATATTTCCGTCGAAGATAATACATATCGGTGGCGACGAGGCTCCACGCAAGAGATGGCAGGAGTGTCCGTTGTGTCAGAAACGTATTGCTGACGAAGGTATCAAGGCTGACGAGAAGCACTCGGCTGAGGACAAGTTGCAGAGTTATTTCACAAAGCGTGTTGAGGAATATCTTAATAAACACGGACGCAGCATCATTGGTTGGGACGAAATACTCGACGGTGATGTAAATCCGTCGGCAACGGTCATGAGTTGGAGAGGTGTAGAAGGCGGACTCATTGCTGCCGAGAAAGGACACGATGTAATCATGTCGCCCAACTCGCCGCTATATTTCGACCATTATCAGACGCCGCAGACTGATTGGATAAACCCAACACTCATTGGTGGATACAGCCCGTTGGATAAGGTTTATGCCTTTGAGCCTGCTCCCGCAAGTCTTTCTGAAAATGCAAGAAAGCACATAATCGGTGTACAGGCAAATCTATGGACAGAATATATTGCCCACAGGGAACTTTTGTTCTATCAGGCACTGCCACGCCTGGCTGCTCTTGCAGAAATACAGTGGCTACAGCCGGAACGCAAGAACTATTCAGAGTTTGTCGAGAGAGCAAAGCGCATTTTGCCATTCTACGACTGTTATGGTTGGAAGTATTGCGACATTAAGGATTAGCATACAGTGAAAACACATTCATGCCATTAACCTCTATGAAAGCCGCATTGTTTGACCTTGACGGTGTCGTGTTCGATACCGAACGGCAATATACTGTCTTTTGGTCGTCAGAAGGGCACAGGTATCATCCTGAGATGCCCGACCTTGCCTTTCGCATAAAAGGAATGGCACTGAACGAGATACTCAATAAATACTTTGGCAACGTAGATGAAGAACACAAGCATATAGTGGAACGGCTTGACACGTTCGAGACGCAGATGAAATTCGTATTTGTTGACGGATTTTGCGAATATCTACAGCAACTGAAAAGCAACGGTGTAAAGACCGCCATCGTTACAAGTTCCACGAGCAAGAAAATGGAACAGGTGTTCAAACAGCATCCTTTTTTGCACACAGAAATAGATTGTATAATAACCGCAGATGACATCATGAACAGCAAACCTTCTCCCGAATGCTATCAGACAGCAGCCCGCCAACTTTGCGTAAAGCCTGGCGAATGTATCGTCTTTGAGGATAGTTTCAACGGAATGAAGTCGGGGAGAAGTGCAGGAATGAGAGTCGTAGGACTGACCACATCCAATCCGGAAGAAGAAATCAGGCACTACGCAGATGTCATCATAAAAGATTTTAAAGAATTATGTCAGGATATTTAGTCAGCGACACACGCAAGGTTACAACACACCGATTTATGGAGATGAAGCAGAAAGGCGAGAAAATCTCCATGCTTACATCCTACGACTTTACCACAGCAGGCATAGTCGACCAGGCTGGTATTGACGGAATACTCGTAGGCGACTCTGCCTCAAACGTCATGGCTGGAAACGCAACAACACTGCCCATGACCGTAGAACAAATGACATACCATGCGCGCTCGGTCATGCGTGCCGTTAAGCGTGCACTTGTAGTATGCGACATGCCATTTGGAAGTTATCAGATTGACAGGCATGAAGGACTGAAAAGCGCTATACATATCATGAAAGAAAGCGGATGCGACGCGCTGAAACTGGAAGGTGGAGTGGAGATTATCGACACCATTAAGGGAATACTTGATGCAGGAATCCCCGTCATGGGACATCTTGGACTCACGCCTCAGAGCATCAACAAGTTTGGCACATACGCCGTGCGTGCGACAGAGTCAGCCGAAGCTGACAAGCTTATCAGCGACGCGCGACTGCTCTCAAAGATAGGATGCTTTGCCATCGTACTCGAAAAGGTTCCGGCTGCACTTGCACTGCAAGTAACGCAAGCCGTGAAATGTCCGACGATAGGAATAGGGGCTGGTCCGGGCACCGACGGGCAGATTCTTGTTGTTGACGACATGCTCGGTAAGACACAGGGATTCTCGCCGAAGTTCCTGCGCAGATATGCCGACCTCAACGCAATTATGACCGACGCCATCGGACAGTACGTCAGCGACGTTAAAGAAAATACGTTTCCATCAGCTGAGGAATCATATTAGAATATCCGTGCCAGCCTGTCAGAACAAGTAGTTAATGCATGCAAGACAAAAATAGATGATAAACGATGTGCAGCAGTAAGTCATTTTACAACCGAGACCTGGTGGTATTGCTCATATCACACGCACTCCTGACATTAGGAGCATATACCTTTCTTGCTCTCATAATCCTTATGTCAGGGCAACGTGGAGCGTTGAGCCTGTTCACATACGCAGCAGGACTCCCTCTCATAGGCGCATGCACATCATTCTTCGTGGAGCGACGAAGACGCAACAGCAGTTGCATCATTTCAATAACACTTATCGCCATAGTACAGACTTTGTGGCAACATACGTTCAAGGCAGATACTGCATACGCCTCGTACACATTGCCGCTGTGGACACTCGCTATTGGCATGCTCTTTGGACTCTCAAACCTCATTCTGCAAGGAACACTCATTACTGACGTAACTCCATCTGCAAGCCGTCAGCGAGCACACAGAAGCACGCTGACCATAGTATTGCTTGCCATGTTGCTGTCGCCTTTTCTTGCCCATGTTGGCTACAACACAATAGGATGTTCCGCACCGCTCGCAGCTGCGGCACTCACTACGTTGTCGGCACTGTTCGTCGGTTTCGTGAGATTTCCTTTCCGAAGTCCGGAAGACAAGGTAACACTTCTCTCACTCGACCGTTTCCTCTATCTCAGAAAACCACTCCTTGCCGCAGGCATATTCCTGACGTCTGCGCTCTATGCATATATGGCAACTGTCGACCTCTCAATGCTGTCAAGCATGCACATCACGTGGAAAAATGCCATCAGACTTGCCATAGCAACAGCCATATACCTGCCGCTTCTGCATGCGCTATACCGCATCTATCTCAAAGGGCTTCAGCACTGCATGCGCTCGACTATTCACAACACATTCTGGCTTGTCATGCAGACAGGCTGCCTCTTGGGAATTGCAGTTGCATGCTCGATGCAATGACCTTACGTAGTGCAGCATATAATTTATTTTTCTGCGTTGTTTTGCATGAAAAATAAGTTGTTTTTTTCATGCAGCAAAAACCGTGCCAAACTCATCGGAATTTTCTTTTGAGCCGAAAAATGATGAAATTTTTTGACAGGGAAAAACTCTCAAAATAGAATCGGAACAGCCTCTGAAAGTGCAAAGTTATGTTAATTTCAGAGTCGTCGGTAAGTGTTAAAATTGTCAAAGAGTACCTTTGAGGCGCCTATTTCGTCTATTTTACCATGCAAAACGCTATGCCCGACACCCCCAAACACCATGTCTGACCTCCTCAAACACACTGTTTGACAATGTCAAACATGCTCTTTGACAATATTAACACTTGCATTTCGCCTATAAATCGCTTGTATATGACGCTATCGCCATGACTGTCAGACAATTACAGAAACATGCAAAATACTCGCGTATTTTGCCCCTCAGATTTCCGAAACGACTTTCGAGGGCATTCTCGCGACATTAAACGAGCAAAAAATGATTATATATTTATGAGCAAAAAAGCGGAGAACATATCCGTTTATCATGGATGTCCTCCGCTTTATTCGTTTTATTGTTTATTATTTCGCTTGGAGTTTTCCAATAGTAGCCTTAATGGCTGCTATCTTCTCGATAGTGTCTGATTCCTTCTTACGTTCGAGATTGACAACGTTTTCCGGCGCATTGGCAACAAATCTCTCGTTTTGCAACTTCTTTCTTACGCTGTTGAGGAAGCCCTCAAGGTGTTCGAGTTGTGCTTCGAGCTTAGCCATCTCGGCTTGTGTGTCAATGAGATGTCCGAGCGGTATAGCATATTCGTTTGTTCCAACCATGAACGATGCAGCATCGGCAGGCTTCTGCTGACTGTTGTCTATGCCAGACAAGTGTGCCATTTTTATGATGAGCGTATCGTATTCGTGGTGTGTATGCGCATCTGTAGCGATGAGTTGCAGAGGCTCTTTGGGCGATATGTTTCTCTGGTTGCGTATAGTTCTTACTCCCGAAACAATCTGCTTTACTGCTTCTATCTCCTGTTCCATCTTCGTATCACTGTCGTCTGGCGAGCCTACAGTCAGGCTTTGACGCATTATAGAGTCTCCATCCTTTCGCTCGCAGAGAGCCTGCCATAGTTCCTCGCTGATGAACGGCATGAATGGATGAAGCATCTTGAGAAGCGTGTCGAAGAAGCGCAATGTTGCATCGAATGTAGCCTTGTCGATAGGCTGCTGGTAGGCAGGCTTTATCATCTCGAGATACCAGTTGGAGAATTCGTCCCAGAACAACTGATATGTTGTCATAAGCGCTTCTGATATGCGATATTTGGCAAACAGGTCGTTAAGTTCTTGGTTGACGATTTTCAGTTTTGCATCAAACCATTTTACTGCTATTCTGTTTTCTTCAGGCTGTGGTGTGTCTGCCACTTCCCATCCTTTGACAAGACGGAAAGCATTCCAAATCTTGTTGCAGAAGTTGCGTCCTTGCTCGCAAAGAGCCTCGTCAAACAAAATGTCGTTGCCTGCCGGTGCAGCAAGCATCATTCCCATGCGGACGCCATCGGCACCGTATTTGTCTATAAGCTCCAGCGGGTCGGGTGAGTTTCCAAGACTTTTCGACATCTTTCGTCCAAGTTTGTCGCGCACGATGCCTGTAAAGTAGACATGCTTGAACGGCATAGTCTTGCGATATTCGTAGCCTGCCATAATCATGCGAGCTACCCAGAAGAATATGATGTCAGGACCTGTTACGAGGTCGCTCGTAGGATAATAATATTTAATTTCTTCGTTGTCAGGGTTGTTTACGCCGTCGAAGACAGAAATAGGCCACAGCCATGACGAGAACCATGTGTCGAGACAGTCGCTGTCTTGCTGCAAGTCGTCCATCGTCAGTGCATTGTTGCCCGACTGCTGACGTGCTTTTTCGAGGGCTTTCTCGGCTGTTTCAGCGACAGCCACACCACCGTCATAGTAGTAGGCAGGTATGCGGTGTCCCCACCACAGTTGTCGTGAGATGCACCAGTCCTTAATGTTCTCAAGCCAGTGGCGGTAAGTGTTCTTGTATTTTGCAGGGTAGAATTTTATTTCGTCGTTCATAACGGGTGGCAGAGCGAGGTCGGCAAAATGTTTCATCTTCAGGAACCATTGTGTCGACAGCTTAGGCTCGATGGGCACATTTGTACGTTCTGAGTAGCCAACCTTGTTGTCATAGTCTTCTACTCTCTCAATGAGATTGGCTTCACGGAGGTCTTTCTCAATCTGTTTTCTAACGTCCATGCGGTCCATACCGACATACATTCCGGCAGCTTCCGATAGTGTGCCGTTGTCGTTGAATATGTCTATTGTTTCCAGATTGTGCTTTATTCCGAGAGCATGGTCGTTGATGTCGTGGGCAGGAGTAACTTTCAGACATCCCGTACCAAACTCCACGTCAACATAGTCGTCTTCGATGACAGGAATTTCCCTGCCTACCAGAGGCACGATGACATGCTTGCCATGCAGCCATTTGTTCTTTTCGTCGTTCGGATTGATGCACATCGCCGTGTCGCCCATGATAGTTTCTGGTCGTGTTGTCGCAACTACGGCATAGCGCTCTGGCTCTTCAACGACATGATAGCGCAGATAATACAGCTTGGAATGTTCTTCCTTGTATATAACTTCCTCGTCAGACAATGCAGTAAGAGCCTTCGGATCCCAGTTCACCATGCGCGCACCGCGATAGATAAGCCCTTTGTCGTACAAATCGCAGAACACCTTTATAACACCTTCCGAACGTTTTTCGTCCATAGTGAATGCCGTTCTGTCCCAGTCGCAGCTTGCTCCTAACTTGCGCAACTGCTGCAAGATTATGCCTCCGTGCTCATGTGTCCAGTCCCAAGCATGCTTTAGGAACTCGTCGCGTGAAAGGTCTGTTTTCTTTATACCTTGCTGTGCGAGTTTGTTTACCACCTTTGCCTCCGTAGCAATGGAAGCGTGGTCGGTGCCCGGCACCCAGCAGGCATTCTTTCCTTCCATGCGTGCCCTGCGCACGAGAATATCTTGAATAGTATTGTTAAGCATGTGTCCCATGTGAAGAACACCTGTAACGTTTGGAGGAGGAATGACAACTGTATAAGGTTCGCGACTATCCGGACGTGAACTGAAAAGGTTGTTGTCCATCCAAAATTTGTACCATTTAGACTCCACTAACTGAGAATCATACTTGCTTGCTAATTCCATTGTCGTACTACTGAAATTATATCTGTTATTAATAATATTTATAATGTATAGTGGTAGTTTACTGCCTTTATTTCACAGTCAAACCAAAAAATCGTTGCAAAAATAAGAAAAATAGATGGAAAAATACTACTTTTGTGGCAGAAAAACAATAAATATGCATACAAGAGAAGAAAAATTAGAGGCTTTTGGACGTTTACTCGATGTTTTAGATACGCTCAGAGTAAAGTGTCCTTGGGACAAAAAGCAGACTAACGAAAGCCTGAGGGCTAATACAATAGAGGAAGTTTTCGAGTTATGCGATGCCATTGTCAACGATGACAAGAAAAATATCTGCAAGGAATTAGGCGACGTAATAATGCACGTTTGCTTCTATGCACTTATGGGAAGCGAAACGGGAGATTTCGATATTGCCGACGTTTGCAATGCAGAGGCTGACAAGCTGATATTCAGGCATCCACACGTCTATCCTCCAAAAGAAACACTGGAAACGTCAAAGTTTGCAGAAGCCGACACAAGTGAACAGGTATTGCAAAATTGGGAACAGATAAAACTGAAAGAAAAAGATGGCAACAAGCGTGTGCTTTCTGGAGTTCCAACTGCATTGCCATCGTTGATAAAGGCTTACCGCATACAGGACAAGGCAAGAAACGTCGGCTTCGACTGGGAGAAACGTGAGGACGTCTGGAACAAGGTACGAGAGGAACTTGGCGAACTTGAGGCGGAAATGAATAAGGACGACAAGGAAAACTCAGAGAAGGAGTTTGGCGATTTCCTGTTCAGTCTGATAAATGCAGCAAGAATATACGGCATCAATCCAGACAATGCACTTGAAAATACAAATAGAAAGTTTATCAATCGCTTCAACTATATAGAAGACCATTCTATCAAGATAGGCAAGCCATTGACAGAGATGACCCTCAATGAGATGGACAAACTTTGGGACGAGGCGAAGAAAAAAGAACAATAAAACTAAATAGATATGAGAAAGCCAATAGCATTTATTTTTATCTTTGCCATGATTTTCATAGTATCATGCAATGAAAACGCTAATAAACCTGTTGCCGGACTTAGCGACAGCGACTCTCTAAACGAGAACTCCGTGCCTGATACAACAATCTACGGCAAGTGTATTGATGCTGCAATGAGCAGTATTATAATAGAAAACGAGTTGGGAGATACGCTCAGTTTTATGCTCGAGACAAGCGATCGTTCTGCTGATGTCTTTGGAGGAATACTCGTAGGCGACAAGATGGCGATTATAAAGGAGACTGTCGATGGAGAGAATTTCGCAAAAATAGTTATCAACACAACATCACTTCTTGGTAAATGGACAAATATTGCAAAGAATTTCGACATAGAAGACGGAGGCGTAGTGCATTCCAATGTACAGGCAGAAAGCAAGCCATACACGTCGTGGAAGATATATAACGGATGCCTGTTGCTTAATAGCGATACTTTCCAAATTCGTCTTTTAGGACCAGATTCGCTATATCTTGAGAACAAGGAAGGACTGTACGAATATAAACGTCAGCAGTAACAGCGATGCAGGCATTCAACGTTCATGTTCTCGGATGTGGCAGTGCCAAGCCTACGACACGACATTACCCGTCATCTCAGGTTGTTGAGATAAGGGGAAAGTTGTTCATGGTGGATTGCGGAGAGGGTACACAGACACAACTCAGTCGCATGCGCATCAGTTTTTCTAACCTGAACCACGTCTTCATATCTCATCTTCACGGCGACCATTGCTTTGGTTTGATAGGCATGATATCGTCGTTCGGCATTCTCGGACGCGTACATCCTTTACATATTTATGCCGACCGTCTGTTGGAGCCGGTATTGAAGGCACAGCTGGAACTATTCTGCACAAATCTGGAGTATGACGTTGTATTTCATGCCGTAGATACTTCTAAGTGCCAGGTCATACATGAAGACCGCAGTCTGACAGTTACTTCAATACCGTTGGAGCACCGCGTGCCATGTTGTGGCTTTTTGTTCAGGGAAAAACCGACGCTGCCTCACATTCGACGCGACATGATCGACTTCTATAAAATACCGTTCAGCCAGATAAATAACATAAAAATGGGACAGTCGTGGATAACGGATGATGGGGTGGAAGTGCCTGCTTCAAGACTGACCCTGCCTGCCGATGCACCGCGTTCATACGCATATTGTTCCGATACGAGATATTTCCCGCAACTTGCCGAATATGTCCGCGATGTCAATCTTCTGTATCACGAGTCCACTTATGCAGAAGATAAGGTTGAAGGCGCAGCCAAATACTATCACAGTACGGCAATGCAGGCAGCAACAATAGCCAGAAATGCAAACGTCGGACAGCTCATGCTTGGGCATTACAGTGCGCGTTACAACAACGAAGAACTACTGCTTGAAGAAGCAAGGACAATCTTCAAAAACACCATACTCGCCAACGAAAAACTGGTTGTAAGTGTTAAATAATTATAAACGTTACACATTCGGCACAATAATTATTTGTAGTATAAGGCGAAATAAGTATATTTGCAAAGCAAAAAGGATTGATAAAGATGAGAAAACGAATACTTACCATATTTATTTCAGCATTATTAATGATAGGCGTGCCTGTTGTCAGCTATAGTTTCAGCGCTATAGAGATTGTTGAGAACGACTTTCAGACAATAGCAGTGTCTATAAATGAGTCAACACTCCATGTTACTGGAGCTAATGGACAGACATTATACATTTATAATGTTGCCGGTGTTAGAGTCATGAGCATTAAGGTTGAGGGTGCCGATAAGTATTATGAACTAAATCTTCCTAAGGGTTGTTACATCGTAAAGGTAGGAAAGGTTGTGAGAAAAATATCTATAAAATAACAGTAAGTAGTAGTCTCTGGCTGTTTTTCTCTCTTATTTTTCTCATTCTGTCGTTGACGTCGTGCAGCATAAACAATGACAGGGAAAACAATACTTTGTCTTTATCATCATTCCAGTCTTTATTTACAGAAGAATACGCCATAGATGCCGATGAATTTAAATCCTTTCTTGCACATCTTGTTGACGTAGACAAATCAAGTTCATCCCCCGATAAATTCCTGAAAAAATACTATTCCGGAGACAATCCGTATATATGGGTTTCGTATTCTGGACTGACAAGCAATGCCGACAGCCTGCTGAGTTTCCTTGCCATATTAGACACGCTCGGACTTTCGCAGGACGCGTTCAGACTCAGTCAGATCAGAGAAGACGTTGACAGGTTTCGCAATCTTGATTTCAACGAAGACAAGTCGACGATAGAAAAGGTTGTTGCCCGTTTGGAATATAACCTGTCGAAGGCGCTTCTACGCTATGCCAAAGGACAGCGATATGGTTTCACAGCGCCTGCGCATTACCTGAACAGACTCGACAAGATAGTTGTCGACTCCGTGAATTTCAGTTACCGTAGGCTTTTCGACATAGACAACAGCAGTCCCAAAGACAGTTTCTTCATACAAGTTCTCAATACCGTCAACACCGACAGTATGATTGTATGCTTGCGCAATATGTCGCCAAACAGCGATATATACCGCAGGCTTTATGATGAGATGAAGCGTGCCACGAGTCATTCCTACCGCCGTTTGCTCGCTGTAAATATGGAGAAATGCCGTTGGTTTCGCGGCAGAACGACGGATGAAGTCAATAAACATATTGTCGTAAACATACCTTCCCTCACTCTCTATGCCTACGCCGACGATTCCACTTTGACCATGCGTGTGGCATGTGGCAGCATGCTCACAAAGTCGCCCATACTGCAAAGCAGAATATACCGTATGGACGTAAATCCTCAGTGGGTCATTCCGCAGAGTATAGTTAAGAAAGACATAGCGCGACATGCAGGCAATACGTCATATTTTGCCCGCCACCGTTATAATATTTGCGAACGTCCGTCGTTCAGGAAGGTAAATATTTCCAGTGTCAGCTACCAGATGTTGATGAGTGGAAAGTATGCCGTCGTGCAGGAAGGCGGCGAGGGCAACTCGCTGGGACGTATAATATTCCGTTTCATGAATAACTGTTCGGTATATCTTCACGACACATCGTCGCGTGGAGTGTTTAGCAGGGAGGACAGGCGAGTGTCTCATGGATGTATCCGCGTGCAGCATCCCTACGAACTGGCGCGCTTTCTTCTTGGCAGCGAAGATATCGACCTGCTCGACAAGATAGAATATTCCATGACTGCAAACATGCGTCCGGTAATGGTCGACAGTGTCATGGTGTCGCCCGATATTGACAAGTCGCGGCTTGTGCACAGTGCAAAGGTCAATCCGAAGATTCCGATAGCAATAACCTACTACACTGTCTATCCCGACAAAGTCGGCAATCTGATAGTGTACGACGACGTTTACGGCTACGACAGCATTATTGAGGAGCATCTCAGTGGCTATCTGCAATAGCGCCAACCGTTAATTTTTTTCGTCAGTCAGACAGTCTTTTCATAAACCATCCCAGCCTGTGGCTTACACCTTTCTTGTTAACTGAGCGCACCATATATGTTCCTTCTTTCAGTTGCGATATGTCTATTGACATGTCGTTGCCTATGCGTCTTGTGGCTATAATCTGATTGTTTAAGTTTGTTATGATAATATATTGAATATCAATTCGTTTAATGTTTTCATTGAGATATAGTTTTCCGTTGTCTCCGACACTGAACATTGTGAGTTTAAGCGATGCATTCGTGGTGTCCGTCAGTCTGTCGTCGTAGCTGTAAATAGGTTTGCTCTCGTTGCCGAAACGGTCTACTGACGTTACGGCAAAAAATGTTTCGCTCTGCTGCGTGTTTCCTTTTGCAACGGAAATCGACCTGTTGCGCATGTTGGTTGCTATCAGGTTGCGAGCATCGCTTATGTCTACGGGTTTCTGCATGCTTGCATATACGTTGTACAGCAAGCCTTCCCTTCCTTTCCAAGTTAAGTCTGTTCGAGTCTCCGACACAGTTGTTTCCAGTCCGTAGGGCATGTCCGGCGTGTCGCTGCATTCCCATTTCATTGGCGGAACGAGCGCAGGGTAGGGGCAGAATTGGTCTTTCACAAAGTCGTAGATGCCCTTCGTGTCGTCGGTGAAGAACTTGCTTCTGAACATGACAAATCCCATGTCCTGTGCCCGTGCGAACTCCATTTCGCGCGTGATGTCGCTCAGTTGCCAGTTTTTCTCGCTTGGCGACAAGAAGTAGATGCCGAGTCCGGGCACTACGGTGCGTCCGTTGCTGTTCTCCTTCCAGTCGAGTGCAAACGGATAGAAGTTGTTGTTGCGGAAATACATCATGGGGAATATCATGTCTACTATGCCTTCCTGCATCCATAACTGTGCATCCTGACAGCATATAGAGTAAGCGTTCCAACCGTTGGAATTGTATCTTGTAACATCATCGTATTTTCCTATGGGAGAGCAACTTATCTTAATCCATTTCTTAATGCCTTTAACTCTTTCGTGGACTGTTCTTACTATTCGTGTGATGTTGTTTCGCGCAGCATTTCGGTTGCCTATTTTCTTCCATGTTTCCGGGTATCTTATGTAGTCGAGGTGCACTCCGTCGATGTCGTAGCGGCTTGCCACTTCAGCACATAGGTCGGCAATATAATCGGCTGTAGCTTGCTTTTCTGGATTCATAAATCCCTCGTCGCCTATTTTCTTTACCATCTCCGGATGTTTTTTTCTCAGTTGTCGGCAGCCGTATCCGTTCCAGCGTCCTATCGGTATAGCCACCATCCAGCAGTGCAGCTCCATGCCTCGCTTGTGGCATTCCTCTATTGCGAATGCCAGTGGGTCGTAGGTTGCCTGCCGTCCAGGTGTCCCTGTGATGCATCCGTCGTATGGCTCGTAGTCAGAAGGGTAGATGGTGGTAGCCCTGACCCTTGTCTGCAAGAGTACGGTATTGATGTTTGCTGCCTTCAGCTTGTCGAGAATGTCGCACAGTTCCTGCCTTTGTCGCTCGGCATTGTATGTGTGTGGCCAGTCGAGTCCGCCTATTGTCGTGAGCCACACCGCCCGCACCTCGTGTTTTTTCTGTGGGTCAACCACCGAGCCGACTGTGCCTAACGTGCATAGCAGAAGCAAAATTGTCAGCAAATATCTGGTTTTCTTCATTTCGGAAAAATTTGTTTTCAGTTGCAAAAATACTACTTTTGTTTCATATATTCGTATTTTTGTCGTATTAAGATTATTTTTCCGACATATAATCATGTATCGCAGCCAATGTCAAAGTCAGCTCGTGGCTCATTCTCAGTGCCTCGATGACGCAGAAATGTATAATCAAATTTTGCCCGTTTACTGTCGCGAGAATGCCCTCAAAAGCCGTTTCGGAAATCTGAGGGACAAAATACGCCCAAAAATTGCATACGTCTGCAACTCTTTGACAGTCAGTTTGTTAGTCGTAAACATGGCTATTGTGTGCAGGAAAAGTATATGTTAAAATTGTCAAAGAGCATGTTTGAGATTGTCAAACAGTGTGTTTGAGGAAGTAAAACACTGTGTTTGGTGGTGTCGGGCATAGCGTTTTGCATGGCGAAAAAGACGAAATAGCCGCCTCAAAGGTACTCTTTGACATTTTTAACACTTATCGCCGACTCTGAAATTAACATAACTTTGCACTTTCAGAGGCTGTTCCGATTCTATTTGAACTATTTTTCCCTGTCAAAATTTTTCATCATTTTTCGGCTCAAAAGAAAATTCTGATGAGTTTGGCACACTTTTTGCTGTGATAAAATTCCTGTGTCCGAAAATCATATATTTTGCGCATATAATTCCACATATTGATAATTTACGGATAGAAAATCGTTCAAATTTCCGAATAAATTTTGCAGTTTGCATAGTTAATCGTATCTTTGCATGGATAAAATTAAACGAAACAACGGTAATAATATGATTAGCTTTTCTATTAGTCTCGTAGCGCTTGTTTTAGGCTACATGATATATGGTAAATTCATAGAAAAAGTTTTTTCTCCCGACGACCGTCCCACGCCAGCCATTTCAAAGGCAGATGGGGTAGATTTCATGGTATTGCCGAGCTGGAAAATTTTTATGATTCAGTTTCTCAACATAGCCGGTACAGGTCCTATTTTCGGCGCCATCATGGGCGCGAAGTTTGGTCCTGTCAGCTATTTGTGGATAGTCTTTGGCTGTATTTTTGCAGGTGCTGTCCACGACTACCTCAGTGGCATGCTTTCCATGAGGCACGGCGGAGCCAACCTGCCCGACATGATAGGAACATATCTGGGCAACAAGACCAAGACCGCGATGCTGCTTTTCTCAATCATACTGCTGATGATGGTCGGCGCAGTGTTTGTTTACAGTCCGGCAGAAATACTTACCGGAATATGGGAACCGCAGTTCGTAAAGGAACATATCGGAAGCAATGTCTTCTGGATAATCATCATATTCTTATACTACATTATAGCCACGATGCTGCCAATCGACAAGATTATAGGCAGAATCTATCCGCTCTTCGCCTTCTCGCTGCTGTTCATGGCAGTGGCACTGATGGTGATGCTCTATGTCAAGATGCCTCATCTGCCTGAAATCTGGACAGACTTTGGCAACATGGGCATGTCGCGCCTCGGACTGTCAGACACCATTTTCCCATGTCTTTTCATAACGATAGCCTGCGGAGCCATAAGCGGTTTCCACGCAACGCAGAGCCCGCTGATGGCAAGATGCATTAAGTCGGAGCGCATGGGACGCCCAATCTTCTACGGCTCGATGATAACCGAAGGTCTCGTGGCACTCATCTGGGCTACCGTGTCGATGTATTTCTTCTACGACAGCCCTGAACCCGGATATGAAAGCATAGCCGCAGCAACGGAAGGCTCGCACAGCTCGGCACCGGCAATAGTAAACATCATCTGCAACGAATGGCTCGGTATCTTCGGCGGAATATTAGCCATGCTCGGCGTAGTGGCTGCACCTATAACCAGCGGCGACACTGCCCTGCGCAGTGCACGACTGATAATAGCAGACTTCCTGAAGATGGAGCAGCACTCCATCAAGCGACGCCTGATGATATGCATACCGATGTTTGCACTTGTGATAGCCATACTTGTATGGCAGATGAGCGACGCTGACGGCTTCCAGAAGATATGGAGCTGGTTCGGATGGTCAAACCAGACACTGTCGGTATTCACGCTGTGGACAATAACAGTGTACCTCGTACGCAAGAAGAAACTGTATATCGTTACACTCATACCGGCACTGTTTATGACAACAGTATGCTGCACTTTCATATTCATCAGCAAGCAGGCACTGGCTCTGCCCGAAACCTTGGCGTACATTCTCGGCGGCGGAATATGCGCCCTGAGCCTCGTGTTGTTTGTAATTTGGAAAAGAAATCAAAAATAAGAAATAATATTATGTACAAGAAAAGAATTATCAATCTATTATTGGTGTTAGTCTTCGCACTGTCGGCTAACGCACAGTTTGAAAAAGGAAAGTGTTATCTGGGAGCCTCGCTGACAGGTCTGAACCTCAGCTACAGTGGTGTCGACAATCTCAATTTGGGCGTTTCGGCTCAGGGTGGATACCTCTTCCACGACAACCTCATGGTGCTTGCCAACGCATCGTTCAAGCACTCTAACAACAAGGTGGTGCCAAACGAATACACGGCAGGACTCGGTGGCAGATACTACATCATACAGAACGGCATCTATCTCGGGCTCAATGCAAAGTGGATACACGCACAGCACAGCTACAACGACGTGATGCCCGGAATGGAAATAGGCTATGCTTTCTTCATCAACGGGTCGGTAACGATAGAGCCTGCACTGTATTACGACCAGTCATTCAGAAACCATAGCGACTATTCTACATTCGGATTTAAAGTTGGAATAGGAGTATATCTGAAATAAAACATGACACAACAGTTGCCTTCACTGCTATTGCAGAACGCCGTAGACGAGTTTGCCAAACTCCCAGGCATAGGTCAGAAGACGGCATTGCGTCTTGTGCTGAACCAACTGCGGCGCACCGACGAGGAAGTGGCTGCATTCACCGAGGCGCTGAACAGGCTGAAGGCTGAAGTGTGCTACTGCAAGGTGTGCCATAACATCAGCGATACCGAAGTGTGCGGGATATGCTCAGACACAAAGCGCGACAAGGCTACGGTATGCGTAGTGGAGAACATTCAGGACGTGATGTCGATAGAAAATACGCAGCAGTACAACGGGCTCTATCATGTGCTCGGCGGCGTCATCTCTCCGATAGACGGCATCGGACCGGCTGACTTGCAGATAGATTCACTCGTGGAACGCGTGGCAGAAGGAAACATCAGCGAGGTTATCATGGCACTGAGCAGCACTATGGAAGGCGACACGACAGTGTTCTACATACAGCGAAGGCTCGAACAGTATAATGTCAAGATAACGGCAATAGCCAAAGGAATATCCGTAGGCGACGAACTGGAATATACCGACGAGATAACGCTTGGCAGGGCAATATTAAACAGAATAGAACTGAACAAATAGATATGAAGCAGGTAAGGACAAAACTCATGATGATTTTCATGACGGCAATAGTGTCGTCTCTTGTCGTAGTATTGCTGTTTGAACTTAATATACTTCAGTCAGGAATATTGACAGGGGACAAGACGCTTGAATTTGTTATCGTTTCCGTTATGGAACTGGCTACACTCATACTGATTCCGCTGGCACTCTATCTTTTCAAGATAAAGCGTGTAAGGAAAGAACTCGTGGAAAAGAAAGAAGAAGCACTTGGCAAATGGGGAGCAATTCGCATAATGATGCTTGTCGACACGATGTTTGTCAACACATTCCTGTACTATATGTTCATGAATGTTACCTTTGCCTATATGGCAATCATACTGCTGCTGTCGCTGGCTTTCATATTCCCTACAAATGAAAGATGCGAACAGGACGTGGCGGAATAGCAACTGACGGTTATAATATATGTATATGCAGCTCTCAATAGTTATAGTAAACTACAACGTAAAGCACTATCTGCGCCAATGTCTCGACAGCGTCAGAAAGGCAATAGAAGGCATGGATGCAGAAGTGTTCGTAGTCGACAATCATTCGCGCGACGGCAGTGTGGAATACCTGAAGCAACGCTATCAAGACGTGAAATTTATTGAGAGCAACCACAATCTTGGCTTTGCACGGGCAAACAACCTGGCTATCAGGCAGAGCAGGGGCAAGTATGTGCTGCTGCTTAACCCAGATACGATAGTGGCAGAAGACACTATAAGAAACGTCATAAGTTTCATGGATGCCCACGAGGAAGCTGGCGGAGTGGGAGTGAGGATGCTGAAATGCAACGGAGAAAGCGCACTGGAATCGCGAAGAGGCATGCCTACGCCAATGACGGCATTCTATAAAATGTGCGGACTGTGCCGTCGTTTCCCAAAATCAAGAAGGTTTGGCAAATACTATATGGGCTATCTGCCATGGGACAATCCATGCCAGATAGACATTATTAGCGGAGCATTCTGCATGCTCAGACATACTGCGTTAGACAAGGTTGGACTGATAGACGAAGATTTCTTCATGTATGGCGAAGACATCGACCTGTCGTACAGGCTGCTGAAAGGCGGATTCCAGAACTGGTATCTGCCGGAAATAATACTGCACTATAAAGGAGAAAGCACGCAGAAGTCATCGTTCAGGTATGTACATGTATTCTACGAAGCAATGCTAATCTTCTTTAAGAAACACTACGGCAACGTGAGTGCATTCATATCACTGCCAATCAAGATTGCAATTTATGTCAAGGCAGCCATGACACTTGCCACGATGCAGTTCTACAGAATGCAGAAAGCACTCGGTTTTTTCTCAACCAAGAGGACGAAAGAAGCCGAATATATATTCATAGGAAGTGAAGAAACAATCAGCGAATGCAGGCAACTGGCAGAGCGAAAAGGACTGACGGCACGATATGAGGCAGGCGACGATACCACAAAGCCTAATGGACATTTGGACATTATAGACACTGTGGAGACTGACAGAAAGACTTTCATGGTTTACGACGTTAGCTCATACACATATAAACACATATTGCAACTGTTCGCAAAGAAACCAATGGATAATGTCAGAATAGCCACATACGACAAAAATACCCACACTCTTATAACAGAAGATGATATAATAATGTAAAAGGAAATACAGTCGTGGAACGTGTCAGCAACATAAATATAAGAGCGATAGAGCCGGAAGATCTCGACTGGCTATACGGTATAGAGAACGATGCCGAACTGTGGGACATTGGACAGACAAATGTACCATACTCTCGATACAGCCTGCATCGGTACCTGTCGGAAACATCTTCCGACATATATGCAGACAAACAGCTGAGACTTATCATAGAGACGAAAAAAGAAAAGAAAGCAGTAGGCATAATCGACCTTATGAATTTCGAGCCGCGACACCAGCGTGCAGAAATAGGAGTTGTAATAGCCAAGCCTTACAGACACAATGGGTATGCAAGAGAAGCACTAAGACAGACAATAGAATATAGCCGTAGCATAATACACTTAAACCAGATTTATGCCTTTGTCGGAGAACAGAATCAAGCATCAAGACAACTCTTTGAGTCAATGAATTTCCAACAGACAACGTGCCTGAAACAGTGGTTGCGCACAGAAGAAGGATATGAAGATGTAGTGGTATATCAACTTTTTTTATAAAAAATACCTAATAATTTTTGGTAGTATCAAAGTAAATACTTACCTTTGCAACCGCAAAAAGGCAAAGACCGATAATGGTGCGTTAGTTCAGTAGGTTAGAATGCCTGCCTGTCACGCAGGAGGTCACGAGTTCGAATCTCGTACGCACCGCAATCTTAAAGCCTTTTTGGTGCGTTAGTTCAGTAGGTTAGAATGCCTGCCTGTCACGCAGGAGGTCACGAGTTCGAATCTCGTACGCACCGCAGAAACAACACTAAATATAATAAAGCATCACACAAATATACGGGTGATGCTTTATTTTGTTTTCTAACCGTTAATAATTCAATTAAAAAAAGAGGCAATATCTTTGGCTTACAAGGCTCGCAAGAGCGGTGTGAAGTCTGGGGAGCGTGTGAGTCCTTTTGCGCGTCAGCAGAATTTGTTTGCCTTTGATGATGGTGCTACGGTGTCTGACTACACGAATGCTACTATAATGATGCTTGCAGACATTGTCAACGGTGCTAAGGTAACGGAGTTGAAGAAGACGATTTCAATCTACAATGACCGTGCCCGTGATGCAGCCTCTGGTCAGTCTGACATATTCAGTGCGGAATTAAAAACAAAAGAGGACATATTAAAAGAAGTAAACGAATTATTGAACTATGGAACAGAAGAAGATAAAGAGTCAGCCCTCAGCCGTGCAGACGCGAGCCGTCGGGCAAGTTCCGAGTCTGTCGGAGCAGAGAGCGTTGAACAAGATGGCACTGCTGGCGTCAGCCGTGAAGGAAGCGCGGACGTAGAGTATCAACCTGTCGGTAAAGGAGTGTTCGGCAATATCTACGACCAGTTTAAAGGTAAGGCGAAAGAAGCCATTGCATTCTTACTGCAAAAGAAAGAGGGCGAGGCAACTGGCGCATTGCACCACAAAGACATAGGCGACATAGATTTAGTTTGGGGCGAGGAAGGAACTGGTAAGAGCGACGGCTTTGGTCTTGCTAAATTAGTAAAGTATCATCCCGAAGTATTGGATAATCTTCAGAATATACTTGACGATATGCACGTCGTGCAACGTTCGGATAACCGTGTTAGATTAGAGAGTGTTTCTCATCAAGCTGCAGTCCGTTTGACTTGGGACAACCAAAAGAAGAATTGGTTACTTACTGCTTTTGAAAAGAAAAACAGTGCCCCCGACAATACGACGGACACTGCCGAGACCTTAAAAGAAGGCGAGCGGAATGACACAGCTACTCCGCAAAACACTGTTTCCATCGGCAAAGATACGGACAAATCTTCATCCGTGCAAGAAAACGGTGGAAAAAATGCTGAAACTCGCGAGACTGCTTTGCGTGATGGCTTGATAGACAAGCTACGCAGCGCAGGTATAGAGGTGATAACCGATGAGGAAGAGGCGCAACGTGTTCTGGATGCCGACCGTGAGCGCAGGGCACGGCTGATGGGTAGCCGCGTGGAGAAGCGCAAGCAGGAGATAGCCGCTAAACTTGAAGGCAAGGAGATGAGCGATGAGCAGCAGGCTGTTGTCAATGTGTTTACAGGCAGGAATAATAACTTGAATTTGAATATTACAGACAAGTCCGGCAAGAGTCGCAGCATTGTTATGCGTCAGGGTAACGAGCAGAATGCAGGTACGAAGCACAGCATTTATAGGCACTACGGCACATCTTCAAACGGCTATACGGCAGAAGAGATAATGCTTATTCCCGACATCATAAGGAACGGAGAGCGCCATCAAGTGGGGAGCAAGGTTACTTATCAGATAGTTGAGAATGGAGTCAAATATACGGTTACAACTGAGCAATCTAAGTTGGGGAACGAGCGGTTTACCAATTTCTTTACAAACAAAAAACCGACTGCCGTAGAAAATGACACGTCAAACACTGACGAACAGCACGTGTCCCGGCAATCGGTTTCGGGTGCAAAGTTACAAAAAGTTTCTGATTTTGCAAATTATTCTCCTGTATATACGCTTGACAATGGCAAGGAAGGCTTTGTTTACCAGCAGGAGAAAGATGGGGTGCGCTATACTGTATTGACAGAGGTACGTGGAGGCAAAGAAACTTTCAACGACTTTTACACAAACAGGAAAAACACCTCCAGCAATGACGTAAATGCACAAGGCGACACGGACTTAACCGCACGTTCATCAGGAAGTGTTTCGGGTGCAAAGTTACAAAAAGTTTCTGATTTCGCAAATTATTCTCCTGTATTTTACTCTAATGCGGAGAAAGCAGTGGAAGGTATCTGCCAGAACAAAGCAACGGCAGAACAGTGGCTTGCAATGATACAGAAACAAGGTGGGCTGAAAGCAGGGGACAAAAAAGAGCATTTGAAACCGCGTCCGTATCTTCTAATGAAGAACATCAACCAACAGTCGTTTCAAATGCTGACGGTGCAAAAGTAGTGAAAAATCTTGAAAAACTTGCAGAAGAATTTGAAAATCTTTCAAATCAGCCTAAATTTTTCATTGGAAATGTAGCAAAAGCACTTGGAGCACAACAATATGGAAGTGGAAGCCAGTATGCCACTTTTGAAACGAAGAATGGGCAGATTGTTACTATTCGTTTGGCAGATCATAATGCACATACCAGTGGTTTTGATTACAGCGGAAAGGATAATGGTATCAGTATCGTTATATCAGCAAAGAAGAATAGTGGTATAAATAATGATGGCAATGCTCACATTGTAGAATACTACTATGATGCTATCAAACTTCGCCGTGCAAACGGCAAGCCTTTGGCAGACATCGTGCGTGCTATTCAGCAATCACTGTATAGTGGCGAGTTCAAAGACCCTACTGGGCTTGCAGAGCGTGAGGAGGTGAATGTAAGCAGCACAGCCAATGAAGTTAAATTCCTGCGCACAGACAGCGGTGAGGTATACGGTTTCACGAAAGACGGTAAGATATACATAGACCCACGCAAGGCAACGGCAGAGACGCCCGTGCATGAGTTTACCCATTTGTGGGCAGACGGTCTACGCAAGGCAAACCCTAAGGCATGGGAGCGACTGAAAGGCGAGTTGGAGAAAGAGAAAGACTTGTTTGACTATGTCAAGAGCCTTTACCCCGAATTGAGTGGGGACGACTTGATTGACGAGGTGTTTGCTCACTTCTCAGGCAGGCGCGGTGCAGAGCGTTTGCGCAGTGAACAGGATAAGATGATGCAAAAGGCTAATGGCGTATTCGACAAGGCTAAGATAACAACGATGTTTGACAAGCTAAGGAATATGCTGCATGACTTCTGGGCGCAGGCACGAGATTTATTCGCAGGCAAGACCGAAGGCATTGAGAGGTTATCGGCAGAGGATTTTGCAGACATGGCTTTAGCAGACCTGATAAAAGGCGAGAAACCTTTGGTTGAAGGCAAAAAAGAAACAAGGTTTAATAAGATAGACAATGCCTTAGAGGATGAGAATATTTCTGAATACTCATTCCGTACATTGCGCAGCGACCGTTTTTATAATGGTATATCCAACAGTGATGCCTTTGCTGAGCTGCTTGATGAAAATACTTCATGGGTTGATGGCTCTTTGAACTTGCTTCGTGCTTTGAAGAAACGTTTTGGCGGTGAGGTTGTTTCTGCTTCCAGCGGTGCTAAGTATGCTTTGGAACATGGTCTTGTTCCTGTTCCGGACGGCAAGTATTCCGGCAAGGATGGCGAATACCACCATATAGAGTTTGAGTCAGACAATGGCGAGCGTTTTGTGGAGTCTGTTCCTTTTGTTGACGCTGAGAGTGTTGGGGACGACTATGGTATCAGATACAGTGAGTCGGATGGTGTTTCTGCCCGTGCCGACATGGACAGAGCGCATGAAGTTGCCGAAGAATGGACCGAGAAGCTTAATCTTAACGATGACGTGCAGATTGTTGACGAGTTGACAAGAGAAATGGTTGACGAGTTGATGCCTAATGCTTCAGAAGAAGTGAAAGAAAAGGCACTTAAAGCTAAAGGCTGGTTTAATGAGAAAACTGGCAAGATAGTTATTGCCATAGGCAACCACCGCAATGCTGAGGACGTAATGCAGACAATATTACATGAAGGTGTTGCACATTACGGACTGAGAAAGTTGTTTGGTGAGAACTTCAACACGTTCCTTGATAATGTGTATGCTTCTGCTGATGCGTCAGTTCGCAAGCGCATAGATGTCTTGCAGGAGAACAAGGGCTACGGCAGGCGTGAGGCAGTGGAGGAGTATCTTGCCGGCTTGGCTGAGGTTACAGATTTTGAGAGTGTTGTCAGCCGTACCTGGTGGGAGAAGGTAAAGAGTCTTTTTGCCGACATGCTGAACTCTATCGGGTTGAGTGACTTTGCGGACAATTCTCTGCCGTTGTCTGACAACGAACTGCGTTACATCTTGTGGCGCAGCTACGACAATCTGAAATCTGATAATGATGTGTTTAGGCAGGCAAAGGATATTGCAATGCAATCGGAGTTGAAGGTAGGCAACTATGAAGAGAGCAAAGATGCGACTCTTGGCGAGTTGGTTTCAGGCGACAGGCAACTGCGTGAGCGTTTTGGTGATGAAGAAGGTTACAATACGGGTGAAGAAGCAACCGACTTCCATACAGTCATTGATGAAATTTTTGATAATGCAGACTTCGACAAGTCTGTTCATCAGAGAGAACGCTACGATTTAGGCAAAACTCCAACATGGATGAAACGTATTGGTATTGCTGGAGATAGATTTTCTCTATCATTCAAAAACATCAAGACGCACAAAGGAAAAGATGCAGACCATGATTTAACAAGAGAAGAATGGCATCAATTACCTGACGCTTTGAAAAATCCTTTTGCAGTAACTCGGTACAATGATGCAAATGACAGATTTAGGTTATATGTAAATGTCATGCACAACGGTAATTATGTTGCAGTAGGTGTTGATGTCAAATGTGTAAATCAAGGTCGCAACTTACCAATGATGGAAGTGAGCACCATTAAGACTGTATTTGCTCATCATGGAGAGATTGGTGGAGGTGAGAAACTTATCACTTATGATAAAGAAATAACTCCCAAACAGGAGGCACTTCTGCGCGGACTCAATTTCCGCGAATATCCTACTATTCAAGAGTTATCTGCTGCAAAGATAACAAATAATTCTCACATGAGAAGCATTGAGAGCAAAAAAGTTGACGAAAAAAACTATTTATATCGTGAGCAGGACGAGTCGGAAGACGTTTATGATGCAGGCAGGCGTAGTCTTGAGGAGACGTTGACGCAGGGTTTGATAGACTTGTCAGAGAAGAACAGGTCGGACGTTGGCTTGCGCATAAGTGCGATGAAAGCAATAAGCAGCAATCTTTCTGAGCTTCGTAGTGCGATGTCTCGCCAGCGCGATTATGACAAGTCAACCGTGAACAGGATTGTTCGTTGGGCTCGCATGCTCATGGAAAGTGGCATTGGGGGCAACCTTACCCGCTATGAGGTTAAGCGTTTGACGGGCATGATAACTCAGGCAGCAGGCAAGGAAGACATTACGAGGCAGGCAGGTCAGGTAATGGACTTGCTAATAAACAATCAGTTGCGTGCGTCGAAGGATTTGCTTCAGAAGCAGATTCGCATAAAGGGCTCCAAGATAGATTCTCGCGGTGTTGAGGTGCAGGGTGCGCTTGACATCAGAGGTCAGCGTATGATAGGTGCTTTCAAGGAGGGTATCTCTCTTGGCGAGGATGCATTCTACGGGCTGCCAGTGTGCCGCAACATAAAACGGCCATTCGGGAACTTTCGCTTCGCCACAATCGCGAAGTCTATCCCGAACAGCCGTATGACACAGCAAAGGTACTACAAAATTTTGAGAACCTATGTTTTACATCAGGATTTTCGTTTCGTAATTGTTGCCTTTTCTGTCTGTTGCTTTTATCATGTAGATGCCTTTTGGCAAGTCTATCACAGCAGCTCCGCTGACGGTATGTTGCTTAATGATTGCTCCGGCAACGTCGTAAACGTTGATGATTGTCTCCGACGAGCAGTTGACCATGCATTTCCCGTTTATGTTTCTTGCGCTGAAATGCTCTTTGTCTGCCACATCTTCTATTTCATTTGTTTCATATTCCAGTGCTGTGATAGGGAATACGGTAGGCTCATCGCTGTAGAATGATTTGCCAACGATACCGAATATTATTACTCTGTCGCTGTTTGGCAGTGTGCTTTGCTGGAAGTTGTCGGCATAGATGTTCTGCATTGTCATTTGGTTTCCGTTCTTGTCTTCTATCAGTATGTTGGCATTTGGTCGGCAGTCTATAAATCCTCCGTCTGCATGCATCTTGATATTTATGAGCGACAATGGGTATCCTACATAATAGTCGAAATTGTCTTTTACTACCGATAGATCTTCGCACATCATGTTTTGGAAACGGTACTGCTCTGTTTTCAGTGTGTCAGTTTCTGGCTTTCTGTCGAGCCTGAAGATGAGATTGTTGTTAATTTCCAGCAGTTGTCCGCGAATGCTCTTTACTGTTACCATGTTTTCAGGCATCGATCCTACAGGGTCGAGGTATCGCGGGTCGTCCACCAGTATTCCTGCTTTTCCGTCGAAAAGCCATTTCTGCGCACGTGTCATGCTTGCCCAGTTAATGTATATCGGTGTGTTTTCATTCTCTGGCAGCAATTCGAAGAAGTCGCCAACATTGGATTTTCTCAGTTCTGCTATTCCTTTTACCTGCGTTATAGGTCTTACATAGAAGTCGATGTCGGTCTGAATGGCGTTTTCCCATACTTCGAGCTCGGGTCTTTTCACAAACTTTATGTTCATGTGGTGTTTGCCTTGCTCAAGGTTGTCAGCCGTGAATATAATGTCCAGTGGCATGGATTTGTAGACTATCGGCTCCCTGTCATCGATAGTCATTTCTATCTGTGTATTCACCCAAGAAAATTCATCTGGTCCAAAGTAGAAAGTGCTACCGCTTAGTGCCGGTGCGAATGATATGCTGTTTTCTGCCGTTTCAAATCCGTTTGTAATGTTTCCAGGCTGAACGTACCATGGATTGGTATACTCGTTACCTTCCATCGTCATTATGTTGTCTACAAGTACGCACCAGTCTTTGCCCTGATTGTTGTTCTTGTCCTTGAAAACAATTCTGAAAAGATATTCGCAGTCATCTTTCACTGGTATGTCGAACGATTGTAAAGATGCCTCGCACTGTGTGTCGAACGTCAGATCTTGCTCAGCCCACGTGTTTCCACCGTCGAAACTTGCCTGTATCTGCCATGCCGAGTTGCTGCGGTTTATGATGCGGTCGATACCAGAGTGTACTATTGAGAATGACAGCGTTCTTCCTTTTACCGGGTCGAGAAGTTCTATAGATGCAGGTTTGTTGTCAACAAATCCTGCTTTTATTTGTGCTGCATAGTTGCCGTGCGGTATGCCCAATATCTTGTCGCTGACAACTCGTGCATTGCGGAAAAGCCATCGTTTGCCGTCGATGGTAACTATCTCTTCGTCAACAAATTCGGGTATGTCAACTCCTTCAAAGCTGCAACTGAAATCCACCTTTGGCGCAACGTCGCTGTTTTCGTCCTGTGCTTCAGCATAGCATGGTGTCAACATAAGTCCTAAAAGCAAAAGTTTTTTGAATGCTGAGAAATGTTTCTCATTTTTTTTTGTAGTAAAATTTTTCATAAATAAAGTGTAAATAAAAATGTTGTTAAATAGGTTATAATTATTAATATAAGGTATATCTTCCTCCGTCGCTGTTGCAATATTTTGTCAAGAGTTCCTGTATATATTCCGCGTTGGCTCTCACTTGCAGTTCGTTGCCGTCGTATCCGTTTATCAGCACGAGCAGTCGTCGCGTTGACAGTTCTATTTTTGTTCTTTCGTTGTCGCTTGTAGGCGTTCCCACACCTCCTTTTTCGTCGCGGTAGACGGGCAGTCCTTCTATGTTAATCATTCCTCTTCCTATTCCCTCATACGGCTCTCCTGCGCGTCCGATGCCCAGAGTGAGCGTATCGCCTACGAACTTGTCAGCATCGAATCCTCCTATGCTGTAGCCGAACTTTATGCTCGCGAGGTTTATCAGGTCTACGAGCGTGTCAATCTGGTAAAGTTCCTTTCCCTGCAGCATGCGCCTTATCAGTGCTTCCGACGCCGGTCGGTATCGCGACGGATCCTTGCCGCAAGCCCTGTAAATGCGTCTTGTTGCCTCGATGCTCGATATCTGTTTCAGTGTTTCTGTAGTGAGTGTAGCCCTGAAATGGTCTTCCAGTGAGTGTATCTCGTCCCACAATCCTTGAGAAAAAGGAGAGTTTGCGACGTCTGCTTCTACGCATGCTCCTATGAACGACGGGCAAACTTTCCTTATGTCTTCGCTAACAATAACTTTCATTTTGTTTTTCCATGTATCAGAGATTATACGCATGTGTAGCCACCGTCTACAGGCAGTGCCACACCGTTGACATAGCTGCTTGCCTTCGATGCGAGGAAAATCGTAGCCGTGTCGAGTTCGCCTTCCTTGCCGTATCGCTGTGCCGGTATGGCGCCTTTGGCATAGTTGGCAAACCACTCGGTGTCGAGCGTGTCTTTCGTCAGCGGTGTCCAGAAGTATCCTGGACAAATTGCGTTGACGGTAATTCCATATTTTCCCCATTCGGCAGCCAGTCCGCGTGTCATGTTCACTACGCCTCCCTTAGCAGCGTGGTAAGGTGTGCATGGTGCGATGCTGTTGCCCACGAGTCCGTACATCGATGCAATGTTGATGATGCGTCCGTATTTCTGTGGTATCATTGCCTGCTTTGCAACAGCCCTTGCCATGCGGAACGAGCCAAAGAGGTCGATGTTGAGTTCGTTTTCAAACTGTTTGTCGGTCATGTCCTCAGCCGGTCCCACTGCGCCGGTGCCTGCATTGTTTATCAGTATGTCAATTCTTCCGAAGTGTTCCATTGCCTGTCTCACGCAGTTGTCTACCATTTCCGTATCGGTAATGTCGCAGCGTATGGGCAGGGCATCCACCCCGAACTGTTTTTTCAGCATGTCGGTAACTTCTTTCAGCATATCTTCCCTTCGTGCGATGGCAACGATGTTGCAGCCCTGACTTGCCAGTGCGCAAGCCATCTGTACGCCTAAACCTGTAGAACAGCCTGTAATGAGCGCTACTTGTCCGTTGAAATCAAAATAATTTTTCTTCATAATTTTAAAATAAATGATTTGCTGACAAATATAGTCAAACTTTTATAAATACCCAATTATGGCACGGATTATTTCGCGATGTATGCATTTTTTTTTGAAAAAGTTCAAATTTGCATGTTTCAAAGTCAGGTTTTGAGACTTACAGCAAAAAGTGTGCCAAACTCGACGAGTATTTCTTTCAGCATCAGTTTTGTGAATTTTTTTTGACAGACTAAAACTTGCGAAAGAGATGTTAACGAGTCTTTCGTTTGGTGAATTTCAGTAAAAATCAAAGCCGGCGATAATTGTTAAAATTGTCAAAGAGTATCTTTGAGGTGTCTATTTCGCGTTTTTTGCCCTGCCATACACAGTGTCAGACACACCCAAACACTATGTCTGACATCCTCAAACAGTGTGTTTGACAATGTCAAACATGCTCTTTGACAATTTTAACACTACTGTTTCTTGCACAAAATGCTTATATTTCTCGATAACATTCTGATGGTCAGATAATTAAGATTGTATGTAAATTTTGGGCATATTTTGCAGCTTTTATGCTCGCAACGACTTTCGCGGGCATTCTCGCGACAGTAAACGGGCGAAAATTGATTATACCTTTTATTTCTGTCAGACACATATCACGGCATGAAAACCATGCAATTTACACTGCGAAAATAAAGCGCAACATGCGAAAAAAAGAAAATTATACTGCGATAATCTTTCGTGATTTCGGAAAAATAACTAACTTTACAACCAATTTACGGCATTGTCATGATATTCAGGTGTTATGACACAGAAAACCATGTAATCTGATAACAGTAATGGAAGACAAGAAAACGCAGATATACAGGCTTGTAGAAGAACTGAACAGAGCCTCTGCAGCCTACTACAACGGGCAGTCGGAGCAGATGACCGACTACGAATGGGATGCAAAGTTCGACGAACTGAAGCGCCTTGAAGGCGAAACGGGACTCACATTGCCCGACTCGCCAACGCAGAAAGTTTCTGAAGACAACATTGCCGGACAGAAGGAGGAACACGAGTTTCCTGCGCTGTCGCTCGCAAAGACCAAGAGCATCGACGAGGTAGTGAAATGGGCTGACGGCAAACCGATATGGATTTCGTGGAAACTTGACGGCTTGACACTCGTGGCAACCTATGATGACGGCAGGCTGCAACGTCTCGTTACACGCGGAAACGGACACATCGGCACCAATATAACACATCTGTCGGCAGCCATAAACGGCATTCCACAGAGAATCAGCTACAAGGGGCATCTCGTAGTTCGCGGCGAGGCGGTCATATCATATCAAGACTTCGACAACTTCCTCATTGAGAGTGGCGAAGACTATGCCAACCCGCGCAACCTCGCGTCGGGCACCATGACACTGAAGGACATAGCCGAAGTGCGACGCAGAAACGTAACGTGGATACCGTTCACGCTCGTACATGTAGACGAAAATGCACTTGCCGACACAGGCAACGGCAGTGCCGCAGTATTGCAGTCGTGGGGCAGTCGCATGTCGTGGCTCGAGACTGTCGGTTTCAAATGCGTGGAGCGTGAGGTTGTGGAAACACCTGTATATAATAATGTGGAAGCCGTCATCAACCGATTTACAGACAAAGTAACGTCGAAAGCCAATCCGTATCCTGTAGACGGACTTGTCGTTACCTACGACGATACAACCTTTGCATCGTCGGGCAGCATCACCGGACATCATGCCACGCGTGCCGGACTGGCTTTCAAGTGGCAGGACGAGGCAGCCGAAACAACCTTAGAGCACATAGAATGGTCGTGCGCGGCAAACACGATATCGCCCGTTGCCGTCTTCCTGCCTGTCGAACTCGAAGGCACGACAGTGAAGCGCGCATCGCTCTGCAACATAAGCGAGTGTGAACGACTTGGCATCGGCGGCGAAGGCACGCGCATGCTCGTCATAAAGGCAAACAAGATTATACCTAAGGTTATAAGCATCGAGGAGAAAAAAGGCAGCCTGACAATACCAGAAACGTGTCCTGTATGCGGACATCCGACAACCATAAATGTCAGCGAGGGCAGCGGAACGAAGACACTGCACTGTCAGAATCCGCAGTGCGCAGCTAAGGAACTGAAGAAGTTTGCGCGCTTTGTGTCGAAGGAAGGCATGAACATTGACGGACTTTCGGAGCAGACCCTGTCGCGAATAATAAACGAAGGCTGGGTCAGGGAATATTCCGATATATACCATCTCAACGACTATGCATGGCAAATGTCGGCACTCGAAGGTTTTGGCGAGCGCTCGGTAGGCAAGCTGCTGGAAGCAATCAGGTCGTCGCGCAACGTAGAGGCACACCGACTTCTCTATGCACTCAACATCCCGCTCTGTGGCATAGATGTTTGCAAAAGGCTGCTTTCTGCATATAAATATGACGAACTGACGGAAACAGCCCATAGTGCCGACGATGCCGAACATTTCTCGCATATCGACGGAATAGGGGCGGAAAAGTCATCGTCGTTTATAAACTGGATGAAAGACGATACCAATTACGACAAGCTGCAGCGCCTCGTGGCAGAACTTAACATAACGCAGGAACAGCCTGTTGCAAAGGGCGGAAAGTGCGAAGGACTGACATTTGTCATAACGGGCGACGTGCATCACTATAAAAACCGCAACGAACTGAAAGCCTACATAGAGAATCAGGGAGGCAAGGTAACTGGCAGCGTCAGCAAAAGCACAAGCTTCCTTATCAACAACGACGTAACATCGGAGTCGGGAAAGAACAAGAAGGCAAAGGAACTCGGCATACCGATTATTTCAGAAGACGAGTTTGTCAGCCGCTATGCAGACAGCCAACTGGTGCAGACCGACCTATTCGGCTGAGAGAAACAATGAGGGCGAGAATATTTTTTCAACGAATAATAATAACACATAAACTAATATGAAGAAAATAATTGCAGCAATTTTATTGCTTGGCGTTGCAACTGCAATGTTTGCATCGCGCGACATCATCCCCATACCGCAGAGCGTCGTGTATGGAGACAGTCCGTTTACACTGAAAAAGAATGCCACCATCGCTTATTCGTCGGCAGACCTCAAGCCGGCAGCAGACTATCTGCAGCAGGCTGTAGAGCGACTGACGGGTCTGCGTCTGGCTACAAAGTTGGCAGCGAAAGGCGACATCGTGCTTGCCATACAGCCTACAGAAGACTACTACAAGCTGAATGTCAGCAAGCGCGGAATAAAGGCTGTTGCACCGACATACGATGGCATCGTGTGCGCGATAGGCACCATCAGGCAGCTCATCGACGGCAACTGTGTGCAGGCAGTGAGCATTGTCGACAACCCACAGTTCAGTTGGCGAGGTTTCCATCTTGACTGCTCGCGCCACTTTTTCACAAAGCAGGAGGTGAAAGAGGTTATCGACCTCATGGCTATGTATAAGCTAAACCGTTTTCACTGGCATCTTACCGACGATCAGGGCTGGAGAGTTGAGATAAAGAAATATCCAAAACTGACCGACGAAGGAGCATGGCGCACGCTGAACAATCAGGACTCTGTCTGCCTGCGCATGGCTGAAACGGAAAACAATCCAGACATGCTGCTGCCGAAAGACCGCATGAGGGAAATGACCGATGCTGATGGAAAAACGGTAGAAAAATATGGAGGCTACTACACACAGCAGGACTTGCGCGAGGTGGTGGCTTATGCCAAGCAGCGCGGAATAGAGGTCGTGCCAGAGATAGACATGCCCGGACACATGCTGGCTGCCATCGACTGCTACGACGGAATATCATGTTTCAAGCAGACAGGGTGGGGCAAGGTGTTCACATCGCCGCTGTGTCCGGGTAAGGAGAAAACCCTGCAGTTCTGCAAGAATATATGGGACGAGGTTTGCGAACTGTTCCCTTACGAGTATGTTCACATCGGTGGAGACGAAGTAGAGAAAGATAATTGGAAAGCATGTGCCGACTGTCAGAAGCGCATAAAGGACAATAACCTGAAAAACGAGGAGGAATTGCAGTCGTGGTTCATACACGAAATGGAGCGATATCTCAATGGTAAGGGCAAGAAAATGATAGGCTGGGACGAGATTACAGAGGGCGGACTGTCGGAAACGTCTACCATAATGTGGTGGCGAACATGGGCTCCGACAGCCATCAGCGACGCTACGGCTCACGGAAACGATGTCATATATACTCCCGTTTCGCCGCTTTATCTTTCAGCAAAGGCAGAACCGAACAGCATAGAACAGATATACAACTATGAGTTGCTGCCGTCTACACTGACTAAAGAGCAGCAGAGCCATGTGCTCGGAGTGCAGGCTAACCTGTGGGGAGAATGGATACCGTCGCGCAACCGAATGATGTATATGTATTTCCCTCGCATACTGGCACTTGCAGAACTTGCCTGGAGCAAACCTGAAAACCGAAACTTCAAGGATTTCTACAACCGACTGACCTCTCATTTCGCTATGCTGCATCGTCTTGGAGTGCCTTACCGCACACCGAGCCTCGAAGGTTTCTACAACGTCAATGCCTTTTCACAGAGTGGAACACTTCGTGTAACGACAAAAGACCCATATGTCGAAATAAGATATACCACTGACGGAACATTCCCAAACATTAATTCCCCACTGTACACAGAGCCTATAACGGTTGACGAAACGACACATTTCATCCTTCGTCCGTTCAGTCCTGACGGCAGGGCAGACGAGATGGTGCAGGCTGACTTCATAAAGCAGGGGCTGCTGGAACCAGTCGCTCTTCCGAAAGATATTGTGCCTGGCTTGAACGTAAGTTGGTACGACTACAAGGGTGCAACGTGCCGCGAGATAACTTCGGCTACACTCAACGGAACGTATGTAGTCAACGATGTTGTCATACCAAAGGAAGCACGTGGAAATATTGGACTTATCATCAGCGGTTACATTAACGTTCCGGAAGACGGAATATACACCTTTGCCCTTATGAGTGATGATGGCAGTTGGCTGAAGATAGACGGCAACATGGTTGTTGACAACGATCGTGAACAGTCGCCACATGAAATGATTTGCCAACAGGCACTGCGCAAGGGTATGCACAAGATGGAAGTAAGATACTTCGACCACAACGGCGGAATGTTGCGCATGCATGTTTATGCTCCTGACGGAACGCAATTGGCACCTGCCGACATATACTTCTGCAAGTGAAGATATATAACTGGGAGGTGTCGAGATGAAGTGAACCCCGAAAGTTTTTTGTCTAACTTTCGGGGTTCACTTCACAATGACACATCCTATTTCTTTTGTTTTGTCTGTTTTTACTGATTCTTGAATGCAATGATTCCTTTGCGACTCTTGTCAAAGTAAAACGTCTGTACGGTTTTCTTCTTGACGCTGCTGTCGCTTTTCTTCTGATAAGACAATCGAACATAATATAACTTTTCCTGATTGTCGTATGAAGCATATTCAATATTCTCGTTGAAGTCAGAATCATGACTCATTATGTCGTGTAACTGTTCAATTTGTTGTTTGCCGATATGGCTTGTGGAGTCAAACTTCTGTACCTTCACCGACGAATAATCGCACTTCATATTCTTATCAAGAAAATCAGTAGCCAGCGTTTTGGCTTTATGTTCATCACTGCATGATGTTGTAGCCAACAGTATGCAGAAACTAAATATGCTTATCAGTTTTTTCTTCATATTTGAATATTATTTTGCAGGAATATTGTCAAGAATGTCAAGCAGATGATCCCATACCATTTGTACAGTAGGTATGTGCAGACGTTCGTCTGGTGAGTGTACGCCGCGCAGCGTCGGTCCGAACGATACCATGTCGAGGTTAGGATAACGTTCAGAGAAGAGTCCACACTCCAGTCCTGCGTGAATACCAAGAACTTTCGGGTCTTTGCCAAACAGTTTCTTGTATGACTCGACAACCGTCTTTGTCAACTGACTGTTAGGATTCATCTTCCATGCAGGGTAACCGTCGCCTTGTTCAACTTCGCAACCTGCCAGTTCAAACAATGCCTTGATAGTGTTTGCCTGATTGTCGAGGTTGCTCATCACGTTAGAACGCTGACTTGCCACCATCTTTACGCATTCGTCGAGAGTCTCAACGCTTGCTATGTTGCTTGATGTTTCTACGAGCCATGCCAAATCTTCGTCCTGACACATAGCGAAAACACCATTGTCTATAGCCTGCAATGCACGTACCAGACGGTTAGAAGCATCTTCGTTCATAACCTTTACGGCATCTGCGCTTTCCATAGTGAAGTCCATTGTTTTCTCTGTAACATGGAATTCGTCTTTTACTTCAGCAGCAAATACATTCCAGTCTGCTCGCACTGTTTCCTTCATGTCTGCTGGAACGGCAAATGTTACGATGCCATCGCGTGGTATGGCATTATGCAGTTTGCCTGCGTTGAACTGGGCAATGCGTACTGGCATCTTCTGCATTTCCTTGTAGATGAAGCGTGTTAGTATCTTTATGGAGTTGGCACGTTTCTTGTTTATGTCGTCGCCGGAGTGTCCGCCTACAAGTCCTTTCAGGGCTATCTTCATGAAGAAATAGCCTGCAGGAGCTTCTTCACGCGTGTATTTCAAGTATGCGGCAGTTGTTCTTCCGCCTGCGCAGCTTACGAATATCTGTCCTTCGTCTTCTGAGTCGAGGTTGATAAGCATGTCGCCAGTCATGAAGTCGCCCTTCATTCCTTCTGCACCGGTAAGTCCAGTCTCCTCGTCGCGTGTGAACACGCATTCTATCGGACCGTGTTTCAGGTCGTTGCTGTCGAGTATTGCCATTTCGATAGCGCATCCGATTCCGTCGTCAGCACCGAGTGTGGTACCCTTAGCGCAGAGCCATTCTCCGTCGATGTAAGTCTGGATTGGGTCGTTGTCGAAGTCGAATTCTATGTCGACGAGTTTCTCACATACCATGTCCATGTGGCTTTGCAGTATTACCGTCTGTCGATTTTCATATCCCGGTGTTGCCGGTTTCTTGATAAGTACGTTACCTGTTTCGTCAACCTTTGTTTCGAGTCCGCGACTTTCTCCAAAGTTTTTCAGAAACTCAATCATCTTTTCCTCACGCTTCGATGGACGAGGAATTTGGTTAATGGCAGCGAATTGTTCAAACACGCAAGCCGGTTTCAATTCTGTGTTATTCATACTTTTTATATAATTATTTAGTGTAAAATCACAATAAAAACTACAACTTTCTTTATGTAACTATAATGTAATACAAAAAAAATATTTAAATTTGCAGCGACAAAGTTACGATTAAGTGAGCAAAGTACCAAATTTATTTGCGACTTTCAAGTGTGAGTAACTTATATAAAGTTACGATACACCGCTTGTAAAACCAAATTTATTTGCGACTTTCAAGTGTGAGTAACTTATATAAAGTAGCGATTTAGAGTATAAAAAGGAAAAAATACATATATAATGATAGCAACCCTTGTGGCAAGTCTGGTAATAGTAGCATTGGCTGTACTCATGTTGTCAGTCAAGGTTATAGTCAAGAAGAACGGTAAGTTCTCGTCGCAGCATGTACATGACAACAAAGCCCTTAGAGAACAGGGCATTGACTGCGTAGTGGAGCAAGACCGACAGGCTCGCCGAAACAACAAGGCAATGTAAGAATAATAAGAAATAATAACATAAAAAGTAAATGACAATGAACAAGAAGAATTTATTTTGCACGGTAGCTGTGGCTACAATGTCTGCTTTTATCATGTCGTCTTGCAACAAACAAGATGCAAAAATGGACGAAAAGAGTCCTAAAACAGAAACCAAGTCGGAAATGAAGATTGCATATATTGAGATTGACTCAATTATGACTCAGTATAATTTCTGCAAGGATTATTCTAAAATATTGGAGCAGAAGGGACAGAATATTCAGAAGACTATAGCACAGAAAGGACAGGCATTGCAAAACGCAGCAGTCAAGTTCCAGCAGGATATTCAGGCAAACAAATATACGCGTGAGCAGGCTGAGGCAGTGCAGGGCAACCTTCAGAAGCAAGACAACGACTTGCAGATGCTGCAGCAGCGTCTGGGCAACGAGTTCCAGACAGAGACAGACAAGTACAACAAGGCTCTGCGCGATTCGATACAGAACTTCCTTACTAAATATAATAAGGATAAGAAGTACACATTTATATTGAGCAAGGTTGGCGACAACATGCTTTATGCCGACAAGAGCTGCGACATAACAAAGGAAGTTATTGCAGGTCTGAACAAGGCATATAAAGGAACAGCCAAGAAAACAGAAGAAAAGAAGAAGTAAAACGTATGAAACGCACTGAACGTTATCAATACGTACTGAATTATTATAGAGAACAAATGCCGAAAGTCACTACTGAACTGCAGTTTGGTAGTGTCTTTCAGCTTTTGGTGGCTACGCTGCTCAGTGCGCAATGTACCGATAAGCGCATAAACCAAGTTACACCGGCACTGTTTCGGCAGTATCCAGATGCAGCCTCAATGGCTAAGGCTGACGAGACGGAGCTGTTTGAATACATAAAAAGCGTGTCTTATCCTAATGCCAAAGCGCGCCATCTTGCTCAGATGGCGAGAATGTTGGTAGATGAATATGATGGCGAAGTACCGACAGACTTCAACGACTTGGTACGTCTGCCGGGTGTTGGTCGCAAGACCGCAAATGTTGTAGAGGCAGTTGCCTACGGTCAAGCCTCGATGCCGGTAGATACCCATGTCTTCAGGGTCAGCCATAGGCTTGGACTTGTCTCAAAGTCGGCTACGACACCATATCATGTTGAGCAGGAACTCGTTAGAAACATTCCGCAGGACGATGTGGCTAAAGCACACCACTGGCTGTTGCTGCACGGCAGGTATATCTGCACGAGTAGGAAACCTCATTGCGAGAAATGTCCTTTCGACAGTTTCTGCCCAAAAAACATAAAGTAAAAAGATTATGCAGTCTAAAAGAATAATATCGTTTCTGCGCGAGCTTTCCGAGAACAACAACCGTGAATGGTTTTATGAAAACAAGCCTGAATATCTGGCATGCAGGAAAAGTTTTGAAGATGATATCGCTAAGGCAATAGTTCATATTTCGGAGTTCGACAGCTCCATTTCCCATATAACGGTCAAGGATTCTACATATCGTTTCAACCGCGACACAAGGTTTTCGCAGGATAAGTCACCATATAAGAATCATCTCGGTGCATATATTGCTGCTCATGGAAAGAAAGCCATGCATGGCGGTTACTATATACATGTAGAGCCTGGCTACTGCATGCTTTCGTGCGGAAACTATTGGCTGCCGACAAATGTGCTGACAGCATGCCGCAATGAAATTATGGCTAATATTGACGAGTGGCGCGAGTGTGTAGAGAACAAGCATTTCAAAAAACTCTTTGGCGAGCCTGGCAAGAGTACATGGGGCGACAAAAAGGGTTTTGGATTGGAACATCTGAAAAGTTGTCCTACGGGATTTCCGCGAGATTATGAGTTTATAGAATATCTCAGGATGAAGAATTACTGCTGCTGGACTACTGTGGATGAGGATTTCTTCGAGGGCGACAGATGGTTCGACAAGATGAAGGAGATCTTCAAGGTTGGCAAGCCAATGATGGATTTCATAAACAATGTTATCGACGACTACGAGTAAACATGCTCGTAATCGTTATTGTCGTAGTATTTAATATAGAAGGGTAGACGACGGCTTGTCTGTCTATGAAAAAAGAAAAACCGCTAAACTTAGAGTTTAGCGGTCGTCGTTTACTGTTTTAATAAGCAGTAGACTTTTTTGCAACTTAGCTTATTTAGCCTGTGCAGTTGTGTCAACAGCAGTTGTATCAACGTTAGTTGTGTCAAGAGAATCAGTAGCCATTGAGTCAACAACTTCGAGAGAGTCGCCTTCTACTACAGGAGCTTCTGTTTTGTTCTCGTTACATGCAACAAATGACATAGCTACGAAAGCTACAGCTGCGAATAAAATCTTTTTCATTTCTTTTTGCTTTTTAAATCTGTAAAACAATCATTAGTTTATTAAAACGTTGCAAAGGTAAATATTTTTTTAATACCGCGTGCTATTTTTAGCAATTATTTTTCACTGAAATTTCAATATCCTTGTAAATAACTGATAATCAGTAATTTGCTAATAGTGAAATAATGTTAATAAAACGACGGGTTTACTCTTTACAGGTGTTTACATATTAAAATATTTACTATCTCAAACATTTTCAGTCGTCGTAATCGTCTTCCACTTCTGCAGATTCGAGGCTCAGATCTTCCGGTTCGGTCTCAAATGTAGTGCGATAGCTTTCTTCCAGCATCTGTTCCTCGTCGTATTCGTCGTCAAAGCCGTCGTCGTCCAGCATGTCGTTGTCGAGTTCGTCGTCATCTTCGTTACGCTTGTGTTCGTTTACGTCTATTATCATTTTTTCCGTTTCCGGCTTCAGCTTGGCGAAAATGGCTTCCACCCATCCTCCTTTTTCTATTTCGAGGACTTCAAAACCGTCTTCCACTTTCTTTTCGTACATGCCTCCTGGCTTTTTCAGTCTTTCCTTTGGCAGTGTAGTGGTGCTTATGTCGAAACCGCTTTCAATGATGTCTTTGATGCTTTGCGATATGCTTTCCCATCCGCCGCCAAAGTTTCGGTCTATGACTTCGAGCAGTTTGCTTGCCGTGATGTGTCTGATGTTTTCGTATGTCAGGTCGGTTATTCTGGTTATAGGTCGTTTCTTTATAGCCCATTTTTTCTTTTCGTCATTTACGTTGACGGCAGCAACCTTGAAGTTCAGCCCTTCATATTTCTTTATAACCTCCTTTTTGTCTATCTGCACTTCTTCTATTAAGAATGCAGTTTTGAAGATATCGACATAGTGGTTGAAGTTTTCCTTAAACTCAGCGTTCTTGCTTGCTGTTGTCAGCATTCGGAAAACGTCATTTTCCTGTATGTCCCAAACATTGCTCTTATTGAGGTTTTTCAGTGTCAGTGTTTTGTTGTCAGATGATTTCATATTTTGTTTTTATATATTCTTTATGACATTATTATATTAAAGTTGTCCTTGTCGTTGAGAACCTGAAACTTGTTTCTGAAGTTGTCGAGCGATTCTCTTGATATTACGGCAGTGATAATTTCTTCGCCGTCGGTAGTATTTGCGGCTATATTCTTTCCCTTAGCATCTATTATGAAGCTGCCCCCGATGTAGTTGCATTGTGGGTCTTTGCCTGTTCTGTTGGCTGCAATGACGTAGCATTGGTTTTCCATAGCCCTTGCCGTCAGCAGTGTTTCCCAAACCCTTTGCCTTGAGTCAGGCCAGTTGGCTGCTATTATTATTGCGTCATAGTCGTTGTTGTTTCTGCTCCATACGGGGAAGCGCAGGTCATAGCATGTCAGCAGCAAAATCCTGTATCCTTTCCATTCCACTACGACGCGCCTGTCGCCAGCCGTATAGTTCTTGTTTTCGCCTCCATAGCTGAACAGGTGTCTTTTGTCGTAGTATTGGTATGTCCTGTCAGGATATACAAAATAGTGTCGGTTGCGGTAGCCCTTGGCGTATATCGATACCGTTCCGCTTATGGCAGCATCGAGTCTTTCTGCCATGTCCTGCATCCACAGCAGCGACTGGTTTTCTGTTTCTGCAATGCCTTCAGGCGATGTGGCAAATCCTGTGCTCCACATTTCCGGAAGCACATAAATATCGCTTTTCTCAGCTTTCTCCATGAGTTTGGCTGCATGTCTTGCGTTTTCCTCAGGATTAGCCCAGATAATATCTGTCTGAAGTATGCTTATTTTCATAAATAGTGCAGTTGAATGCTGCAAAAATAAGGACTTTATCTGTTTTGTACAAGTTTTTCAATATATTTTTTCCAAATATGTTAATAATGTGCCCAGCAAAAAGTGTGCCAAACTCGTCAGGTTTTTCTGTTGAGCCGAAAAACGATGAAAATTTTTGACAGGGAAAACCTCTCCAAATAGATGCGGAACAGCCTCCGGAAGTGATAAAATATGCAAAATTCACCCTCAAATATGCGTATTAAAAATGTCAAAGAGCATGTTTGAGGCAGGAAACTGCACATTTTCGTGCAGTTACAGCTAAGCCGTCATATCGTTACAGAGTGTTTGTAATGGTGTGACGGAGTATCTGTAAGAGGATTACAAGATACTTGTAAAAATCCTGTAATCCATATTTTAGAGTCAAAGCGCTAAAAGTCAGCAACTTAGCCAACAAGCGAAAATACTCGCGTATTTGCCGAAAAATATTTCGGAACGACTTTCGCGGGCATTCTCGCGACAGTAAAAACGAGAAAAATGATTAAACATTTTACATGTAATGTTTCTGCATGTTTGCAAAATGTTGTAACTTTGCACTGAAATGACACAACCATTAGCAGAAAGAATGAGACCCCGCTCTCTGGACGACTACATCGGACAGAAGCATCTGGTGGGCAAGGGCGCCGTTTTGCGAAACATGATTGACGCAAAGCGCGTGTCTTCCTTCATTCTCTGGGGACCTCCCGGAGTGGGCAAGACGACGCTTGCGCAGATTATAGCCAATCAGCTCGAGACACCTTTCTACACGCTCAGCGCCGTAACAAGCGGCGTGAAGGACGTGAGAGACGTTATCGACAAGGCTAAGAACGGACGGTTTTTCAGTCAGGCTTCGCCAATACTGTTCATCGACGAGATACACCGTTTCAGCAAAAACCAGCAAGACTCGCTGCTCGGAGCAGTGGAGCAGGGAGTGGTAACGCTCATCGGTGCTACGACGGAAAATCCTTCCTTAGAGGTAATACGCCCGTTGCTGTCGCGCTGTCAGCTGTATATACTGAAGTCGCTCGGGAAAGACGACCTGCTCGAACTGCTGAACAGGGCGATAACTAAGGACGAACAGTTGAAACGCAAAAACATCAAGCTCGACGAAACGGGTGCCATACTGAGATACAGCGGAGGAGATGCACGCAAGTTGCTCAACATACTCGAACTTGTCTGCGACTCGTTCAGCGACACCGACGAGGAAATACACATCACCGACGAACTCGTGGCTGAACGCTTGCAGCAGAACCCGCTGGCTTACGACAAGGACGGCGAGATGCACTACGACATAATATCGGCATTCATAAAGAGTATTCGCGGCAGCGACCCCGATGCTGCTCTCTACTGGATGGCACGCATGATAGAGGGTGGAGAAGACCCTAAGTTTATAGCCAGAAGGCTTGTGATAAGTGCCGCAGAAGACATCGGACTTGCCAATCCCAATGCACTCTTGCTTGCAAATGCTGCCTTCGATGCTGTCAACAAACTTGGATGGCCAGAAGGACGCATACCGCTTGCCGAAGCAGCAGTATATCTTGCAGCAAGCCCTAAAAGCAATTCGGCATACATGGGCATAGACACAGCCTTGCAGCATGTACGCGAGACGGGCAACCTGCCTGTGCCGCTGCACCTGCGCAATGCACCAACGCAACTGATGAAGAACATTGGCTACAGCGACGGCTACAAGTATGCTCACGATTATCCGGGCAACTTCGTTGAGCAGCAGTTCCTGCCCGACGACATCAAGAACGAGCGCTTCTGGCATGCGCAGCACTCGCCGCAGGAAGAAAAACTGTATCAGCAGATGCTCAGATGCTGGGGCGACAGGTTCAAGAATTAACATGACTGCATGTAGGAAATAGTATTAATAATATAAATAGGTATATATGAAAATAGTAATATTGGATGCTTACAGCGTCAATCAGGGCGACTTGTCGTGGGAAAGCATAGAGGCACTTGGCGACGTAGTTGTCTATGACCGCACAAAACCCGACGAGGTCGCGGTCAGATGCAAGGATGCGGAAATCTTACTGACAAACAAAGTAAAGATTACAGCTGAGATTTTTGACAGTCTGCCATGCTTGAAATATGTTGGCGTAATGGCTACCGGATACGACATTATCGACCTGAAAGCCGCTACGGCGCACGGAGTGAAGGTAACAAATGTGCCTGCCTACAGCACCGACCATGTGGCGCAGATGGTTTTTGCACACCTGCTCAACATTACAGACTATGTTGACAGCTTTGCAAGGCAGAACCGAGACGGACGCTGGACCAACTCGGCTGACTTCTGCTATTGGGACAAGCCGACACACGAACTGGCAGCAATGACGATGGGAATTGTGGGACTTGGAAACATCGGAATGAAGGTTGCAGGCATAGCTATGGCATTCGGCATGAAAGTAATGGCATACACCAGCAAGCCTCAGGAGCAGTTGCCCGAAGGCATACAGAAGGCAACGCTCGGAGATGTGCTGCGCTCTGCTGACGTGTTGACACTGCATTGTCCGCTGAACGATCAGACACGGTATATAATAAACCGAGACTCGATACACCTGATGAAGTCAAGCGCCATTGTCATAAATACCGGTCGTGGTCCGCTTGTAGATGAAGCCGATATGGCAGAGGCACTTGCCAAAGGCAGGTTGCAGGCTTATGCAGCCGACGTGATGGGGCAGGAGCCGCCCGCAAAAGACAATCCGCTGATGTCGTTGCCTAATGTTTTCACAACTCCGCACATTGCGTGGGCATCGCAGGAAGCACGCGTGAGGCTGATAGCACAGCTCGCAAAAAACATTGAGGCATTCAAAAATGGGGAAACTTTGAATGTCGTAAACGAATAAAAGTTTTCCAAAATAATAATTTGCAGTAATGTTTTTCTGCTGCATCTACGCAGAAATAACATTGAATACACACCGACTTTACATCGACTGGAACAGGCACAAGAGTTTGTTCCAGTCTTCTTTTTGACACAAAACACAATTATACCTATTTATATATTATACCTTATTATATATTAATAGCTTTATCTTTCTCTTTCACTTATACATGTAGGCGTGAAAATTAATTGCAATATTTTATATAAAAGTTTTGCAAAAAGGAAAATTAATATTATTTTTGCACTCGCTAAAGTTTTCAAAAAAGAAAATTTTTAATTAAAGAAATTAAAATAAGTTTCCCAAAATAGCAAACATAGTTATGAAAAATTTTACGATTACCAAGCGCGACGGATCAAAAGATCGTTTCTCTTTAGACAAAATTATGAATGCCATAATAAAGGCATTCCAGTCGGTTGAAGAACCTATTGACTTAGGTAGTATATCGAAGATAGTCAGCCACTTAGAGATAAGTGATGATATAAAGGTTGAAGATATACAGAACCAGGTTGAGGTGGCACTGATGAAGGAAGGCTACTACGATGTGGCTAAGTCGTTCATGCTTTACCGACAGCGACACACAGAAGACCGTGAGACAATCGAAAAAATAAATTTCCTTTCTGACTATTGCTCTGCTGCAAATGCTGCGACGGGCTCAAAATATGATGCGAATGCAAATGTTGAGCACAAAAATATTGCAACTCTTATTGGCGAATTGCCAAAGTCGAACTTCATCCGACTTAACCGTCGACTGCTGACAGACAGAATAAAAAAGATGTACGGAAAGGAGTTGGCTGATGAATATATCGACATGCTGACACACCACTTTATATATAAGAACGACGAGACTTCGCTGGCAAACTATTGCGCATCAATAACAATGTACCCGTGGCTGATTGGCGGAACGACATCCATAGGCGGAAATTCCACAGCACCGACAAACCTGAAGTCATTTTGCGGTGGATTTGTAAACATGGTATTCATGGTATCGAGTATGCTCAGCGGTGCCTGCGCAACGCCGGAGTTCCTGATGTATCTGAACTATTTTATAGGTCTTGAATATGGCAAGGATTACTGGCAGAATGCAGACAAGGTTGTTGACCTTAGCACCAAGCAGCGCACCATAGACAAGATGATTACCGACTGCTTCGAGCAGATTGTTTATTCTATCAACCAGCCTACTGGAGCGCGCAACTACCAGGCTGTATTCTGGAACGTAGCCTACTACGACAAATATTATTTCAAGAGTCTTTTTGGTGAATTCTACTTCCCTGACGGCTCTCAGCCAGACTGGGACGGACTGTCATGGCTGCAGAAACGTTTTATGAAATGGTTTAATGCTGAACGCACGAAGGCTGTACTGACATTCCCTGTGGAAACAATGGCACTGCTGACTGAAAACGGCGACGTCATGGACAAGGAGTGGGGCGACTTCACTGCTGAGATGTATTCCGAAGGACACTCATTCTTTACATATATGAGCGACAACGCCGACTCGCTGAGTTCTTGCTGTCGTCTGAGAAACGAGATACAGGACAATGGATTTAGCTATACTCTCGGTGCCGGAGGAGTATCTACGGGCTCAAAAAGCGTATTGACTATAAACCTCAACCGATGCATACAGTATGCCGTAAACCACGACATGGACTATCAGGAATACCTGTCGCACGTCATAGACCTATGCCACAAGGTACAGTTGGCATACAACGAGAACCTGAAAGAGTTGCAGAAAGGAGGCATGCTGCCGCTGTTCGATGCAGGATATATAAACATTGGAAGGCAATATCTGACGATAGGTGTCAACGGGCTTGTAGAGGCTGCCGAGTTCATGGGATTGCAGATAACAGACAATCCGCAGTATCTGGAATTTGTACAGACCGTGCTTGGATTGGTGGAGAAGTATAACAAGCAATATCGTACGAAAGACGTGCTGTTCAACTGCGAAATGATTCCAGCCGAAAATGTAGGCGTTAAGCATGCTAAGTGGGATAGGGAAGACGGCTATTTCGTTCCGCGCGACTGCTACAACAGCTATTTCTATGTAGTGGAAGACGACAGCCTGACAGTAATAGACAAGTTCCGCATGCACGGAGCACCATACATTGAGCATCTGACGGGTGGCTCGGCACTGCACATGAACCTTGAGGAACATCTCACGAAGGAACAGTACAGGCAGTTGCTGAAGGTGGCTGCAAAGGATGGATGCAACTATTTCACATTCAATATACCAAATACTATCTGCAACGAATGTGGGCACATAGACAAGCGATACTTAAAGGAATGTCCTCACTGCCACTCTAAGAACATAGACTATATGACCCGCATCATAGGCTATCTGAAACGTGTGAGCAACTTCTCTGAGGCACGACAGCAGGAAGAACACCGCAGATACTATGCAAAAATGGAAGCATAAGAAACAGACATTATGCTAAAATACGTAAATACATCAGTTGTATTTCAGGAAATTCCAGACGAAGTGACATTGGCAATTAACATATCTAATTGCCCGTGTCGCTGTCCTGGATGCCACAGTAAATTCCTCTGGACAGACACGGGACAACCGCTGACAGAGTCATCGCTGACAGAAATCATATCTTCTTATGGTGGCGATATAACATGTATCGCGTTTATGGGTGGTGATGCCGAACCAAAGGAGATAGACGCATTGGCTACTTACATACACAGAAACTATCCTGGATATCATGTCGCATGGTATAGTGGGCGCGTAAGAATATCGTCTGAAATTGACAGAAACAATTTCGAATATATAAAGATAGGACCCTATCTGAAACATCTCGGCAGCCTGAAAGACAAGACTACAAACCAACGGCTCTACCGCCGTACGCCTGACAATACGCTTGAAGACATAACGCACCGCTTCTGGCGCAGTTGATTTGTTAGTATCAAATGATATTTCATATTGAAACATCAATATTTAATGACAAAGAGAATGTTTCATACCGTAATATAAAAACCAATCATCTGCAAAACAGATGGATTTCCTCCACATCGTATTATTTTTTCCCTTTTATGAGAATAGTTTAGATTTTTTTTATTAACTTTGCAGCGCTCATCTTACCGATCAGACAAAAGAAAAATATCTGATATGGACGTATAAGAAAAGAGTACTACATTTTAAAATGCGTCACCGACGCTTTGTTTTTGGTCTGAACGATGTGTATCTCGGAAATCCGATGCGTCATGATGAGAAATACCTGCTTATCAATCAGGGCTTTGCTGGGAAGCAACGTCTGATGCCGTTCTTCAACCGACAGAATAACGATGATCTGATTCTCGCTATTCAGTCGGCTGGGGTAGAACGTGGACGCAACGGCTTCCGAAAAAACAAGTCCATGGAGAAACAGCCGGAATCGGAAGAGGACTTGTTGGAGCATCGTACCGACGGCACGGATGCTTTCGATACACTGTATATCGGCTGTGAGAAGTTCCCGCAACACGATATTTTCCCCATTACGCTGGGTGGCGTAATGTAAAAATAGAATGCAAACGCCCGAATTTTGTGGCAAATTCACTTTTTTAATGTGAAATTACACAAATTGTTTCCCTAAAATTAGTTAGTTAGGAGGTTTTTTTTTACCTTTGTCGATTATAAAATAAGAATAATGCCTTACAGCGTAGATACAAATGAAAATGAGCTCTTCCAACGCTATCCACAAGTACTGGAGAAGTTGCTTGAAGACCACACTACCCATAAGAATATCTTTTGGGCTACTGATAGTTATGCTGATAAAGGTGATGGCTTCTTGTTTCATGATGAAATTACCATTGACAAAATAACAGGTGAGAATGGTTTGATTATCCGTCCACGCGCCATAAAGACGAAAGAAGAACAGACCATCCGCACGAAAGATATGGCAGAGGTTTTTACCCCCTCATGGGTGTGTAATGAACAAAATAACCTCGTTGACGAAGCATGGTTTGGCAGAAAGGATGTCTTCAATTCGGAAGATTCCACTACCAAAACGTGGAAGGCAAACACAGGACCAATTACATTTCCAGAGGGTAAGACATGGAAGCAATATGTCCGTGCTACTCGCATGGAAATTACTTGTGGCGAAGCTCCTTACCTCGTTAGTCGCTATGACACGACGACCGGCGACTTCATTCCAATTGAAGAACGCATCGGCTTGCTTGACCGCAAACTCCGCATAGTGAGCGAAAACACAGAAACAAGCGGAGAATGGCTTGAGATGGCGCAAGAAGCATTCAAAAACATTTATGCTTTTGAATGGCAGGGCGACAATCTTCTCCTTGCTCGTGAAGCTTTGCTGATGAGCTTCATAGAATACTATCAGGCAAAGTTTGGCAAAGAACCTGTACTGAAGTCTATACTATATATCGCTTACGTCATTTCATGGAACGTGTGGCAGATGGACGGACTGAAGGGAGTTGTGCCCGATAGCTGCAAAAACGGAGTAACAGTAGTTGAGCAGAGCCTTTTTGGAGACGAAGAAAAAGTTGTTTACTGTGAAGGCTGTAAAAAAGAAACTTACACGGGACACAACGGCATCTACTGCTTGATACGCGATTGGGGATTGAAAGACCCGAATACTGGAGAGAATAATAGAAAGATAAGGTTTGTTGACTTAATTAAGAAATAATCACATGGCTACATTTGAGTCTTCACTTAAACCACGTTTAATATACGTCTTTGCAATCAATGATGAATGGCATAAAGACTGCTTGAAGATTGGTGAAACCACTCTTGATGAGGGCGACGGAGATTTGCTTGCACCAAACAGCGAACAGCTTAACAAGGCTGCTCGTAAACGCATTGACCAATACACGAAGACTGCCGGAATAGCATATAACTTGCTTTATACCGAACTGACACTCTATATTAAGGGTGTTGCTGTTTGTTCTTTTAATGACAAGCAAGTGCATAGCGTTTTGGAGCGTTCGGGCGTTAAAAAGAAAGTCTTTGATACCGTAAAGGGTGCTAACGAATGGTATTGCACCGACCTTGAAACGGTGAAGAAAGCCATAACTGCAGTTAAGCATGGGAAGATGAGTCTAAACCCTGAAGATATTACCCATGAGAATACACCCATCATATTCCGACCCGAGCAGAGTGCAGCAATTGAAAAAACAAAGAAACAGTTCCGCAAAAACAATAAAATGCTTTGGAATGCAAAAATGCGATTTGGCAAAACACTTTGTGCTCTCCAAGTAGTAAAGGAACTTGAAATGACACGCACCATTATCGTCACCCATCGCCCAGTGGTGGATGACGGATGGTTTGAGGACTTCAATAAGATTTTTGCCGACAAGACTAACTGGCATTATGGCTCGCATAACAAGGGTGAAGATTTTGATTCCCTTGAAAGATTGGCGCGGAAAGGCGACAAGTATGTATATTTCGCTTCAATGCAGGATATGCGAGGCTCTGAGCTTGTCGGCGGAAAATTCGACAAGAACGTTGGCGTATTTTCCACCTCATGGGACTTCATCATTGTGGATGAAGCACATGAAGGCACTCAGACAGAACTGGGAAAGGCAGTGATTGCCGAATTAAAAGATGAACATACAAAACTGTTACAACTATCCGGCACACCGTTCAATCTGCTTGATGACTATACCGAAGAAGAAACATTCACGTGGGACTATGTGATGGAGCAGAAAGCAAAAGCAGAATGGGATGTCCTTCACATGGGCGACCCTAATCCATACGAGTCACTGCCTGCCATAAATATATACACATACGACCTCGGACGGTTGATGAGCGAATACGCCGACGATGAAAAGGCTTTCAACTTCCGCGAATTTTTCCGTACAAAGGAAGATGACACTTTTATCCATGAAAAAGATGTTGACAATTTTCTCGCTCTCCTGTGTAAGGATGATAAGGATAGCCTTTATCCTTATTCCAACGACACTTACCGCAGCATATTCAGACACACACTTTGGGTCGTACCAGGTGTAAAAGCTGCTCGGGCATTAAGTTCAAAACTGAAAGCCCACTCCGTTTTTGGCGCTTTTGAAATAGTCAATGTGGCTGGAGAAGGCGATGAAGAGGAAGAAAATGCTAATGCTCTGAAAATGGTAAACGATGCCATCGGCAAAGACCCTGATGAAACATTTACAATAACACTTTCTTGCGGACGTCTGACTACTGGCGTTAGCATACGCCCATGGACAGCCGTCTTTATGATGGCTGGGTCTTATAGCACATCGGCAGCACAGTATATGCAAACTATCTTCCGCGTGCAGACTCCTTTCACACATAAAGGTCGTATGAAAGAGCAATGCTATGCTTTCGACTTCGCTCCTGACCGTACATTGCGCGTGCTTGCCGAAGTAGCAAAAGTAAGTGCAAAGGCTGGTAAACAGACAGAAGAAGACCGCCGAATTTTGGGCGACTTCCTTAACTTCTGCCCTATAATCAGCATCAATGGTTCGCAAATGAAGCCCTACGATGTGAAAACCATGATGGGGCAACTGAAGAAAGCACAGATAGAGAAAGTCGTACAATGCGGATTTGAGGACGGCGCACTGTACAATGATGAGCTACTGAAGCTTACCGATATCGACCTTGAAGCGTTTAAGAAACTTAAAGCCACCATCGGTAAGACAAAGGCAATGGCAAAGTCAGGCGACATCGATGTTAACAAGCAGGGCTTTACCAATGAAGAGTATGCCGAAAAAGAACGCTTAGAAAAAAAGCCCAAGAAGGAACGCACACCCGAGGAACAGGCACGACTCGATGAATTAAAGGCTCGTACAAACCAGAGAAAAGAAGCCATAAGCATTCTCCGAGGCATCAGTATCCGTATGCCGCTGCTCATCTTCGGGGCCGACCTTACCAATGAAGAAGAAGAGATAACCCTTGACAACTTCGCCACTCTCATCGACGACCAGTCATGGGATGAATTCATGCCTAAGGGCGTAACAAAATCCGATTTCGAGAACTTCAAGCGTTTCTATGAACCCGATGTGTTCCGCGAAGCAGGAAAACGCATCCGTGCCATGGCTCGTGCTGCCGATAAGTTCACTATTGAACAACGCATTGAGCGCATCGCCGGCATATTCAACACATTCCGTAATCCCGACAAGGAAACGGTGCTTACTCCGTGGCGAGTAGTCAATATGCACATGAGCGACTGCCTCGGAGGATATTGCTTCTATGATGAAGAATTTAATAAAGTCCTCGATGTACCACGTTTTGTGAATCACGGTGAAGTAACAAAGAATGTGTTCCGTCCCGAAAGCCACATTCTTGAAATCAACTCAAAGAGCGGTCTTTATCCATTGTATGTGGCTTACAACATTTATCGTTCGCGTGTCGAAGCTGCAAAGGCTAAATATGGCGAGATAGGTCATGCCTTCGCAATGCAACTGTGGGACTTGACTATCGAGAAGAACATTCTCGTTATTTGCAAGACACCAATGGCACGCAGTATCACGCGCCGAACACTTGCTGGATTCCGTAACACAAGTGTTAATGCCAAGTATTATAAGAACCTCGTAGAAAATATAACAAAAAAACCCAATGTCGTTATAAACACCTTTCGAGATGGTAAACACTATTGGGCTATCAAGGAGAGCGAGAATATGAAATTGGATGCAATTATTGGCAACCCACCTTACCAACTTATAGATTCGGGAAATGCCGCCTCTGATGCAGGAGCCCCTATATATCAGAAGTTTGTTGATGTGGCGAAAAGTATGAATCCTCAATACATCAGCATGATTATGCCGTCAAAATGGATGGTTGGTGGAAGAAGTGAACTGTCAACATTTTTGGAATCAATGAAGAATGACAAACATTTGTCATACCTTAAGGATTACAGAAACGACCGATATATATTTCCAACTGCACATAACGATGGAGGTATATGTTATTTCAGATGGGATATGTCCAAGCATAAAGGAAAAGTAGATTATACTTATGTAACGATAAACGGCGAGGAGTATAATCACGAAATGACATTGAGAAACAAATTCTCACCGTATATCATACGAGATATGAGGATGCTGCCCATCTTAGAAAAGATTTTTACAAATAGGACTATCAGGGAAGAGGATTCATTTGCAAGTATAGTTTCTCGTACTCGTCCTTTTGGCATCCGTAAAGATGTTTTTAACTCGCCTGAAAATTACGTAGATTCTAACTTGCAAGAAGAGTATTTTGATGGCGCACTAAAAATCTATGGCGTGAAAGGTTATAAGGGGGGAGCAAAGAGAACTGTTGGATATGTGAACAGTCATAATATATCGGACAAGTATCTTGCTGTAAAAAGGTATAAGATATTTTTTACTACCACATATTCATCAGATGCAGTTGTTCCACCAGACTTAATAAAGGCTTATCCGGATGACATTTGTACTGAAACATTTTTATTAATTGGTCCATTTAATACAGAGAATGAGATGGAAAATTGTGCATCATATATGTGTACAGATTTCTTCCGTTTTCTGCTATTCCTTGGCCATGGAACAATGCAGGTCAATAAGTCTGTTTTTAACTTAATACCCATGCAGGATTTCAATATTAAAATTACAGATGAAGAACTTTTCAAAAAATATTCATTTGACGATAATGAGATAGGATTTATAAGGAAGCTTATCAAGTAATACTATGTAGTAAAGCCTATAGGGAACTTCGTTTTATAATTACACACCATGAAACAATTAGGTAAACTTGAAAAAATAGAAGATCTTCGCTCCATCTGGAAGCATGAAGCGAAGGAATTCACCCCATGGCTTGCAGAAGAAAACAACCTTTCTCTGCTTAGTGAGGCCATAGGTATTGACCTTGTTCTGGAAGAGCAAGAATCAAATGTAGGCGAATTTAGTGTTGATATCTTTGCAGCCGAAGAAGGTACTGGTCGAAAGGTTATCATTGAGAATCAGTTGGAAGACACAAACCATGACCACCTCGGTAAGATAATTACTTATGCATCAGGTAAAGATGCTGAAGTAATTATATGGATAGTGAAACGTGCTCGTGATGAACACAAGCAAGCTATTGAATGGCTGAATTATCATACCGATGACAAATGCGCCTTTTTTCTCATAGAAATTGAATTGTGGCGCATCGGAAATTCAAATCCTGCTGTGAAATTCAATATAGTTGAAAGACCCAATGACTGGGCTAAGAGCATGAAAAAGTCTGCAAACATGACGGAGACCAAATCTCAAAGATTGAGTTTTTGGCAAAAGTTTATTGGTTACAACCAAAGCATTAACGGAGTTTATGCGAAATCAAGTCCTTCGACAGATACTTGGATAGGAAAATCTATCAAAGGGATTCCTGGTACTTCTGTAAATTTAGTCGTAACCAAAGACAGAGCGAGAATAGAAGCTTATATAAACTCTGGAAGTCAAGAGAAAAACAAAAGTATCTTCGACATGTTGCAGACTCAAAAAGAAACCATCGAAGCCGAATATGGTGTAGAGTTTGTTTGGCAGCGGCTTGACGACAAAGTAACTTGCCGAATCTATGAAGACCGTCCTTGGTCATTCTTAAACGAAGATGATCATCAGAATATCTTTGAATTCTTCTGTGATGCGACAAACCGCATGCTTAAGTCGTTCGGTAAGCAAGCAAAATTATTTAAATCTTAGTTGACTTTTCAAATTATGATAGAACTTGGTATGAATATCTTCCAGCAGCTTGGTTCATCCCTGAAGGACGATGGTACGTCGCTTTGTCGGTGTTCCTAATTTCCCTTCTCGGCTTCTTTCTGGGCTTTTTGCTCAAAGTCTTCTTGACGAACAGGTGGCTGCGTAAGAACGACATCGACCATCGTAATCTAAAACAATAGAACTTGGTCGGCTACATCATTAATTCATGGATTTTATTCAATATTAATTAAAATATATAGGTTATGGTACAAAAACTTCGTTCAATTGTCCTCATCGTTATTGGTGTTATTGCCATAGGACTTTCAATCAAGTGTTACACGATTAATGATTTGAGTTATGAATCAAGAAGCATGTATGGTGGCGATGCCTTTACAGGTATTCAGAATGCTGCTGCCGTTACTTCAAAGAACGTTAAGGAACTAGCTGGCATCGTGCAGTTTGGCTTTGGTTCTATTCTTCTCGTAATGGGACTTACCCTTGTAGGCGTAGGAATGACTACACCTATGGGAGCACGTCGGGAAAACTCCGAACCTATTCCAGCTCCTATTGAAGAATCCCCTGTAGCAGAAACACCCAAAGAAACTGCTGAAGAAGAAGTTAAAGCTGAAGCTTAAAGCCTATGATTTGCAAAAAATGTGGTAAGGAAATACCAGACGAGTCTACATTTTGAGTCACAACGATTTTTATTTTATTTACAACGAAATATTCCATTATACAGAATTATATGATTTTTTAGAAGAACAAGGATATAACATTAAAACAGCATTTGAAGCAGGTACTGCAAAAGTTGTATACCTTTACAGGGATGATAGAAAATAGTAGGCATAAAAAATGGTTGATGTACGCAAAAACTTTTAGAATATATGAAATGCTTAAATTAGATACCAGATGCAATTTGAAGACATAACGTACCGCTTCTGGCGCAGTTGAAGCTTAATTCTAATTACCAGTCTTCTAGGTCGGCATTGTTCTTTATTTTGTCTTTCACGTCCTGTGCCAGATGTGGAAAAAAGGTAATGCCCGTAATGCGTTCAACATCTTTAATGCTGTTGACGTAAAAGTCCTTGCGCCTGTTGCCGTCGGTATTCTTGCAGACAAAACCAATGCCTTTCTCCCGTCCTTTGCTTAGACAGACCACAACTTTGAAAAACGCTTCCGGCACAACAACATTGTTTTCGCCTATAGTTTCGTGTTCCTGATTGTAAAGTATAGGACCACAGACGATATACACCTCGCCATATTCTTCTGCCCATCGTCTGCACGAAATCTCAATCTGGTTCCAAGTCCCACTATTAAGGTTTGAATTTTGCGGACAGCAGTTAGAAAACATAAAAGTCTGATACATAGCCTCGCTGTCCCACTTGTTGTCTCCGGCAGGACACATGTGTCCACGCGACCAATGAGATCCTTTATAGTCATGCCCTGTTGCTCTGGGCAATGGAACGTCATCATCCTCGTGCCACGCGTTCCCAGGTCTTTTCACCTTGCCGCCGACATGCTCAGCCGTCAACTTCCAGGCAACCCAGTTCGGTATTCTGTTGTCTTTATTGTATGAAGCCACATACCCTTTCCTATGCAGTATTTGCTCCGGCACACCTTCAAGTGGTAATGGAATGTCGAAATCATAATTATATACACTACACCCTTCCTTAACCCCAGTGTCTTCGCTTTCTATTACCTCAGACACAGACGGGATTGTCTCAACATCAGACGACTTGTCTTTTGTGTTGAAAATCAGTATAACTGCAAGCAACAGCAGTACAACAATAGATATCCAGTATTTTTTCATCGCCTGCAAAGTTACAACATAAAAGCGAAAACTGAAATATAAAAGAGACAACATTTTAAATAAAATAGATTGCTTACTTTACGGAAGAGTATAACCAACAATTTATGTAGCCATGTAAAGCATTCATATATCGACAGCGAGTATAATTCCCAACATTCAGCAGCCTGTGGACATACGCCTCTGAACAAAGAGGGGGGACAGGAATGAAAACGATGCGTCAGCATCAAATACGAACACTATAAAGGGACACGCAAGATGAAACTGCTCAAAAGCAATCAAATCTGACAGTGTCGGGAATGCTGCATATTTGAAATAAACGGCATGGAGGTATTTTTATGATTTTTTCACTTGGAATCAAATACTTCCGATTAATTTTTTTGTAACTTTGCAAATTGCAACTTAATCTTTACACATATGCGAAAAATATTATTTACATTTTCAATCTGCTCAATATTCTTGATGGCAGGTTGTGGTCCAAAAGCCCCTAAGCAAAAAGAGGTAGTAAAACTACCTATTGAATCTTTGGTGGAAAACTTTATGAGCGAACATTCAAACTACTTGAATAATGACGTTACCATGGAAGAAGGTGACAAGGCGTTTTATGAAATCTTCATGGATACCACCAAAAATTATCTGGAAGGTGTTCCTGTTAAATTGGAAACCATTAACAAAAATGGTAAAACTTATATGGCTCAATTTCAATGTTGGAGTCGACCAAACAACTTTGATTTTAATCCACCTGTATATTGTATAAATGGCGACATCTTGACTGCAATACCTGATTCTTTGGTTTCAAAACTCAAAGAAGATACTTACTATACCTTGGAAGGTTGTCCTATTGAAAGTATTGCAAATCTTGCTATGATGGAAATAATGTTGGGTAAAAGTACCAATGCGATTACACCTGTTTTTGGTATTAGAAAAAACGATATTTACGATGATCGTTTTGAAATAAACCTTGGTTTGTTGTACTATCATTTTGATGGAATCAAAGAATTCGTAGAAAAGAAAGACTTCTAATCTGTGTCTTTTTTCAAGCCCGATATGCTCCATAACTTTGCACAAAATCAAAGTTATGGAGCATTCTTTTAATAGCGTAGAACAAATTCCTGACCAGAAAGCATCGGCTGCTTTTACGGTCAATTCTTCGGAGGTGTTCAAGGAACAAAACGACATCTCGCCTGTGGTCATCGACAAGCAGGCGAAGTACATGCCGTGGGGGGACGACAACGAAATGCCATACATAATCCTTGACTTGATAGAGTCAGACGAAACACTCTCCACATGCCAAATGTTTAACGCTGAAGTGTGCTTTGGCTCAGGTCTTGCCTATGATACGACGGAGGCCAATAAAAGCACAAATACACAGGTGGATGAGTTTTGTATGGACAACGACCTTTCATTTTACTTCCTCGGTGTATGCCAGGACTTCAAACACTTTACTTTCTGTGTGTCGGTCATCATCTTAAATGCTGATGGCTCGAAGATAGTTGTGTCATGTGTCTGTTTTGATATATAATATATTATAATGATAGCAAACGCTGTGTCGTGTTTGCTGTTGTGTGTTATTTACGATAAAAATATGCTTTTTTGCTTTTTTAAGTTCACAAAGTAGTTTATTCTTAATAAAAAAAAGTATATTTGTCGCGTAATTGTAAAACATTTAAAATGTTGCTATGAATTATTTTACCCAACAAAGTATAGAACTTGCCAATCAGCGTAACTATTTGGATTTACTGTTTTCTGTATATCCACTAAGTCCTGACTCTGTTAGGGAAATAGACAAAAGGGTTTGGGAACAGATTGAAACAAGTTATCGCAGCAATGATAATGTTTCTCTTTTTAAGTCATTGTTGAAACTTAAATTGTTTCCTATAAAAGATGGCTATGTCCCATACTTCAGGAGAGATCCTTCTTCAATAGAGAGAAATCCGATGACAGTGAATAGAATATGTGGTAGAGTCAGAGAATTAGGTCTTGATAGATTATATGAGAAATGTACTCAACCAAAAGAGACTAACAGACAGATGGGCCCTTTATTTCGCCGATGGCTTAATTGGGGAGCACTTGGTCTTATTCCTGTAAGTGAACCAGAGTTTTTGAAATCTAATGACAATGCAATATTAGATGGCTCAGATGCAGAACTAATGGACTTTGCTAAAAGACATTTAGGTTATACAAGAAATAAAGGCGTAGATTTTATTGCACGCTTTAATGGGAAATATGTTATTGGCGAAGCGAAGTTTATTTCAGATGAAGGAGGGCATCAAAACGACCAATTCCTCGACGCAATGACAACGTTGCGCAGTCAGACACGTTCTAATGTGATAAATGTTGCTATCTTGGATGGTGTCCTATATATACCAGGAAAGAAAAAGATGTACAACTCAATTACAACGGAAGATGTTCCTGTCTTTAGTGCGCTTTTACTAAGAGACTTTTTATATAGCTTGTAAAATGGAAGATAACAATATATTAATTAAAGGTAACAACATGTCAGGGCTGAAATGGCTTCTTGATAATGGGTATAAGGGGAAAATAGATTTGGTATATATAGATCCGCCATTTGCTACTGGTGGTACTTTCTCTAAAGATAAAAATGGGAGAGTAGCCACTATAAGCAAGTCCTCTGATTCTATACTGGCATATAGTGACACGTTGCAAGGAAAAGACTATATCAATTATTTAAAAGAAAGAGTTTTGCTTATTAGAGAACTTCTTTCTGATAAAGGCTCATTCTATTTGCACATTGACTATAAGATAGGACATTATGTTAAAGTTATGTTGGATGAGGTTTTTGGTATCGATAACTTCAGAAATGACATTACAAGAATAAAGTGTAATCCAAAGAATTTTGAAAGAATTGGTTATGGAAACATAAAGGATATGATATTGTTCTATACCAAAGGGAAGCGTCCCATTTGGCATAATCCAACATTCCCAAGTACAAAAGAAGAAATCGAAAGGCTTTACACAAAAATTGATTCCAACGGAAGAAGATACACCACCGTTCCCATCCACGCACCAGGAGAAACAAAAAACGGCGAGTCAAATAAGCCGTTTAGAGGTATATATCCACCCAAAGGCAGACACTGGCGATGTTCGGTAGAGGAACTGGAAGAATTAGACCGACAAGGACTCATTGAATGGTCGTCAAAAGGTAATCCTCGTAAGATAAACTATGCAGATGACCATATGACTAAGAAGGCTCAGGATATCTGGGAATTTAAGGACCCAAGCTATCCTATATATCCAACTGAGAAAAACTTGGATTTGCTGAAATTTATAATAGAAGCATCATCCGATGAGGATTCAATCGTTATGGATTGCTTTTGTGGCTCTGGTACTACGATGGTAGCCGCATCCATTTGTAACAGGCGATGGATAGGTATTGATAAATCTGAAGTAGCTATCGAAACTGTAAAAACCAGATTTAATACAGATAATTCACTATTCAAAGAAAAGCCTTATACATATATGGAATTATAAATAATCATACCATAATAATAAATCAGGCAAAGACTTCCTGTGTTTTTGCTAAACAGATAAAATAAAAGAGAGCATTCATATTGAATGCTCTCTTTTTGTGTTTTCGTGATTCCGTTGGGGCTCGAACCCAAGACCCACGCCTTAGAAGGGCGTTGCTCTAATCCAACTGAGCTACGGAACCATCAAAATCGGGTGCAAAAGTACATATTATTCGGCATATTTCCAAATAAATTGCTCGTTTTTTTAATTTGTTCTTTTAATTGATATTCAATTTGTTTCGTTTTCGTAATCAGCCCGTGCACCTGCAAAATTAAACATGTGTCTATATAATTATATGTATAAAAGGGGTATATAGTGTGTGTCTGTAATAAATTATGCCGGAAAACTGTCTGCTTCCGGCATAATTTATTTTCATTCCCATTCTATTGTTGCTGGTGGTTTCGACGAGATGTCGTAGCATACGCGGTTTACTCCGCGCACCTTGTTAATTATCTCGTTGCTCACTTTTGCCATGAAGTCGTAGGGTAGGTGAGCCCAGTCGGCAGTCATGGCGTCTGTGCTTGTTACGGCGCGCAGTGCCACCGGATGCTCGTATGTGCGCTCGTCGCCCATGACACCCACCGAGCGTACGTCGGACAGGAGTATCGTTCCTGCCTGCCATATCTGGTCGTAGAGCGACACGTCTATCTCTCCGTCGTTCATCGTTGCCGGTATTCCTGCTGCCAAAACGCGTCGCGCTTCCTCGCCACTGAGGCGTACCTTGTAGTTGCGCAGTCCCTTTATGAATATGTCGTCAGCCTCTTGCAGCACTCTGACCTTCTCCGGCGTGATGTCGCCGAGTATGCGCACAGCCAGTCCAGGTCCTGGAAATGGATGACGGGTAATGAGATGCTCAGGCATGCCGAGTTGTCTTCCTACGCGTCGCACTTCGTCCTTGAACAGCCATCGCAATGGCTCGCACAGACTGAGGTGCATCTCCTTTGGCAGTCCGCCCACGTTATGGTGGCTCTTTATCACTTTTCCGGTGATGTTGAGCGATTCTATTCGGTCTGGATATATCGTTCCCTGTGCCAGCCAGCGAGCGTCTTTTATCTTCTTAGCCTCGCTGTTGAACACTTCTACGAAGTCTCTGCCTATTATCTTTCTCTTCTGTTCTGGGTCGCTGATGCTTTTCAGGTCGCTGAAAAACTTTTCGCTTGCATCAACGCCAACTACATTCAGACCAAGACATTCATAGTCGTGCATGACATCGGTGAACTCGTTTTTGCGCAGCATGCCATGATCTACGAATATGCAGGTAAGGTTGTTTCCTATTGCCTTGTTGAGCAAAACGGCTGCCACACTGCTGTCTACGCCTCCGGAGAGTCCGAGAATGACGCGGTCGTTGCCTACCTGCCGGCGTATTTCCTCAACTGTTGTTTCTATGAACGATGCAGCGCTCCAGTCCTGTCGCGAGCCGCAGATGTCTACCACGAAGTTGCTTAGCAACTGCGACCCCTGCACGCTGTGGAACACTTCGGGGTGGAACTGCACTGCCCATACTGGCATCTCGGTGCTGGCATAGGCTGCAAACTTCACGTCGTCGGTAGATGCTATCGGCTTGTAGCCGTCGGGCAGGGCAGTGATGGTGTCACCATGACTCATCCACACCTGCGAGTTAGGCGTGAAGCCCTTGAACAATATGTTGCTTTCGTCGTGCCATGTGAGATGCGCACGACCATATTCGCGTGTGTCGGTCTTTTCCACTTTTCCTCCGTTGGAGTGCGAAATATACTGTGCGCCGTAGCATATTCCAAGCACGGGCAGCCTGCCTATGAACTGGCTCAGGTCTACCTGAAAAGCCTCTTTGTCGTGAACGGAGTAGGGCGAACCGCTCAGAATCACACCAATGACACTGTCGTCATCTTTCGGGAACTTGTTGTACGGAAGTATCTCGCAGAACGTGTTGAGCTCACGCACTCGTCGTCCGATGAGCTGCGTTGTCTGCGAGCCGAAGTCGAGAATTATAATTTTCTGTTGCATAAGATGTTATGTCGCTATATTATAGTATTCGTTTGCTTGTCAGTTGCCTTGTCTGTCGAGAAATTCCTCCGCTTTCTCGAGCGAGTCGAGCTTGCCAACGTCTACGATTTGCAGGTCGTCCTTTATGCATCCGTAGATGTTCGTGCGGTGGCAAGTTTGCAGGTAGAAGTCCATTATCGGGAACCTTTCCGGAAATCTGTCCATCAGTCTGAACAGTCGGGGAGAGAACGAATGTATGCCCGAGAATGCGAATATGCTGAACTCAATGTCTGCCGTGCCTCGCCGTATGGTCATGGTGTAGTTCTCCATGTCTGTGCTCACGTCGTCGGGCACACGCAGCCATTCGTACGGACTCTTTATTTCGCCTGTTTCGATGTTAGTCCATCCCATCAGTCGCATTGCCTTGTCGAAGATGAGATATCGCTTTGTCTGCCTGCGGCTTACTACGAGCACGGCATCCTCGCTGTCGAGATGCTGGCGCGAGAGCCATCCGTAGTCGATGTTGTCGAGAATGTCTACGTTGTGAATAATTATCGGACTGTCGTCGCGGAACAGTTTTTCTGCCTTTTTCAGTCCGCCGCCCGTCTCGAGCAGCTGCTCGGTTTCGTCGCTTATTCTGATGTCGATGTCGAAATTGCCGTTGTTTTCCAGATAGCTGACAATCTGCTGTGCATGATGATGAACATTGACTACAATGTGGGCAACGCCAGCACTTTTCAGTTTCGCTATGACATGTTCCAGCAGTGGCATTCCGCCTACCTGTATCAACGCTTTGGGAGTTTTGTCGGTCAGTGGCTTCAGTCGTGTGCCGAGACCGGCTGCAAATATCATTGCTTGCTTCATGGCTACAAAGTTACTACTATGTGTTTGAAAATCCAAATTTATTTCAGTTTTTGCATCCTATTTGCTGAAATTTTATCGGCACAATATTGTTTCTCGCATAGTCAACAGTCAAAATTATATGCGAAAACCATGTCTCAGACAGCATGTTTTTGGCATTATTTAACAAATCGGTATGAAAAATTTTGACAGAGAAAAACTGTTCAACGAGATGTTAACATGTGTTTAATTCTTTAGATTTTGCAATTTTGAATAGTCGAGGAAAAGTGTTAAAAATGTCAAAGACTACCTTTTAGTCGTCTATTTGGGCTTTTTTGTACTGCAAAACACCATGCCTGATACCCTCAAATACTATGTTTTACCTCCTCAAACAGTGTGTTTGACAATCTCAAACATGCTCTTTGACAATTTTAACACTCGTATTTCCTGCACAAAAATCATATATTTGACACTAATGGTTTGATAGTCAGGTAATTAAAGATACGCTCAAAATTTTTGCATATTTTGCCCCTTCGATGCCCGGAACGACTTTCGCGGGCATTCTCGCGATAGTAAGCGTCATTTGTTTTAGAATTATTTAGCATTTGCAGCCATGCTTATCTTTATAGACAGGGTAGGTGATAATCAGCCGGAAGAAAAGAAGTCTTCTTACAGAAAAAGTGGGAATGTTATATATATAATAATGTATAGGAAGATAAAAATGAGCGAAAAGAATAAAAATTCGATAATTAGAATAAAAAAAATCGGAAAAAGTTTGTTTATAAATAAAAAATGCTTACCTTTGCAACCGCATTAAGCGAAATGCACGTTAAAAAGCGGAAATAGCTCAGTTGGTAGAGCACAACCTTGCCAAGGTTGGGGTCGCGGGTCCGAGTCCCGTTTTCCGCTCTTTAAAATCAGTTTTTTTGAACAAAAAGTATTGAATGCCCAGGTGGCGGAATTGGTAGACGCGCACGTTTCAGGTGCGTGTGCCGAGAGGTGTGCAGGTTCGAGTCCTGTTCTGGGCACTCATTCTTTTTAATATATCCAACGAGATGAAAATGATGGAGAGGTGGCGGAATTGGTAGACGCGCTACTTTGAGGGGGTAGTGTCAATTGTGACGTGGGAGTTCGAGTCTCCTCCTCTTCACATTTTTGCAAATTGAATTAACTTTTATAATAACCAAAATCTTGATTTTTTAGTTACAGAATTGCGGAAATAGCTCAGTTGGTAGAGCACAACCTTGCCAAGGTTGGGGTCGCGGGTCCGAGTCCCGTTTTCCGCTCATCCTCATTCTTTATTCTTTTTTAGTTTTTATGAATTTATATATCAGATACTTCGAGAAAGAAGCGTTAGTCAGTAGTGTTGACGAAGCAATAGATTTTTTGACCGACATTCCGGAAATAGAGATGACCAATGAACTTGCCGACGACATTAAGGACTATGCAGAAAGCAATATATTCTATCCTAAGAGATACAAGGTACGCCCGCGTGTTTATTTCATTATTATAAAGACCGAAGCTGCCACAATGACCGACTTCAAGCAGAAGAAGGCACTCCGCACAAATGCAAAGAATGAGCATGCCGAAGCGATATCGCCTGTCATTACAAGGCTGAACGAAGAGAAGTTCGGCTGGTATGAGGGCAGTCTCAACTTCAAGAGAGTAGTGCTTATACCTGCTACAGGTAAGTTTGAATACAGAGACACACACTTCGTGGCACAGTGCAAGGCAAACTCAGGTATAGACTGCTATAACCGAATAGTTGATTACCTAAACCAGCGCGTGGACAGCAGGAGCCAGTTTCCATCGGCAAAGGGAAAGAACTTCAGGTTTCAGTTTTTAGGATATTGCAAATAGATAGATATAGGACAAGGTATTATGAACAAAATAATGCTTATCGGAAATGTAGGAAAAGAGCCAGACGTCAGATACTATGACGCAGATCAGGCTGTCGTCACATTTCCACTTGCAACCACAGAGCGCGGATACAAACTGCCTAACGGAACGCAGGTTCCCGACAGGACAGACTGGCACAACATAGTGCTGTGGAGAGGTTTGGCAAAGGTGGCGGAGAAATATATACACAAGGGCGACAAGCTGTATATAGAAGGCAAGATGCAGTATCGTACATACAACGACCAGAAGGGACAGAGCAGGTTTATAGCAGAAGTGATAGGCGAGTCTCTCGAACTGCTCTCTGCAAAGGCTCAGACAAACTCAGGCGAAACAACTCAGAATACAACCGAAACCACAGACGATAATCCTTTCTAATAGTATGACAGACTATACTGTTTTTCTAAAAACACTATCAGATGTTCATTTTATTACCCCGACATGGGGCGTTTTCGTAGCATTGGGACTGACACTCGTATTGCTTTTCCTTTCGGGATTTGCAAGCGGTTCTGAAATATCTTTTTTCAGTCTTTCGCCAACAGACCTGAGCATACTGGAAGAAGGAAAAACAAATGCTGACAAGAAAATTCTCAGCCTGCGCGAAGACAGCGAACGAACACTGGCGACGATACTGATAACAAACAATTTCGTCAATGTTACGATTATCATGCTGTGCAACTACATCTTTGTTCACACAATATATTTCGGCGACGCGAAATGGCTTGAGTTCATCTGCATTACAGTGCTGCTCACATTCCTGTTGCTGCTCTTCGGCGAAATAATGCCAAAGGTTTATGGCAGACAGAACTCACTGCAGTTTTGCAGACGGACGGTCAACGGCATTATTATCATGCGCAAGCTGTTCTGGCCTTTGGAAAACATACTGCTACGAAGCGGTATACTGGCAGAAAAAGTATTGCAGCGCGAATCGCACGTGCTTAGCGTTGATGAACTGGAGCAGGCTCTGGAACTGACAAACAAAGATGATATAAAGGAAGAAAAGAGCATGCTGCAAGGCATAATACGCTTCAGCGACGAGACGGCGAAAGAAGTTATGACTACCAGACAGGATGTCGTTGACCTCGAAATAAAGAGTACGTTTGCCGACGTGCTGAAATGTATAGTAGAAAACAACTATAGCCGAATACCAATTTATCAGGACAATACTGACAACATCAGGGGTGTACTCTACATAAAGGACCTGCTGCCGCATCTCGGAAAACCGTCGAACTTCCGCTGGCAGAGCCTGATAAGACCGCCGTATTTCGTGCCTGAGACAAAGAAGATTGACGACTTGTTGCGCGAATTTCAGGACAACAAAGTACACATAGCAATAGTTGTCGACGAGTTTGGTGGCACATCGGGCATCGTAACGCTTGAGGATATTCTGGAAGAGATAGTCGGAGAAATAAACGATGAGTACGATGAAGAGGAAAGACTCTACACGCGGCTGAACAAAAATACTTATGTGTTTGAGGGAAAGACCGTGTTGAGCGACTTCTGCAAGATACTACAGATAGACGATGAGTTGTTTGACGACGTCGCAGGAGAGGCTGATACGATAGCCGGTCTGCTGCTGGAAATAAAGGGAGACTTCCCTACGTTGCACGAAGTGATATCGTATGACAGGTTCGACTTTGAAGTGCTGAAAATAGAGGAACGACGCATTTCAAAGATAAAGGTGAGGATAAAGAACAAGACCGCCGACAACATATAATAGCAAAACTATTTTTTATGCCACTTGTCGTTAATAGGAAATTGGATGCCGAGACATTCTTGGGAGTCTGGCATCTGACTGAAACTGCAGGCGAAATAAAGCAAATAGACAGCAGTTCTGCTCGCTTGTGGCATAATTATGAATCGGTTTATTCATCTGAACATAGAATTAAAGAGAAGGTTTTGGCAAGAATTCTGCTGAAAATACTGTATTCTACTTTTTTGAATACGGATGCCGATAGCAAGGAAGTACCGGAAATAAGTTATAATGAAGATGGTTGCCCGCGTCTGGATGATGGTGTCAACATCAGCATAAGCCACACTACAGATTATGTTGCCGTGATTATCTCGACTGAACATATAGTAGGAGTCGACATAGAGATGCGTGGTGAACGCGTAAACAAAATAGCAAAAAGGTTTATAAGGGAAGACGAGCATGCCGACACAACAGGGGAAAGACTGCTGATATGGTGTGCTAAGGAAACGATGTATAAGATGTTTTCGTCAGAGCATCTTGGATATTTTGACATGCGCACTGCAAATATAAAAGACAGTGATGGTGTTTTCGTAATTGAAAACATAAAGAAAAATCTGCGTCTAAACGTGAATTATCATTTAGGCGCAGACTATGTTATGACGTATTCGATATTTTAGTTAGTTGGTAAACTTACTGTATATGACTGAAAGTTTCAGCTTTCCGTTGTTGCTGTTGGTGCCTCCGACTATGCGCGTGCTGCTTAGCGACAAGTCGTGATTTACCTTTACGATTTCATAGGTCTGTGTAGTAGCATCCAGAACTTGTGTAACTGCAACAGGAATGAGTGCCAGTTTGTTCCAGTTAGGATGCTCAGCCAGCCAGTTGGATGAGCTTTTCATTCCTTCCCTCTTTGCTTTTGCAAGGTTTGAGACCAGCGAGCTGATGTTGCTGAACGTATAAGAGTTGACAGATGTTGTTTCCGATTTTGTCGTAGAATAGTCGGCGATGAAAGAATACTTGTTGTCAGGCAACATATTGTTTTCAAAGAACGTCTCTACGCTGTCGGCTGGAATGATGAGCAGATGCTGCGGGCATGGCAGAGAGAATCTTGAGCCGTTGTCGTTGTTAATTCTTGGTATAACAAGCTTGGCGGTGTTGATAGTGTCGTTCTCATGTCCATAAATAATTTCATCAACAGGCAGAGTCAGTTCTGTATAGATACCAGCTGGCGTTTTCAGGTATGTACATGTGTTGTCTGCAACCAGTGCCTCGAGTTTCTTCTGACTGTTCGTTATGTGTGATGTCTGCAATACTTCTTCCGTTCCGGCAAAGGTTATGACACTGTTGTATGTACTGTCGTTGTCTGTGTAACGGAAATAAATATTCAGCGCACTTGACGTTATGTAAGCCATAGAGCCAATGCCTCCGGAATGCTTGAAATAGAATCCAGGAATGACATTGTTGGCAAGTTGATATGAGTTCTTGAAGTATTCAGGATGCTCGTAGTATGTCCTCATAACGTATGTGCCAAAGTTGTCATATTGATTGTTGTTCTTGTCAACATATTGCGATGTCAACGGAATGGTAATATGGTCAATGTATGTAGACACGTTTCGGTCTGTACTGCTGACGTGCATGTCTGCAAGTGAGTATGTTGTAGAAGCAGTCAGACCATTTTCCCTTATAACGTCTTCCTTTATAGGATCGAAATCGGAAAGGTAGGTCGTACTCTCAGGAAGACGCTTTGACAACTCATAAGTCTTTACTTTCATAGTTTCCAGAGAGTCTCCGTAGAAACTTCTATAGTAAAGCCTTATTTCACATGAGTCAGCAACTATTTTGCCGTCTTTCCTGCTCATTATGCTTGCCATGTCTGGCAGCGTGTAGTTTTCTATTGTATGGAATTGTGTCAGGAAGTCGCCGCTGATATATGAATTTGTTTCAGGGTCTTTGACATAGCCTAAATATCCAACATTGCTTCTGTTGATAACAGCATTTGAAAGCCTTGAAATAGATGCTACGTCAAAAGTGTCGGCTGTAACGGTAATATTGTTGATTCTGTCCGACAGCGATGTGCCTAAGGTGTCGGTTGTATCGTCGCATGCAACAAATATGCACAGTGTAAACAATACGACTAATATACTCTTTATTTTCATATATGATAGTAATCTATATAATAAAAGTAATAGTAACGCGATGACAGTTTTTATTGAATTTGCGATTCCAGGAATTGCTTTATTTCGTCAATATTGTCTTCTTTATAATTCAGTATAGGAATGTCCTTATCTTTCAGATATGTAGATATGCTCCTGTTCATATTGCCAGACATTTCTATAATAGAATCAGAGTAGTCGATAGCAATCTTTGTCAGTTCCTTGTAGTCGAACTTGCTTTTGTAAGCGGAAAGGACTTTTGACGTAACACCTTTGTACTCTATAAACTTTCTTGATGCAGAACCGAGAGTAGTGCCTGGCAGATTGTTATACAAGGCAGTTACAATCTTCGTATTGGCAAATGAAGGTTCCTCATCGTATGCAAGCTTAATATATAAAGGTATGAGCGAACTCATCCATCCCTGACATACTATCAGGTCTGGAGCCCAACGCAATTTCTTTACTGTTTCCAGTACGCCACGAGCAAAGAAAATAGCACGCTCAACATTGACAGACTGTTCTTCGTCCTCTTCTTCAAGCTTGTGTTTGGGGAAATAGTCTTCATTGTCTATGAAATATACTTGTACACGTGCCGTAGGAATCGATGCAACTTTGATAATAAGAGGATGGTCTGTGTCGTCGATTATCAAATTCATACCAGACAGTCTTATTACTTCGTGCAACTGTCCGCGACGTTCATTTATTTCTCCCCATTTAGGCATGAATGTACGTATCTCGTAGTTCGCCTCCTGAACTTTCTGAGGCAAAACTCTACCCATTATAGACATTTCATTGTCAGGAACGTATGGTGAAATTTCCTGATTTACAAATAAAACTTTCTTCGCCATTATGTTATTCTTTTATCAGCATTCTGTTGAATTTACGGCAAAGATACGAAAAAATGTTGGTATAAGACTTATTCTTTTTATTTAATTTACAAAAAACAACATTATTATTATCTTTTTTTTATTATAATTCTTTCTTATTTAAGAAAAATGTTGTTATTTTGCAGCGCAATTTTAATTCTATGAAAATGAAAGTATTTCAGAAAATTGTTGATTTGCAAAATGCTCTGTTTGAATTGCGCAAAGAAGGCAAGACAATAGGGCTTGTTCCCACAATGGGAGCACTGCATGAAGGGCATGCCTCATTAGTAAAAAAAAGTGTTGGCGACAATGACGTAACTGTTGTTTCCGTATTTGTCAATCCAACACAATTTAATGATAAGAAAGACTTGGAAACTTATCCTCGAGACTTAGATGCTGACTGTGCACTGCTTGATAGTGTAGGTGCCGATTTTGTTTTTGCACCAACAGTAGAAGATATGTATCCAACGCCAGATAATAGAACATTTGAGTTTCCTCCTGTATCAACAGTAATGGAAGGAGCACATAGACCTGGACATTTTAATGGAGTTTGTCAGGTTGTCAGTCGTTTGTTCTATATCGTTAAGCCTGCCAAAGCATATTTTGGAGAGAAAGACTGGCAGCAGATATGTGTTGTTAAGGCTATGGTAAAACAGCTTGGTATCAAAGTGCAGATTGTTGAATGTCCTATAGTCAGAGAGGAAGATGGGCTTGCTAAAAGTTCGCGCAATGCTTTACTATCGGCAGATGAGCGTAAAATAGCACCAACGATATATAAATACCTGAAAGAGAGTGTTGACTATGCAAAGAAACACTCTTTACAGGAAACACACAGTTTTGTTGTTGACAATATAAATTCCGTTGACGGACTTGAAGTTGAATATTATTCTATTGTAGACGGCAATTCTCTCCAAGATATTTCTTCATGGGATGACAGCAAATATATAGTTGGATGTATAACCGTTTATTGTGGCAAACGTCCTGTACGTTTAATAGACCATATTAAATATAAGGAGGATTAAAAAGCTATGATGATTGAAGTAATGAAGTCTAAGATTCACTGTGTAAAAGTGACAGAGGCTAACTTGAATTACATTGGAAGCATAACCATAGATGAGGATTTGCTTGATGCTGCAAACATGATTGCTGGTGAAAAAGTAGAAGTGGTCAACAACAATAATGGTGAAAGGTTTGAAACATATATAATAAAAGGTGAAAGGGGAAGTGGGTGTATATGCCTTAACGGTGCGGCTGCACGCAAATGTATTGTAGGCGATACAATTATTATTATTTCTTATGCCTTAATGGATTTTGAAGAGGCTAAGCAGTTCAAACCGTCGGTAGTCTTTCCTGACAACAATAAATTGTAGTATCAGTTGCAAGCAGTTTTGTATTGACATGTAATTATACAAGTATGTGATAATAACTACCAGTTATATAAAAATAAAAAAGGCAGGTTACATTATATAAACCTGCCTTTTTCTTATTGCGTAGTTGTGCTTTTATTCTATAACAACTAATGGAGTGTCTTCCATTACGTTTGCACCTACCTTTACCAATACGGCTGTTACCTTGCCGTCTTTGTTAGCTTCGAGGTTGTTAGCCATTTTCATTGCCTCAAGTACGATTACAGTATCGCCCTTCTTTACTTCGTCGCCTACAGCAACTTTAACTTCTGTAACAACACCTGGCAGTGGAGCCTTAACAGCGTCATTTGTGTTAACGTTAGTATTTGAAGCTGGAGCATCGTCTGAACTTTCCTGCTGAGCAACAGGCTTAACGACAACCTTTTTCTTCTCTGGTTCTGGTTCCGGTTCCATTTCAACTTTATAGCTTTCGCCGTTAACGGTTACTTCTGCTATATTCTCAACGATGTCGCCGATAGCAACTTCGTATTTCGTACCATTTATGGTATATTTGTATTCTTTCATATTAATACTTGTTTATGGATGAGGAGTCATTGTCAACATTCTGCTGTTCCAGTCTGTGCAACGTGGCTTAATAGTAATTATACCAGACTCCTTGTCGTGTACATTATTACCTTTGAATTCGTGCAGTGCTAAAGAAATAGCAGCTAACACTTCATTGTTTAATTTTGCCATTTTGTAATTGTTTTGTTCATTACATAGGAATGTTTCCGTGTTTCTTAGCAGGCAGAGAGTCGCGCTTTGTTGCCAACTGTGCTAAAGCACGGCAGATGCGGAAACGAGTGTTGCGAGGCTCGATAACATCGTCGATGTATCCATAGCGTGCAGCCTGATAAGGGTTAGCAAAGAGTTCTGAATATTCTTCTTCTTTCTCTGCGATATATGCCTTAACATCTTCGCCTGCCTCTTTCTTAGCCTTAGCTTCCTTAGCATACAACACTGCAACGGCACCTGAAGCGCCCATAACAGCGATTTCTGCGTTAGGCCAAGCATAGTTGAGGTCGGTGTGCAGTTGCTTACATCCCATAACGATGTGGCTACCACCATAGCTCTTGCGCAGTGTAATTGTAATCTTTGGAACTGTTGCTTCTCCATAAGCGTAGAGCAACTGTGCACCGTGAAGGATTACGGCATTGTATTCCTGACCTGTTCCAGGAAGGAATCCAGGAACGTCTACGAGAGACACGATAGGAATGTTGAATGCGTCGCAGAAACGTACGAAACGTGCCCCCTTGCGGCTTGCGTTAACGTCAAGCACACCTGCGTAGCATGCAGGCTGGTTTGCTACGATACCAACGCTTTGTCCGTTGAAGCGTGCGAAACCAACGATAATATTGCGAGCAAACTTAGGCTGAACTTCAAAGAATTCTCCATTATCGGTAATGGCAGAAATAACTTTATACATGTCGTATGCCTTGTTTGGATCGTCTGGCAATATTTCGTTCAGAGAATCTTCCATACGGTCGATTGGGTCTGTGCATTCCTTGCGTGGAGTTTCTTCCATGTTGTTTGAAGGAATATAGCTCAGAAGAGTCTTTATCATTTCAAGAGCCTCTTCCTCTGTAGATGCTGTGAAATGAGTTACACCACTCTTTGTTGAGTGTACGCTTGCTCCACCGAGATGTTCCTGGTCTACGTCTTCACCTGTAACGGTCTTTACAACTTTCGGACCTGTAAGGAACATGTAAGAAGTGTTCTCCATCATCAGAGTGAAGTCAGTCAGTGCAGGTGAATAAACAGCACCACCGGCACATGGACCAAAGATACCTGAAATCTGTGGAACAACACCTGAAGCAAGAATATTGCGTTCAAAAATCTCTGCATATCCGGCAAGTGCGTTGACAGCTTCCTGAATACGAGCACCGCCTGAGTCGTTGATACCGATGACTGGAGCACCCATCTTCATTGCCATGTCCATTACTTTGCATATCTTCTGTGCCATTGTTTCTGACAGAGAACCGCCATTAACGGTAAAGTCCTGTGCGAAAATATAAACAAGACGTCCGTCGATGGTACCTGAACCAGCTACAACACCGTCGCCCAGATATTGTTTCTTTTCCATGCCGAAGTTTGTGCAGCGATGCAACTTAAACATGTCAAACTCTTCAAAGCTACCTTCGTCAAGTAACATATCTATACGTTCACGTGCTGTATATTTGCCACGTGCATGCTGCTTTTCAATAGCTTTTTCGCCTCCACCAAGACGTGCTTGCTCACGCTTGGCAATCAATGCTTTGATTTTTTCTAATTGTTTACTCATTGTCGTATAATGTATTTTTGTTTGTTCACTTGCTGTTTTAGTGCTCGCAAAGCTCAGTAAGAATACCGCATGTTGACTTTGGATGCAAGAATGCAATGTTCAGGTTTTCTGCGCCCTTGCGTGGTGCCTTGTCAATAAGTCTGATTCCTTTTTCATCACACTCAGCCAGAGCCTTTGATACGCCGTCTTCTATACAGAATGCAACGTGGTGTACTCCTTTATTTCCTTTGTCAAGCCATTTCTGGATTGTACTTTCCGGAGATGTCGGCTCAAGAAGTTCAAGTTTAACTTCGCCGCATTTTAAGAATGCAGTTTTTACTTTCTGATCTTCTACAACTTCAACTGCATAGCAGTCTAAGCCTAAAACCTCTTTGAAATAGGGGAGGGCTTCTTCAATGCTTTGAACAGCAATGCCTAAATGTTCAATGTGTGAAATTTTCATATTATTTATGTATTTAAATGGTTTAAAATATTTCCTGCAAAGGTACGTATTTATTTTAATTGTACGAAATTTTTTCGTTACTTTTATTTTAACAATTAAAATTCAAACAAAATACGGGCATTTATTTGCCTTCCTGTCAGGTAATTTGGCACGGCGTACTGATGATTTGTTACGTCAGTTATCCAGTAGTATGAGTTTACGTTGTTTATTCCAAACAGGTTCAGGCAGTCTACACCGAGCCAGATGTTTCTGAAAATGCTTTTCTTCTCACGTTTTTCATTGTCGAGCAGTCGGTAGCTCATACCGATGTCAGCACGTTTGTATGCCGGCGCACGGAAAGAATTTCTTTCCAACTCCTGATGTGGGGCAGAGAAAGGCAGACCGTCTGCGTATGCAAGTTTCAGCGACATTTTCCATCGATCGGTACCAGGGAAGTAGTCGGTAAAGAACAGATTGAGCGCATAGCGCTGGTCTGTCGGCAACGGTATGCTGACTCCGTTCAGCTTCATGCTTGTATTCATGAACGAGAAACTTACCCATGAATCGGTGCCTGGAACAAATTCGCCATACAGTTTCAGGTCAATTCCCATAGTGTGTCCTGTGGCTTCGTTTGTACCGTAGTAGACAACCTTCACGTTGTTGACACTGTATGGCACAAGATTCGACAGTGCCTTATAGTATGTCTCGGCTGTAAACTTGTAGTTGCGCTCCTTCATCTTAAACTTATAGTCGAATGCTGCGATGAAATGTATGGAGCGTTGGCTTTTTATTTTCTCGTTCAGTTTCGCAAATGTTACGCCGTTTATTGTTGTCGTGTCGCGCAGTTCCTTGAAGAATGGCGACTGGTAGTACAGTCCAGATGCAAATCTAAACATCATGTTTTTGTTGAATGCAGGCGTTATCTGCAATGATACGCGTGGCGAAACGATAGATTCCTTGTTGTAGCTCCAATGGCTGAAACGCACACCATAGTTGAGTGCGAACTGTGTTGCGCCACCTCTCGACTTAAACCTATAAGTATCTTGAATGTACGACTCAAATCTATTGGCTTTCAGTTCGTTGCGTGCTTTAAGCGAATATATCATCTTTAGGTCGTATCCCGTGTGTGGTATGCTGTATCCGGCAGAGTCGCGCATCTCGTATTCGCGGCTGTTTTCAACTATTTTTTCAAGCCTGTAAGACAGTCCTACCTGTATGTTGTGGTTCTTGGGCTTATGGTTGTAGACCAGCTTGAATGTCTCCACATTTGCCTTCAGATAGTTTCTGGCATGTTCCATATATGTGCCAACGCCGAGATTTTCGCTTGTTTCGGTTTGTGTCAGCCAGTATTGTCCCTGTATGTCGTAGGTTTCCTTTTCCTTTGTATAGAACGCGCTGGCAATGAGCGACAGCGAAGTCCGGTCTGTAATGTTGCGCGTGATGTTCAGCGTACCGAAGTATGTGCGGAACAAATCCTTTTCTTTACCGTCAAAATAGACGCGGAACGACTTTACGTTTTCCAGTGTTCCGAAGTTTGTTTCCCTGTCTTCTGGTTCGAAGTTATAGTGATTTTCCGATATGTTTCCTATGAAGTCGATCGTCCATCGCTTGTTTGGTCGGAAACTCATGTAAGTCTGGTAGTCGAGGAAGTTAGGATTATATTCTCCGTTTGTTTCCAGAGAGCCAAGCAGATAGCGGTTGGTCTTGTATCTGACGCCGTTGAGCCATGAGAATTTCTTTGTTCCAATTCCTGCGTATGCACTTGTACCGAGCAGGCTGGCAGACAGTGTTCCTTCGAATACGGTCTTCTTTCCGTATGCCGGTTGCAGGCGCTTGTATGTAATGTCGAGTGCCGACGACATCTTGTCGCCGTATTTTGCATCAAATCCGCCAGTAGAGAAGTTTATCTGCCTAACCATGTCTGGGTTTATCACAGACAGTCCTTCCTGCTGTCCGCTTCTGACAAGGAACGGGCGATAGACTTCCACGTCGTTGATGTAGACGCTGTTTTCATCGAAAGAGCCGCCCCTGACGTTGTATTGCGATGACAGCTCGCTGTGTGTCGACACGCCTGCCTGTCCCTGTATGAGTTCCTCTACTGCGTTTCCCGTTGCCGACGGCATTGTCTTCATGTCCTTAGTATCTATGGTCTGCACCTGTCCCACGAGTTTGCGGTCGGCAACGATTTCCACTTCGTCGAGGTCGGTGTCGCTGAACAGTTGTATCTGCAATGTCTGCTTGCCTTTCGGGTTGCGAAGTATGCGCGTCTTGGTTTTGTAGCCTATCATGGAGTATCTCACCACTACGCTGTCTTCCGACTGCAATTCTATGGAGTATTCTCCCTTTAGGTTAGTCATCGTCATCTTGCCTTGATTTACTACTGCCACGTTGACCAACTCTATCGGGTTGTTATCTGTATCGCTTACCTTGCCTTGCAAAGTAAATGTCTGCGCGCTCAATTCTACATGGCTCAAGACCATGAATATTGTCAATACCGAAGTGATAATTATTCTTTTCATTATACAATATAACGAGTTTTTTCCGTTATTATTGTAATAAGTACATACAAAGTTTGCACTATGGGTAGTAATAGACGAAAATATATCGTGGCAGCAGACTCATTCAAAGGCTGCATGAATACGTTTGAAGTTGAATCGGCAATCAGCAGAGCCATACGCGCAGCTGACGCTAATGCCGATGTTGTTTGCATTCCTGTGTCGGATGGTGGAGAAGGATTTTTACAGGCATATTCGTCGCTGACAGAATGCAGGTTTGAAGAATGCGGTTGCCATGATCCTCTGATGAGAAGAATTAAAGCCTGTTATGGCGTCTGCAATAACGGTTATACTGTTATAGAAACTGCTTTATCGTGCGGAATTAACCTATTGGAAGAAAATGAGTTAAACCCACTCGTTGCAACGTCGTATGGAGTAGGGGAGATGCTTGCCGATGCCATCAGAAAAGGACACGAAAAGTTGTTGGTCGGACTGGGTGGAAGTGCTACGAGCGACTGTGGTCTCGGAATGCTGAAAGCACTCATAGACAAGTTCTGTCCGAACAAGACTATTTACGATTTGCAAGACTACTTCGCTGAGCAACATCCAGAATTGTCTATCACGATAGCGTGCGATGTCGACGCAGTTTTATATGGCGATAGGGGAGCTGCTTGCATGTTTGGAACGCAGAAAGGGGCTGGCGACGATATGAAAAAACTGCTCGACAGGAGGGCTGAAACATTTGCAGAAATGGCTGCAAAGAGGATGAAAACCGACATGTCTATGCGTTCTGGAGCCGGTGCCGCCGGTGGTCTGGGCTATGCTTTCATGCAGTTTCTCAATGCAAAAGTTGTCTCTGGCATCGACGTGCTACTGAAAGCTGCCGATTTTACTGATAAACTGAAAGATGCAAATCTTGTTATCACAGGAGAAGGACGTGCTGACAGGCAAACCGTACTTGGCAAGGCTGCATACGGAATAATGAAAACGGCTGAGCAACAGTCTGTTGCAACGCTTCTCATTGCCGGACAGATTGAAGATGAACAGCTGCTGCGCGATGCAGGATTTAAATATGTTATACCTATTAATAATAAGGTATATATAGACAAAAACAAGAATATTATTACTGATAAGGACTATAATTCGCAGCGAATATTTGAAATTGTAAGCAATTATGTTAATTCGACATATTTCGACTTATAGAATTTCACAAATATCGGTTATAATAAATATTATTTCAGATATTCATGCTGAACACACAGCAAATACCGTGCCAAACTTGTCAGTATTTTCTTTCAAGCCGAAAAACTATGAAAATTTTTGACAGGGAAAACCTCTCCAAATAGACGCGGGACAACCACCGAAAGTGCTAAAATATGCAAAAATCACTCTCAAATATGCGTGTTAAAAATGTCAAAGAATGTGTTTGAGAGTGAAAACCGCATATTTTCGCGCAGTTACAGTTAAGCCGTCATATTGCTACAGAGTGCTTGTAACAGTGTGACGGAGTATCTGTAATAGGATTACAAGATGCTCGTAAAAATCCTGTAATCCATATTTGAGAGTCAAAATACTGACAGCCAGCAACTTAGTCGACAGTTAGAAATACTCGCGTATTTGCCGAAAAATATTTCGGAACGACTTTCGCGGGCATTCTCGCGACACTAAACGACCCCAAATTTGATTATATCTTTTTATGGACAATACAACATCTTAAATACAATTATCATTTTCTTTACTTATTAAAATATGGTGTTTAAAATCACATAATCGACATTATGATAAATAAAATATATGATAATTTTGTTATTATTCTTATATTTGAAATTATTGACATGAACCTACTTCTTTCTTATGATTTATTCATGGTTATAAAAATTATGATTTGGGTACAAAAATACGACTAACAAAAATATGGTGCAATACCTAAATATTAGTAAAAAAAAAATAGAGAGTCCTTTCGGAACTCTCTATCTGCTTGTTTTAGAGCCTCTTGTCGGATTCGAACCAACGACCCCGAGATTACAAATCACGTGCTCTGGCCAACTGAGCTAAAGAGGCAGGCGGGCAAGCTGTCTGTATCGCGCCGCTACAACCAAACTACCTTTGCTACGTTCCCGTCCTGGAGGATTCGAAGGGAGCTGGCCGTACAGGACTTGCCCATGTTTTTCGGGTTGCAAAAGTACAATATATTTTTCAATTAGAGCGTATGTATAATGATAAATTTAAATACTTTAACAAATAAATCTGTTTATAATTGCTAAATCTACGACTAATTGATATTTTTTTTGTACTTTTGCATTCTATAATATAAATATGTGTAATTGTACAGTCAAAAAATAAAAATGGACGAATCGTTTAAGGAGAAACTGATACAGCTGAAGGCATACGCACGTATAGACGGACTGATAGTTGGTGCCGTGATGTGCCTAAGTTTTGCATGTATGTTGACAGGATTTAGGAACGGCATAATGAGCATGTTTTCTTTTGTGCTTATGCTAAGTGTTGCATTTACAGCTTATTACCTTACAGTAAGGTTTCGTAACAAGATACTGAATGGCAATATTTCGTTCAGGCGCGCATACGCCTATTGTCTTTACGGCATGCTCTACGGCGCACTGTTGCTTGCCGCTTTTCAGCTGATTTACTTCCAATGGTTTGACAATGGATACTTTGTCAGCCAGTATATCAGCATACTTCAGGAGCCCGTAAACAAAGACGTGTTTGCCCAAGCCGGTGTTAAGGATGCCGAAATAAAGGAAATTGTAGCATTGTTGACCCAGATGCGCCCTATTGACATGACTATACAGTTTCTGACTACAAACATATTCCTGTCGGCAGTAGTCAGTATTGTAATAGCGTTATTTGCCCGGTCGGCAGATCGGAAACATGAGATTTAGAACAATAAATAAAAAAATAAAATAACAATCAGGTATGGATATTTCCGTTATAGTACCTCTGTTCAATGAGGAAGAATCGTTGCCAGAGCTTTTTGCATGGATAAAAAGAGTAATGTCGGAACATGGCTTCAGCTATGAAGTAATCTTCGTAAATGATGGTTCTACCGACAGGTCGTGGGATGTTATTGACGATTTGTGCAGGCAGAATGCAGAAGCCAAAGGCATAAAGTTCCGCAGGAATTATGGCAAGAGCCCTGCCCTATTCTGTGGTTTCAAAGAAGCTAAAGGCGACGTAGTTATCACTATGGATGCAGACTTGCAGGATTCGCCCGACGAAATACCGGAACTCTATAGGATGGTAAAGGAAGACGGCTACGACTTGGTATCGGGTTACAAGCAGAAACGATATGACCCACTGTCGAAAACTATACCTACAAAGCTGTTTAACGCTACAGCCCGCAAAATCAGTGGCATAAAAAATCTTCACGATTTCAACTGCGGCTTGAAAGCATACAGGCATGATGTTGTGAAAAACATAGAGGTATATGGAGAAATGCACAGGTATATACCATATCTTGCAAAGAATGCCGGCTTTACGAAGATTGGCGAAAAGGTGGTTCATCATCAGGCACGCAAATATGGAAAGTCAAAGTTTGGACTCAATAGATTTATCAATGGTTATCTTGACCTGATAACGCTTTGGTTCTTAGGGTCATTCGGACGCAAGCCAATGCACGTTTTCGGTTTTCTCGGAAGCATAATGTTCATACTTGGATTTGTAGCCGTTGTAATCATCGGTATCGACAAACTGATAGCACTTTCGCATGGCATACCGCAGCGACTTATAACCGACAGTCCATATTTCTACATATCGCTGACAACAATGATGATAGGAACACAGCTTTTCATAGCAGGTTTCTTGGGCGACCTGATATCGCGTTCGTCGCAGGGAAGAAATGACTATCAGATTGAGAAAACACTGAAAACGGAGAACCTTTAACTGTTGCCGAAATGTCAAAACGCATAAGTAAGCATCTCTACTGGAAAATTCCTTTCCTGCTGTTTCTGATAATTGGCACTGTCGTAATATTACGTCAAAACCAGACTATGCCATACCAGACAGATGAAGGTGAAATATTTGGCACATTCTACCATATAACATATCAGCATGACAGGAAACTTTCCGACGAGATTAGAAAGGTGTTGCATGATGTTGATATGGCTATGTCGCCATTCAACAAATCCTCAATCATAACAAAAGTAAACAACAACGAAGACATTAAACTCAACGATATTTTCATAGATGTGTTTACCTTATCGCAGCGGATATCGGCAGAAACCGCAGGCGCTTTTGACATAACGGTGGCTCCACTGGTAAACGCGTGGGGATTTGGATTTAGGAACGACATCTCCCCTACTACTTCGGCACTCGACAGCATACGGTCTTTTATAGGCTATGAAAAGGTAAGCATAAATCATGGAAGAGTAAAAAAAGATGACAATCGGATAATGCTCGATTGCAGTGCTATAGCAAAAGGATATGCCTGCGATGCTGTTGCTAAGCTCCTAAGAAACCATGACGTCAGGAACTTTATGGTGGAAATAGGAGGCGAGGTTATCACACAGGGACAGAACAGCAAGCATAATGACTGGCGAATTGGCGTTGCTGTGCCTACGGAAGATACTTCGTCTGATGCAGAGACATTGCAGACAATACTGAAAGTCAGCAACTGTGCTATGGCGACAAGTGGTAACTACAGAAACTTTTACTATAAAGACGGAAAGCGATATGCACACACTATAGACCCGAAAACATGTCTGCCAGTTCAACATAGTTTGCTGTCCGCAACAGTATTGGCACCCTCGTGTGCAATGGCAGATGCCTATGCCACTGCCTTTATGGTAATGGGTGTGGAGAAGGCAAAGGATATTTTGAACAAGCATTCGGAACTGTTGGCATATTTCATTTATAGTAACAGCAATGGCGAATATGAAGTCTGGCACTCTGAAAAAATAAATAAAATGATTGCAGATGACTGACTCGAAAAACCAACATACTATCTTTGAGCGACTCGTGTCGTTACCTTTGTTTATTGGGATGACACACGACGAGATGAACGACATTATCGCTCATACAAAGTTGAACTTCCAAAAATATTCGTCAGGACAGCAGATAATATATGCCGATCAGCCTTGCAATGAAATAAAGATACTGATGACGGGCAGTTTAAAGATGTATGCTGAACCAATAGACCATAGCTACAGAATGGAGGAAACAATATCTACTCCTACCCTTCTTGAGCCGGAACGACTGTTCGGACTAATGCCTCGATATGCCAACGATTACCGTTCTGAAATGAAATGCAGTATTTTGAGTATAACAAAGCAAGATGTTTTCAAGCTGTTATCGCAGTATGAGATAATCCATTTCAATTTCATGAATATTGTGTCTACAAGGTCGCAGACAGACAGGTTGCGTCTGTGGATGCCACAACAGAGTAATATATTTAAGAAGATTTCTTTTTTCCTGACAACACATTGCATGTATCTTTCTGGCGAAAAGAAACTGACAATAACCATGCAACACCTTGCAAGGCTTATAGGCGAGAGTAGGATAAACACGTCAGATGCCTTACATACGATGGAGAAATCTGATATCATCATTTTGCAAAGAAATGTGATAACTGTACCGTCTTTGCAGAAACTTATACAATTTTCAAACAATTAGAACATACCCTATATGAGTATTAACTATATAAATATAAAAGGTGCCAGAGAAAACAACCTGAAAAATATAAACCTAAAGCTGGCTCACAACAAACTGATAGTTGTTACCGGTGTGAGTGGTTCGGGCAAGACATCATTGGCATTCGATACACTTTATGCGGAGGGACAGCGTAGATATGTGGAGAGTTTGTCTTCATACGCCAGACTTTTTCTTGGAAGAATGAAGAAGCCCAAATGCGATTTCATAACAGGATTGCCACCGGCGATAGCCATCGAACAGAAGGTTATAAGTCGTAATCCACGCTCTACGGTCGGGACATCAACAGAAATATACGATTATCTTCGACTGTTGTTTGCACGAATAGGTAAGACTTATTCGCCCACAACAGGCAATCTTGTGAAGAAAGAAACAGTTGAAGATGTTTTCAACTATATTTATTCGCATCCCGAAGAAACAATGTGCTGCATATTATCTCCACTGAATAAAAATGACAAACGTAGTCTGGAGAGCCTGCTGAAAGCAAAGTTGCAAAGTGGATACACAAGGGTTTACCTTAACAACGACTTTATAAAGATAGAAGATCTGTTGGAACAGGATGTTTCTGAAATAGATATCAAGGATATAGACATACTCATCGACAGAATAAGAACTGGTAGCGACAACGACACGGTATCAAGAATTCGTGAGTCAATAGAGACTGCTTTCTTTGAAGGCAACAGGGAATGCAAGATTGTAATCATGTCGCCGACCGTTGAAAGTCGCAGTTTCTCTGCGCGTTTCGAGGTTGACGGTGAGAGTTTTGAAGAACCTTCGGAGAATATGTTTTCGTTCAATTCGCCGCTGGGAGCATGCCCTACATGTGAAGGATTTGGCAATATTATCGGCATTGACGAGAAACTAGTAATACCAAATACGTCATTAAGTGTCTACGATGGATGTGTACAGTGTTGGCATGGAGAGAAGATGGGCATGTGGCAAGAGGAGTTCTGCCGCAGGGCAACAGCTGATAATTTCCCAATATTTACACCTTATTACGACTTGACGGAGGAGCAGAAAGGATGGCTGTGGCATGGACTTCCTTCTGAAAAAGCCTTAGACATTACGGAAAAGATATGTATCGACTCCTTCTTTCAGATGGTAAAAGACAATCAATACAAGATACAATACCGTGTGATGATGAGTCGATATCGCGGAAAGACGGTATGTCCAGATTGTAAAGGTACGCGTCTCAAAAAAGAAACGAGTTATGTCAAGGTCGCAGGCAAGTCAATACAGGAACTTATTGAGATGCCTATTGATGAACTGAGACAATGGTTTTCTGAAATAAAACTGTCGGAAACAGACTACAATATAGGCAAGAGAGCCATCACTGAAATCATCAGTCGTTTAGACTATCTATATAAGGTGGGGCTTGGGTATCTGACGCTTAATAGACAGTCGAACAGTCTAAGTGGAGGCGAAAGCCAACGTATCAATCTCACAACCTGCATTGGTAGCTCGCTCGTTGGCTCTCTATACATTCTCGATGAGCCAAGCATCGGCTTGCACAGTAGAGATACGCAGAAGTTGATAGGTGTGCTTAAAGACCTAAAGGAGCAAGACAATACAGTCATTGTAGTTGAGCATGACGAAGAAATCATGCGTGCGGCAGACTATCTTGTAGATATTGGTCCCGACGCAGGGCGCTTGGGAGGCACCGTAGTGTTTCAGGGCGACACAAAAGCAATATGCTCTGCCACAACAAAGAAACATCCTGACAGCCATACCGTCGCATATCTGTCGCATGTAGAGAATATAGACATACCTGCCACACGTCGCAGGTGGAACATGTATATAGAACTGAAAGGCGCTCGCATGAACAACCTGAAAGGAATAGATGTGCGTTTCCCGTTGAATGTGATGACTGTTGTTACAGGCGTAAGCGGCAGCGGTAAGTCGTCGCTCGTCAAGGGAATACTCTATCCGGCACTGAAAAGACGACTCAACGAAGTATGCGACCCTCCTGGTGAATATTCTTCTATGGGTGGCGATTGGGAAAAGATAAGCCATGTGGAGTTTGTCGACCAGAACCCGATAGGCAAGAGTTCGCGCTCAAATCCAGTAACATATGTTAAGGCATTCGATGCTATACGTCAGCTGTTTGCCGACCAGCCGTTGGCTCATCAGATGGGTTTCTCGCCACAATATTTTTCGTTCAATACCGACGGCGGACGTTGTGATGAATGCAAAGGAGCAGGAGAAATAACGGTAGAGATGCAGTTCATGGCAGACCTGGTGCTGGAGTGTGATGTGTGTCATGGACAACGCTTCAAGCGAGAGATACTTGACGTGAAGTTTGCAGGTAAGAATATAAATGACATACTAAACATGACGGTTGGTGAAGCAATAGATTTTTTTGCTTCAAACGGTCAGCAAGCCATTGCATCGAAGCTGCAACCACTCAGCAGCGTCGGACTTGGATACATAAAACTCGGACAAAGTTCTTCATCGTTGTCAGGAGGCGAAAACCAGAGAGTAAAGCTCGCATACTACATAGGACAGGAACGTCAGCAACCGACACTTTTTATTTTCGACGAGCCGACAACGGGGCTGCACTTCCACGACATAAAATGCTTATTGCAATCTTTCGACTCTCTCATAAAGAGAGGACACACTGTCGTCATAATAGAACACAATATGGAG
>Ga0256406_1000218_pt1 | contig 111878 bp, 88 predicted proteins | sample RumenRJG_03DNA_FD_185986 | JGI IMG/M metagenome (GOLD analysis project Ga0256406, IMG submission 185986) | Bovine rumen microbial communities from Lethbridge, Alberta, Canada - RJG_03 | ecosystem: Host-associated > Mammals > Digestive system > Stomach > Rumen | place: Canada: Alberta...
TGTTTTTGCACCATAAAATTAGTGAAAATTCTGCACATGACAAAACTCTGAGGAACTTATTGCTCCTCAGAGACTTATAAAAAAGATTAACAACAAACTATGCACTTAGTTGCGGAATTAAGGTTTACCTATATGTTTGCCACAGTTAATAATGACCCTTTCACCTATCCAACAGTCGTCACCTATTGTTATAGTTTTATCCTGTCCATGCTTGCCTTGGAGACACATGGGCTTTGATGTATCTGTGTAGTCATGATTTTCGGGAAAGGCTATCACAGAAGGTCCCATCATGACATAGTTGCCTATCTTGATATTGTTAGGCAACCGACAATGAGCACCTATGCCGCTCATGTTACCAATCTCCACTTCAGACCCATTACCGAAGAAAGCCATGCGATTGATCGTAGATACCTTGCCACATCGTCTGAAGATATGTCGACAGAGTGATATCCTCATTATATTACACGGCTTTCCTATAATGGGTGTATAGGAGTCTGGAAGAAATCTGGCAAAAGCATAGTAAGCGACAAGTGAAAGAAACCTAAGAATTTGTTGCATAATCTTCGATATTTTTTTGTTGTGACTTATAATACGATTCACTATGAGCTGCAACAAGCATAAAGAAAGAAATGAGCCATACCGCATTATAAAAAACGAAGAAAAAACTGTCGAGAATGTATATCGCTCCAAAAGTGAAGAAGAAAAAATACATTTTGTCTTGGCCTGCACGGTATCGCTTCCATTGTCTGATGGTGTAGACCACCATGAGTGCTGTATAAAGAACAATGCCTATTATACCCATATCCGCATAGGCTTCGAGATAGGAATTGTGTGCGAATTCACCGGTGTCAGAGAGTGTCAAGAAATTATTGCTACCTACGCCTAAGGGTAGATTAGCCGTCCCAATTGTCAATGCATTTTTAATAAGTGTTGCGCGACTGTCGTCTGCAAGGCTTTTTTCAGAGCGTTGTTTGAGGAAACTATTATTATAGGTATTGCTGATAGGGCCCGAAGCTGCAATGAAGATAAAAATTACTAAAAAACAAAAAGCAAGTTTACGTTTCACCGAAACATTCTTGATAAAACGTATATAGATAAGCATGGTGTATAGCGGCAACTGTACAATTAAAACCTGACGCGATGCGGTTAGAATGGCAACTCCGAAAGAGGCGGGTAGCATACCCCAGAAAATGATAGTCCATATTTTTCGCCACAACTTATTCTTCCATATTTCACTTAGCATAAAGGCTATGAAGGAAAAATAGAAAGTGTAATAAGCTAACGTGTTAGCATTTAGTTTTTCGTCATTCAGACGGTCTGTTGCGTTTGTCATAAATACCAAAATATGGTGTAACGCATAGTTCCAAGCACTAAGGTAAAGTAAACACCATACCATATAGAGGTATGGCATATGCTTGATATTACGTGCTTGAATGGATGCCACATAGCTTATTAAAAAAGCACCGAGTAGGACGTGCTGCTCACGCGAGGCAAGTTCCTTATCGTCAGCCCACAAATATGCTATTACATCCCATATGAAAAGGGAGTAAAGTATCTTCTCATAGGTGTTGAATCGAAATCCTCTGTTTTGTAGGGTACTCAGCACAAAAGCAATGGGAAGGGCTACATAAAGACCAACCAAGTTTGCCCCGTCTGACCATAGGCTGGCGAAGGCAGCGAACATCATCATCGCGATGCTTACATAGGACAGAATGTCCGACTTAATATATCTGAGACGTTTTAAATGCATTTGGTTATGCCTAATCGTTTTGTTAGCCAAGGATAAAGCCCAATAATAGAAAGTAAGCTCTTTATACGATCCTTACAGGGACTATTAAGATCAGAAATGATCTTTCGCTCAGCCATGGGAAATGTACTACGCCAAAGTAATCTGTATTTTTTATTTTCAATAAGGGGTAGGATGAGGCTCTTGGCATGATAACAAAAATAGTTAAGTCCATGAGCAAATATCTTATAGTCAGGCTTGTTTTGGTAGAACTCCAAGATAATTTGACTGTTGCTTACTGCTTCTCTGAACTTTCTCAGTTGAGATTTCGTGGATGGAGAGTTTACAATGGAGTTAGGGTTTTGGTAATAATAATATAATGGATAGTCTGTGTAGGATACCCTTGTACAGTAATATGCCATCTGCAACATCATAACAGAGTCTTCGCCCATAGAATATTTGGGATATACTTGTATGCGGTCATATATTGTGTGACGGATAAGTTTATTGCAAACTGACCATGATGTGCGGAGGTAGAGCATATCATTAATCCAGGTGTTACGGTCGTTACTATGTTTGTTGTTCCATAATGTTTTAATTTTACCATCAGTGATATAATAATCAGTTATTACGACATCGGCATTCTTCTGTTTCGCCTTGTTGTACATCGTTTCGTATGCTATCAGCTCTAACCAGTCGTCGCTGTCGCATTGAGTAATATATTCTCCGTGACAATGTTTGATTGCTTCGTAACGTGCTATTGCTGAGCCTTGGTTGTCTGGTAGATTAATGATGATAATATCGCTAGCTCGATTTGGATACTTGGAGATCAGTTCTTGAAGAATGTTCATTGAACGATCTGGAGTACAGTCGTTGACGAAGACGAACTCTATCTCTTTAAGTGTCTGCTCAAAGAGACTGCGAGCACAACGCTCGATATATTTCTCTGCGCTATAGACTGGGATTATAACTGATACTTTATATTGCATCTTATTTATTGTCTATTATCTTGCTAAGTAAATTATCATTTATATAGCTTGTTTTTAAGAGTATTCATTACAAAATATCTTTCTGACGAGTTGAGTAGGAGCCAATAGACACAAGGAATGGTGAGGACGATGTCAACGGCTATTTCCAGAATAACGCGGAGAACAGAAGGGGTCATCGCAATCTTAGTGAGATAAGGTCCTATGGGTAATACTAATGTTAACAATGCGCAAGGGCAAAGGACCATAGTAAAGTAACTCTTAATGCTAAATGGGAAGACATGGTGGGAGAAATAACAGCAGACTATTTGGTTGATTATAGAAAATAGAATTGTAACCACAAACGAACTTATGGCAGAGAATCCAATCCAAAGGAAGATATAACAGACGGGAATGAGACAAAGATTGACGATGCTTGAACCTATTTGATAGTTCTTTATACGACCAGTACTTTGTGCAATCTGTGTGCAAGGAGTGTTTAGCGTGCATATGACAGCATCAATGAGCATCAAAATGGAGAAGATATTTGTTTGTATAGGAATGTTCTTCCCTAACCACAAGCGTAGCACAAGGTCTATCTCCAAGCATAGCGGTATAGCGATGATGAGTAGAAGAGCATAGCAGATCTTTGATTCTATAAACATAAGCCTCTCCGCCCTTTCTCTGTTTTCTGAGGCAACGGCATTTACGATTTGTGGAGCAAAAGCAATAGAAATGTTTGATGAAAAGTTTTGTATTGCACTGCTCACCTGCATGGCTATGCCCCGCGCTGCATTAACTATTGTTCCAAAGAAGCTATTGAGCAGTAGACTTATACCCTGGCCACGGAGCATGAATGCAAAGGTACCAATAAGATTCCACCCTGTGAAGGATAGAAGAGACTTGACTAATTTTTTATCTATCTTACGTGAAAGGCTAAGGAAATGCCAATGAAGTTTTGCATATGAAGCATATAACAATAAGTCTACAATAGATATCAGTGTAAGGAGGATTGCATAGGTTGATAGTGAATCAGTTGGCAAATATGATAAGGATATAGTAGCCGCAAGTTTTAGTACAATATCTATTATACTCACTATCGCATACCAGTTCATTCTCTCCTGAGAAAGAATAATACCTGTAAACGGTGATTGCAAGATTAAAAAGAATAAAGAGATAACTGAAGCGTGAAATACGAGTAGGGCAGCATTCAGTCTATTTGCAGGAATGACGAGAACATTGTAGCAATACCATAAACCGAAGGTTTCAAGTGCTAACACTATGAAGATAGCAATAGCAAGATGAATGTATATTCCAGTTGAAAAGACTTTCTCTAACCCTTCTTGCTTATACTTCGTCCCTAAATAGTTGTAAAATCTCTGCATTGTAGAGGCTAACGTAGCATTGAAGAAGCCAAACATTGTGACAAAACCTGCTACAACTACATAGGTTCCGTAATCGCTAATGCCTAAAGTACCAAGTAATTCTCTTGATATATACAGGTTGACAACGAGAACTAAGAACATCCTTATATATAGAAATAAGGTATTCTTCGCTACTCGCTTATTATCTTGTTGATTTGTTTCCAAAGACTAAAAAATTAAGTCGCGACAAAAGAATACAATTGAGATAAGTGTAGCCATGAACGTCATACCAAGCACAAAGATCATACGCTTAGGGCCTGCTGGCTTTATTGGAACACTGGCTGAACTCAATACAGTAAATGCAGGTGTACGTTCTTGAAGTTTCGCCTCTGCAGACTGTAACTGTGAATTTAATGCTGTGTAAGCATTAAACTTTAACTGCATATCATTTTCAATGTCCTCCATTTTTGATTGTACACTTGGTAGTGTGACCTCAGTATTTGCATCAGAGTAGGCAGCGTATTCCCGACGAACTTTTTCATAATCAGCTTTGGCTTTCATAGTCAACTTTGCATAATAGTTGACATCGTTGCGTGCCTTGCTTGTTCTATATTTAGTGATAAAAGCCTGTAGTTGTTTGCGAGCATTCTCAGCCATTGTAGCTGCAATAAGAGGATCTTGGTCTTCAACGGAGATAGTGATAACGTTTGTCTTTTTATCAGTTGAGCCTTTAATATTGGATTTTATTAAGCTGAAGATATCATCTTGCTCTTTTGTGAGTTTGAACGGATTTATTCTATGAGAGACTATCATATTGGTTTCCTTTGTAGCAAAGGCTTTTTTAATAAATCCAATAAATTTTTCAGTAGGGCTATATTTCTGGTGCTTGAGAAGATATTGATAATATGTCGTGTCTATCTTTCCATCGTTACTTTTAACTTTACAATTAATTAATTGCATGACGAAGGTATTTGACTTCATTAAGTCAGGATAGAGTTCAGGGGAAATAGCATCCGTTATGACACCATTCCCTAAATTAATACCCATTGAAGAAGCTATATCAGAGAGACTTCCTCCCCCTGTATTAGGTATGCCTAATTCCGGCGCCAGCTCTACAGAAGATTGATAGTATCGTGGAATAGGTAAGATAATAGCGATTGATATGACGATAGTCAGTAAAATAATGATAGCCAATTTCCACTTCTTTTCTATTATACGGTGGAATACAGCTTTCAGATCAATTTGTTCATTGTTATTAATGTCTTGTCGCTTGTTATTTTCGATAGTTTCTATTTCTAGAGAATTTTTATTTCTTACTGTTTCCATCTTTCCTTCATCTGTTTATGAAACTATTATTATTTTTTTCATATTTATATCTTACTCTCCTTACAATGAAATTTCTTAGTTGCTCATTGTAAGTTTGATGTGTGTTTAAAGTATTTGACTTTACGTACAATAAAGAGATTTTGCGTTTTGTTAGTGAATTTAACACAAATGGAATTGTATGCATATGCGTTTACCCTTGTATTCTCTATGTTCCTTAATGATATCATTCAGTAAATACATGTCACTCATTGTATGGAATGGTATCGGTGTATCGTACATGAGCATGCAGTTGTTGGTACAATATAGAAGATGCCCTTTTGCACATTTACTACATTATTTCCTCGCTAAAAGCACAACGTGCTTATATATAGCGAGTTATAAAGTTCTACGAGCGTTAAAGGCAGGTCGTATGGCTTCCTGCCTGTTGTTGTAGACACGCTGAAAGGTGTCCATGAAGCGTCTTATTTCGTCATATTAGCGATGGTCGCAATTATAGCGGCTATCGAGGACATGCTGGAGCCAATGCTCAGCATCTCAGCAGGGCTTGTCTTGCGAGAGATCTTGCTGGGGACGACAATCTCGCAGCCGGGCTCTATCTTTGCACCCGTAGAGACCTTCGCCACCATACCGTTCATGTAGATGACATAAGCCCTGTTCTTACGTGCATTCTGCGCAAATCCGCCAGCGGCATTAATATAATAGCTGGCCCGCTTGCCTCTTTGGAAACTGACTGTATTCGGATACATCACAGCGCCGTTGACCTTCACCGTGGCTGTATACTGCGGCAGGATGAGGCGGTCGCCCGCCCGCAACACGATATTGGCATCGCTGTTTGGGTCGGCAAGGGCCTTGTCAAGCTGTATGCCGACGGGGTAGGTGTTCGGCACCTGGAACTTCTGAAGCTGCTGCTGTTGCGTCTGCTGGCCCATCTGCTGAATGGACGAGCTGTTATTGGATGAGCTTGCTGCCAAGGACATCAGCTCCTGTTGCAGCTGCTCCTGCTGCATCTTGTAGACAACCTCCATACGTGCTTTCTCAGCCTCGTTAGCCACACGCTCCAAGCGCGCACCTTTGATGTAAGCCAAGTCCGTAGTGCCACCGGCAGCCTTCAGCAGGTCGGTCAGGCGCATGTTACGACGCGAGAGGGTATAGGCGCCCGGGAACATCACCTCGCCACTGATAGAGACATTCTGCTGGGAAGAGTAGGAGGGATCCCGGCGAACGTACACCTCATCGAATGGATGAAGGATAAAGCCAGGCTCGCCATTGACGACAAAGCCGTCCTTGAGTGCGAAGGTATAAGTCTTAGCAATAATGCTGTCCGTTGTCAGAGCCTTCGGATTACCAACACGGCGTGAGACATCCACCTTAACAGTGGAAGCCTTGTCAGTAAGTCCGCCAGCCTGAAGCACGAAGTCCTCCAGGGTCTCGTTGTCAGCATATCTATAGACACCCGGATTTATCACCTCACCCTGAATGGTTATTGTCTGCTCATTCATTACCGTTTGCTTAGTAGGAATGAAGAGGATGTCATTTTCTTTTAAAGGTATATCAGCGACACTGCCGTCCATAATGCCTTTGATATCCACAGGAATAACCTTCAGCGTGCGATCGGCTTTCATGCGATGCATGACAGCTCTGGCTGTAAAGGCATCCTCTGTCAGACCTTCTGCATGCTGCACCAGGGTGCGCACGCTGTTGATGCCGTCGCCAAGCTGATAGAGGCCAGGACGGAAGACGGCACCTTTTATCTCCACGGTGTTGGCATATCGGGCCAGTATGCTGTCCACACTGACAGAGTCGCCGTCAGCAATCCGGAAAGAGCTCATGTCAAACTCTTCCACATTATAGACAGCATACTCCTTACCTGTCTTCCGGCTCACACGCACCGCTTTCTTGTAAGCATCACCCGTGAAGCCGCCGGCATATCTGAGAAGAGTCTCCACGCTCTCATTCTTCTTCATCTCATAATACATCGGGCGCTTGACCTTACCAGTGATATTCACCAAGCAGTCGTAAGGTCCTACGATGATAACATCACCATCACGCAAGCGGACATTGCCCGTCATCTTGCCGTTCAAGATATAATCGTATATATCACAGACACTTACAAGACGATTGTTGCGGTAAATCTTGATGTTGCGAAGTGTACCAATGTCATTCGTGCCTCCTGCCATATAAAGCGCATTAAATACCGTGGCAAAGGCCGACAGCGTGTAGGTGCCCGGTACATTGACCTCACCCATCACATTGATAGATACCGTACGGGTCTGACCCAACGAAAGTTTGATATTACTCGACTGATAGCGCGAGCCGAGGGTAGCGCGCAGCCGCGACTTGGCAGCTGCAACAGTGAGGCCACCGATATGTATCGGTCCATAACCCTCAATGACGATATCACCATCCGGCGTTATCGTGCTGCTCACCGATTTCTGCGAAGCGCCATAGATGTCTACCGTCACCTCATCGCCCGCACCAAGGACATAGTTCTGCGGTGTGGCAATGTTCATGACCGGGTCGAAGCTCAAGTTCTTATTGGAGAAGATGTCCCGCCCGAAGACTTTATGACCTTTATAGCGTCCCACCATGGCAAGGGTGTCAGGCACCATGGCCCCAACCTCATTCTGGAAGTTGCGGAAGTCGGCATCATCCTCATTATACTGCTCCTGCCATTGTGGAACCCCTTGCAGCCGCTGTGTAGAGGTGGCATCGCGGCGTCTGTCAGCACTCTCTGTGGCATAACGCTCTTGCGCATTGCCCTTGCCAGTGTGGCTGCTGACACTATTGTTCTGCCTCAGGCGGTTCGTACTCTGCCCTGACACAGAACCCGTACTGCTCTCGCGCATCTGCTGCTCGTAGCTGCGGCGTACACGCCTAATCTGGGATATGTCAACACCACTCTGCATCAGATGCGTCACAATCTGAGCCTGCGAGGTGCCCCGCTTCATCTCTTTCTGCACATAGGCAGCAACTTGGGAGTCTGTCATCGACGACTGCGCCAATGAAGACAGAGGCAGAAGTGCGGCGATGAGGAATATGGCTATTTTTTTCATTTTTATTATTGACGACGGAGTTTGTACCCTTTTTATTTAACTTGCAAACTGTCAACATTATTGTTTCGCATACAAAATTAATATATTTTTTTCTTTATCCAATAGCAAACACATTATTATATTGAATAAGTGAATGCAAATTTTGCCATGTCACGCTTTTGCATTAACTTTGCATACCAAATAACTGAAATAACATGCGAATGCTCAGCGATGCCGATCTGGCGCAATTACTTGATAAAGATATATTTCATAAGATTTCGGAGGCTGCCGACAGCCTGCATCTGGAGACCTATGTGGTCGGTGGATACGTGCGCGACTTGTTCTTGGAACGACCTAGCAACGATATTGATGTCGTGGTCGTAGGCAGTGGCATAGAAGTGGCCAAAGCCTTCAAGAACTTATTAGGCAAAGGTGCGTATCTATCTGTATTTAAGAACTTTGGCACAGCACAGGTGAAGTGGCACAATCAGGAAGTGGAGTTTGTCGGTGCTCGCAAGGAAAGCTATAGCCACGACTCCCGTAAGCCGCATGTGGAAGACGGTACATTGGAGGACGACCAGAACCGTCGGGACTTCACCATCAACGCCCTTGCCGTCTGCCTGAACAAAGACCGCTTTGGCGAGCTTGTCGACCCCTTTGACGGCATCTATGATTTGGAAGACGGCATCATCCGCACACCGCTTGACCCCGACATCACTTTCAGCGACGACCCGCTGCGGATGTTGCGTTGTATCAGGTTTGCCACACAGCTTAAGTTCTATATCGACGACGAGACCTTTGCGGCTTTGGAGCGCAATGCCGAGCGGATAAAGATTATCAGCGGGGAGCGTATCTCTGAGGAGCTCAACAAAATCATGATGACGCATCAGCCAAGCCGTGGCTTTGTGGACCTGCACCGTTGCGGTCTTCTCAGCCTCATTCTCCCCGAGCTCTCCGTCCTTGACATCGTAGAGACCAAAAACTGCCGGGCACATAAGAACAACTTCTATCATAGTTTGGAAGTTTTGGACAATCTGTGCCAACACTCCGACAACCTGTGGCTGCGGTGGGCTGCCCTGCTGCATGACATTGGCAAGGCCAAGACGAAGCGATGGGATGCTGTACAGGGCTGGACCTTCCACAACCATAACTATGTGGGTGCCAAGATGATTCCGAGTATCTTTAGACGTCTCAAGCAGCCCATGGACGCCAAGATGAAGTATGTTCAGAAGTTAGTAGACCTGCATATGCGCCCTATCGTCATCGCCGACGAGGAGGTCACCGACTCTGCCGTGCGCCGACTCATCAATGATGCCGGTGACGACATCGATGATCTGATGACTCTCTGCGAGGCTGATATCACCAGTAAGAACGAGGCAAGGAAAGCACGTTTCCGCGAGAACTTCCGAATGGTGCGGGAGAAGATAGCCGACTTGAAAGAGCGTGACTACAAGCGCCTGTTACAGCCTGTCATCGACGGCAACGAGATCATGGAGATGTTCCACCTCAAACCCTCACGCGAGGTCGGCACACTCAAGCAATATCTCAAGGATGCAGTCCTCGACAACACCGTCCCTAACGAGCGCGAGCCGCTGATGAAACTGCTGAAGCAGAAAGCTTCTGAAATGGGCTTGACATTCTGATTTATTTTTATTTATTTACAATCTATATAAGAAAGAGAAAACGTATCTAATTGTTGTTAAAACTCAAACAACACATAGAGTTTTCTCCTTTTTTATTATTACTTTTGCAACAGTTTCTCAGTGGAGAAGCTGTTGTTATCCATTGTAAGAGGTTATTAGATAAGTATTTCGTTAATATATATATATAAATAGGTATGAAAATTAAGAATTGTATGTTCGTAGCCTTGGCTGCGCTTGCCCTCGTTTCTTGCGGCAAAAAGAGCAGCAGCAGTTTGGCTGACCTTCAAGACAATGAGTTTCCTGTCTGCACCGTAGGCGAGTCAAGCGCCAATATGCAGACAACTTACCCTGCTACCATCAAAGGTCTTCAGGACGTTGAAGTACGCCCGAAGATCTCTGGTTTTATCACTAATGTGTATGTGAAGGAGGGTCAGACCGTGAAGGCTGGTCAGGTGATGTTTACCATTGACAGCGAGACCTATCAGGCTGCCGTCCGCCAGGCACGTGCCGCTGTAGGTACAGCCCGTGCACAGGCCAACACAGCACGTTTGACCTACCAGAACAATAAGAAGCTCTATGCACAGCATATCATCGGTCAGTATGAGCTGGAAACAGCCCTTAACAGCTACAAGACCGCCGAGGCTTCTGTAGCACAGGCCATGGCTTCTTTGGCTTCTGCTGAGGAGACGCTGTCGTTCTGCACTGTCCATGCACCAGCTTCCGGTGTTGTGGGTGACCTGCCGTTCAAGAAGGGAGCCCTCGTAAGCTCATCAAACGCCCTGACAACAGTGTCAAACATCAGCGTCATGGAGGTATTCTTCTCCATGAGTGAGAGCGAAATACTGAGCATGTCGAAGACAGCAGGCAGCATAGCTGGCGTCATTCGCGAGATGCCTGTCCTCAAGCTTCAGCTTGCTGACGGTACCATCTACAACCAGCCCGGTCGCTTAGTAAAGATGAGTGGCGTTATCGACGAGAACACGGGTGCCTACAGCCTGATTGCCCACTTCCCCAATCCTAACCACCTGCTCAAGAGTGGTGGCGCTGGCCAGATTGTCGTCCCACACGTGAGAAACAATGCTGTCGTCATCCCACAGGAGGCTACATCACAAGTCCAGAACAAGTACTTTGTCTATAAGGTGGATAAGGATAATAAAGTGAGATATACTGAAATAAAGGTAGACCCGCAGAACGATGGTCAGAATTTCATAGTGACCTCCGGGCTGAACATGGGTGACCGTTATGTCAGCAAAGGTATTTCTAAGCTTACCGACGGCGAAGCCATCAAGCCTATCACCGAGGCGCAGTATGCCAAGAAGATAGCCGATGCCGCCAACCTATCTAAGGAGCAGGGTACGGCAAAAGGATTCGTCAAAGCTATGACAGGAAAGTAATGTTGAATTCTGAGTGTTGAATAGCCATTCAACATCACTCATCATTCAATATTCATCATTCAACATTTAGAAAATATGACATTTACCAATTTTATCAAGCGTCCGGTGCTCTCCACCGTGGTGTCAATCTTGCTTGTCTTGTTGGGTACCATTGGACTGGTGTCACTGCCTATTGAGCAATATCCGGACATTGCCCCACCAACCATCATGGTGCAGGCCAGCTATACCGGTGCTGATGCTGAGACGGTGATGAAGTCTGTTGCCGTACCATTGGAGGAAAGTATCAATGGTGTGGAGAACATGACCTACATGACCTCTCAGAGCACCAACGACGGTTTGTGTATGATTACCGTCTACTTCAAGCAGGGTTCAGACCCGGATATGGCTGCCGTGAACGTGCAGAACCGTGTCTCACAGGCGCAAGCCTTACTTCCTGCCGAGGTTACTAAAATCGGTGTGACCACTACCAAGCGCCAGACCTCCAACGTCATCATGTATGCCATCACCTCTGACGGACGTTACGATGACCAGTTTGTGACCAACTACAACAACATCAATATCGTTCCTCTCCTCAAGCGTATCAACGGTGTTGGTGACGTCAGCAGCCCGTCTACAGCCAACTATTCAATGCGTATTTGGCTGCAGCCTGACAAGATGAAGCAATATGGTCTGATTCCTTCTGACATCATAGGTGCGCTGTCAGAACAGAATATCGAGGCCGCACCAGGTAAGTTTGGTGAGAACTCCAACGTCAGCTATGAGTATACTCTGCGCTATAAAGGACGTCTCTCCACTCCCTTGGAATATGAGAATATCATTCTGAAGAGCAATACAACGGGCGAGACACTGAAGTTGAAAGATGTAGCCAGAATAGAACTTGGCTCGTTGATGTACAATGTAAGCCTTTCTAACGACGGCCAGCCCGCATGTATGGGTATGGTCCAGCAGATTGCCGGTTCTAACGCTACACAGATCGCTACCGATGTAAAGGCTGCCTTGGCAGAGCAACAGAAGTCGATGCCTCCAGGCATGAAGACCGTCATCATGTACGATGTGACGGACTTCCTCTTTGCCTCCATTCATGAGGTGCTCGTCACACTGTTCATCACCCTCTTGCTGGTGTTCCTTGTAGTGTATGTCTTCCTTCAGGACTTCCGTTCTACGCTGATCCCTATGATTGCCGTGCCGGTAGCCTTGATAGGAACCTTCCTGTTCCTTTGGATATTCGGATTTTCCATCAACCTGCTGACGCTCTCGGCCTTGTTGCTGGCCATTGCCATTGTGGTGGATGATGCCATTGTGGTCGTAGAGGCAGTACATGCCAAGCTCGATCAAGGCTATGACAGTTCACTGACGGCCGCTATTGATGCCATGAACGAAATTTCGGGAGCTATCATCTCTATTACTCTTGTCATGGCTGCCGTGTTCGTTCCGGTGTCATTCATGAGTGGTACAAGTGGTACCTTCTACCGTGAGTTCGGTGTCACCATGGCTGTGAGTATCGTCATCTCAGCTATCAATGCGTTGACGCTGTCACCTGCCCTCTGTGCAGTATTCCTCAAACCTCACAAGGCTGATGAGACCGAGAAGAATAAGACTTTCGTAGCACGCTTCCATGCTGGCTTCAACCGCGTATTCGAAAAGACGACGAATAAATACAAGAAAGGTGTAGAATACGTCATCAACCATAAAGTCATCACGGGTTCCTTAGTCGCTGTCGGAATCGCAGCTTTGGCTATTCTGATGAACACCACCAAGACCGGTCTTGTGCCTGATGAGGACACAGGTACTATCTTCTTGACCATTTCAGCCGATCCGGGTACTTCCCAGGAGCGAACACTGAAAATCGTAGACGAGGTTGACAAGATGTTGGCTAACAACCCTGCTATAATGCACCGTAATGCTATCATAGGTTATAACTTCATCGCTGGTTCAGGCTCCGACCAGGCCACCTTCATCATCAAGTTGAAACCTTTTGAGGAGCGTGCCGGAGGTTTCACCGACCGTATCAAGCGTGCCATCCAGGATAAAGATCCTATGGCGCTTGTCGTCAACCCTTATGAGCAGAACTCTGTGCTGGGCATGATATACAAGCAGACGGCATCTATCAAGGATGCACAGATTCTTGCTTTCGGGCCTCCTATGATCCCTGGTTTCTCTGTACAGAACGGTGTCACGATGACCATGCAGGATAAGACCGGTGGCGACTTGAACAAGTTCTTCAATGTTACGAAGAATTTCATCGCCGAACTGAACAAGCGTCCCGAGGTACAGCAGGCTATGACATCCTACAACCCGAACTATCCGCAGTATATGGTCGATGTCGATGTAGCCAAGACCAAGCAGGTAGGCATTTCTCCTTACGTTGTGCTGTCTGTGCTGCAGGGTTATTATGGTGGTCTCTACGCCTCCAACTTCAATGCCTATGGTAAGCTCTTCCGTGTCATGGTGCAGGGCGATGTAGCCAGCCGTATGACGCCTGACGGTCTGAAACGCATCTACGTACGCACATCCAGTGGTGAAATGGCACCAGTAACCGAGTTCATCAAGTTGCACAAGGTCTACGGTCCTTCTAATATCAACCGCTTCAACCTCTTCACGGCCATCAACGTCAGTGTCAACGCCAACACCGGCTATTCTTCCGGTCAGGTGATGAAAGCTATCGAGGAAGTTGCCAAGGACAACCTTCCTGATGGTTACGGATATGAGTATTCCGGTCTGAGCCGCTCTGAGGCTGAGTCGAGCAACTCTACAGGCCTCATCTTCATACTCTGTCTGGTATTCGTCTACCTCATTCTGAGTGCACAGTATGAGAGCTACATCTTGCCACTGTCTGTGTTGCTGTCAGTGCCGTTCGGTTTGGCAGGTGCCTTCGCCTTCACCAACCTCTTCGGCCACAACAACGATATCTACATGCAGATTTCGCTTATCATGCTGATCGGTCTGTTGTCTAAGAATGCCATCCTTATCGTGCAGTACGCCCTTGAGCGCCGACAGATTGGTATGACCATCAAGTGGGCCGCCATCTTAGGTTCTGCAGCCCGTCTGCGTCCTATCCTGATGACCTCTCTGGCCATGATTATCGGTCTGCTGCCTCTGATGTTCGCTTCCGGTGTAGGCAAGAATGGTAACCAGACCTTGGGAGCTGCCGCTGTAGGAGGTATGTTGATAGGTACCATCTGCCAGCTTTTCATCGTGCCGGCATTGTTCTGCATCTTCCAGTGGCTCCAGGAGCGCATCTCGCCGCTGAAGTTTGAGGACGAGCTAGACGTTGAAGGTGCTTCACAGCTCAAACAGTATGCCCACAATCACAAGATGGTTGTCTACAAGGATCAGTTTGAAGACGATAATAATCAGTAAAGATGAAAATATACAGTAACATCATATTAGTTGGTCTTGCAGCCCTGTCTCTGACAGGCTGCAAGAGCCTTTACGGCCAGTACGAGCGCCCTTCCGTGAATGTGCAGGGCATCGTCCGTGACCCGGTCTCGGCTACCGACACCCTTGCCGTGACCGATACCACGTCGCTGGGCAGCATGCCGTGGCGCGAGGTCTTCACAGACCCGCAGTTGCAGGTGCTCATCCAGAAAGCACTCGACAACAACACCAATATGCTCAATGCTGCCCTCAATGTTGATATGGCTGAGGCGCAGCTCAAGGCTGCCAAATTGGCGTTTATCCCGCAGTTCGTGTTTACCCCACAGGGAACTATTACACGGTTCAATAACACGACGACCAAGAGCTATAGCATCCCTGTCAACGCTTCTTGGAACCTCTCCCTCTTCGGTGGACTTACTTCTGCCAAGCGTGCCCAGCAAATGGTCCTGCTCCAGAGCCAGGATTACAAGCGCTCGGTGCAGACATCGCTCGTGGCCAATGTCGCCAATCTCTATTACACGCTGCTTTCTCTCGACAAGCAGATGCAAATTGTCAGCGACATGGAAAAGCTCACCAAGGAGACTTGGGATATCATGAAGGTGCAGCATCAGGAGATTGCCGGTGTGCGCTCTACAGCCGTACAGAGCGCTGAGAGCAACTACTACAGCGTACTGACGCAGAAGAAGGAGTTGGAGCGTGGCATCTGCGAGGCCGAGAACTCTCTGAGCCTCCTCCTCAGTGAGCCTGTACACTCCATAGCTCGCGGAGACATGGACAGCCAGGTGCTCCCCACCAATCTTGCTGTCGGTGTGCCCATGAATCTGTTGGCCAACCGTCCTGATGTCCACGCCAACGAGATGAATCTCGCCAGTTGCTTCTATCAGGTGGAGAATGCGCGCAGCAAGTTCTATCCAAGCATCACGATCAGCGGCACAGGCGGCTTCAGCAATGGCTCGGGCATGGTAAACCCCGGTAAATGGCTGGCCTCCGCTGTCGGTGCACTGACACAGCCTATCTTCATGAATGGTCAGCTCACGGCCAACCTCAAAGTGGCACAAGATACCTACCAGCAGGCCTATAACACCTGGCAACAGAGCATCCTCCAGGCTGGGTCTGAGGTGAGCAACGCCTTGGTGCAGTACAACAGCTCTGAAGAGAAGAGCCAGATAGAAGCTAAGCAGATAGAGGTGCTGAAGAAGAATGTTGAAGACACACGCGCTTTGATGGCAAGTGCCGGCAGCACATATCTTGAGGTCATCACGGCAGAGAGCAACCTGCTCAATGTGCAGCTCTCCAAGGTCAGTGACGACCTCGCCAAGATGCAGGCTGTTGTAAGCCTCTACGAAGCTTTAGGTGGTGGAACTTATTAAATCGAAGAGAAATGGCAAATCAAATCAGTCCGCAAGCTGTCATCTCGCCCAAGGCGAAGATTGGCAACAACGTAAAGATATATCCTTTCGTCTATATTGAGGATTACGTAGAGATTGGCGACAACTGCGTCATCAACCCCTTCGTGAGCATCCTTAATGGTGTGAAGATGGGCAATACCAACATGGTGCACCAAGGTACTGTGTTGGGAGCACTGCCCCAGGATTTCAATTTCCATGGTGAGCGCTCAGAGCTTATCATCGGCAACAACAATATCTTCCGAGAGAATGTTGTCGTCAACCGCGCTACTCACGAAGGCGACGCTACCATCATTGGCAACGACAACTTCTTCATGGAAGGTGTGCATATCAGCCACGACACACACATTGGCGACAAAAATGTGTTTGGCTATGGCACTAAGATTGCCGGCTCATGCGAGATAGGCATGGGGGCTATCTTCTCAACGTCAGTGGTTGCCAACCCACATGTTCGCGTTGGAGATTTAGCAATGATTCAGGCTGGTACCACTTTCTCAAAAGATGTACCGCCCTATGTCATCGTTGGCTGCGATCCAAACAAATACATCGGCGTCAATAGCACCATGATGAGCATTGCCGGTATCGAAGAGAAAGTTCAGAAGCATATCGCCAATGCGTACCGTCTGGTCTTCAATGGTCAGAACAGTGTCTTTGACGCTGCCCTGCAGATAGAACAGCAGGTGTCTGACAGCAAGGAGATTCAGAATGTGGTGAAATTCCTGAACTCCACGAAAATAGGAATCATAACAAAAATGTAGTTCATACCTATGCATTTTTAGTTCAGCTTATCTAATAAGCATTCTTGGAGGGACGGCCGTGAGGTGCGTCCCTCTTTTTATTTTTCTTGGAAACTACTTTTTATTGCAATCTTTTCGGATTATTCTTACGAATGTGAAAATAAATTCGTAAGTTTGCAGTAAAGTTTTAGATTATGAACCGAAAAGAAAGATATACATACATCATCGACTATTTCAAGAAGAATCAGCCAGAGGTTACCACCCAACTGGATTTTGGTTCTGCTTTTCAGTTGCTGTGTGCCACTTTGTTGTCGGCGCAATGCACAGACAAGCGTATCAATGAGGTCACACCGGCTCTCTTCCAGCGTTATCCCACCGCACAAACGATGGCTACTGCTGAGGTCGATGATATTTTAGAGTTCATCCACAGTGTCAGCTATCCCAATAGTAAGGCCCGCCACCTATTGGAGATGTCCAAGATGATAGTCAACGATTTTGGTGGTGAGGTACCTTCTACCACCAACGACCTTGTCAAGCTCCCAGGCGTAGGACGTAAGACCGCTAACGTCTTACAGGCAGTATGGTTCGGAAAGGCAGTCATGGCTGTTGACACACATGTCTATCGCGTCTCACATCGCCTCGGGCTCGTCCCTGCCGCTGCCAACACACCACAGAAGGTGGAAGAATATTTAGAGAAGAGCATACCCAAGGAAGATATACCGAGAGCTCATCATTGGCTGCTCCTCCACGGACGCTACGTCTGCCTGAGTGCAAAGCCAAAATGCGAGAGCTGCCCATTCGATAAAATTTGTCCAAAACTTTTGGACAACAGCAAACTGTCTAAGTAGACAATAACTCAAGACATTTTCTATGAACTATCAGTTGATAAAAGATTTTCTTACGGCCGTGGCGGCCAACAACAACCGGCCATGGTTTCAAAAACATAAAGATGAATACCAAGCCGCAAAGTCAGATTTCGAGAGCGGGGTAGGGGAGTTCATCGCTGCATTGTCAAAGTTCGATCCCGAGATAGCCCATCTCACGCCCAAAGACTGCTGCTACCGATTTTATCGGGACATACGTTTCAGTCCCGATAAATCACCATACAAACGCCACTTCGGAGCATACGTATGTGCCCATGGCAAGAAAGCTCTGCGCGGCGGATACTATCTGCACCTGCAACCCGGACATTGCCTCATCGCCGTTGGAAGCTATTGGCTACCAACGAACATCCTCACCTCAACACGCAACGAGATCATGGGGAATATCGATGACTGGCGCCAATGCGTGGAGAACAAAGCTTTCATCAGCACCTTTGGCCGACCCAACGAGTCGAAATGGGAAGATGAGGAGAATGTAGACCCTAAAGGTTTTGGCTTAGGCTGTCTGAAGAATGCTCCTAAGGACTTTCCAAAAGACTATGAGTTCCTAAACTATCTGAAGATGAAAGATTACTGCGCTTGGCACTGTCTTGACGAAGACTTCTTCTCACAGCAAGACTGGGCAGAGAAGGCTGCTGATATCCTCAAAGTTGCTAAGCCCATGATGGATTTCGTCAATAGCGTCATCGACGACTACGAATAGGATTTTCCATCACCAATAAGACATCTAAGATAACCGCTAAATAACAACGACAATGAAAAATTTCCAAAGCAACGTCTTTGCAACTTTTGTGGGCATGGTTCTTTTCTGCATCGCAGCCGGCATCATCAGTTTGATTGGTATTTTAGGAATGGCCATTTCTGCAAGTTCTACCACGGAAGTCAAGGATGGCAGTGTCCTCGTATTAAACCTTGATGGGATATTAGAGGAGCAAGCCTCGTCTGCTTCTCCTTTAGAGATGCTGCAAGGGCAGGAAGGCAATCATCTCGGCCTTGCCGAGACGCTGTCTGCTATTCAGAAAGCGAAGAAGTCTGATAAGATAAAAGGTATTCTCATCGAAGGCGGTGGCATTGACGGTGATCTGGCACAGTTGCAGGAGATGCGCAGAGCGCTGACAGACTTCAAGAAGTCTGGGAAGTGGGTTATCGCATATGGTGAAGGTTACAGCACCGGTTGCTACTATGTTGCTTCTGTAGCCGACAAATTATATTTAAACCCACAGGGTTCCATCAACTGGCAAGGTTTGGGCGCCCAGCTCTACTTTGTCAAAGACATGCTGGCAAAAGTGGGGATAAAATACTATAGCTTCAAATGCGGCAAATATAAAAGCGCTACAGAGATGCTGACGGAGGAGCATATGAGCGATCCCAGTCGTCAACAGGCCGAGCGGTATCTTGGACAATGGTGGAACACCATCACAGATGCGGTGGCTAAAAGTCGCAACATCAGCAAAGATTCGCTCAATGCCTACGCTGATCGCGTCATCTCTTTAGAAAGCACTAAAAATCTTGTGAAATACAAGATGATAGATGGCGTCCTCTATAACGATGAGATACAGAAAGTTATCAAGAAAAAATTGGGGTTAAAAGAAGATGACGATATTCCCCAAGCTACCGTTGAGGACATGAAGGGTGTTGATACCGACGACTCAGGCGATGCCATAGCCGTCTACTATGCTTCTGGTGTTATTGTGAGCGAGGTTCCTCCTCACAATGCCATGCAAGGGATGAAGTTCATTGCCAGCGACGAAGTCTGTAAGGACCTTGCCGACCTTGCCGACGACGATGATGTCAAGGCTGTTGTTCTGCGTGTCAACTCTCCCGGCGGCTCAGCCTATGCTTCCGAGCAGATCTGGCATGCCATAGAGAATCTCAAAAAGGTCAAGCCCGTTGTCGTTTCTATGAGTGGTTATGCTGCTTCGGGTGGCTACTACATCAGCAGCGGGGCTAACTATATCTACGCTGAGCCAGCCACTATCACCGGCTCTATCGGAATCTATGGTGCTTTCCCTGATGGTACCGGACTGGCTGATAAACTTGGTGTGAAGTTTGACGAGGTAAAGACAAACCGCAACGCTACGATGATGTCTAACTACTTTGGACTGATAACGGCTCCGATAACCCCGGAGCAGTCCAACAAGATACAGGCGTATATCAACAATGGATATACCCTCTTCAAGTCACGTGTGGCGCAGGGCCGTCATCTCTCTATGCAAGCCGTCGAGGAGCGTGCCCAAGGACATGTCTTCACGGGAGAAGATGCACTGAAGCTGAAATTGGTTGATGCGCTCGGCGGCACCGACGAGGCTGTAGCGAAGGCTGCAAGTCTTGCAAAACTCTCAGATTATCATACAGTGGCGTATCCTGAAGAGAAAAGTTTCATAGAGCAACTACTCATGGACACGACCAACAAAGATAAATACCTCAACGACCAACTACGGCTGACGCTTGGACAGTATTATGTTCCATTCATGACGATGCGAATCATCAACAGCATGGACCACGTCCAGGCTCTCATGCCTTTTAATATCATATATAATAAGTAGATGGAGGGAGATCTGATAAAGATACACGAAAGCCTTCTTCCACTGAGCTGGCTCTATGGCTTTGGCGTCTGCTTTCGCAACAGGCTCTTTGATATGGGCTTGCTGCCTCAGCAGGCTTACGACATTCCTGTCATCTCGGTAGGAAACATTACCGTAGGCGGGACAGGGAAAACACCACATGTGGAATACCTCGTCAGACTGCTTAGCAATACTGCCAAGGTGGCTGTCCTATCACGTGGCTATAAACGGAAGACGAAGGGATATATCCTGGCTGACGACACTGCCACAGCGAAGGAGATAGGCGATGAACCGTACCAGATAAAGAAGAAGTTTCCCAACATCTATGTCGCCGTCGACGCTGACCGCCGTGAGGGTATTGACCGGCTTACCCATGACGAGGCCTCCAAAGATGTGGAGGTTATCTTGCTCGACGATGCCTTCCAGCATCGTTATGTCAAACCCGGCATCAACATTCTGCTCGTCGATTATCATCGGCTCATTATCTACGACAAGCTCCTGCCTGCCGGCCGACTTCGCGAGCCTCTGAGCGGAAAGAACCGCGCTGACTTTGTCATCATCACTAAATGTCCACACGACATGAAGCCAATGGACATTCGCGTACTGACAAAGGCTATGAACCTTTATCCTTATCAGATGCTCTACTTCACCACAATGGACTATGACTTTCCATACCCATTGTTCAAGGACAGAAGTCTCAAGCTACAAACAGCAGAGCTCAAACCGAAGAATGTCCTTCTCCTAACCGGCATTGCGTCGCCGGAAGAGATGGCTAATGACCTCAAGGGCAAGTGCCGTTCTTTGACACCACTGACCTTCAGCGACCATCATAATTTCCTGGCAAAAGATGTCGCAAGGATAAACGAGACTTTTGCAGAAGTAGCCTCACCAAAGATTATCCTGACTACCGAGAAAGACTCTACAAGATTGCTGCAACTCGAAGGGCTGAGCCAAGAGGTCCGTGACAACCTCTACGTACTGCCTATAAAGGTGAGATTCATGCAGGAACAAGAAGAAATTTTCAATAATAAGATATTAAGCTATGTACGAAAAAATTCAAGAAACAGCATCCTGGCTAAGGTCAAGGATGCCCGCTCATCCCACGACGGCCATCATTCTGGGCACAGGCCTGGGACAATTAGCTTCAGAGATAACTGACACTACAGAGTTTCCTTACAAAGATATCCCCAACTTCCCGGTCTCTACCGTGGAGGGGCACGCCGGTAAGCTCATCTTCGGCAAGCTCGGTGGAAAGGACATCATGGCTATGGACGGCCGCTTCCATTATTATGAGGGCTATTCCATGAAAGAAGTGACCTTCCCCATCCGTGTCATGTACGAATTAGGCATCAAGACACTCTTTGTCAGTAATGCCTCTGGCGGAATGAACCCCAGCTTCAAGATTGGTGACCTGATGATTATTGATGACCATATCAACTTCTTCCCTGAGCACCCTCTCCATGGCAAGAATTTCCCCACCGGTCCTCGTTTCCCGGATATGCACGAGGCCTATGACAAAGGTCTGCGCGACCTCGCTGACGAGATAGCCAAAGAGAAGGGTATCAAAGTTGTTCATGGCGTCTATGTGGGTGTGCAAGGACCCACCTTTGAGACGCCTGCTGAATATCGCATGTACCGCATTCTCGGCGGCAGTGCAGTGGGAATGAGCACGGTGCCTGAGGTTATTGTCGCTCGCCACTGCGGAATGAAAGTCTTTGGTATCAGCGTTATCACTGACTTAGGAGGCTTTGATGTGCCCGTGAAGGTCTGCCATGAGGAAGTTCAGAAGGCTGCCAACGCCTCACAGCCGCTGATGACAGAGATATTCCGCGAAATGATACTCAGGTCGAAGTAAAACAAAAGAATGGAAATAAAAGAATTAGGAGAATTTGGACTCATTCGCCGGCTCACTAACGATATCAAGCCTAAAAACGAGTCTACGCTGAAAGGTGTTGGCGACGATTGCACGGTATTGTCCTACCCTGACAAGGAAGTCTTGGTCACCACAGATATGCTCATGGAAGGCGTACATTTCGATCTCACCTATAACGACATGGCCCAGTTAGGCTATAAGAGTGCAATGGTGAACATCAGTGACATCTTTGCCATGAACGGCACACCACGCCAGATGCTTGTCAGCATTGCATTGGGCAAGCGCTTCAAGGTAGAAGACCTTGATGACTTCTACAACGGTCTGCGACAGGCTTGTGACAAATGGAACGTAGATATCGTTGGTGGCGACACTTGTTCGTCTATGACAGGACTGGCCATCAGCATCACCTGCATAGGAGAGGCTGCCAAGGAAGATATCGTGTACCGCAGCGGGGCCAATGAGACGGACCTTGTCTGTGTCAGCGGAGACCTCGGCGCGTCTTACATGGGCCTACAACTCTTGGAGCGGGAGAAGAGCGTCTACTACCAACAGATAGACAGCATCAACGCCAAGATTCGGAAAGCTCAGAAAGAAGGCAACGAAGGACTCGTGAAGCACTTACAAGAGGAGGGGATGAAATACATCGACTTCCAGCCTGACTTTGCCGGTAAAGAATATCTGTTACAACGGCAATTGCGGCCGGAAGCCAGAGGTGACATCATCAAGTTGCTTAAAGAGAACAACATCCGCCCCACAGCTATGATGGATATCTCCGACGGTCTGAGTTCTGAGTTGCTGCATATCTGTCACCAGAGCCACTGCGGTTGCAGAATCTACGAGAAGAACATCCCTATTGACTATCAGACTGCTGTAGCCGCCGAGGAGTTCAATATGAATGTCACCACCTGTGCTATGAATGGCGGTGAAGATTATGAGTTGCTCTTTACTTGTCCGATTGGCGACCATGACAAGCTCGACTCCTTAGAAAGTCAAGGTATTCACCAAATAGGATACATTACTAAGGAAGAGCTGGGGTGTCGGCTGATTTCAAGAGGAGATGCGAAGGAGTTCGACATCACGGCACAAGGCTGGAATCCACTTAAATAAAATAAGAGCAAAAATCAACCATAGAAAAAGGGCGTGCAATAATTACTGCACGCCCTTTTTCGGGCTTTTTACGATGGCCACAATAATAACAGCCATTGCCTTCACGTATGATTTTATCTCAAGTCTATGATGTCAGCTTTCGGGAAATCCTTGGCATTGAAGGTAAACTTACTGTCAGGCTGATTCACAGCCCTAAAGTTATTGACAGAGATGTAGGTCCAGTCGTTGCCCTGACGCATCTTGACAAGTGAAGGGGTATAGGTGCGCTTGTTGATGGTGATGTAGGCTTCCTGCACGCTCCGCTTCTTATTCTGAGCCACCATATGCACCACATAACTGCTTCCTTTCTTGGTCATAGAAAGATTGTATCCGTTCTTATACATAGAGATAAACGTATACGGATTCATGCTCATGCGCTTGGCTTCATTGGGGTTAGAGACATTCACCTCATTGGTCATCTTCAGATAGCTCCATTGCGTCTTTCCATTAAACCACACAATGGCCTTACTGGTACGCGCTTGAAACTTATTGCCCTTTATGGCTATTGTTCCCGACTGAGCGCCAATTTTCTTGCCAGAGATATTGAAGTTTGCCTGAGCACCACCTTTACGCCCTACTACAGACGCTGTCTTGTTGAGAACCTTCATGGCCTGTGCCGAGCTTTGGGCCGATACACAGACACTGACGAGTAATAAAAGTCCTAAAAGGATATTCTTTTTAAAACTAATCATTTGGCTTATATTTTTGATTTACAATTCTCTTTGTTTCCTGACTGTGGTTTAAGCAGCCCCATGCACTCTTGCCAAGAGCGCATTGAGACTGACCTCATCTTGCAGCAACACCTCACGCGGTTTAGAGCCCTGCGCCGGTCCGACGACCCCCGCCTTTTCCAACTGGTCCATCAGTCGACCGGCGCGATTGTAGCCTATCGAGAACCTTCGTTGTATCATACTTGTAGACCCCTGCTGAGAGATGACGATGGCATGAGCAGCCTCATCAAAGTAAGGATCAAGACTCTGCACTTCAGATTCTCCAAAGCCTCCGTTGCCATTGCTATTAGGATCATCTGGTTCGGGAAGTTCCAACGGATCTACAGGTCCGGGCTGGGCTGCAATATAATCGTTGACAGCCTCTATCTCTGGAGTGTCAATGAAGGCACACTGTACACGTACCGGTTCACCGCCCCCGAGGAAGAGCATGTCACCACGCCCCACCAGTTGGTCAGCACCCGTACGGTCCAAGATAGTACGGGAGTCTATCTGTGAGGCCACACGGAAAGCCATTCGACCCGGGAAGTTGGCCTTGATGTTACCAGTGATAATCTTTGTCGTAGGACGCTGCGTGGCAATAATCATATGAATGCCCACGGCACGTGCCAGCTGGGCGATACGAGCAATAGGGAGCTCTATCTCTTTGCCAGCTGTCATAATCAGGTCACCAAACTCATCGATGACGACAACGATATACGGCATATACTCATGCCCATCAGTGAGCCGGAGCTTGTGATGGATAAACTTATCGTTGTATTCGTCTATCTTCTTCACCTGAGCCTTCTTCAGAAGGTCGTAACGGTGATCCATGAGTTTACAGAGAGAGTTAAGCGTTCTCACTACTTTCTGAACGTCGGTAATGATAGGCTCATCCTCATTCTCTGGCAGTGAAGCCATATAGTGTGGAGCTATCTTGTTATAGATGCTAAACTCCACCTTCTTAGGGTCGACAAGCACGAACTTCAACTCGTTAGGATGCTTCTTATATAATAAAGATGTGATAATAGCGTTCAAGCCCACAGATTTACCTTGTCCTGTTGCACCGGCAACGAGCAGGTGAGGAAGCTTAGCAAGGTCTACCATGAACACCTCGTTGGTGATGGTCTTTCCCAAGGCCATCGGCAGCGCCATCTTTGTCTCTTGGAACTTCTTGGTGTTGAGCACGCTCTCCATAGACACAATCTTCGGCTTCTTGTTAGGTACCTCAATACCAATGGTACCCTTTCCCGGTATAGGTGCAATGATGCGAATACCGAGTGCCGACAAACTCAATGCGATGTCAGCTTCAAGACCGCGGATGCGACTGATACGCACACCCTCAGCGGGAGTTATCTCATACAGCGTAACGGTAGGACCAACGGTAGCATTGATTTTGCTGATACCCACACCGAAGCTTTTCAGGACCTCGACAATACGCGCATTGTTGGCCTTGACCTCATTCATGTCTATGGCCAGCTTGTTGTCATATTTCTTCAGCAGGTCACAGGACGGGAAGCGATAGTTGGTAAATGGCTCCCAAGGATTGATGGGAGTGTCGAGATTGCTGCTGCCCACAACCGCACTTGTGGCTTCTTCCTCCTTCTTCTGCTCTGCCACAGTTAGCTCACTGGTAGGAGAGGGTTTCTCATTAGCATCCGGTTCTGTCCTTTTCTCAGTTTTTGGCGCTGGGCTTTGACCTTGTGACATATCAGTAAGGTCGACGACGGCAGCATTGTCATCATCAGCAGAAGGCTCAGATTCATTGGCTCCGGCCTCAATATCCTCCTCTATCGGCTCCTCAACTTGACCATTAACAGTAAGTTTTATCTTACTGTGGATGTATTTAGTCGGGTTCAGAATCTTCCGCACCACTTCTATCGTCTCTCTGCTCAGATAGGTTAGGAATGCTATAGCTGTGACGATAAGAATTACCAAGAGGCCTGGAGCGCCCACCATATCCTCGATGCGCTGGACTATGAAAAGCCCATGCTGGCCACCGGGATTGAACACGGCCTCACCCATATAGGGAGAGATAAACTTGGCAAAAGCCACTGACGTCCATACCATAACAAAAGCCAAGCAGAAGAACCACTTCCAAAGATTGACTTTATAGACCTGCATCAGACGCAGGGCCACCAATATGAAAAAGACCGGTATGAGAAAGGCTGGGAAGCCAAAATTAACCGTGATGAGGAAATAGGACAGTATGGCACCAAAAGAGGCACAACGATTGGTAAACTCATGATTGGTGTTGAACACCTCCATGGGCTTAAGATTTTCCAAGATGCTCTGGTCAGCACTGCCCGTAGTGAGATAACTCACCATAGCAATGACGGCATACACCGACACTGCCAAAAGAATGACGCCAAGGAAAAAATCGGTGGTGTCACTGTGAAATCTATTTTGTATGCCAACCGCCTCACTAAAAGACTTAGATTTGCGGGTGGATTTCTTTTTTGCCATAAAAATATTTTTTGCGCTGCAAAAGTAATCCATTTCATCGTAAAAACAAAGGTTAAACGTCTTCTTTTTTATCTATCGCTAACTTTTTTGATATTATTCAAAAAACAAGAATGAGATATAAGTTGTGTCTCATTTCTTTTTTATACTTTTGCACACTGAAAAGGAATAACAATGAATAAGACCATTTACAGCCGCTTTGATAAGAAAGCCATCACCGACCTTCCCGTGGTGGTCTTCCCTGGCCGTATCATCACCATCATGACTCCCGGTGAAGCAGAGAAAGCCGTTAACTTCCTGCTCTCCGGAGATATTATGGGTGTCGACACTGAGACAAAGCCATCGTTTCACAAAAACGAACAGCACAAGGTTGCACTGCTACAAGTTGCAAACCGTGATACTTGCTTTCTGTTCCGTCTGAACATGACAGGGATAACACCCGCAATAAAAAGACTACTGGAAGACGCTACGGTAAAAAAGATAGGGCTTTCCTGGCATGACGATATCCATGGTTTGGAAGCAAGGGAAAAGTTCACACCCGGATGGTTCATAGACCTCCAAGATATTGTAGGAAAGATTGGCATCATGGATTTAAGTCTTCAGAAGATTTACGCCAATATCTTCCATAAGAAAATCTCCAAACGCCAGCGTCTGAGCAACTGGGAGGCTCCCGTACTCTCCGACAAGCAGAAACAATATGCCGCCATTGATGCATGGGCATGCATACAGCTCTATGATGAAATCATGAGACTGAAAGAGAATGGCGATTACGAACTTATTGACACCACTCCTGTTGAGAACAATCCTACAGAGAGCGTAGAAAAACATTGATAGCTGTTATTTATGTATAAGAATATATATCTTAAACGTGGCAAAGACGAGTCGCTAAAGCGTTTCCATCCTTGGATCTTCTCCGGGGCCATCAACAAGATGGATGAAGGTATCGCGGAGGGTGACATCGTTAAGGTGTTCTCGCAGAAAGGAGACTTCATGGCTGTAGGCCATTATCAGAAAGGCACCATCGCCGTTCGTGTACTGTCGTTTGATGACATAGCCATTGATGACGCTTTTTGGGAGACACGCATCGCCTCTGCGTTCAACATGCGTAAGAGCATAGGCATTGCCGACAATCCGGCCAACAACACCTACCGCCTTGTCCATGGCGAGGGTGACTATCTGCCGGGACTCGTCATCGACTGTTATGGTCCCACTGCCGTGGTCCAAGCGCATAGCGTAGGAATGCACTACAGCCGTCAGGCCGTCTGCCAGGCTCTGCTCAAAGTGATGGGTGACAGGATAGAAAATGTATTCTATAAGAGTGAGACAACATTGCCGTACAAAGCTGACCTCGGACAGGAAGATGGATTTCTCTATGGCAACACTGACGACAATACGGCTGTAGAAAATGGGCTGAAGTTCCATATTGACTGGCTTAAAGGCCAGAAGACCGGATTCTTTGTCGACCAGCGAGAGAACAGAAGTCTCTTGGAGAGTTATGCCAAAGACAGAAGCGTCCTCAATATGTTTTGCTATACCGGCGGTTTCTCTGTCTATGCCATGCGTGGTGGGGCCAAACTCGTTCACTCTGTGGACAGTAGCGCCAAGGCCATAGAGCTCACCAAAGCCAACATCGCCATGAACTTTCCGGGAGATAACAGACATGAGGCCATCTGCGACGATGCATTCAAATATCTCGACAGCCACAATGACAAGTACGACCTCATCATTCTCGACCCGCCTGCCTTTGCCAAGCACCGGTCGGCCTTGCACAATGCCCTCAAAGGTTATATCAGACTCAATGTCTTAGGTCTGAAACGCATTAAGCATGGCGGCATCCTGTTTACTTTCAGCTGTTCACAGGCCGTATCCAAAGAGCAGTTCCGTACGGCTGTATTCACTGCTGCTGCACAGGCCAACAGGCAAGTGCGCATTCTGCATCAGCTACATCAACCCGCTGACCACCCCATCAATATCTACCATCCGGAAGGCGAGTATCTCAAGGGACTCGTACTTTATGTAGAGTAGGGTAGGGAAGAACATCATTATAGGAGGAGATGCCTTAAAGCATCTCCTCTAACGTTTGTATACCCTTCATAGTACAAAAGCCCCTGATATACAACATGGTGACATCCTTGAAGATTTGTTGGGGCGTATAGTGCTCCATCAATTTGCTTTGGACAATATATGTCATAGACTCTGAGTTGACGGCCTGAATGAGCCCAAAATTGACATCACTACGAAAGTAGCCTTCTTCCACACCTTTCTTGAAGAAGCGCATGGCACCTTTCTGCTTATTACCATGGTCTGCCTCAAGCCACTTAATAACAGCAGGATACTTATGAAGGTCATAGAAGTAGCTTGATGAAACATAGCTGAGACATTTCATCTGATAGCGGTAGAACTCTACGATAATGGCTATCACGTTAGGTTTCCTCTCTTTGATAAAGCGGTCCATGTGAGCTTCCTTGTCCTTCTGCCATTGCCTGACGCATTCCAAAAGAAGCTGCTCCTTCGTGCCAAAGAGTTCATACAACGTGCGCTTCGACATTGACAGCGCCCCGGCAATGTCGTCCATTTTCACAGCCTTGATGCCCTTGTCCTGAAACTCTGCCATTGCAGTCTTCAGGACTTTCTCTGTTAACTCCCGACGGTGTTCTATAGAAATATCAGCTCCGTACATATGCCCTTTTGTCTTTTTTGCATGCAAAATTACAAAAAAGAGGAAAAACTATTCTCCTTTTAATAGTTTTTATTAATTTTGCATGTGAAAGTAGAGAACTAATAATAATTTAATCTTGTTAGTATGGTAAAGATCACTAAAGAGGCAGCTCTTGCTTATCATCATGAAGGCCGCCCAGGAAAAATTGAGGTTAAGCCCACAAAGCCATACCGCACCCAGACTGATTTAAGCCTTGCTTATTCACCTGGTGTGGCTTATCCTTGTCTTGAAATCCAGAAGAATCCAGACGATGTCTACAAATACACCGACAAAGGTAACTTGGTAGCCGTTATCTCCAATGGCACTGCTGTCCTTGGTCTTGGTGACATCGGAGCCATGAGCGGAAAGCCTGTCATGGAAGGTAAAGGTCTGCTGTTCAAGATCTATGGTGGCATCGACGTCTTCGATATCGAAGTCAACGAGAAAGATCCAGAGAAGTTCTGTGCTGCCGTAGAGAAGATTGCGCCGACTTTCGGTGGTATCAACCTTGAGGATATTAAGGCGCCAGAGTGCTTCTATATCGAGAATCGACTGAAAAAGACGCTCGACATCCCTGTGATGCATGATGACCAGCATGGTACTGCCATCATCTCCGCCGCCGGCCTCCTCAATGCCTTGGAAGTAGCAGGAAAGAAAATTGAGGATGCCAAGTTCGTTATCAACGGTGCTGGTGCTGCTGCCATCAGCTGCACAAAGCTCTATTGCTCTCTGGGTGCCAAACATGAAAATATCCTGATGTTGGACTCTCGTGGCGTTATCTACAAAGGCCGCGACCATGTCAATGAGCAGAAGGCCGAGTTTGCCACATCACGTACCGACATCCACACGCTTGAGGAAGCCATCAAGGGTGCTGATGTTTTTGTAGGACTCTCCAAAGGCAATATTCTTTCTCAGGATATGATTCGCTCAATGGCTGATAATCCTATCGTCTTTGCTTTGGCAAATCCCGTTCCGGAGATTTCTTACGAGGATGCCACGGCAGCACGTCCCGACGTGCTGATGTCTACCGGCCGCTCTGACTATCCCAACCAGATAAACAATGTCATCGGATTCCCGTATATCTTCCGTGGTGCTCTCGACGTTCATGCCAAAGCTATCAATGAGGAGATGAAGCTTGCTGCTGTCAAGGCTATTGCTGACCTTGCCAAGCAACCCGTACCCGACATTGTCAATGAGGTCTATCATGTCAACGACCTGACCTTCGGTCCCAAGTACTTCATTCCGAAGCCCGTAGACCCACGCCTTATCACAGAGGTGTCGGCTGCCGTTGCCAAGGCCGCTATCGACAGTGGCGTCGCCCGCCGTACCATCAGCGACTGGGATGCCTATAAAGACCATCTCCGTCAGCTGCTCGGTCAGGAGACACAGTATACGCGTACCCTCCATGCCACCGCCGCCTTGCATCCGCAGCGCGTCGTCTTCGCTGAGGGTGGTCACCCAACAATGATGAAGGCTGCCGTGCAGGCACTGGCAGAAGGAATCTGTAAGCCTATCCTCCTTGGCAACCCCGACCGCCTGAATCGCCTGGCGAAGCGCCTCAAACTCGATCTGACGGGCGTGCAGATTGTCGATATGCGCGCTGACAAGGAGCAGGGACATCGCGCTACCTACGCTAAGCACCTCGCTGAGAAACGAGCTCGCGAGGGCGTCACCTTCGAAGAAGCCTACGACAAGATGTACGAGCGCAACTACTTTGGTATGTCCATGGTGGAGCAGGGAGATGCAGATGCCTTTATTACAGGACTTTACACCAAATATAGCAACACCATCAAGGTAGCCAAAGAGGTCATCGGTGTGAAACCGGAGTATAACACCTTCGCTACCATGCACATCCTTAACACCAAGAAGGGCGTCTACTACCTTGCCGACACCCTTATCAACCGCCATCCCGACAAGAATGTGCTGTACGACGTAGCCAAGCTGGCTGCCCATACCGTCAGATTCTTCAACCAGGAGCCCGTGATGGCATTGGTAAGCTATTCTAACTTTGGTACAGATACAATTGGCTCACCGGTAGCTGCTCATGAGGCTGTGGCTCGCTTGCAGAAGGAATATCCTGACATGCTTGTCGATGGTGAGATGCAGGTAAACTTCGCACTGAACCGTGAGCTTCGCGACGATAAGTATCCATTTACCAGACTGAAGGACAAGAATGTCAACACACTCGTATTCCCGAACATGAACTCTGCCAATATCAGCTATATGATGATCAAGGCACTGGATCCTGATTGTGAGGTCATCGGTCCTGTCCAGATGGGTCTTAACAAGCCGATACATTTCACCGACTTTGAGGCCAGTGTCAGCGATGTCATCAACGTGACAGCCGTTGCTGTCATTGATGCTTACGTTGACAAGGTCAAGAACAACAAGTAAATTCAAGTTTGTAAAATACTTGAGGGGGCAGCCTTGTGGCTGCTCCTTTTTATTTTTTATAATGGCAACCATTTGACTGAAACTTCCGTGACTTCCGTACTTCCGTAACTTCTGAGCCATATTTCGCAATCTGTCCTATTTATCATAAGTGCGCTAATACACATGAAGCTATATAACGAGAGGGAAGCGCAGCTTTGCTGCAAAATCTCTCCCTATGGGCCATCACGATGCACGGCAAATGCCAACGATATCTGTGGCAAATGCCAACGATATCTGTGGCATATGCCAAAGGAGTCCGTGGCAAATGCCAACGATATCCGCGGCATATGCCACCGATCATAACGAAGAATGGAATTAATGCGAAAAAGACTGAAATATCATTTGTTACAGAGCTATAATTTTGTTACCTTTGCAGAGAATTTTACTTTCCAAGAAGTTTTGAAGGATAATATACTATTATGTGGCTAATATTTGCTTTCGTCTCAGCAGCCTTGCTCGGTTTTTATGATGTCTTCAAGAAAAAGTCTCTCCAAGGCAATGCAGTGATTCCGGTATTATTGTTAAACACCATTTTCTGCTCACTCATTTTTCTGCCACTCATCGTGTTGTCCTCCTCAACACATTTGCTTGATGGCTCCATCTTCTTTGTCGCAGGTGGCGGTTGGGAGATGCACAAATATATACTTCTTAAAAGCGTCATCGTCCTCTCCAGTTGGTTTTTCGGATATATCGGAATGAAGCATCTGCCCTTGACAATCGTAGGTCCCATCAATGCAACGCGCCCTGTCATGGTGCTTATAGGTGCTCTGCTCGTCTTTGGTGAGCAGCTCAATGGATGGCAATGGGCCGGTGTAGCAGTAGCCATTACATCTTTTTTTATGCTCAGCCGCTCTGGCAAACGGGAAGGCATCAATTTCTCACATAACAGATGGATAGCCTGCATCGTCGCAGCAGCCGTCCTCGGAGCTGTCTGTGGCTTATATGACAAATTTCTGATGGCCTCGCCAGCCGACGGAGGTGTAGGCATCAATCGTATGGCCGTGCAATCCTGGTACAATATCTACCAGTCTGCCATGATGCTCATCATGCTTATCGTCATTTGGTGGCCGCGCCGGCAGAAAGACAAGTTCCACTGGGACTGGTGCATCTTGGGCATCAGCGTTTTCCTCTCGATTGCTGACTTCATGTATTTCTATGCGCTGAGCATCCCCGGTGCTATGATTTCTATCGTCTCCATGATTCGTCGTGGCAGTGTCATTGTCAGTTTTCTCTTTGGAGCCGCCATTTTCCATGAAAATAACCTCAAAGCCAAGGCGATTGACCTCTGTTTGGTATTAATCAGCATGGTATTATTATTTATTGGAAGTAAATAGGCAAAATCCTTTGCAGTTAGAAACAAAACAACTACCTTTGCAGAGAGAATTGACGCACCAAAGCGTATTAAAGTAATCATTTATGGCACAGAACATATTCAAAGGCTTGGGTATTGCGCTTATAACGCCTTTTACAGAGACAGGAGAAGTAGACTACAAGGCTCTTGAGCGGCTTGTGGAATACCAGATAGACAATAATGCCGACTTTCTCTGCATACTGGCAACTACAGCTGAGGCCCCTTGCCTTACACGCGAGGAGAAGGACAAAATTACGGAAGTCATCAAGTCCGTCAATAAAGGCCGTATTCCTCTTCTAAAATATTGTGGAGGCAACAACACGCGTGCCGTCATAGAAGAGATGAAGAGCACAGACTGGAGTGGTATTGATGGTATTCTGAGTATCTGCCCCTTCTACAACAAGCCCTCGCAGGAAGGCTTGTACCAGCACTTTAAAGCCATCGCCAAGGAGGCTCCCCTACCTCTCGTGCTATACAATGTTCCGGGACGTACAGGTGTCAACATGAAGGCACCTACCACCGTGCGGCTTGCCAAGGACTGCCCAAATATTGTGGCTATCAAGGAAGCCTCCGGCAGTTTGGAGCAGATTGATGAGATACTGAAGAATAAGCCCAACAACTTTGAAGTCATCAGTGGTGACGACGCGCTTACCTTCTCCATGATAGCCAGTGGCGCTGTTGGCGTTATCTCCGTTATCGGCAATGCCCTGCCAAAAGAATTTTCAAGGATGATACGCCTGGAGTTCAACGGTGAGTACGAGGCTGCCAGAAAGATACACCATAAGTTCACAGAGCTTTACAAGCTACTGTTTGTAGACGGCAATCCTGCCGGTGTCAAAGCTTTGCTTAACGACATGGGACTCATAGAGAATGTGCTCCGCCTGCCGCTCGTTCCAACAAACATAGAGACAAAACAAAAGATGGCAGACATCCTGAAGGATCTGCGCATCTAACAAAATGCCACATAAAGAAGAAAGGTGAGCCAAAAACTTTTGGCTCACCTTTTTGTATATAGGGTCATAGCGGCTTCATACCGTAGCTGATCTGACGCGGCTGAGGGTCTCTGGCGTCATCTGCAAATAACTGGCAATATACACCAGCGGTGCTCGCAACACCACTTGCGGCTTCAGCTTGCAGAGCCGCAGATAGCGGTTCTGAGCCGTCTCGAAGCGCAACAGATCAGCATGAACTTGTGACACGATAAGGCTCTCTTCCAAAATCTTACGATAGAGTATCTGAATATTGACATTGTGAAGTGCCACCTGCTCCAATCTGTGTTTCGGGATGAGGTAGAGCTGGCAAGGCTCCAACGCCTCTACCTGCAATTTGGTCGGTTCCTCACGGAAGAGGCTTTCTATACACATGAAAATCTCCCCTTCAGCACCGATATGCTCGGTAAGCTCCTTTTCATTCTTATAGTAGAACTGTCGTACGAGCCCCTTGTCGATATAGTATATATTCTCGCAAACATCCCCTTCTTTGAGGATCATTTCGCCCTTTGCAAATTTCTTTGGCACAAGGATGCTCTCTAAGGTATCGAGCTCCTCATGGGTCATCGTACTGTACTTGCGTGCAAGCTCACGTGCGATATCTCGCGTTGTGTTTTGCAAATCTTTCATCTCTATATTATCAGTTTAGGTATCATTTTTATCTACATGTTAGTCAAGCTTTAGAACGGCCAAGAACGCCTTCTGCGGCACCTGTACGTTGCCAATCTGCTTCATGCGCTTCTTACCTTTCTTCTGCTTCTCGAGCAGTTTGCGCTTTCGGCTCACATCGCCTCCGTAGCACTTAGCCAGCACATCTTTTCTGACCTGCTTCACTGTCTCACGCGCAACAATCTTTGCGCCTATAGCTGCCTGTATGGCAATATCGAACTGCTGGCGCGGAATGAGCTCTTTCAACTTCAGGCACATCTGCCGACCCATTGTCACAGCGTTATCCTGATGCGTGAGCGTTGAGAGTGCATCAACAGGCTCTCCGTTGAGCAGAATATCGAGCTTGGCAAGTTTGGAAGGTCGGAAACTGTCAATATGATAGTCGAAAGACGCATATCCCTTAGAAATAGACTTCAATTTATCATAGAAATCAATCACAATCTCTCCCAAAGGCAACATAAAGTGAAGTTCTACACGATTGCCGGAGATATACTGCTGGTCAAGGAGTTCGCCCCGCTTGTCAAGACACAACTTAATGATGGGGCCTATATAATCAGACGAAGTGATGATGCTTGCCTTGATGTAAGGTTCCTCTATATGGTCTATCTCGGTAGGGTCCGGAAGACCACTGGGATTATGAACCTCCAGCTCCTGTCCCTGCTTGGTATATACCTTATAGGAGACGTTAGGAACTGTGGTAATCACTTCCATATTGAACTCTCTGTCCAGTCTCTCCTGTACGATCTCCATATGCAAGAGGCCCAGGAATCCACAACGGAATCCAAAGCCTAAAGCCTGCGAAGACTCGGGCAGGAACGTGAGGCTGGCGTCATTGAGCTGCAGCTTCTCCAATGAGCTTCTCAGATTCTCATATTCCGCAGGATCAATAGGATAGACACCGGCGAAGACCATCGGTTTCACCTCCTGGAAGCCCTCAATAGCCTTCTGGCAGGGGTTCTCCACAGACGTTATGGTGTCGCCGACCTTTACCTCTGTCGCATCCTTTATTCCGGAGATAATGTATCCCACCTCTCCCGTGGAGAGTTCTTTCCGAGGCTCCAAGTCCATTTTCAATACGCCAACCTCATCAGCAGTGTATTCCATGCCTGTCTGCACGAACTTCACCTTCTCGCCCTGTCGGACTTTACCATTGACGACCTTCCCAAGCACAATGATTCCCCGGAAAGAATTAAAGATAGAGTCAAAGATCAGCATCTGCAAAGGAGCCTGAGTGTCACCTTTTGGAGCAGGTATCCGCTCTACGACGGCTTTAAGGATATCGGGAACGCCCTCTCCTGTCTTGCCACTGGCACGGATGATATCGCTCGGATCACAGCCTATCAGGTCTACTATCTCGTCCTCAACCTCATCAGGCATAGCGTTAGGCATATCTATCTTGTTGATGACAGGTATGATTTCCAGATCATGGTCAATAGCCATATAAAGATTAGAGATAGTCTGTGCCTGCACGCCTTGGGTGGCATCAACGACAAGCAGAGCACCCTCGCAAGCAGCAATACTACGTGAAACTTCATAGCTGAAGTCCACATGTCCCGGAGTATCAATAAGATTAAGAAGATAGCTTTTCCCATTCAGCGCATACTCCATCTGTATGGCATGACTCTTGATGGTAATGCCACGCTCCCGCTCCAAGTCCATATCATCGAGCATCTGATTCTCGGTGATTTTTATGGTCTTGGTGTATTCGAGCATACGGTCGGCCAATGTAGACTTTCCATGATCAATATGTGCTATAATGCAAAAATTACGGATATTTTCCATGCTTTCTTCTCTATTCCTTATGGCAAAGTTACAAAAATAATACGGAAAAAACATCGTCTCACCGTATATTTTTCCTAACTTTGCGTAAAAAACAACGCATTTGCAAAGAATGAGAAGATTTATTTGGATTATAATGGCTACAATAATGGTCACATCGTGCCATCATGCCACACTTGAAGACCGTGCCGCGAAGATGGCAGCAGACTATACAGAGCGCTACTGCCCCACTCCACCGGAGAATTATGTTGTCACCGACAGTGTGACCTTCGACAGAGATGCCAAGACTTTCAATTATTACTACAGATTTACTGATAAAGCGGATAATATAGAGACCATCAACAAGTCAAAAAAATTATTGGACAAGGAGCTCACAGAAGGCTTGCGAGAGAACACGACGATGAAAGTCTACAAAGAAGCGTCCTATAACTTCAATTATGTATTCCGCTCGAATAAGACGGGCAACATTCTTTACAGCAAGCATCTTTCAGCAAAAGATTATAACGTCAAGCAGAGTCAAAAAAGACAACGTCGCTAAATTAGGAAATATAGAAATCTTGTGTGAGAGCATGGTACCAAGCCGTTCTCTCACCCTGACCATCCATTAATACTACTATCTGTTTATCAAAGGTTTTAGGCCTCGACAACGTGTATGATACAAGGCAACGTTTGGGTGCTTTATTCGCTACTGTTTTGACGCTGTATTCGCGTGCTAAGAAAAGTCCACGAAGGGATGCCTGAAAAGAGAATTCCGATAGTTCCTCCACAGGTAATACCACAGACAATTCTCCCTCTGTTGCCAACCACTTAGCAGCAAATTCTGTGATGTCGGCAAAAGACAGAGAGGTGGTCTGCCGGGCCATACGGCGCGCCTTATCGGGCGTAGTAAATCCATGATTAAAAAAGGGAGGATTGGAGACGATGGCATCAAACTTTTTCGTCGGCATAAAGGATTGCAAGGGTGTATGAAAAATACTGACACGTTCCGCAAAAGGGGAAGCCTTTACGTTCTCTCCGGCTTCCGCTGCAGCATCAGCATCAATATCTACCCCCTGGACAATACTATGAGGATACCTTTGTGCCATCATCAGAGCGATAACGCCAGTGCCACAACCAATATCCAGGATATGGTCGCCGCCTCTGGCCCATGCACCTAAGAGAACCCCATCTGTACCAACTTTCATCGCGCTAAGCCTTTGGGAAACCGAAAAACACTTGAATTTAAAGACGTCATTCATACTTTTACAACGTTATTATGCACATATTTATTATATTCTTAGTAACTTTGCAAAGCATTTTATAAAATATGGACAAATCAAAAGGAAATACTACGATACAGATGTTTGCCGACTTTGAGGGCGATGTCACTAATTTGATATCAGAATCCTACGAGGGATTGCTTCCCATATTGCCTACACGCAATATGGTAGTTTTCCCAGGCGTTCTCGTACCAATCATGATGGGTAGAAAATCGAGTCTGAACCTTACCCACTATCTTGCCAAGAATCCCAGCAAACGTCTGTGCGCTATCTTCTGCCAGAAGAATCCAGAGCTGGATGACCCAGGTAAGAACGACCTGTATGACCATGGTGTCTACGCCAAGCTGGTGCGTTTTATAGAGATGCCAGGCACTGACAGTATCACTGCCATTTTCCAGGCTACCGGGCGTTGCCATCTCGACAGCATCACCTCTCACCGTTCATACTTAAAAGGCCAAGTCAGCCCACTTCCAGAGAGCTACCCTGAAAAAGGTAGTACAGAATTCAAGACAATTGTCGACAACGTGAGGTCGTCGACAAATGAGTTGATAACTGTCAGCGAGGACATCCCCGATGAGAGTTCACTGACCATAAGAAATATCAAAGACAATATTCTGCTCATCAATGTCTCGTGTACCAATCTCCCCTTCCCCGTCAAGGACAAGATTAAGCTACTTGAGATTGACGACATCCGCGAGCGCGCTTTGGAGTTGCTGAAGGTGGAAAGCCGTGAGATACAGTTTGAAAATCTCAAAGGCGATATCAAGCGGAAGACACGCGTTGACCTGAACGAGCAGCAGAAAGAATACTTCCTCCACCAACAGATGAAGAACATCAAGGAGGAGCTTGGCGACAATGATGAGTCCTCAGCCCGTAAGGAGTTAGAGGAGAAGGCGAAAGGCAAAGACTGGCCTGAGAACATTGCCAAGACCTTTGCCAAGGAGCTGGATAAGCTTGAGACTTTCAACCCGCAAAGTCCAGAATACAGTTTGCAGCTGAATTATCTCGACCAACTCGTTGCCTTGCCCTGGAACTACTGTACGAAAGACGACCTCAACCTCAAGCGTGCGCGCACCATTCTGGACCACAACCATTATGGTATGGAGAAAGTGAAGGAGCGTATTCTGGAGTATCTTGCTGTCCTGCAGCTTCGTGGCGATTTGAAGTCCCCCATCCTCTGCCTCTATGGCCCTCCAGGAGTGGGTAAGACCTCGCTCGGTAAAAGCATCGCCTCTGCCATGCAGCGGAAGTACGTGAGGGTATCATTAGGTGGTCTACACGATGAGAGTGAGATACGCGGTCACCGACGCACCTACGTTGGGGCTATGCCAGGCCGTATCATAAAGAGCATACAGAAAGCCGGCTCTTCCAACCCTGTGTTCATTCTCGACGAGATTGACAAGGTCTCGCAGGCGAACTATAATGGGGATCCGGCTTCAGCACTGCTGGAAGTCCTTGATCCAGAGCAGAACAATGCATTCCACGACAACTATCTTGATGTGGACTATGATCTGTCCAAAGTTCTTTTTATAGCAACGGCCAACGACCTGTCAACTATTCCACGCCCCCTACTCGACCGCATGGAGATTATAGAAGTCTCCGGCTATATCTCAGAGGAGAAGGTGGAGATAGCCAAGCGGCATCTTGTGCCTAAGGAGTTGAAGAACACAGGACTTGACACTGTCACTCCCAAGATTCGCTTCACCAAGCAAGGGTTGGAAAAAATCATCGACCAGTATACCCGCGAGAGTGGCGTAAGACAGCTGGAAAAGCAGATCAACAAGGTATTCCGCAAGATAGCCTTCCGCAAGGCTATGGAAGACATACTTCCACAGAAGCCTATTACAGATACAGATATTGAAGGGCTTCTTGGTAAGCCACCTTTCTATCGTGATATCTATCAGGGCAATGATTATGCCGGTGTTGTGACAGGACTGGCCTGGACAAGCGTAGGAGGTGAAATTCTCTTTATTGAGACCTCGCTCTCCAAGGGCAAAGGCGGCAAACTCACCCTGACCGGTAACCTCGGAGATGTGATGAAAGAGAGTGCTATCATTGCTCTGCAATATGTCAAGGCGCACTGTGACGAGCTCGGCGTAGACTACAGGGTCTTCGACAACTGGAACATCCATATCCACGTTCCTGAGGGTGCTACCCCAAAGGATGGTCCTTCTGCCGGAATCACAATGGCCACGTCCATCGCTTCAGCCCTCACACAACGGAAGGTGAGAATAAAGACGGCTATGACGGGTGAGATAACCCTTCGCGGTAAGGTTCTTCCCGTGGGTGGCATCAAAGAGAAAATTCTTGCAGCCAAACGCGCCGGCATCACAGATATCGTCATCTGCCGGGAGAACAAGAAAGATGTGGAAGAGATTCCCGAGAAATACCGCAAGGGCGTTACATTCCACTATGTTGAGAATGTCAGTGAGGTATGGGCGTTTGCACTCACCAACGAGAAGGTAGACTCTCCCGTCGACTTCACAATACCAGAGGACAACAGCGCCGAAAAGAAATAATAAAGATGAATTTTACACTTCAATATACCGATTCTGCTTCTGATGCACGTGCAGGACTTATCACCACAGACCATGGCGAGATACGTACGCCTATCTTCATGCCAGTGGGCACAGCTGGAACCGTCAAGGCTGTGCACTTCAGCGAGCTACGTGAGCAGGTGAAAGCCCAGATTATCCTTGGCAACACCTACCATCTTTATCTCCGACCAGGGCTCGAGGTGCTCCGCGCCGCCGGGGGGCTGCATGGTTTCAATGGTTGGGAGCGTCCTATTCTGACAGACAGCGGCGGCTTCCAGGTCTTCTCACTGACAGGCATCAGAAAACTTAGTGAGGAAGGATGTGAGTTCCGCTCGCATATCGATGGTTCAAAACACTTCTTCACCCCTGAGAATGTAATGGACACAGAGCGTATCATCGGTGCCGACATCATGATGGCACTTGACGAGTGTCCTCCCGGTATGAGCGATTATGCTTATGCCAAGAAAAGCCTTGGGATGACGCAGCGTTGGCTTGATAGATGCATCAAACGCTTTAAGGAGACAGAACCGCTCTATGGATATAACCAAAGCCTTTTCCCCATTGTACAAGGCTGCACTTTCAAGGATTTACGCCGAGAGGCTGCCAAGTTTGTCGCTGATAAAGGAGCTGATGGCAACGCTATCGGTGGTCTGGCTGTTGGTGAGCCTACCGAGGTGATGTATGAGATGATAGAAGTTGTCAATGACATTCTGCCCAAGGACAAACCCCGTTATCTCATGGGGGTAGGTACTCCACAGAATATTCTGGAAGGCATAGAGCGAGGGGTTGACATGTTCGACTGTGTCATGCCTACCCGTAATGGCCGCAACGCCATGCTTTTCACCTATAACGGTACGATGAATATGCGTAATAAGAAATGGGAGATGGACTTTACGCCCCTCGACCCTGACGGCTGCGACATAGACAGAGTGACTACGAAGGCTTATCTTCACCACCTCTTCAAGGCTGGCGAATATCTGGCCCTACAGATAGCAAGCATCCATAACCTGGCCTTCTATCTACGTCTGGTCACTGATGCCCGCCAACATATAATAGATGGCGACTTTACCAAATGGAAGAGTGGCATCATTGACCAGTTGGGAGTAAGGATTTAGGCAGACTAACGTATTAAGCTGAAAAAATGATGGATAGCGAAACAAAAGCTCACATTTCACGGTCTAAGCGCAAGAAGAGCTTCAGCAACATCAGAAAGCACCGACGACTCTATAAGGTAGGGAGATATCTGGCGCAGCACCCGGCATGGCTGCACAGATTCTTCCGATGGATAGCGGCGCATACGAAGACACTACAGCGCATGATCGGCTGGACAGGCAGGAGACTGAAGTTTCTGAAGTTTCTGAACCCGTTCCGGTATATAAAGAGAATAGACTGGTATATCATCAAAAAGTTTATAGGGACTTACTTTTTCTCTATTGCACTCATCATCTCTATTTCTATTGTCTTTGACATCAACGAGAACTTGGCTAAGTTTACGCAATACCATGCCCCACTGAGTGCTATAGTCTTTGACTACTATGCCAACTTCATTCCGTACTTTGCCAATCTCTTCAGTGCGCTATTCGTCTTTATTGCCGTCATATTCTTTACCTCGAAGCTTGCTGGCAATTCAGAGATAATAGCGATTCTGGCCACCGGTATATCATTCAAGCGCCTGCTGCGTCCGTACATGTTTACCTGCGTCTTGCTCTCGGGGCTATCCTATTATCTCTCAGCCTATGTCATTCCACACGGCACCGTCATCAGACAAAACTTTGAGACGATGTATAAGAATAAGAAGAAGAATACGGCAGCCGAGAATGTTCAGCTTCAAGTTGCACCTGGCGTTATCGCATATATTCAGCACTACGACAACAATAATAAGCACGGCTACGGCTTCTGTCTTGACAAGTTTGAGAATAAGAAATTGGTGTCTCATCTCACAGCTATGGAGGTGCAGTATGATACCATCTCAGACTCTAAATATCACTGGAAGCTGACGAACTGGAAGGTACGACAGCTTAAAGGCCTCCGGGAGCATATTACCACAGGAGCCATGAAAGACTCACTGATACAGATGGAGCCTACCGACCTGGTCTACTCGAAAGGCCAGCAGGAGACGTTCACCTCACCCGAGCTGAAAGACTATATCTCCAAACAGATAGACAGAGGTTCAGGTAATGTGGTGCAATATCAAGTAGAATACTATAAACGCATCGCGTCGTCCTTTGCCTCCTTCATTCTCACCATTATCGGTGCCTCTCTGTCAGCACGGAAACGCAAAGGAGGCATGGGAATGTATTTAGGCATCGGTCTGGCTCTGTCATTTGCCTATATCATGTTCCAGACGATTTCGTCAACGCTGGCCATCAACGCTGGTTTTCCCCCAATGTTGGCGGCGTGGATGCCGAACATCGTCTTCGCAATAATTGCTTTTTTCTGCTACAGACAGGCTCCCAACTAATGAAGCAGAACAGACAGTATCCATCCCTATTTTTTAAAGAAAGAAAAATGAAATTTGAAGAAACAGATCTTAATGACAACATCCTTGATGCACTCTATGACATGCATTTCGAGGATTGTACCCCTATTCAGGAACAGTGCATACCACAAATACTGGACGGCCGTGATGTGTTAGGTGTCGCCCAAACCGGTACAGGAAAGACAGCAGCTTATCTGCTTCCCATACTCTCCAAACTTGACGATGGCGGCTACCCCAAGGATGCTGTCAATTGCATCGTGATGTCACCAACGCGCGAGCTGGCACAGCAGATAGACCAGGCCATGCAGGGCTTTGCCTACTACCTGCCAGATGTTTCCAGTGTTGCAGTATATGGTGGCAATGATGGCAATCGATATGACCAAGAAATGAAGAGCATGCGACTGGGTGCCGACGTCATCATCGCTACACCCGGAAGACTTATCTCACATATCTCTATGGGGAACATCGACTTGTCGAAGGTGAGCTTCTTTGTTCTTGATGAGGCTGACCGTATGCTTGACATGGGCTTCTCTGACGATATTACGAAGATAGCCTCAAAACTGCCCAAGACTTGTCAGACGATAATGTTCTCGGCTACGATGCCTAAGGACATTGAGAAGCTTGCCCAGACACTGCTTAAAAACCCTGTAGAGATCAAACTTGCTGTCAGCAAGCCAGCCGAGAAAATACAGCAGAGTGCTTATCTGTGCTATGAGACGCAGAAACTTTCTATTATCCAAGATATTTTTAAAGCTGGAGACCTGAAGCGGGTTATCATCTTCTCTGGCAGTAAGATGAAGGTGAAACAAATCAACCAGGCCTTGCAGCACATGAAGATAAACAGCGGTGAGATGCACTCTGATCTGGATCAGGCTCAACGTGACGAGATGATGTTCAAGTTCAAGAGTGGACAGATTGATGTTCTCGTGGCTACAGACATCTTATCGCGCGGCATAGACATCGACGACATCGCCATGGTCATCAACTACGACGTACCTCACGATGCTGAAGACTATGTTCACCGCATAGGCCGCACTGCACGAGCCGACAGAGACGGAGTTGCTATTACATTGGTCAACGAGGACGACATGTATGCTTTTCACGAGATAGAGAAGTTCTTAGAGAAAGACATCACGAAGAATCCGCTTCCTGAAGGATGCGGAGAAGGTCCGGAATATGTCACGTCGCGCCGTCCAGGCAAAACCTCGGCAAAAAGCCGCCGCCGTAAAGACCGTGACAACACTTCTCACCGCGATAACAAGCAGCGTAATCGCTCGCGCCGTCCTGAGAGCAACGCTCAAGACAAAACGACCAAGAGGGCTGAACAGCAGGCCGCTGCCAGTGAGAATCACATCAATGGTCAGCGAGACAATGCCAAGCCACGCCAGCGGCGCAATGACAACCAGCCAAATGGAGCTAAACGGCAGAACAGGCAGGGTAATGAGGCACGTGATGCTCAGAACGCTCATAAGCTTGAAGAGCAAAGCAACAAGGAGCGAAACACACGTAAAAACAACAGTCGTAACGAGAATGCTGTGCCCCAGGAGAAAGCCCGTCGCCAACGTAGCCGCCATAAGTTTGCCGACAAGCAGCGCGGACAACAGTCGCAGACCAATACTCAGCAGAACAAGTCGGTGAAGGCGCAGCCAGCCGATTCTGCCCAAAAGTCAGGCATCTCCAATATCCTCAAACATCCAATACGTTGGATCCGCTCACTTGGAAAGCATTAAGCCTTAGGGGAGCAGAGTCAAGGAAAGTTACATTTCGGCATTGCCGAGAAAAATATATACCATGGAAAAACAAAAGAAGATGAACTTGTCTGAGTGCACCACCATTATCGTAGGTGGAGACCTCACAGGTGACGGTTCACGCATCTATGCACGCAGCGAAGACTTCGATGCTATGCGTTGTAAGAACTGGTTGGTATTTCCCGAGACCGAGAATGGTCCGGAGGAGTTTGTAGCTGACGACAGCGCCTTCCGCTGTCCACTGCCCAAGAAGCGCTTCGGGTACACAGCCCTACCCGACTATCAATACCATCATGAGTGGGGAAGCGCTGGCTTCAACACTGCCGGAGTAGGCGAGAGTTCGACAGAGACAATATTCTCAAGCCCTGAAGCTTTGAAAAACGACCCATACGTTGCGGATGGACTGGCAGAGAACTGTACCTACAATACCGTTCTGCCATATGTCAGCACAGCCCGCGAAGGTGTTGAGAGGCTCGGAGCGATGATCGAGAAATATGGATCTGCCGAGGGCTTCGGTATTGGCTTTATCGACAATAAAGAGACATGGTATCTTGAGAATGCCTGCGGACACCATTGGCTCGCCTGCCGTATCCCTAACGACAAATATTTTGTTACAGGCAATCAGAGCCGGTTCCGTGACTATGACCCTAACGATAAGGAGAACTTCCTCGCAGACAGTAGACTGCTCTCCTATGCAGAGGAAAACGGACTTTGGGATCCAAGCGAGAAGTTTGACTTCCACAAGGCTTACTCGAAAGATGACATCGCCGACCATACCTATAACTATACACGCGTATGGGGCTTGCAAGGTCTCTTCACACCATCGATGAAGCAGAATGTAGACATCAACAACTTCCCTGTCTATGCTGTTCCGGACAGTGGCCACATAGGAATTGCAGAATTGCGCAAAGCCTTCCGCTTCCACTATGACGGCACAGACCACGACCCATATCTCCATAATAACGGTAAGGAGCCCTGGCGCCCTGTCTCTATCTTCCGTACAACCCAAACGCATCTGCTACAAGTGCGTCCATGGCTGCCGGAAGCTATCGGTCATATCACCTACGTAGCTAATGGAATGGCTGATCTCGGTGTCTTTCTCCCCATCTACCAAGGAATAAAGAGCTTTCCTAAGGCATATAGCATTGGTGACAATCACTGCTCTGATGACTCAGCCTACTGGAAGTTCCGCAAGGTGATGACGCTTGCCATGACAAACTATAATGCGTATGCCCCTCTTGTCAAAGAGACCTATGCGAAGCTTGAAGCTGAGAATGATGAGCGTCAAAAGGAGTTTGAGGCCCGATATCTCGCTATCTACAAGGAGAAACCGATGGAGGCACAGGATATGCTTCAAGATTTCAGTGATGAAATTTTGAACAAAGCCCTCGAAGTCGCAGATCAACTGACCTTAGAACTCTTCACACGGCTTACAGCAGACACGATGAAAGCTTACATGTTCCATGGAGCGTAAGAAATAGTGGTTGGAATGTAAGAAATAAGAAAAAAGTCAGAGAAAAATTTGGTGGTTAGCAGATTTGTTCCTACCTTTGCACTCGCAAACAAAAAATGGTGCGTTGTCCGAACGGTCAGGTACTGGTCTGCAAAACCACTTAAGGCGGTTCGACTCCGCCACGCACCTCTTAGAAGCGAAATCCTTACGGATTTCGCTTTTTTGTTTACTATATTTTCAAATATTATCAGCAGCTATCAACTATTCCACATCCGGTATCCTCATTCCTCTATCTCCTGTAGAGACTTTGCAAAGTTACTGAAGAAGTTGCTAACCGTCTCTATAGGTGCATAGACAAGATACCGCAGACTACGCCGAAGGTTTCGTCGTAGAAGGGAGGAGTTGTTAGTAACGAATCCTGACCTGTTCTGTCGGAAATGCCACTCTTCAGCAGTATCATTAGCCGTGTGCAGAACAGAGCGAATAACAAGGTTGTAGGCAGAGGGCTCTACCCTATTGACAAAAGGCAATTCTTCCTTATCAAAATTGAACACAGCTATAAGCATGCTACCCTGTAGCTGTGCCATCCGTCGGAGTTGCAGTTTGGCCAACCACTTGTCCAACTTGAGAAAATCAACCTTATCCCCCTTTGTGCGCAAGTACATACCCAATTCCAAGATACCACGAATCATGATACCATGGTTCAACATGGAAGATACCGTGGATACGATTATCTCCAGGACATCTAAAGCTCCAACATTAGTATCAATGGCATGAAGCTCCTTTTGCTTGATTTTCCTGAAACGTCTGTCCAACAATCTATCACTAAGAGTGAAGGACTTTATTTGTGAATCATTTTCTTTATGACAGACTAGACCTTCCGGGATATTCAACCAAACATCATGCGGCTGGGACTTTAGTCCCTTTTCAGTAATTTCCTCCACATGCTGTGCTATGGCCATCTGCGAAAGCCTACGCCATTTAAAATATGACATAGGCTCCATCACCTCATTATCGTCCAGCGCACCACAACGAAGGACGCGAAAAAAATTACGAGCTATGATATCCATAAGTCATGAGTATTTCTTTGGATAACGCAGAAGGATGGACAATATTGCAGTCACACCGATAGCGAAAGGGTAATAGAGATATGGAATTATCTCTACAGGCTGCAACTTAGCGAGTCCTGCTGCCAACAACATCTGCACTCCATAGGGAATGATGCCCTGCACCATACATGAGAAAGTGTCAAGGATACTTGCAGCCTTTCGAGGGTCGACACCATATCTCTCACTGATTCTCTTGGCAATGTTGCCGACAGTGAGAATGGCCACCGTGTTATTGGCTGTACAAAGGTTGACAAGACTGACGAGAGCGGCTATAGATGCCTCAGCACCTCGTTTGCCGTTGACCTTAGCCGTCAACTTATGGATAATGAAATCAATTCCCCCATTGGTACGAATTATCTCAAGCATGCCACCGGCCATCATTGCGATAATAATAAGTTCTCCCATGCTCACAATGCCCTTACCCATAGCATCAAGCCAGCCATAAAAATTATAGTCGCCAAAAGCCATTCCTATAATTCCGCAGAGGACAATTCCCGTGACAAGAACGGCCATGACATTTAAACCACAAACAGCAGTTACCAAAACCGCAAGATAAGGCAACACCTTAATAATCTCTACGTGCCCGACCTGTGGCGGTTCCGCCATGCCCCAGCCAAGAAAAGTGTAGATAGCCAAAACGACGACAACAGCTGGAGATACAATTATGGAATTGACTTTAAATTTATCACTCATCTTCACGCCTAAACTTTGCGTGGCAACGACAGTGGTATCAGAGATAAAGGAAAGATTATCACCGAAATAAGCACCGCCCACTATGACAGCTGTCATCAAAGCGACATTGCTCCCTGTGGATTGTGCCACGCCTGCAGCTATGGGCACAAGAGCGACAACGGTACCGACACTTGTTCCGATGGAGATGGATATGAAACATGCTGCCACAAAGAGTCCCGGAAGAAGCAGGCCAGATGGGACTGCATGTAGGGTAAAGTTTACTGTGGCATCAATAGCTCCCATATCCTTTGCTGATTGAGCGAAGGCTCCGGCAAGGACATAAATCCACAACATGAGAAGAAGGTTGGGCGTTGAGGCTCCTCTGCTGTAGATATCTATGCGCTGACGAAGAGAAAAATTCTTAGATATAAAGATGGCATAGACGCTTGCGAAGAGAAATATTACAGACATGGGCACCCGACTGAAATCCCTTGCAATGATACTCAATAACAGGTAAAGACCTACGAAGACGATTAAAGGAGAGAGAGCAAGAAGGCCACCAACACCATTCTCAGACTTCGTCGAAACAGATTCTGAGTTGTGGTTGCTGTGGGAACCTAAAGATACTCTCTCCTTGATGGCTTCCTTATCGGACACCTTACCGCTTGCATGCAGGTCCTGCTGACAAGAGTTCTTTACCAACTTAGGGTTGCTACTATTTTCCTTTTCGTTATCCATATTTATCCAAAATCTCCTTGTGTTGGCTACGATACCGGCCATGCGTTTAACGTGCTAATTTCCCTACAGTTGGGTTCTTCTGTAGAAATCAACATTTTCCTGAGTAAGAAGTTCAATGGGCATATAATTGACTGGCTGAATCTTGGTTTTCAAAGCAATCGCCTTAAAGAGCACATCAATACAACCATAACCTTGCTGATAAGCATGCTGAGCAATAAGGAAAGATACACTTCCTAACCTCATACACTCAGCATTTTTCTTTACCATATCATATCCCATAATCTGTGTCTCACGCCTGTTCGCACGTAAGAGATAGTCGCCCATGACGTGAGCTTTAGAACCAAGCGTAATGCAGTGGTGAATATTAGGATGATCTATAAAAAACTTCTCTAACATATCATCATACTGCTGTCGCGTACCATTAAAAGGAAGTTCCAAATCTACAATCTTAACAGCAGGGAAATGGTCTTGCATATAATGCCTGAAGCCCACCTCACGATTGCTCTGCTGTTTGCTAACGACTCGCCCATTTCTTGTAATCTTCATCAACGCCACCTCCGTCTCCTGACTTGCAAGAAGCATAAGCATTCTGGCGGCAAAACGACCACTGGAGAAAGAATCCTGTCCAAAGAAAGATAAAGGCTTTAGGTCAGGCATATAAGAATCAAGGAGAATAAAAGGAATGTTCAATTCATGGAGTTTCTCCGTAATCTGCCGTGTTACATCTAACTCGACAGGAACGATGACCACGCCATCAGGTTTTTCCTTAATACAGATTTCGGCCTGCTCAAGGAAAGAGGCGTCGTCAAAACGATCATAATAGAGTATGGACAAACTCACTCCAAAAACTCGTCTTGTCTCCGCTGACATTCTCGCTCCCTGCTCAATCTCCTCCCAATAAGCCACCTGCTCATGCTTGGGCAGGAGCATACTAAAATGATAAGACTTATTGTACGCCAAAGCAGAAGCATAGACATTGGGCTTATAGTTTTGTTCTTTCAATGCTTTTTCAACCCTTTCCCTCGCTTTTGCCGACACATTGGGACGGTTGTGAAGGACCCTGTCCACTGTGCCTACTGAGACACCTGCTTTCTCAGCAATATCCTTAATTCTAATTCTTCCAGACATATTTGTAGAAATTCGTGGCAAAGATACGAAAATAAGGGGATATATAAAAGATGTAGAGCAGAAAAAGATAGAAAGCTATCATTTTTTAGAATGGCAGGCCCACAGCAAAATGGAACGTGAAGTCACGACTGAAATCAGGATGGAAGATGGCATAATGCTCATGATTGTTGGTATAGGCTGGATTGATGGCCTTCATACCAAAATCGAATCGCAAGATGAAGTAGCTAAAATTCAAACGAAGCCCCAATCCATAAGCCACAGCTATCTGCTTATAGAACTCCGAGAACTTAAACTGTCCACCAGGCTGTTCCTGATAATTGCGAAGCGTCCAGATGTTGCCAGCGTCAATAAAGACAGCACCATCAAACTTCCAAAAAAGTGATGCTCTATATTCTGCATTTAGATCCAGTTTTAAGTCGCCCGTCTGATTTATAAAGTCAATTCGCCCGTCCTGACCACGATATGAGCCAGGCCCAAGCTCTCTGACGCTCCACCCCCTGACACTATTTGCTCCACCAGAAAAGTATCTTTTCTCGAAAGGCAGAATACTACTGTTACCATATGGATATGCTATGCCGAAATCCCCATGTAAGGCCAAGGTGTTGCGGGAGTCAAACCTTAACAAACGCGTATAGTCAAAATCGAACTTGAAATATTGTGCATACGCTATGCCGAACAATGTATGCTGATTGCTGTTGTTCGTATGGAAATTCATGGTGGAAGCTAAGGCATCCAGAACGTTGCCTGCTGTCTCCACGTTCACTCTCATGGCATCTATACCATTGTTATAGGTCAAGGCAAAGCCAAGTCTGAGGATGAAGAGATCCTCATAGTTATATCGTAGGATAGCATTTCTGTTGCTCACACTATCAAGATAATCATGCTTAAAGGTCTCACTAATCCAAGGCATATACACATAGTTAATGTCAGGGACATCAATCCGATACGTCAGTTTCTTATCCGGACTAGACCATCGATATCGCCAAGCAGCAGAGAATACTCGTCTATGAAATTCAGGACGGTTCTGCATATCATAAGATACTGAAAGCTCTGTACTTGCCGTACTTCTCCTAATAAAGTTTCTTGATAGGAATGGTGCAATAAATCTCGGAAATTGCAGTTTAGACTCCACACTCCATTCTACAAAATTCTCGTCACGATAACCCTCCAGCCCTGTTATAGCCTCAAAGGCACCACGCAGCTGTAGGCTGAAGAGTTCGGAACCGCGTAGAAGATTACGGTTCTGATATGTTATAGATGCTGCAGCCCCAAGGTCACCAGCAGTATTGGTTCCCTCCGGCTGAAAGGCTATCGTTGAAGGACGACTGGTGTCAAGCTGAATATCACAATCAAGCTGAGAAGTGTCAGGCACTTCCTTGAATTTGATGTTAGTATATCTAACCGCTGACATACGGCCGAAGTTACCGTATGTCGTTTTTAAATCCGTGTCGCTAAAATACTTACCTTCCTCAAGAGACGTTGCGTTATTCATAACTCTGCGACGAAGATGAGGCATCCCATCATCATTACCAATAAAGTTGATTTTCCTTATGGAATATCTTGGATGTAATATCTCTGGAGCATCATTATTGGCTCGATATTTAAGCAGCTGCATCGTGAGGGTCACCCCATTATCATTTTTGGCAGAATCAGCGGCATACTGGATAAAGTCTTTGTGAAATTTATAGTATCCTGAATCTAAGAGTATCTTTGTGATACGACTTCGCTCCGCATCAAGTCCTGACACGGTAAATCTGTCACCAGGCTGCAAAAGGCGCTCTTTATCTGTTTTGTGCTTCTCAGCATACCTCGCAAGGATACCTGCTATTATAGAATCCTGAATGTCATATTTAATAGCATTAATATGAAATGGTACGCCAGGATGAAGATTGTAAACTAGAATCAATTTCTTCCTTCTAGTATGAGTTACCATATCTACCGATGCATGCATATAGCCTTGATTCCGCAAGGCTTGAACAAGATCGTCCATAGATCTTTCTGCTTGGATACTATCGTAGATAACGGGTGTTTTCCCGATTTTTAAGAAAGAAGTCCAGTTCGAATTGGCTTTCTGGCGGACATAAGGCTCCAAAGTTGATATGTCGACACCTTTTATGTCTGATTTCAACTCCACTCGCTCAAGAAGGTATTTTGCCTCAGGGAGGTTCCTCGAACTGCTACAGCCAGCCAAAACAGCAGCCATAAATACCAACGAAATTATGTATCTGGAAACTTTCAAGAATGCCTTTTTTATATATTTATTCTGCAAAGATAAGATTTTTTTCTTTATAAGCATGTATTTAAATAAGAAATTCATTAACTTTGCACCATAATTTTAAAGAATGGGGCGTTTCTTCTTTTGAAACACCATCTTCTATTTCGATAAATCATTTATACCTTTATGTATAGCAAAGACGAATTATCTGCAAAAAGCAGGAACGAGCTTGCCGACATAGCCGTCGGGTTACAACTTGATGCCAGTCAGTATGAAAAGCAAGAAGACCTGGTATATGCTATTCTGGACCGTCAGGCAGAAGTTGAAGGAAGTAAGAATCCTATGACCGACGCCCCTAAAAGGCGCAGAAATCGCATTGCAAAGAAAGATAAGGAAAAAGAGAACCTTATCAATTTTCCCTCTGACCCCGTTAAAGAAATTGCTGATTTGGAGGCACAACTTAATAATATGCCAAAGCATCGCGGGCCTAAAACAAAGAAAGAACGCGAGATTATCGCTCAAATAGAAAAACTCAAAGAACAATTGGACTCACAACCCACCAATACTATGGAGAATTCTGAGATTGAAACGACTGAAGCTCAGACTGGGAAAGAAGAAACTGTAAACTCTTCCGCTGAAAACATTAATAATTCAACGGAAAACAGCACTGACACAGTCCTTCCCGATAACACCCAAATAGCGCAACTGCAGGCTAAAGTTCAGGAGCACAACGAAAAAAATAACGCTGAGGTTCCTTCTGATAACGAGGAGAACGTTAACAACAATGAAGGAGACGACCAAGAGCAAACAGAAAATCCAACTGAGAAAGTGTGGGAAGGTGATCCAGGCGATGGTACCGACTTCATCACTGTCGTTGATATCCCTGTAGAAGATCAGGGGGTAGTTCCCAACTTCGACATGCTTGACAATCCTACGACAGGTCCCAGATACGACAATGCTTCGGAAGAAGACAAGCCAGAAGCTCTTCCTCAAAAAGAAGAATACAACTTTGATGACATCATCGAAATTAATGGTGTTTTAGAGATCATGCCTGATGGCTATGGTTTTCTCCGCTCCAGCGACTACAACTACCTGTCGTCTCCTGATGATGTATACATCCCTGCCAACCAAATTAGACGCTTTGGTCTTAAGACTGGTGATGTTATTGAGGGCCGCGTACGCCCACCAAAGGAAGGTGAAAAATACTTTCCTCTTACCAGTGTGTCAACAATCAATGGACGCACGCCAAACGAAGTCCGCGACAGGACTCCTTTCGAAAACCTCACTCCACTTTTCCCTGATGAGAAGTTTAATCTCACGGGCGACCCCGCAACGACAAACCTCTCGACTCGCATTGTAGACCTTTTCTCACCCATTGGTAAAGGTCAGCGTGCACTGATTGTGGCACAGCCAAAGACTGGTAAGACTATTCTTATGAAGAATATTGCCAATGCCATTGCAGCCAATCATCCTGAGGCCTATCTGATGATGCTCCTCATTGATGAGCGTCCTGAAGAGGTTACCGACATGGCCCGTACCGTCAACGCCGAGGTCATTGCCTCCACCTTCGACGAACCGGCAGAAAGACACGTAAAGATTGCAGGCATCGTTCTGGAGAAAGCAAAACGCATGGTAGAATGCGGGCACGATGTCGTTATCTTCCTTGATTCCATCACACGACTGGCCAGAGCCTACAATACAGTATCTCCTGCATCAGGCAAGGTCCTCACAGGTGGTGTTGACGCTAACGCTTTGCAGAAACCAAAACGTTTCTTCGGCGCTGCCAGAAATATTGAAGGGGGCGGCTCTCTGACCATCATCGCAACAGCCCTTATAGATACTGGCTCAAAGATGGATGAAGTTATCTTTGAGGAGTTCAAAGGTACCGGAAATATGGAGCTTCAACTAGACCGTTCTCTTTCCAACAAACGTATATTCCCTGCTGTCAACCTCGTTGCATCAAGTACGCGTCGTGATGACCTGCTTCAGGATAAGACAACTCTTGACCGCATGTGGATTCTGCGTAAGTACATCGCAGACATGAATCCAATAGAGGCCATGAACACCATCCATGATCGCATGGAACGTACTAAGGACAACATCGAGTTCTTAGCATCTATGAATGGATAAAAGTGCCTGCAAGATATGAGAAAGGCCATGCACAGTGCATGGCCTTTCATGTTTATTCTTTTTGGCTTATGCCAGACCGGCCATAATCATACGGTCTACGTCCGAAACCTTATATCTATCAAGAATCTCCTTGTCTTCCCGAAACTTTCTCATCAGGGTTTCGCCTGTCTTGCTGTCAGAGGACTTAAGGTAGTCCTTGAAGAGATTGACAGCCCGACGAATATCCCCACCAAACCAAGCACAATACCCTCCGTTTAATCTATCCGCAGCCGTGCAAGACTCAGAGCCAAGAATTAACTTATAAAACTTCTCAGCTTGTTCGATGCGCTTGCTGCATAACAATCCCCATGCTAAGGCACGCTGAATGTCAACATCGTCAGGGTTTTCATAATAAAGTTTATATAATGTGCTCACACCATCTTCATATTTATCACCATTTATTAGGGAGATGGCAAGATTGAGTTTAAACTGTATTTTATCCGGGTAGATGTCCACAAGAGAACGATACAGATTTTCAGCCTTAGAATAGTGACTATTATAGAAAGAAGCTAATGCCGCTCCCCGCAAGGCTGTCTTATTCTCCGCATCACTATCCAAAACCTTAGTGAAAAGTTCTTCAGCAAGATCATATTGCTGACTGTTCATCATCAAACGCGCCCTAAAAAGCAGATCGGCATTATCATACGCATCAAAATAGCGATCCAAAATCAGTTCGGCAGATTTATATTGTCTGCGTTTGAAGAGAAAACGCATAAGACGCCGTGCTACAGTATGGAGTTTAGGAGAATAGATATCATTGTCCATAAAGAGATGACCTTCTTTTCCGGAAAAAGGATCATAAAATAGCCCACGACTATCATTAATGCGGAAGAAACGATAAAGATCCTGTAAGTACTGGCGCCGAAGATATGCCGGCGTAGTGACATCAATACCACTGTCACCGAGGACTTTAGCCGACTCTGTATTATCTAAAAGTTCCTTGATATTGCCAGGAAGTTTATCGAATATAGACGCTAATCCTAAAGAAAAGCTATATTTATCGGAATCACAAAAGGGGCCCACACTAAGCAAAGACTTCAGAAAACCGGAGTTCAATACCTCTGGAGAAAGATGTTCCAAACCTGGATGATGGCTGTAGAAAGGCATGAACCAATTACAGAGTGTATAGAAAAAGCCGAAGCGTTTCATCTTTGAGAAGCCACCAAAATATATATCAACTCCACGTTTCTGCATATCAGCCATCTGCCTGACCCTTTCTTCCATCTCCTCCATGCGCTTGTCAGTCTCGTCACCATGAAGAATATCATCCATTGGATCTTCTTCTTTTTCTTTTATACCATAGCGAGTGATTTCAAGATTTTGGTTCTTGAGAAGGGTTGGCATGAAATTCTTTCGGATCTCCTCAGTATCCTGCTCAGCATTCATGCAGTATATGGTCTGCATCTGCAGTTCTACGATCTCCTCACGCACGTGTCCGTCGTCAAGGAGACGATTAATTGCATCTTGCACTTCCTTGAAAAGCCTAATGTCAGTAGTGTCAAGGGCAAAAACCCAGCCTACCAGAGCACGCTGTCTCAGAGCCTCGTCTTCAGCCTCCTGATATATTTTGATTAGAGCTAAAAGTTTAAATGGATCCGGGCTTATTAGAGCTGCCATCAATACAGAAGAACATAACACCAAGGCATCAATTCTGTCGATGGTAGGTGACAGAATCAAAGCCGCCATATCCTGTGCCTCTTCCCTACTCCATTGCCCAGACCTCAATACATCTACAAAAGCTTTCGAGATAATGTTTTGACGCTCTTTATACAAAGCCTTGGCGTGTGGCGACACTTCTCCACCCGAAGGTTCAAGAGAGAGCAACGCCATGTCAGAAACAAAAGATTCAAGATGATCACGTAGGTCATTAATATCAAGTTCTCTGGATTCTTCCTTGGCTGACAAATAGGCAGCTGCTGAATCAAATTTAAGCTTCGCTTCTAAAGACATGTCTGATAAAAGGCGATAGAAGCGCTTGGTAAGTTGACTGTAGAGAATGGCACGCTGACTGTCTTCGTAGCCTTTAACCATATAGTCGAACATCAGCTGGTAGCTGTCAGCTATCTCAGTATAGCGATCATTGCTAACCACAGAGTAATGCTTAGTCAACCTATCAAAAGCCGTAATAGCTTTGCCCAATGGGGCACCTAATACCAATCCTCTTTGCAACTTTGCCAAAGAACCTGTATAATCTTTCCAGTTCGAAACATCTAACTTGACTATATTGTCACTCATAAGATAATGTCAATTCGTTTAGATACTTTACTATACGTCTTACCTCCAACGTCGTCTTGCTATAGCAATGTCTCGGCCACGGGGAGCTGCTGCATGCTCAAACTTCAACCTAGGCAACGCCTTGATGGTCTTGTCATCGGTATTCATGTATTTCTTTATAATAGGAGAATAGTGTACTAATCCATAGTGATTTATAGAGTCACAAATCATATTGTATACCTTCGTAAACAGTTTAAGCTGCTCTTTTCGACGATGATCCCTGAGAGCCGCATCACGGAAAGCGATGACACCCAATCGAATATTCTTGTCACGACTATCCATCAGCACAGGATTTTTATAGAGGATCGCTGTCGTAGCCTGCGGCTCAGTAAGCAGAGCTGCATCCATCTCGTTATTAAGGATCATCTTCAGCCGTATTGAAGGATCATTAATCTGAATACGATAGACATCATATTGCGGTTTTACACTGTCTATAGCAACATCTGCAAGATAGTCCGTTGCCGAATATCTTGTAATAGCTATCATCTTATCAGATAGTTGCTTTATCTCTTTAATACGGGCCGTACGGTTAGAGATAAGTTTCCAGTATGCATTAGTGGCAGAAAAATAAGAGAGGGCAATACCCTTTCGCTGAAGCCTCTCTGTGCGTATGAGGTCACTGACGACCCCCTCGACATACTTGCCCTCAACAAGAGTGTCGCAATCTATCTGAGCGTTACGCTGCTTAATGTGCACATCAACTCCATTGCGCACAAACAAGCTGTCTTCAACACCTATGAAAATAGGCAGACAGTCAAGAGTTGGTACAGTAGCTATCTTCAGAGCCAAGCTGTCCTTACGTAATGCTTCAGCTCTTGACTGTCGTTCCTGCTGCTGTTTCTCTTTGTAAGTATTACGACAACCTACTAAGGACAATAGCAGTATCAGAGAGGTAAGATAAAAGAACGTTGTTCTCATCGCATATAAACTTCATTTCATTGCAAAGTTAATGATTTTATTTTGCAAACACGGAAAAGTTTACTACTTTTGCAATTATCATCAACGAAAATGTGTTAAGCAGCTTCATAATATGGCAAAGGACAGGACAATGTACGTGTGTGGGAACTGTGGATATGAGTCCACAAAGTGGTTGGGGCGATGTCCTTCCTGTGGCGAATGGGATAGCTTTAAGGAGATAAAGGTCGCCTCAGACTATGGCTCCTACAATGCCAAGAACACCGCTTCGACATTAAAAAGTGGAACAGGCAAGAGTCGTGGACTTCATGACAGCCGCCCACAAAGGCTCAATGAGATTTCCGTCCATGATGAGCCCCGCATAGACACACATGACAACGAGCTGAATCGAGTTCTTGGGGGTGGTATCGTACCGGGAAGTATCATTCTATTAGGAGGAGAGCCCGGAATAGGAAAGTCAACGCTGACACTTCAGACCATTCTCAACATGCCTGATATGACCATTCTTTATGTCAGCGGAGAAGAGAGTGCTCATCAAATTAAAATGCGTGCAGAAAGGTTAAAAGACAATGTCAGTGACAATGTCTATATATTATCCGAGACCTCTCTTGAAAAGATCTATGCCAATATACAAGAAGTACAGCCCAAGCTTGTTATCATAGACTCCATACAGACCATTGCTACAGAGCAGGTTGACTCCTCTCCCGGTAGTATCTCGCAGGTCAGGGAGTGCGCCGCATCACTATTGCATTTTGCTAAGAGCAGTAGCGTCCCTGTCATCCTCATAGGACATATTAATAAAGAGGGAACACTCGCCGGGCCGAAAATTCTGGAACACATCGTGGACACTGTGGTTCAGTTTGAAGGTGACCAACATTATGTTTATCGTATCCTACGAAGCATTAAAAACCGCTTCGGCAGCACCTCAGAACTGGGCATTTATGAAATGCGACAAGATGGACTCCGGCAAGTTTCAAATCCTTCAGAGCTGTTGCTCACCGAGGACCACGATGGTCTCTCAGGCGTTGCCATAAGCTCTACTATAGAGGGTGTCAGACCTTTCCTTGTAGAAACTCAAGCCCTTGTCTCTACAGCAGCTTACGGCACGCCACAACGTTCCGCCACAGGTTTCGACCAGAGACGTCTGAATATGCTCCTCGCGGTATTAGAGAAAAGAGTCGGATTCAAGCTCATGCAGAAGGACGTCTTCTTGAACATCGCCGGCGGGTTAAGGGTGACAGATATGGCCATGGACCTCAGTGTCATAGCCGCTGTATTGTCAAGTAATGTCGATACGCCAATAGAAGCCGGCTGGTGTATGTGTGGAGAGGTGGGGCTGAGCGGTGAGGTCAGACCCGTGAGCAGAGTAGAGCAACGTATAGCCGAAGCCGAAAAGTTAGGATTCAATCATATCATCATACCCTCATATAATCTTCGTGGCATAGATACAAAAAAATATGCCATTCAGCTTCACCCCGTCAGAAAGGTAGAAGAAGCGCTAAGGGCATTATTCGGGTAAAAAATAGAAAGACAGAAAATAATGAAAGATTCAGTAATCATTGTATCTGGTGGCATGGATTCCATCACCATGCTCTACGAGTATCAGGATCGCATCGCTTTAGGTGTATCCTTCAACTATGGTAGCAACCACAATGCACGCGAGCTACCCTTTGCCGAGATGCACTGCAAGCGACTCGGCATCCCACATATCACTATTGACCTCGGTTTCATGCCTAAGTATTTTAAGTCAAGTTTATTAGAAGGAGCCGCCGCTATACCGGAAGGCAACTACGATGAGGAAAATATGAAATCAACGGTGGTTCCCTTCCGCAATGGAATCATGCTTTCTATCGCTATTGGTATAGCGGAGAGCAACAAGCTGAAATACGTCATGATGGCCAATCATGCCGGTGATCATACTATCTATCCCGACTGCCGTCCGGAATTTGTAAAGGCAATGTCCTCAGCCGCCCAAGCCGGCACCTTTGCTGACGTTGAGATTTTGGCGCCCTACACCAATATCACCAAAGCCGACATTGCAAGACACGGCAAAGCGCTTGGTATTGACTACAGCGAGACATGGAGCTGTTATAAGGGGGGAGAAAAACACTGTGGCAAATGCGGCACATGCCGCGAGCGTCGGGAGGCACTTCGCGAAGCTGGCATCGAGGATACTACAGAATACGAGGATTAGTTCTCTCAAACAATCACATATAAAAAAAGCCCAGCGGGAATATCTCGCTGGGCTTTTTCTTTTATGATGACATTAAGACACTTTTTCCAATTTCTTCATTACAGAGAAGATAAATATGAAGCTTGCCAGACAGAGAACGACGAAAACCGCCCACACGCCCGTCAAAGGCACATGATTCCAAAGGTAAGCCGGTATCTGCACAAGGAAGTTTCCAATAGCAGTGGCACCAAACCAACATCCCATCATCAAACCTTGATATTTCTGTGGGGCCACCTTGCTGACAAAACTAATGCCCATCGGCGAAAGCAGTAGCTCTGCAAAGGTCAACACAAGGTAAGTAGAGACTAGCCACAAAGGACTCACGCGCTGAGGATCATCAGCGGGGTATCCGGAGAGATGATAGCTAAGGCCAATAGAAGCAATCATCATGATGACATACCCGATACCAGCAACGAGCATACCAAAACCTATCTTGCGGGGAGCGGAAGGCTCCTTTCCCTTAGAGGCAAGCCAGCCAAAGAGCGCCATACTAACAGGAGTAAGCATGACGACAAAGCAGGGGTTGAACTGCTGAAAGAGAGGTACGTCAACGTTGATGGTCTCCTCCATTGCATCACCATATTTGTATCCGAGGAAGACGGCGCAGGCTATGATGACGAGCCCAGCAATAGTCTTACCCTTTGTGGTCTTACTCTGGAACAGAGCAAAAAGTGCATAGACAAGCACGATAACACCCAACAGATTCGTGACATCAAAAAGCATTGCCACAAGGCCTGTCGCTGTTGTCTGTGTGAAGTCTCGTGCAAAATAGGTCAATGTCAGGCCGTTCTGGTGGAAAGCCATCCAGAAGAAGATGACAACAGCAAAGACGAGGAAGAGGGCCACCAGACGACTGTGAGTATCAGCCTTCTCCTCAGGAGTCTCCACATGCTTACCTGCTACAGTAGCCTTCAACGTCTCTTCTTTCTTTTTAGCACTTTTGTCTACATTTGCGAAGGTCCATCTGAATCCATAATAGATAGCGATGGACACAACCAAAGACAGGCAGGCTACACCGAAAGCATAGTGATAGGCCGAAGCCTCCGATGCTCCCAAGGTGTGCATGGCCCATGCATGAAGCTTAGTGGCGGCAGTAGGTGCAAACAAAGCTCCAATATTTATTGCCATGTAGAAGATAGAGAAACCAGCATCACGCTGACTTGCATACTCCGGGGCATCATAAAGTTTGCCCACCATCACCTGAAGGTTGCCTTTGAATAGTGAAGTTCCCACACTGATAAGCAGCAAAGCTACCGACATGGCCACTACAGCAAATGTTCCTGCACCTGCCGGAATGGCAAGGAGCAGATAGCCGATAAACATCACTAAAATACCGAAGGTGACACAACGGCCAAATCCTATCTTATCAGCAACAGCACCACCTGCTATAGGCAGGAAATAGACAAGCATAAGAAATGTGGCATACACGGTTCCAGCAAGACCTTCGCCCCATCCAAAGTTGGATTGGAGAAAAAGAACGAAGATAGCCAACATGGTGTAGTAGCCAAAACGCTCGCCGGTGTTGGCGAGTGCAAGAGCATAAAGACCTTTGGGTTGGTTTTCAAACATAGTATTATTTTTAGTGTTATTATTAGTTATCGTGTAATATCAAAGAGCCAACCAAGCTTGATGGTGATAGTGCCAAAGTTGCTTGATCCGAAATAGTCACGTTTGGAATCACCATAGATATTGCCCAAACCGTAGTAGTAACGGGCTTCAAGGGTGAAGCGCCCAGCCTTGGCTGTGGCCCATTCCACACCCAATCCGGCAGCTATGCCATAGTCAAACTTATTCTCAACACTCATCGTGTCCTGGGCTACAATGGTATTTGAACGGTCTGTCATATTGCGGTCTGCCCAATTGAAAGAGCTTTTAGTGCTCTCACTAAGATAGATACCCAGCTGTGGACCTGCGTTGACAAAGAAGTTGATCCCCTTATTCTCACGTCCCCAAGCTAAATGAGCAAAGAAAGGTATTTGAATGTAGTTAATAGTACGCTCGTAGGTCTCTGGCTGTCCTGTCACGGAATTGATGACAGCCGAATTATTGACATCTTTAATATCTTCCTTCCATCCCAACTGACTGTAATTAATCTCAGCCTGGATAGAAGCTATCATCGAGAAATATTTCTCCACCGTATACCTTGCGGTGACACCGCCATTGATTCCACCTTTCATACTCTGTACAACCTTTGGCGTGAACCGAATGTTGGTGACGTTATATCCGCCATTGACGCCCACAGAGAAAGTGTTGCGGTGCTCTCCTATCTGTGCCTTTGTTGACAATGGCATGAGAAGAGCCATAGCAACAAAGAATATGCGGACACACGCAACATGACGGACTCTTACAGAGAGAGACGTTGGCATAAAAATCTTATAATTGAGCATAATCTCTGATTCTTAAAATGACACTGCATCTATACCACCGTCAGTCTTATAATGTAACAGTTCAAAAAAGCAGTTCTGCATGCCCGCTGTACTTATCTGTTTGAAAGACAGAGGCGTCTGTATTGCCTTATAGGCATTCTGCTTTGCCGTTCCATTAAAGCTTTTACCCATTGAGGCGATACCACGCAGAAAGAACTGACCATGATCGTAGCCTGTCAAAGCAAAACGCGGAAGAGCTGATTGCATATCGCCCTTGAACCACTTCCTATAATTCTGTTCAAATCCACGCGTACGGCTGTCGTAAGGATTGTAGAAGAAGGTAGATGGTATATAAGTGTCAAACTCATGAAATTTGGCTTCGTCAATACCAAGATACATCAACCACTCCGTGTAGCCATAGAGGCTGATCCGCAAACCTGGCTTTAGCGACTTCAATGTGGACAACTTATTAAGCACTTGCGTCAATTCCGGCGAGCGGCCTGTATTCAGAATGACAACATTGGTCTGTGTCGTGCTGAACTGTTTGGCAAAGGCATCGTCAGAGCTATTCAAGTTTGTAATGCCATATCTGACACCATTGCTCTCAAGACGTGTGCGGAGTCCAAAGGTGAAACTGGCCTTCTTTGAAGATTTGTCATTACAGTCTATAAAGACAGGATGAGCGTTGGCAAAGAGTTTAATAAAACTCTCTATTGAGCTGTTGGTGAGGCGGTCATCCGTCTGATAAACCTGAAAAATCTGAGGATAAAGCGACACGTCATCTCCAGAGATGGAAAACGGAATAACCATCTTAATGTTTCGTGCTTTACAGAATTCTGCCAAAGCATGAACCTGCTTAGAATATAAGGGGCCAAAGATGATATTGCATTTTGCTGCAGCAGCCTGAGGCATAAACTTGGTGATGTCGGCATCAATATTGACATTCCAAGCATTGACATTAACATTCATCCCCTGAGCACGCAAGGAATCACATGCCATCAGCAGTCCACGATAGTATTCTACCATGCGTCTGCCGTCGCCATCGACATCATGCAAGGGCAACATCACACCCACGTTCACCGTCTTTCCAGCGAAAGGTGCTGAAGAGACTGGAGACGCTTTGGCACTCCCTGTTTTCTTTGTTGCAAAAGGAATCAGAACATAGTCACCCTTCTTCATCTCATAGCCGTCCACCTTCATCTCCGGATTGGCCTCTATCAAGGCATCAACAGAGATGTCATATTTCTTCGCTATGCCGTAAAGTGTGTCTTTCTTCTTAACCTTATATCTGTCTCGATACTGTTGCGCTTGAGCAAAGCCACATGTAACAAACAATGCAGCAATAAAGAGGAAAACTATTCGTTTCATAGATTCAAATATCCTAATGAGTGTTTACCTAAAAGCCGCACCATCGGTAAATATGGTACGGCTTCTGGCAAGACGATGTTGCCATCATCTTGAATATTATCTTATTCGGTCCATAGACTTTATCAAGTCCTCATCAGCCTTAATGCCGCGCCGTGCCAAAATCAGAAAAACGATGGCTACAAAAGGCAGGCATACGGCAAAGCCAACATGGAAACCTCCTTGTGGTGCAAACTCACTCACTGCGCGGAAGACATAATATCCATACCAAACAAGGCAGAGGATAATACTCGCCACACAGATTTTCATCTGTAAACGGCGTCGGGTATAAAGGAAGATGTCTATCAGTGTCAGAGAACCTGCAACAACAAGGTCGATAAATAATAGAGGCTGCGCATTGAGACCATTGGGGGCATACACGCCAAGGTTGTACCATTCGCTGTGTGCGGCAAGTCCATGAGATGCCGTGCTGCCGATTGGCAGACAAAGGCATACAACCATTGCTGCCAAGGCAAGAAGTAAGAATATGGTCTGCTTGCGTTGTATCATAACGTATCCTGATCCTTATTAGTATTGTCCTTTGAAGGGTCGCGCCAGTAGATATTGCCCTCGATGAACTCCTGAGTAGCCAAGAGTGTAGGTTTAGGCAGCTTTTCGTAATAACGGCTTATCTCTATCTGCTCGCGGTTCTCAAAGACCTCCTCCAGAGAGTCATTGTAGGAAGCGAATTCTGCCAGTTTCTTGTTTAAATCTGATTTTATCTCAACAGAGATCTGATTGGCACGCTTGCCGATAATGACCACACTTTCGTAGACATTGCCAGTTTCCTTGCTCAAATCCATGATGTTGCGCGTAACAGTCGTTACCGGCGCCTTAGACTTCTTGTAATCCATATCTAAATTAATATTTACAGCTATATTTTGTTGACTTATAATTTTCAATCTTGCGCGTTGGCAGTTATCTTCTTACATTTCTGTATAAACTCCTCAGCAGTCTTTCGCTCTTTGGAATCAGGATATTCATTGATGAAGCCATAGCATTCTTCTTCAGCATCCTGATAACGTTCCAGCTTCTTCGACTCCACACTCTGCTCGGCAAGGTGATACTTGCTTTTCATGATAAGTGTGGCAAACTGCTCACGTTTCTTGGTGTAAGGATAATCCTTAATAGCATTCTGAGAGGTTACGATACAGGCCTCGTAGTTGTTGCCCCCATTCGTGCAATTGCCAAAATAGGATCCTAAATTGTAGTAGAGCTCTGCTGAATAGAGTTCCTTGTCCACCAATTTATCCTGAAGCTGAAACAACTTGTTCTGAGCCTGATCCTTGTACCTGGCGTCAGGATACAAATCCAGATACTCCTGAAAAGCAGAGATAGCAGCAACGGTCTGCGTCTGGTCCAAACGAGGCTCAGGAGTACTCATAAACAGGCTCTGACCAACATAGTATTCTGCCTCCTCTGCATATTGGCCACGCGGGTAAGACTTAACATATTTTTTGAAAGTCTCACTCGCCGTCTCATAGTCACGACTCAGATATTCCGCCATACCAAGCATGTAGAGACACTCCTGAGCGTCCTGGCTTCCTTTCTCCGGGATGATAAGTTCCTGGAGAAGTGTGGAAGCACGCTGATACCGACCAAGAGCAAAACTCTCTTTGGCATACTCATACTTATAACGGTAGTCGGATGACTTGTAAACGCTGTTAAACTCCTTTGCGCAACTTCCAAACAGAAGCACTGTGGAAACAGCAACTAACGCTATTTTCTTCATATTGCTCATTAATGATTTGCAAATTTACATATAAAATATAACATAGGGCAAATCTCATTGTTTTTTTTGCGTAAATTTACATATTTCTTAGTGTAGTAGTAGAAAAATTAGTAACTTTGCCAATTATGGATTTTAAGATATCATCAAAATTCAAGCCTACCGGCGACCAGCCTGAGGCTATAGCAAAATTGACACAGGGTGTGGAGGAAGGAGACCCCGCACAGGTACTGCTTGGTGTTACCGGATCTGGTAAGACCTTTACTGTCGCCAATGTCATTGCCAACGTCAACAAGCCTACCCTTGTCCTGAGCCACAACAAAACACTTGCAGCGCAGCTCTACGAAGAAATGAAAGGGTTCTTCCCCAACAATGCCGTAGACTACTATGTCAGCTACTATGATTACTATCAGCCGGAGGCCTACATGCCATCCACTGACACTTATATAGAGAAAGATCTTGCTATCAATGACGAGATCGACAAACTGCGACTTGCCGCTGTCAGCGACCTTCTCTCGGGCCGTAAGGATGTCATTATCGTTTCATCTGTTTCGTGTATCTATGGTATGGGAGCACCCATTGCCATGCAGGAGAATGTGGTGAAGATTAAAACGGGACAAAAGATAGACCGGAATGACTTCCTGCGTAAATTGGTCAATGCGCTCTATGTCAGAAATGACATCGATCTGCAGCGCGGTTGCTTCTCCGTCAAAGGCGATACCGTCAATATTGCCATGGCATATTCCGACTATATCCTTCGGGTAACATGGTGGGACGATGAGATTGACAACATTGAGGAGGTTGACCCCGTAACAATGCGTTCGGCTCAAAGTTTTGCCGATTACTCCATTTATCCTGCCAACCTTTTCGTCACTTCCAAAGAACAGACAGAGAATGCTGTCAGACTGATTCAAGACGACATGGTCAAGCAGATAGAATACTTCCATTCCATCGGGGATGACATCAAAGCACAGCGCATTAAAGAGCGAGTGGAATATGACCTTGAAATGATTAAGGAATTAGGACATTGTTCTGGAATAGAAAACTACTCCCGATATTTTGACGGACGCCAGCCAGGCGAGCGTCCTTACTGCCTGTTGGATTTCTTCCCCAAAGACTATCTGATGGTCATCGACGAAAGCCATGTCACTGTGCCGCAAATCAATGCCATGTATGGTGGTGACAGGGCCAGGAAGCAGAACCTCGTGGAGTATGGATTCCGTCTTCCGGCGGCTTTCGATAACCGTCCCTTACGATTCGAAGAGTTCCACGAGATGATTCATCAGGTCATCTATGTCTCGGCTACACCTGCCAACTATGAGCTTCAGGAAGCCGAAGGGGTCGTTGTAGAACAGCTAATCCGTCCTACCGGTCTTCTGGACCCCGAGATAGAAGTCAGACCTTCTGAGAATCAGATTGACGATCTTCTCGATGAAATTCTCACACGCAGCAACCGCGGTGAAAGGGTGCTCGTGACAACGCTGACAAAGCGTATGGCTGAGGAACTTACAGAATATCTGTTAAACCATAACATTAAGGCTAACTACATACATAGCGACGTGGCCACCCTCGACCGCGTGAAGATCATGAACGACCTTCGGGCTGGTGTCTACGACGTTCTCGTCGGCGTCAATCTCCTTAGAGAAGGTCTTGACTTGCCAGAGGTGTCTCTTGTTGCTATACTCGATGCCGATAAAGAAGGATTCTTGCGCAGTCATCGGAGCCTCACACAGACGGCGGGCCGTGCAGCAAGAAACGTGAACGGAAAAGTGATTATGTATGCCGACACCATCACAGAGAGCATGCAGAAGACTATTGACGAGACAGCAAGGCGAAGAAGTATACAGCTAAAATATAATGAGGATCACCACATCACCCCGAAGCAGATTGTCAAAGACATCAAAGGTTCATTACCATTGTCTGACGGCGAGGACTATGAGACACCGAGAAAGCCAGCCCAGACAGCGTATATAGAGCCAGAGACGAATGCTGCCTTTGCGGCCGATCCTATCATCAACCGGATGACAAGACCGGAGCTCGAAAAGAGCATCGCCAATACCAAGAAGCTGATGGAACAGGCGGCCAAGAAGCTTGACTTCATACAGGCGGCTCAATACAGAGACGAGATTGTCAGGTTGCAGAAACAACTTGAGTTGAAAAACTGATGCCCTGCAAGCATAACAATTCCGCAAAATAAAAGTTAAAAAGCAAGTCAACACCTTGTTTCACATCTTTTCTTATTAATTTTGCTTTAAATAATTACATGCGCATGAAAAAGATTATTATCATCGTCCTCGCATGCCTTCCATTGGCAGCATTGGCACAAAGCAATGTCTGGGAAATTCCAGACAATGCTAAAGAGAATACAGAGAAAACAGTTAAGGAAAAGAAAGAAAAGGTCATAAAAAAAGAAGATGCAAAATATCTTACTGGCGCTGTGCCTACAGTCGACGGACGGGTGGTATTCACACTCGATAAAGATGTACCGAGGATGAGTGCTGAAGATATCTACCAAAAGGTATACGCTGTCATAGACTCCGTTGTCAATGAGGGAAAATCTGATGACCTACAACCCCAAAGCCGTATTGCTGCTGTCAACAAAGGTGAGCATACCATCGTTGCTATCATCAACGAATGGCTGGTGTTCTCAAGCAGCTTCATCGCCCTTGACAGAACGCAGTTCAAATATACACTCATCGCCAAGGCTACCGACGGGCATGTCAACGTGACCATGCAACGCATCAGCTATGCTTACGAGATGGACAGACCTACCGGAATGAAAATCAGCGCTGATGACTGGATTTCTGACAGCAATGCTTTAAACAAGAAGGGCACTAAGCTTTATAAAGGAAGCGGAAAGTTCAGAAGGAAGACTATAGACCGCAAGAATAACATATTCGGAAGAATAGAGACGGCCCTTAATATTAAGGCAGAATAATATAGAAATACCCTATATATAGTATAAAGAGCGTTTGACACTAAGAATTCAAAGAAATGGAGACAAAACAGCAATATATGGACAGACGGCACAGTCACGAGTTGCCTGAGAACAGTGATCGTTTCCGGTCCGCACGGCAATGGCTGAACATTATTTTTATGATAGGGGCAGTAATAGGTGTCGTACTCTATCTTGTCCACACACCACAGACCTTAGGCATTATCGTTATCCTCGCAGCCATGGTTTTCAAAATCATTGAGTGCGCTTTACGATTCATTAAATGAAGAAGATAATAGCTCTTATACTTTTGTTGGTTCCCGTCTTGCCGGCTCTTGCACAATACGATGATACCATAAACTCGATTGACACCGACGGAAATATCACAAACGGTAGAAGCAGAAAGAACATCGCTGACTCTCTCGGCACCGACAAGGAGATTCCTGAGGGTATCTATGTGTGGAAGGTTGACCCTAAGTTTGGTGACCGGGTGATGGCACAGCCGGATACCATTCCTCATATGTTCATGAACAGCATCTTCACAACTGGTTTGAGGAGTGAATACAATAGCCTGGGCAATTTAGGCTCACCCAGGCAGGCGCGTATCTATATTGACAGAAGGGAAGAAAGTGACTTTATCTTCACGGACCCCTATGACTTTGTTCTCACGCCCGTGGAGGACTTTCTTTTCACCAACACCTTGTCGCCACTTACCAATATCTCATACAATAATTGTGGAAACCGCACAGACGGAGAAGACCATCTGAAAACAAAATTTGCCGTTAATGCCGGGAAAAAGATTGGAGCAGGCTTTCTTTTCGACTACCTCTATGGACGTGGATACTACAACAGTCAGTCTACGTCACACTTGAATTTCTCCCTTTACGGCAGCTACATTGGTGACCGCTATCAAGCCCACCTCCTCTTCCGAACCTTGCACCAAAAGGTAGCGGAAAACGGAGGCGTCACGGATGATAACTATATCACTCATCCGGAATCCTACAATGAGAGCTATGCCACGACAGAGATTCCCACGATGTTGGAGCAAAACTGGAACAGAAATGACAACCAGCATATTTTCTTCACGCATCGCTATAGCCTCGGGTTCAACCGCAAAGTGCGTATGACAGACGAGGAGATCAAAGCCCGCAAATTCGCCATTGCCTCTCAAAAAGAGAAAGACGAGCGAAAGGCAAAAGAGAAGGCCCGGAAAGACGCCAAGGCTCAGGGAAGGGATGTCGATGAAGATGAAGACAAAGTCAAGGTGCCGCAGACCTTTGCAGGACGACCCGACGATGCGAAAATAGCAACAACGGCAGCCCCGCAAAATGACAAAGGTAATGGACAACGAGTAACCGTTGCAGGAAAAGCTGCTGCTGACAGCCTAATTGCTGCTGCCAACAAGGCACAAGAAGATACTTCGTGGATGAAGACGGAATATGTTCCCGTTACGAGTTTTATCCATACGCTGGATTTCAATAATTACAAGCGTATCTACGAAGCTTACGAAACGCCGGAAAATTATTATCTCAATACTTACAATGCCATTGAGAAGTTTGGCAATGACTCCATCTATGACAAAACGAGCCACTGGAGTCTGAGAAACACCTTTGCCATCTCACTGCTCGAAGGCTTTAATAAATGGGTCAAGGCGGGAGCGAAGCTCTTTGCCTCGCATACACTCAACCATTACACCCTACCCGACTCTATCGGCACAACAACATGGAATGAGAACAGCTTTACCGTCGGCGGACAGCTCAGCAAGACGCAGGGCAAGACGCTGCACTTCAATGTGACGGGTGAAGTGGCTGTTGCAGGATACAACATGGGAGAAATAAAAATCGACGGTGGCGTAGATCTGAACTTCCCCTTGTTCAGAGACACCATGACCCTGGCTGCCTCAGGATTCTTTCACCATGAAAAGCCATCGTTCTACTATCGCCATTACCAAAGCAGACATCTGTGGTGGAATGACGACCTGTCCATGCTCGACCATTTCCATGCGCAGGGAGTTCTAAATTATCAAAAGACACGCACTCGTTTACGCTTTGCTTTCGATGAGATTAGAAACTTGACTTACTTCTCCGGGTCTTATACCACTGCTGAGAATGGGAGACTGTACAATACCGTATCCCCCAAGCAGGACAATGACGTCATCACGCTGCTGACGGCAGAGATAGCCCAAGATTTTACCTTGGGACCACTTAATTGGGAGAGCGTGGTTACCTATCAGAAGTCGACGAAACAGTCTGTATTGCCTGTTCCTGCGCTGAACATCTACACAAACCTCTATCTAAGGTTCAAGATCGCCCGCGTGCTTAATTGCGACTTTGGTGCCGACGTAAGGTATTTCACCAAATATGCGGCTCCCGACTATTTCGCACCACTTGGGCAGTTTGTCATTCAGAACGGTGACAACACAACTAAGATAGGCGGATACCCCATTGCCAACGTATATCTTAACTTCAAACTCAGCAAGGCGCGCTTCTTCGTCATGATGAGCCATATCAACAGTGGTAGTGGCAACAAGGAATATTTCTTCACTCCTCACTATCCACTCAACGAACGCATCTTCCGGTTTGGTATAAGTTGGAATTTTGCTAACTAAGATGATTAACGAAAACGATAATATTCGGACAAATTCTATTGAGGCCTGGCTTCTTGCAGCCAGGCCTAAAACCCTTGCCGGAGCCGCTGTACCGGTGATGATTGCAGTGGCCTTGGCACTCAAGACAACAGGCTGGAGCCACTTCAGGCTTTTACCTGCTGTACTGTGTTTTCTCTTTGCTTTTCTGATGCAGATAGACTCCAATTTCATCAACGACTATTTCGACTGTGTCAAAGGTAACGACGACACAGCTACACGACTTGGGCCGAAACGAGCCTGCGCTGAGGGATGGATAACGCTGACAGCTATGAGAAGGGGGCTCTTTGTCACATCGGCCTTGGCTTGCCTCGTGGGATTGCCACTTATATACTTTGGCGGATGGGAAATGATAATCGTTGGAGCCGTGTGCGTTATCTTTGCGTTTCTCTACACGACTTTTTTCTCCTACAAAGGTCTTGGAGACATTTTAGTGCTTGTCTTCTTTGGCATTGTCCCAGTATGCTTCACCTATTATGTCATCATGCCGGACAATTTGCAAACGATAACGTGGCAGGTGCTGGCCGTCTCGCTGGGCTGCGGACTCGTCATTGATACATTACTATGTATCAATAATTTCCGCGACCGACATAACGACAAACGGGACGGAAAGATAACTCTCATCGTAAGACTTGGCGAACAGAACGGCGCTAGGCTGTACAATATTGTCGGCTCGTTAGGGGCCGTCATCACTATGGTGACGCTGATGCTCAGCACTAAACACCCACAGATGTCGGCGGTAGTGATTTTTCCTTTCCTTTTCTATGCATACAAACACTCACAGAGCTATGCCATGCTCAAGAAGATTTGGAAGGGGAAAGAGTTGAACCGCGTATTGGGTATGACAGCAAGGGATATGTTTATCTACGGCATTATGACCGTAGTAGCAGTAATAATAACGGAGATATAAGGATGGAAAACATTGTAAATCTCGACATTATGGCTTTTGTAGAGCAGAATATACTGCCCCGATACAATGAGTTTGGAAAATCACACGGACTGACGCATGTCCAACGTGTGATCAAGAACTCTATAGAACTGGCCCGAATGTTGGGAGCCGACATCAACATGGCTTATGTCATCGCGGCTTACCACGACTTAGGCATGTCTGGCCCCAGAGCCATCCATCACATTACCGGTGGAAAAATTCTTGCGGCTGATGCAAGGCTGAGGAAGTGGTTTACCGATGATCAGATAAAAGTAATGAAGGAAGCTGTGGAAGACCATAGAGCTTCTGCATCCCATGCACCCAGGTCTGTCTATGGCAAGATTGTTGCTGAGGCAGACAGAGACCTTGACCCTGAGACGGTTTTCACAAGAGCCATAGACTTCGGACGCGAACATTATCCTGAGCTTGACAAAGAAGGACAATGGCGGCGTTTCGACAACCACATGGAGGAAAAATATAGCATACACGGGTATATTCATCTCTGGATTCCCAACTCTCCTAACGAGAAGAACCTGAGAATCATACAGAGCATCATTGCCGACAAGAAGAAGCTTCGCGAGGTCTTCGAGAGACTCTATTAACTAATTTCAAAGCACTCTATTCCCGTACGAAAGCAAGTACAACCCCATGCTTGGGCGTATGTCATCCCATGTCAGAGCATCCGTCACGAGCATCTACGGCATTTGCCACGCAATTCTGCGGCATATACCATGAATATCAACGGCATATGCCACGTATAACGTTGACATATGCCGCGCATCATAATCCCTACTTCTCTTTTGCTGTTTCTGACTCAGCCGCATCTTTTGGATCAGCTTTTTCTGTCTTCACATCAGATTTGAGAGTTTTGGTTGTCTTTGCCTTAGTTTTAGGCGTTTTCTTCGCCTCGTATTTCTCACGAAGCTTAGCCTCAGAAGCCTCAGCCTTCTCAAGACGTGCCTGCAGGCGCGCTATCTCCTTATCCTTAAGTTCTATCTCATCACCCTCGTTCTTGATAGTGGTGAGCAGAGAATTAAGCTGATCGTTATCGATGTCGGAAGGATAGAGCTCATTGACACGATTGATGAAATCACCGAGTATATTCATATAGTTGGTGAAGGCATCAAAGGCACTACTGTAGATACCACGGTCGAGACCGACATGTGAGGGCTTGGTAGACATGAACCGGAAGTTGTTACTTGCCTGCAAGTAGTTCCAGTCCTGATTGATCTTCGGATCGTTGGCAATACGTACTCTATCGGCCACACTATACAGCTTGTTGAAAGCCTCACGCTGCATGGGGTTGCCGAGCCAGCTGCTCACATCACGCTCCTCATCAACCCATGACAGTGTGTCGGGAACATTGAGGTCGCCGACACTCTCAAAGTTGTCACAGATCTCAGAAGGTGTGGAGAACGTGATATTCTGTTGCTTAGCAAAACGCGGCAGAGCATGGATGAAATCGAGAATATGAGAAGACAAGGGCTGAGCTATACCTAAAGCCGAAAGCTCCATGAAGATATTGATGACCTTCTCGTTCTCCGAGAAGTTGGCAATGCGACTGATATACTGGTCAGCAAAGAGGGGATAACCCTCCCAGTCGCTGTTGTTGAAGCGAAGACTGATGTCATCGCTAAGGTTGATGTCGCGAAGCAACAGCTTGAGGTTAGGAGCTAAAGTGCAGTTGTAGACATAATGGGGCGACTTCCAGCCCAGCACGTGCTTGGCACCTTCTGTAAGCATTCCCTTGAATCCGAGCTCTGCTGCACTAAGGCCGATGTCATCGCTGTAGATAAGAGACGAGTTGCGAAGAACCGTAGGACGTTTGCCGAAATACTCCTCCATCTTGTCACACTGGTGCTTGACATTGCTGGCGAAGACAGACTTGTCTTTCAAGGCTGAAAGACCATGAGAATAAGGCTCGGCAAGGAACTCCACACAGCCCGTTCTGTTCAGATCGCTGAGCTTGTCAAGAACTTGTGGGGCATACTGCTCTAACATTTCCATGCCCACACCAGAGATAGAGAAAGCTACACGGAAATATTTTCCGTTCTCTTTAATCATGTCCTCTAATGTGGTGAGTGCAGGCATATAAGAACGCTCGGCAATATCAGTAATGCAGCGTTCGTTCTCATAATCGTCGTAATAGTAGTGGTCGGAACCAATATCGAAGAAGCGATAGCGCTTCAAATGGACGATCTGGTGTATCTCGAAATATAAGCAAATTGTTTTCATTGTTTTCTGTTTTTGGTGAACTCTTTATCCTTTGTTATTTACTCGCGAAGAGAATCATTTTTTGGAGAAATTATATCCAATGTAATGTTCTCAGATATAGTTCGCGTATCCAGCGTCCTACCTTCTCCCACGTTATCTGTGCGACCTCCTCTTGTCCCTTTTGCGAGAGATAGTCGAAGAGGCTTTCATTGTGACAGATGCTGTAGATGGCGTCGGCCATGGCATTGATGTCCCAATAGTCTATCTTGATACAGTTGGTGAGAATCTCACCGCAACCACTCGACTTAGAAATGATGGTAGGTGTGCCACACTGCATGGCTTCCAACGGCGATATGCCAAAAGGCTCGCTGACGGATGGCATGACATAGACATCGGAGTTCTTCAGACACTCATAGACCTGCTTGCCACGCATGAAACCGGGGAAGTGGAATCTGTCGGCAATATCACGCTCAGCAGCAAGGTAGATCATCTGGTCCATCATATCGCCCGATCCCGCCATACAGAAGCGGATGTTGTTGGTACGATGCAACACCATATTAGCAGCCTCAACAAAGTATTCTGGTCCCTTCTGCATAGTGATGCGCCCCAGAAAGGTAACAATCTTCTCTTTACCGTGGTGGTCAGGCCGTGGAATAGCCTGGTTCTCAGCACTGAGGGGATAGACGGCATTGTGAACGGTGAAGACTTTACGTGGATCCTGATGATAATGGTTGATGACAGTCTGACGTGTCAACTCCGAGACACACATGATGCAGTCAGCATGGTCCATGCCATCCTTCTCTATGCCATAGACAGTGGGGTTGACATGACCGCGTGAGCGATCCCAGTCGGTAGCATGAACATGGATGCAAAGTGGCTTGCCGCTGACTTGTTTGGCAAAGATGCCAGCAGGATAAGTCAGCCAGTCGTGAGCGTGGATGATATCAAAATTCTCAGCTCGGGCCACAACACCAGCAATGATGCTATAGTTATTGATTTCCTCGTTGAGGTTTGACGGATAACCACCTGCAAACTCCATACAACCAAGGTCATTGACATGCATATAACTGAAGTCAGCATAGATATTGTCCCGGAAATGGTAGTACTCATTGGGGTCCATGAGATTACCAATACGTTGCTTCACATACCCATAGTCAACGTCTCTGTAGACAATAGGCACACAGTTCATTGCCACAATATGGGCAAAGGTATGATCCTCATCGCCCCAAGGTCTGGGCAGGCAGAGGGTGATGTCGATATCACCTTGCGCGTGCAGTCCCTCAGAGATACCGAAGTTGGCTGTGGCAAGACCACCATACACATGAGGAGGATACTCCCATCCAAACATTAATACCTTCATCTGTTGGTCCTCCTTATTTAATTTTTATATTTTTCAAGAATAGCTGTAGCTCTAAGAATCTCAGCAACATTGACAGCAAAGGAAATCGCTCCGCGGCCAGAGAAGGGCGGATTGCCATCGAAAAGCTCTGGCAGGGTGCCGATGCAATGATTGAACATTTCATCTTCGTAACCCACCATCTGACGACGTATAAAGCTCAGGCGCGAGCGTTTGAAAATCTTCAGACAGGCTTCCAAGTAGAAGCCTTCAAGCCATGGCCAGGCAGTGCCCTGGTGATAAGCATAGTCGCGCTGTGATTGTGGTCCAACATACATAGGGTTGTAGCCTGTACTCTTGGGTGACAGTGAGCGCAGTCCCTTTGGAGTCAAGAGCTCGCGCGTGCAGAAATCCACAATGCTCTTCTGCTGCGCAGGAGTAAGTGGGGAATAGTCTAAAGCCACGGCGAAAATCATATTTGGACGCACACTCCAGCTGGGTGTATCGCCATCTACAAAATCGTAGAGATAACCATACTCATTGACGAAAGTTTCTACAAACGACTTCTTTGTCACCTCAGAGGAGGCACGCAGCTTCTGGGCATCATCGGGAGCGTTGAGCTCGTCAGCGATAGCAGCAGCAAAAAGAAGAGCGTTGTACCATAAGGCATTAAATTCCACGATATAGCCTGTACGCGGTACAACAGGATGCCCGTTAACGGTAGAGTTCATCCATGTTACAGCTTTCTTCTTGCCTTCAGTACTCAGAAGTCCTCTCTCGTCAAGACGTAGGTTGGGATGTTTACCTGATGAGATAAAACTCATGATGTCGTAGATGAGTTTGCCAAACTTTTGAGCAGCAAGCTTCATACCTATCTTTTTGGCATACTGCTGTACAGCCCATATGGCCCACAGAGGGACGTCAGGCTGTTCCATCTCTGTAATCATACCATCCTGCTCCTTGCCCTCCATAAACTGTCGCAATTGTCTTACGGCTGTCTTCATGGCGTCTTCGAAATAGTCTACTTCGTCAATGGCGAGCGTTAGACCTGGGAGAGCAATAAAAGTATCTCTGGCACGGCACTTGAACCAAGGATAACCTGCTAAGATATATCTTTCACCGGCCTTGTTGTGAACATGAAATTGATGAGCGGCATTGGTAAGACAATGAATAAAATTATCACGCAGTGTACGCTCGTCAGCTTCTTTTTGGAAGAGTGTTTTTAGGCTGCGCGGTTTACATTCAGTAGTGGAAGCGGCAAAGACAATACTTTCACCTTTTTCTATAGGCAGAGAGAAATATCCAGGGACATAGAGGTCTTCAGTAGAGGAATAGCCACGCTCCTGCTCTTTGGGGTATTCTATCCCGCGATACCAGTCGGGGTCAAAAACGAACTTCGGCTTCTTGGAGAACTGCATGTAGAGGAAGGGGTAGCCATCATACAGACGTGTGCGGATACCATTCTCCACCTCTTCATAATCTCTGCTGGCTCTTGAATTCTCATGTGTGAACTGTCTCACACTACGGAACGCGAGGAAAGGCTGGAATTGCAATGTCGTAGCGGAATGGGCATCAACAAGAGTGTAGCGAATCAAGACTCTGTCTTCATAATGTTGGAAGAGTACCTCTTTCTTGAGTTCTACACCTCCTACTCTGTAGAAAGTAGTAGGAATCGTGTCACAGTCAAAATCCCGGATGTATTTATGGCCGTTTGGACTAAATGTGTCGCCTTGGTATTTATGCAGGCCAAGGTTGAAAGCTGCTCCATGCTGTATGACTGAGCAATCGAGAGAAGACAGAAGAACATGGTTGTCATTGTCAAGCTCCGGAACGGGAACAACAAGCAGCCCATGATATTTTCTCGTGTTACAGTCTACAATGGTTGAGCAGGAGTAGGCACCAGAACGATTGGTTCTCAGAATCTCCTTTTGCAAAGACTCTTGCAAGTTGATCATCAGCGCCCTTTCAAATTTGAGATAGCTCATAATCTATAAGGCTTTTAATAGGTTCTACATCAGTTAAAGCAAGCTCTTACTCACTTCTGACTTCAAATTTAGTAAAAATTATTTAGCGTGCAAAATTTTGTGCAAAGACATAGAAGTTTTTATATTTTTTTAATCTTATACGCACCAAGAAAGGACTGTAAACGGAAGATATGAACAAAAAGACTACTTTTGTCGCTCTTTCCACAATAGGGCTATCTTCCCCACTTTTTCCTCCAAGGGGAGAGCTGCATCAATCCAGGTAATAGGTATGCCCCGCCGCTCCATTCCCCTGAACCACGTCATCTGGCGTTTGGCAAATTGGTGGATGGCGATCTCCAACTGCCGGAACATTTCCTCGTACGTAAGTTTGCCAATAGCATACTCTGTAACAAACTTGTACTCCAAACCATAATATATAAGATTGTCGGCTGAAATGCCCCGGGCGAGAAGACCTTTAATCTCGTCCACCATACCATTGTCAAGTCGTTGTTTCAGGCGGGCGGTAATCTTCCTACGGCGCTCCTCACGGTCTATATGAATGCCCACCACAAGAGAAGGGACTGGAGGCATCGTGCGAAGCGCGGTGGGATGTTCGAGATTGTAAGTTTCTATTTCTATAGCACGGATAGCACGTTGTGGCGTGTCAACATCCGTTTTGTTGTGCATATTAGACCCTGTTTGGGCCTTTAAGTTGACAAGAATCTCTGTCAGTTCCTGTAGATTCTTGCCATCCAGCTCATCGCGGAGCTGCTGATTCTGGGGGACAGGAGACAGCGCATAGCCTTTCAATACTGCTTCGATATAGAGTCCTGTTCCACCACATAAGATAGGGACCACTCCCCTACCCTGAATATCATCATATGCTGTATGGAAGTCTCGTTGATATTGGTATAGATTGTATTTAGTGCCGGGATCTGCAATATCTATGAGATGGTAAGGAATCTTTTTACCAGCTACGATATAGTCGTCCAAGTCTTTACCCGTACCGATGTCCATACCCCGGTAAACCTGCCTGGAGTCAGCAGAAATAATCTCACCGCCAAGAGCGGCTGCGAGATGAGTGGCTATCGTTGTCTTGCCACAAGCGGTAGGTCCAAGAATCGTTATCATTTCCATCATAAGGCTGTTTATTTAAATGCAAAAATAGGAGAAAAAGCCGGAACATCGGGCGTTTTCTCCTATTTTAACATTAAAACGAGCGGAAATGATAACTATGCCGAGATTATCTCCATTCCTTCTTTAACAGCCTGCATATTCAGCGGTATCATATCGTGATGTCGCTCTGGCAGTGTTTTAAACAGTGCCTTACGCAGACCGTCTGTAGAGACCACCGGGCACACCTTCAACAATCCGCCAAGGACTATCATGTTGAAGACCTTTGAGTTTTTCATCTCTGCGGCCTTATCCATGGCATCAATGCGGTAGATGGTAATATCCTTCCGTTTAGGCGGATTGATGACTCCATAGCCGTCATAGATGAGTATGCCCCCTGCTTTCACTTTCGGCTCAAACTTGTCAAGAGAAGGCTGGTTGAGGACAATGGCGATATCATATCGGCTTAAAATTGGTGACGATATGCGCCCATCACTGACGATGACGGTCACATTGGCCGTACCACCACGCTGCTCAGGCCCATAAGCGGGCATCCATGTCACATTCTTTCCTTCCATCAGTCCTGAGTAGGCCAGTATCTTGCCCATTGACAGCACTCCCTGACCACCAAAGCCACTGATGATTATTTCTGTTTTCATAACTTCTCGTTATTATTTTATGCCAGTAGTGTCCTTGAGATCACCTTTGACATATTCTTTAAACATATGTTCGCGCATCCACTCATTGGCTTTGACCGGTGAGAGTTTCCAGCCACTGTTACAGGTTGAGACAATCTCGACGAGAGAAGAGCCCAAGCCCATCATGCTCGACTCAAAAGCTTTTTTGATAGCTTTCTTAGCCTGACGGATAGAAGCAACCGTATCGACACTCTGACGGGTGACATAGCAAGTGCCCTGCAGGTGGCTGGCGAGTTCTGTAATATTGAGCGGATAACCGTTCACTTTCGGGTCACGGCCATAAGGACATGTACTCGTTTTCTGACCGATGAGTGTGGTCGGAGCCATCTGACCACCTGTCATGCCGTAGATAGCGTTATTAATGAATATGATTGGAATATTCTCGCCACGATTCAGGGTGTGAATAGTTTCGCAAGTACCTATGCAGGCCAGGTCGCCATCACCTTGATAGGTAAAGACAAGCCGGTCGGGGAATACACGCTTGATACCCGTAGCAACAGCTGGCGCACGGCCATGAGCTGCTTCCTGCCAGTCGATATCCAAGTATCGGTAAGCAAAGACAGCACAGCCTACCGGGCAGACGCCTACGGTCTTCTCAGCCATTCCCATCTCCTCAATGATTTCTGCCACAAGCTTGTGTACAACGCCATGAGAGCATCCCGGGCAATAGTGCATCGGGGTGTCATTCATCAAGGAAGGCTTCTTATATACAAGATTTTCCGGTGAAATTATATCGTTTTCCATGATTTCTTATCTTTCTATTAATTTCTCCTTGAGGGCCTCCACTATCTCCTCCGGCTCTGGGACAATACCTCCCAACCGGCCGAAATGCTCTACAGGAAGGGCTCCGTTGACAGCAAGCCGTACGTCTTCTATCATCTGACCAGCATTGATCTCACTGACGAGAATGCCTTTCTTGCCTTCAGCAGTTTCCCTTATCTGCCGCTCAGGGAAAGGCCAAAGAGTAATAGGACGGAAGAGCCCGACCTTAATGCCCTGTTTGCGGGCTATACTCACGGCCTCCTCACTGATACGCGCTGCACTGCCAAAACTGACAATGATATAGTCGGCATCGTCACAAAACATTGTCTCGTAACGAACTTCAGTATCCTTTATCTTCTGATATTTTGCCTGGAGAGCGAGATTTTTTGCCTCCATGGCCTCTGGCTGAAGCTCCAAAGACGTAAGGATATTGGGTTTGCGGTCAGCAGTGCGACCAATCGTTGCCCATGGACATTCTTTGCGAATCTGCTCTTCCGTACGACGAGGTTTGACAGGAGGTAAGACGACCTTCTCCATCATCTGACCAATAACACCATCAGAGAGTATCATCGCCGGATTCCGATATTTGAAGGCCAATTCAAAAGCCACATCTATGAAGTCGGCCATTTCCTGGACCGAGTTCGGTGCCAATACTATGACGTTGTAGTCACCATTGCCACCGCCACGCGTTGCCTGAAAGTAATCACTCTGGGATGGTTGGATAGTGCCAAGTCCAGGACCTCCACGCTGTACATTAACGAAAACGCCGGGAATTTCCGCGCCAGCCATATAGCTGATGCCTTCCTGCATAAGCGCTATACCTACTGATGACGACGACGTGAAGACGCGCTTCCCAGCGCCTGCGCCACCATAGACCATGTTGATAGCTGCCACTTCAGATTCCACCTGAACAACAGCCATGCCCGTCGTCTCCCAAGGGCGAAGTAGGGTCAATGTCTCTATAATCTCACTCTGCGGAGTAATGGGGTAGCCGAAATAAGCGTCTACACCCCCGCGAATAGCAGCTAAGGCGATAGCCTCGTTGCCTTTTAAAAGTTGTATTTCCTGTTCTGCCATTTTTTACTTTGCCTCCTTCTTTCGATAAACGGTAATGCAGGCATCCGGGCAGACAATGGCACAAGATGCACATCCTACACACTTATCCGGCTGCGAAGCCTCCACATAAGGATAGCCATGCTCATTGACCTTCTTATACGCCAATGCAAGAACATCTTTGGGACAGGCCACCACACAGAGCTGGCAGCCTTTACAGCGTTCATCGTCTATTACTACGGCGCCCTTAAAAATACTCATAATATTCTTTCAATCTTTTACTCATTGGCAAGAGTTGCCAATTTTACGTTCAACACGACAGCAAAAGTAAAGATATAAGACGGCTTACGTCGTGAAAAAACGGCTGAAGATACTGAAATGTAGATTTTGCATGACGAACCGCACGTTTTTTCTATCTTTTTTGCGCACATGTCAAAAGCGTGTGCAATCGACAATGCTAAAGACCACTACCTTCTGGCAGGAAAGAGAGAAAATAATCTTTATACAACGACCGCTAACTCAAAAACTCTTTGTAACTTTGCATCCAGACAATAAAAATATAATTTTTCAGCGTTATGCTTACATTAAAACTCATCAGTGAGGAGACGGAACGCGTTGTAAAAGGTTTGGAGAAGAAACACTTCCCAAATGCGCGCGAGGCCGTAGAGAAAGTATTGGAATATGACAAGCTGCGCCGTGAGGCCCAACAGAAACTCGACAGCAATAAGCAGCAGCAGAACCAGCTCTCCAAGCAGATTGGCGGACTGATGAAGCAGGGCAAGAAAGACGAGGCTGAAGAGGTCAAGACTAAGGTGGCTGAGCTCAAGGCTGCCGACAAGGCTCTCCAGGAGGTCTACAACAAGGCTCAGGAGGATATGACCCATGAGCTTCTTGACATACCTAACATCCCAAATGACAAGGTTCCTGAGGGTAAGGATGCTTCAAGCAATGTTGTCATTAAGGAGGGCGGTGTAATCCCTAACCTTCCTGAAGACGCCCTCTGCCATTGGGACCTGCTGAAGAAGTTCAACCTTGTGGACTTTGACCTCGGTGTCAAGATTACCGGTGCAGGATTCCCTGTATATATAGGTAAGATGGCACGCTTCCAGCGCGCTTTGGAAGCTTTCTTCCTTGATGAGGCCCGTAAGGCTGGATATGTGGAGATTCAGCCACCGTATGTCGTCAATGCTGCTTCTGGTTACGGTACCGGTCAGCTCCCTGACAAGGAAGGACAGATGTACCACGCCAATCTCGATGACCTCTACCTGATTCCAACAGCAGAGGTTCCTGTTACCAATATATTCCGTGATGAGATTCTCGATGAGAAAGATCTGCCCGTAAAGCGTTGCGCTTACTCTGCTTGTTTCCGCCGCGAGGCTGGTTCCTATGGCAAGGATGTCCGTGGTCTGAACCGACTGCACCAGTTCGATAAGGTAGAAATCGTTCGTATTGATACTCCTGAGCATTCTTACGCCTCTTGGCATGAGATGCTCGACCACGTTGAGGGCTTACTCAAGAAACTGGAGTTGCCTTATCATCTGCTGCTGCTCTGTGGTGGCGATATGAGCTTCACGTCAAGCATCTGTGTCGACTTTGAGACATGGTCGGCTGCTCAGAAGCGCTGGTTGGAAGTGAGCTCGGTATCTAACTTCGAGAGCTATCAGGCTAACCGCCTGCACTGCCGCTTCCGCCGCAGCGATGGTAAGAAGATTGAGCTCTGCCATACCCTCAACGGCTCAGCATTGGCACTGCCGCGTATCGTAGCTACCATCTTGGAGAATAATCAGACACCAGAGGGTATCCGTGTGCCGAAGGTCCTCGTACCTTACTGCGGTTTCGAGATGCTCGACGACAAGATGGATTAATATTTTATCAGGCATTATGAAATGCCAATATCGCCAAGGCCGGAGACATTCAGACGAATGCTCCGGCCTTTATTGTTTGAAACGGCAAAAGTAACCTCAATACCCTTCTGCAAGGAAAGACGATACTGAGCCGTCTTTATACGTGATGATAGAATTCGCTGAGAGGCAGACGAAAACGCTCACCTCTCACACCTCCCTCTGTACGGATGCCACACGTGATAATCATGTTGATGCCACAATCATGTGGTAGCCCCAAGGCTCGTTTCACCAACAGACTGTCAAAACCTTCGAGCGGACAGGTGTCATACCCTTGCTCACTCATGGCCAACATGAAAGTCTGTACTGCCAATGCACAACTTTTATGGACAACAGTTCGCTCGTCAGCCTCAGTAACTTGACGCACGATAGGACGGAAGATGCCAATAATCTGCACTAACACCTTACGTAACATACCCAAAAGCCCAAAACAGCGTTTGTAGCTAAAAGGCATCAGAACACCATAATATTTATTTTGCAGAGCTATCCTATGAGCTTTCCGGTCCTCGGGGCTGTTCTGCTCAATGTCCTTGATATTGGCTTCAAGAACAGCCTTGGCATGCGCTTTCCACTTGTCCTGACGGGTGACAAACACCACCATCTGCTTACAGCTCTTGGCACTACCTTGTCCGAGACATGCCTCTGACAGTTTCTGTAAGGTGGCTGAATCAGTGACATGATAAGCCTCCCACAACTGCATGTTGGAACTTGTCGGTGCAAGCGTAGCAAGGCGAATGCATTCCTTTACCTTTTCGCTATCTAACTCTTTGTCGGCCGCATACTTACGCACAGCACGGCGATGTTCAAGAATTTCTTCTAATGTCATAATATTTATGTTGCATCCCGCTCACCAGTATTCGTATCACCTAAAGCTAAAATCATATATGAGTCGGAACAAATTATACCAAGATAAATACTACCAAACAAAAACCATGCCATAATAAGATTTCCGTGATGTTCTCCCTAAAAGATTGAACACAGATCAAACGGCAAGAATTCTCATTGCTAAAGATGTCTGCATCTTACTGATATTCTTTATAATTTCCTAAGTGTAAAACATGCCAAAGAGGGAGTGTACAACATTTTGTATAGCATTATATTACCATGATAGCACCTTTTGATCCTTTTTAGCACCATTTGGTAATATTATCCTTATCCCTATATAAGCCACATTATCAGCAAGATAGGGAGAAAGATCTTCTTAATCTGTTGGTAATCAACGAAAAAGGGAAGCCCTGCCGGACTTCCCTTATATTGCTCTTGGCGGAAGGTGAGGGATTCAAACCCCCGATACCACGTAATGGGTATACCAGATTTCGAGTCTAGCGCATTCGGTCACTCTGCCAACCTTCCAAAACAAATGCAAAGGTAAACAAAAGATACCACATAATACGAAAGAGAACCTATAAATTAAATATGATTAACACTGGCTACATGCTCTGCCTGAAGAAGCTGAGGACCTGCTCAACCGGGCTGAATGACCTGATGAAGTTTATGAACTGCCTATGCTGCTGCCCTCGCTACTGCCAACGTTACTACCAACGCTACTGCCAACGCTACTGCCAACACTACTGCCAACACTACTGCCAACACTACCCAAGAAATGCAGTTTATGGCTGCTTTTGCAGCTATAAATGGACAAAATCACAGTATTGATCACATAAAAAGGACGGTATTACGTTGCCAGAAATGATTTATGCCGGACACCTCAACAACTGACGATATTAGGAAAATTAAAAAAGTTGACCGCCGGAGGACAATAGCAATAACTCTGTTAAGATTTGCTCTTAACCCTGTTATCAGCACCTCCGGATAAAGTTGCAGGAGTGAAAAATAAAATAGACTCGAAGTCTAAAAATTAGCAACTTATCGGTCAACAATTTAGTATCCAAAAGCAAAGTTAGGAAAAATATCTATATAAAGTCAGGATTTAAAAGACTTTATAGTTTACGCTCTATTTTTAGTACATTTTCACGCTATGGTTATCTATTTTGGACCATTGCCAGCAACAGTCTCTGCCCAACAGCATGGCGGAGCGAATGATTCTCAACATCATTGGGACTGTTAAGAGTCCCAATGATGTTCGTTTCAAGTTTCAAGCAAGGAGTCCAAGAAGCCTTACTTTCTCAGGACCTTTCGCCCATTGATGATGACAATACCCTTGTAGTCCTTGCCCACACGCTGTCCGGCAAGATTATACGCTGGACCTTCCGTGAGACTGCCCCCATCATAATGTATCTTCCCTATGGCTGTCGTAAACGGCAGTCCGGGCAGTAAGAAGGCCTTACTCGTGGCCGTTCCCGCTCCACTCTCCGACTTAGTAAGGGGGAGGTATGCTTTATGAGCTTGATTCTTAAAAGCTGAGCCATTAGCATTACCAAGATAGAAGCCTACTTCTCCTGACTTGTTTACACCGAAGAAGTAATACAAATTACCTCCTGTTGTCATTTCTTCACAGTCACTACCCTTCAAGGAATTACTCTTATCACAGCCGAGCGAATAGGAGCAAACCGGGAAAGTGTATTTTCCTGGCTCAGCATAGAGCACGACAGCCTCTCCTTTAGGTATAACATCATTCGTATTGTAAATTGTACTTGCTACAAGTTTTTCCCCCGACAGTTTCAGAGTAAACGCTGTCATGGCCTTTGGCACCATCAATAGTGTATCACTATAATATAAAGTTGCATATTTATGCTCACCAATCTCCACATCTACTCCACTTCCGTCCGCAATAAGCGAAACATCATCAAGGAAAAATTCAGAGCCGGAAATCGTGATATAAGCCTCATCTCCTATATCACCAAGGTCTAAGGTAACAGGAGTCCAAGCGCCGTCGGAAACTGTCAACTTGTTTTCCTTAATAGTATTGGAGGCGGCATCCTGAACCGTAACCTTGGCAGAACTTGAGGATTCTTTCCCGACTCTCAAATTTTGTGAACTCCCGACTCTCAAAGAAAGGTGACAATTCTTTCCACCTAAATTTTTAAAAGGTCCTATCTTGTAAGAACCATTAATATCAAAATAAGCAGCTCTCTCTGCACCGATTACATTAGATGAAGAATTGGGCGCTGTATCATATTTTGCCTTTATCTCAGTCGAAGGTAAACCAAAATATTTTATCGATGTCTCTCCACTGGGGCTACCAACTAAAAGATTTGAGTCAAAACTTTCATAAAAGACCTCATTAGCTAAAGGTCTTCTCTTAATATTCAACACGTAGCTTACCTTTTGATAGGAATATCTATCAGGAACTATGGTGCCATCCGCATTCTTCTTCAAAGGATGGCAGACCGCAATAATCTTTGTGCTCCCTATCCCCTTCACTTTTACTTCGCCTGTTGCAGAGACCTCAGCAACAGATGCATCAGTAGACCAGTAGGATACTGCCAAATTATGCGGATTTGAGAGCCTTGGTAAGGAATAGGTATCACCTAAATAGTAAGAGCAGGTATCAACAGGGAAACTCAATCCAGGAGACTCACAATTTTTCCAACAATCCGCAGGAGCTGTGAGCACTATATCATCAATACTATTCACACTCTCTGAATTCTTAAAGGTCAAAACGATCTTTTCAGAGGGTTTTACATCTACTGTATATACCCCCTTATTAGAGGTTAATGCAGGAGAATTCTTACCGACACCATAAGTAACTATGATTCCTTTCCTATTCTCAGCCTTAAAAGTCAACTGAAACTTTCCATATACCCCAATAGATGGGATTGTAACAGAGAAGGAGTTCCCTTTTTTTAATCTAGCCTCTGGGCTGTGGCCTGCGGCACACTCTGAGAATGAAATGTATGATCCGTGTTCACTAGGGTAATAATTAAAAATTACGCCATCACTCCCATTTTTTTCATACTTGGAGAATCCTGAGAAGTCCTCCTCCCAGACGACGACCCGATCAGACCCCGATGCTTCCTGTGCAGGCACGCACAAAGGAATAAGTAGCATCAACGAAACAAATAAAAATAGCTTTTTCATTCGAATAAGTTTTAAAGGTTAAACTAATTATCCCTACAGGTGATTTTTCTGTAATCTCAAACATGGGAATATCGGAGATCGAATGTCTGATATAACATTTCATCATCTGTTAGGTTTATAGGTTTTCTAATTGCAAATATAGGATAAAAAATCCATACAATGAGCGCCAACTGCGTTAAAATTGAGTTAAATTTTACTAACCCGCATGTTTTACCCACTTAAAAGGCCACTTTTACCATTGTCCCCTCGCCCAATTTCGATTCCATCTTAACTTTTGCGCCATGTTTTTCCAATATTGCTTTCGCCAGAGCCAGACCTACGCCATGACCCATCACACACCCCGTGTTTGAAGCCCTATAGAAAGGTTCGAAGACGTGCGGCAGATCTTCCGAAGGGATGCCAATGCCCTTATCAGAAATGATGACACAACGACCCGTTATTGTCACAGAGACCACATTCCCATTGGAATATTTCACAGCATTGTTGATGATATTCAAAAAAGCAATATGCAGGAGATTAGCCTCTCCGACAACGCTGAAGTCGGCATGGCAACAGATGTCACATTTTCCTTGCCCCACATCCGTAAGGAGCTGTTTCATTGAGACTTTCTCATAGCCTTCCACCACCTTACCACTTCTCACATGCGAAAACTGTAGTAGTTCTCGCATGATGGTCACCACGCGGTCAGCTTCGTGGGCTATGCGTCGCAGTGCATCCTTATATTCAGGTATTGTCCGGTCAGCCATCAGCGCTACCTCGCACTCCCCTTGTATGGCCGTCAGGGGGTTATTGATTTCGTGTGAGGCATTGTTGACGAACATCTTTTCCGTCTGATAGTCACGGTCGATACGGTCGAGCATGCGCATGGCATAGAGCCGGCTGATGAGCCAGAGCACAGCCGCCGAAACGAGCACCAGCAGCAGCAAAGCCCAGCGCAGGGTGTTGGCGATGTCGGTCCCGTAGGGATTACGGCTGAGCACGATGACAGCAAAAGTGCCCGTATTGTCATAGTAGACGAAAGCCGTCCCCACCTCCTCGCCATGCTCGAAGTTGACGGTCTGATTGGCATAGAGACGTTGTATCTGTTCAGCGTTGAGATAGGCCGACAGACTTTGGTGAGCCAACTGACGATTGTCGACCCGGATGAACAGCTCTTTAGAAGTTGGAATGGAGTTCTTACGACGCAACACCACATTGCGGTATTTCACAGGATCGAGTTCATCCTTGGAAAATTTCTCCTCAGCTACGGCGTGCGCCTTCTCCTCCATGTAGTGGAAGTAAAGGTTGCGGATATAGTTCGAAGAGAAGAAATAGAAGACCAGTCCTGCCACGAGCAGCAGTCCGATGGTGATACCCGAATAGATAAGCGAAATCTTATGCCCTGTCCTCATCACCATTCTCCTTCCCAAAATAATAACCTGTGCCCACGATGGTGTGGATGAACTTTTGTTCAAACCCCTCGTCTATCTTCTGCCGGAGGTAGCGCACGTAGACATCGACCACGTTGGTATTCGTGTCGAAGTCCTTATCCCAGACATCGCGCAGCAGCTGCCGCCGAGTGAGCGTCTCGCCCTCATGGCGCATCATATATTCTAACAGCCGATACTCCTTAGTGCTCAAATCCACTTTCCTCTCCTGCCGCCGCGCCTTGTGTGTGGCCGCATCAATACAGAGGTCACCACATGACAGGGGTGCCGCCTGACGGTAGCTCTCCACACGCCGCAGCAATGCAGAAATACGCGCTAAAAGCTCAGTAAACTTAAACGGCTTGACCATGTAGTCGTCAGCTCCGGCTTGCAGACCCAGCACAATGTCGTCGGTAGTGCCCAGTGCTGTAAGCATCAACACGGGCAATGCATAGCCCTGACTTTCGCGCAGCCGGCGACACACTTCGAGCCCCGTCATGCCTGGCATACGAATGTCAAGCAGCACTAAGTCGTAGTCATGCCGCTCTTGCAGCCGCTGCCACGCCTCATCACCGCGTTTCACTGTGTCGACCCGGTAGCCAAAGCTCTCCAGTCCCCGACTGACGAAGTCAGCGATATTCTCCTCGTCCTCAGCCAATAAGATGCGTTTCATAACTTCATGTAAAGGACGCTCCCATCAGGGAGCGCCATTGATATATATTCTGTCAATGTGTGCAAAAATAGGGAAAAACCTCCACACTGGCAAAGAAAGCAATGGATTTATCTCAGTTTCCGGATATTTACGTGTTTATAGATGCTCTCCACCACAAGCGGGAAGATGAACAGTGTGAAGATGGTGGCGCCTACAAGTCCGCCGATGATGACGGTTGCCAAAGGCCGCTGACTCTCGCTGCCGATGCCATGGCTCAGCGCTGCCGGCATGAGACCGAGGGTGGCCATCATCGCCGTCATCAGCACACTGCGGATGCGCGAGTGCATGCCGCGCGTCACTGCCTCAGGCAAGGCGTAGCGATGGCGTAGGAAGTGCTTGATGTCCATGAGCATGATGACACCATTCTGGATACAGATACCGAAGAGACAGATGAAGCCGATGCCCGCCGAGATGGAGAAGTTGGTGTGGGTGAAGATCAGAATGAGGATGCCGCCCACAGCCGCGAAGGGCACGTTGGTGAGCACCAGTCCGGCATCGCGCGCATTGCCGAAGAGCACGTAGAGGATAACGAAGATGAGCAGCACGCTGATGGGTACCACCTGCGCCAGCCGCGCCGAGGCACGCTTCTGATTTTCGAAGTCACCATTCCACGTTATCTTGTAGCCATCAGGCAGTTTGACAGCCTTGGTCACCTTGGCCCGCGCCTCATCGACGGCGGAGCCCATGTCGCGGTCGCGCACGCTGAACTTCACGGCACAGTAGCGGCTGTGGTTCTCACGGTAGATGATAAGCGGCCCACTGATGGCACGTATCGTGGCCAATTCGCCAATGGGTATCATCTGACCGTCGTCGTTGGGCACCTTTATCTTGGCTATGGCTTCAGCGTTGTCGCGGTAGGACTCGGCATAGCGCACTACGAGGTTGAACTTGCGCTCGTCCTCATAGACCTGCGAGGCCGCCTTGCCGCCAATGGCCATTTCGATGATGCTCTGCACGTCGTCTTTCTTCACGCCGTAGCGCGCCAGCCTGTCCTCATTGATGTCGATCTGCAGTTCTGGCTGCCCCATGTTGCGGATAACACCTAAGTCGGTGATGCCACGGATAGGCTTCATCGTGTGGTAGACCTGCCAGGCCAGCCGCTCGCTCTCGGCCAGATTCTTGCCATAGACCTTAGCCACGATGGCACCCTTGACACCACTCACTGCCTCCTCGACATTGTCGGAGATGGGCTGTGAGAAGTTGAAGTCGATGCCGGGATAGACGCTCAGCCGCCGGTTCATGTCGTCGATGACCTCATCCTTTGTGCGCCCTGTGTGCCACTGGCTCTCGGGGTGCATCTTCACGAAGAGTTCGATGTTGTAGAAGCCGGTGGCATCGGTGCCGTCGTTGGGCCGCCCGGTCTGTGTCATCACCTGGCTCACCTCGGGATAGGAGCCGAGGATGGCACGAAACTCATTAGCCAACTTCACGCTCTGCCTCAGCGATACGCTCTGGGGCAACGTGGCGCGAACATAGATAGAGCCCTCATTCATTTCGGGCAGAAACTCAGAGCCAAGCAGTTTGAAGCAGCCCAGCCCCACAGCCATGCCCACTAATGCCACAGCAATGACCTTACGACTGTTTTGATGGCAGAAGGCGAAGAAGCGGTCGGCATAACGGTAGATGAAGGCGAGGAAGCGGTTTTTCTTCTCGCTGACATTCTTCTTCAACAGCATCGACGAGAGCACGGGCACCAGTGTCAGTGTGAACAGCAGAGCTCCAAGCAAGGCGAAGCCAAGCGTGTAGGCCAACGGTGAGAACATCTTGCCCTCTACCTTTTGGAAGGTGAAGATAGGCAGCAAGGCGGTGATGATGATGAGTTTGGAGAAAAACACCGACTTGGCCTTGCCGCGCGCCGTCTGGCGTATCATGCCAAGGTGACTGCGGCGGTTGAAGGCTTCCATGCCGATGCCGCGCACCTGGGCTGAGAGGGCTACGAAAAGGGCCTCGACCATGACGACAGCACCATCGATGATGATACCAAAGTCGATGGCACCCATCGACAGCAAGTTGGCGCTCATGCCACTGAGGTGCAGACATATGAAGGCAAAAAGCAGGGCTAAGGGGATGACAGAGGCCACGATGACAGTGGTGCGCCAGTCCTTCATGAACAGCAGTACGACGAGCGTGACGAGGATGATGCCCTCCAAGACATTGTGCATCACGGTGCTCACGGCAAGGTTGACAAGGTCGTCGCGGTCGTAGAAAGGCACTATCTTCACGTCCTTGGGCAAGTCGTCGTGCTGTACCTCGCTGATCTTCGCTTTCAAAGCCTTGATAACTTGTTCGGTGTTCTCGCCCTTGCGCATGACGACAATGCCCTCAACCACATCGTTCTCCTTACCACGACCTACCTGGCCGAGACGTGGCGCACAACACTCATGCACGGTGGCGAGGTTGCGCACAAGGATGGGCGTCCCCCCGACGTTTTTCACTACGATGTCGCCAATCTCGCGAACGTTGTTAATCAATCCGATACCACGCACAACATAGGCCTGCGAGCTGCGCTCGATGACGTCGCCGCCAACATTGACGTTGCTGTTGGCGATGGCCTGGTAGAGCTCCAACGAACTCACGCCATAGGTAGCGAGTTGGTTGGGGTTGACACTGACCTCAAAGGTCTTCACCTCACCGCCGAAGCTGACGATGTCGGCAATGCCGGGCACCGACCTGAGCTTGCGCTCGATGACCCAGTCCTGCAGGGTTTTCAGCTCACGTACCGACCGTTTATTACTGCGCAACGTATAACGATAAATCTCCCCCGTAGGGCCGGAGAGCGGTTGAACGTCGGGCTCCACACCATCGGGGAGGTCAGCATCGTTGAGCAGGTTGTAAACCTGTTGGCGCGCGAACTCATCGTCGACATGGTCGTCGAAGCACACGGTGACCACGGAGAGGCCGAAGAGCGTCGTCGAGCGAATGTCGGTCTTCTTCTGCACTGAGTTCATGGCTATCTCAATAGGAATGGTGACGAACTTCTCTATCTCCTCGGCCGATCGCCCCGGCCACTGCGTGATAATGGTCACCTTGGTGTTGGTCACGTCGGGAAAGGCATCGATGGGTGTCTGGCGGAAGCTGACCACACCAAGCACGATGACGGCCAGCGTGATAACAAGGATGAGGTACTTGCGCTTGAGCGAGAAGGCGATGATGAAATCGATGAACTTATTCATTGCCAAGCGTGTTAAAGACCAACAATGCATTCTTGCTCACCACCAGCTCACCAGCATGTAGCCCACTGAGGATGTAAGCATAGTCACTGCCCACATGCTCGGTCATGACAGGCTGACGACGGTAGTGGCGATGGCTGTCAGCGACCACCACATAGTCGGCACCACCGTCGAAGACGATGGCTTTGGCCGGCACGCGGCACAGGGCCTTCCCGCCCCTACCGGTGCTGACATGCACTGTGGCGAACATGCCCGGGCGCAGCAACCCGCGGGCATTGTCCAAGGTGATGCGCACCTTCATCGTTTTGCTCTCGCTGTCAAGCACATTGTATACTTTGTCTATATGCCCGTGGAAGATTTCTCCATCGTAGGACATTGTGGTCACTGTGACGGGTGCTCCCTGGTGAACTTTGGCAATGTCGCTTTCATAGACATCGGCGATGACCCACACACGGGTGAGATTGGCAATCTCCAAGGCTTCTCCCCCACCCTCTCCGTCGGGACTGACATAGCTGTCATCATAAACATTCTTCACGGTGACATAACCGCTGATGGGTGAGCGCAACACAGCGGTGGCCCGGCCGCCAAAGCCGTTGATACCTGCCACAGCCCCCAGGCGGCTGCGCTCGGCACGCGCCACTACGAGGGCGGCGCGCGCCTCACCGACATCCTTATCCGAGGCCATGCCAGAACGGCGCATGTCCTGCTTCATCTCATAGTCGCGCTCGGCCAGGCGTATCTGCGCATCAGCATCGGCGAGTCCTTTGTTATACTCGGCAGCCTCCTCACTGTGGATGACAGCGAGGCACTGTCCGCGCCGCACTTGATCGCCCACCTCAACAGAGAGACCGCTCACACGGCCCGAGCAAGGGATAAAAATCTTGCGTACAAGACGCTCATCACAGCTCACATCGCCGTTGAGCGTGAGCTCATCGCCATAGCTGCCAATTTCCGCCGCAGTAGTCTCCACCACCTCTTTGCGTAATGATTGATAGGCATCAGCCACAGGTTTCTTCGATGGCGAGCAAGCTGCCAGACTTAAAAGTCCGGCAAATAATAGCACATTCTGTTTCATCATCTGCTTGATTTTCTTAATAATGTTCCTACTTTCCCCACATCAGCCTTAACCTTTCAGCCGCCTGTAGCAGTTTGTTCTTCGCATCAAGTCGGGCGAGCATGGTATCGCGGTAGTTGGCATAGAGGTCGACGAACTCCATCAGGGTGATGTGGCGGCTCATAAACTGCTGCTCAGCAGAATGAAGCATCGCAGCCATGTCAGTGTCAAGAGAGGCCGACGGCTGACGGAGTTGTCGAAGATATTGGCTAACAATATCAAGGTCGGCCTGACGTTGCTCCTCAAGAGCGAGACGCTGGCGGTCGGCGGCGATAGCAGCTTGTTCTACAGCAGCTTCGGCACTGCGTATATTACCACGGTTATGGTTCCATAAGGGCACCGCAATACTCAGTCCCATAGCAAAATAGTTGTGTCCTATATTTCCGTTTTTGTCATATTCTCCCTGAACAGACATCTGTGGCAAAGCCTGACTACGCTGCCACTTCAGTGCATGCCGTGCTGCCTCGGTCTGACTGGTCAAGACCTGCAGCTCAGGAAGGGTATCAGTCTGTGCAGCGTCCAGACCTTTGAGTGAAAGATAGATTCTTGAGGCTTCCGCAATGGCATTCTCTTCGTTGATATCAGCTTGAAGAGGCGTCGAACCTTGTATGCCCAAAGCAAGGCACAACTGGCTCTGTAAGGCTGAGACGGAAAGAAGCAAGTCCGCTCTCGACTTGCTGAGCTGATAGACCATAGTGGCGATGCGCTGCGTCTCGATGGCAGCTATGTTGCCCTTATCGCTCTGCTCGCGATAGGCAGCGAGAATCTTCTCGGCAGACGAAATCTCCAAATCGTAGACCTCGGCTTGCCGCTGCTGATAATAAAGGTCAATGAGGGCAATATGGACCTGAGTGCAGACATCGCGCTTGGTAGCCAGCAACTGATAACGGACGGCTTGAAGGAGAGACTCATTTTGTCGAACTTGCTCGGCATGTTGTCCGCCAATAGAAAAAGGTTGAGAGACCTGTACGTCGACCTCACCATCACGCCCGGCATCCAGCCAGCAGCGGTTGTTAGGGTTGCACACATTGTACATCATACTCACTGTTGGATTGTCATAACGACGCGACTGGGCCAATTGCCCCTCAGCTGCGGTGACATTCCAACGGGCACTACGTAGGTCGTGGTTGTTAACAGCCAACAAGCTGTCAGCCTGAGGAAAGCTGAGCGTCTGAGCACGCATCACCATCGACAGCAAGACAGCCGGGAACAACAGCCAGCTGCGAAGAAAAGAGATATTAATTGTTTTCATTGGGCGCAAAATTACATACTTTGCACCAGGTGCTGAAACAGAACGCATGAGAATGCTTTCATACGATATTAAAGGTTTCTAATTGCCTTTCTTTGCCAGCATGGGGAAAGGACCCTACCTTTGCAGCCGTAAAAGAGAATGATAATATGTTACTAAACTTTTTCCTTACATGCAATAAGATAGGAGCGTTCACCTTGGGTGGTGGCTATGCCATGATTCCCATCATGGAGCGTGAATATGTAGACAAGAACCACTGGTTGAGCCGTGAAGAGTTTATGGATATCATGGTGGTAGCGCAGACCACACCAGGCATCTTCTCCATCGACATCGCCAGCCATATCGGTTACAAGCTGCGTGGAGTGTGGGGGGGCATCGTCGGGGCATTAGGTATTGCTCTGCCATCCGTCATTGCCATCCTGCTCATCGCCATTTTCTTTCATAACTTCAAGGATAACGTCTATGTGGAGAAGTTCTTCCGTGGCGTACGCCCGGCGGTGGTGGCACTCATTGCAGCCCCTTGCTTCAAAATGGCACGAACGGCCAATATCTCTTGGTCGACATGCTGGATTCCTTTTGTGAGCTGTCTGCTCATTGCGACCTTTGGCATCTCACCGATATGGATCATCCTCGTGGCTGGAGTGGGAGGATACGTTTATGGAAGAGTTAGGAGTTAGTAATTAGCAGTTAGTAATTAGCAGTTAGTAATTAGCAGTTAGTAATTAGCAGTTAGTAATTAGCAGTTAGTAATTAGCAATTAGCAGTTAGGAGTATGTTGTTTTTCAAATTATTCTATGTCTTTAGCAAGATAGGCATTTTCAACTTTGGAGGTGGCTATGCCATGCTCTCGCTCATCTATAGCGAGACAGTAGTGAAGAACCACTGGCTGACAAATGCCGAATTCACCGACATCGTTGCCATCAGTCAGTCCACGCCAGGACCTATCGGCATCAACGCTGCCACCTACGTGGGCTATACGTCGGTCATCAATGCCGGCTACCCCGTATGGGCCGCTGTGTTAGGCTCCGTCCTGGCTTCGTTGAGCATCATGTGGCTGTCGTTTATTCTGATGATTAGTATCAGCCACTACCTGCTTACCCACAAGGATGCACCTTGGGTGAAAAACGTCTTCGCAGCACTGCGCCCGGCTATCATTGGCCTCATCGCTGCTGCCGCTTTACTATTGATGAACAAAGAGAATTTTGGTACGCCATCAGCAAGTCTGCCACTCTTTGTACTCAGCATCACTCTCTGTATTGCCGTATTCTTTGCCACCCTTCGCTTTAAAGTCAATCCCATCCTCGCCATGCTCATCTGTGGAATCATTGGGCTGATTGCGTATTAACGCCGGTCGAGTCCTTCTTCCACGGCATATGCCAACGACATCTATGGCATATGCCAACGACATACGCGACAAATGCCAGCGACATACGCGACAAATGCCAGCGATATGTGTGGCATATGCCTTACACATCGCTGGCATTTGTAGAGACAGATAAAGCAAAGTTTACTGAGCCATCGCCTTGTCAAGAGCTGTGTAAATATCGTCGGTTTCACCGACAAAAGTACCAATAACTTTTCCCTCGGGGTCTACGGCAATCTTTGTCGGGAATGCGGCAACACCCAACTTCTTGGTGATGTCACCGGCTCCCCTGGCGTTGTAGACGTTGAGCCAAGGCAGTGCATGCTTTGCCACGGCAGCTTTCCAACGGGCATCCGTGTCATTGCAGTCTACGCTGACAATCTCCAACTTGTCTTTATGGGCAGCGTAATACTCCTTCATTTTAGGAAAGCCCTTGATACAGTTGATGCACCAGGATCCCCAAAAGTCTACAATGACATATTTGCCTTTCAAAGATGAGAGACTGAAGGACTTGCCATTGATGTCATTGAGCGTGAAGTCTATCGACTCGCCATCAGCCGGCATCGCTGTAACCTGCTGCGTCTCTGTCACTGTAACAGGCGTGGCCGCATGGGCTGAGGTAAGGCAAGCCAGCAACGCAACACAGAAAAGAATCTTCTTAATCATAATAAATGTAGTCTTGATAAAAAAAGGCTATGCGGCAATGCCACATAGCCTTCATATGAGTGTTTCGGAAAACTCGAAATATTAAGCGAGCTCAGCGAAGTACTTGATAGTACGAACCATCTGAGAAGTGTAAGAGTTCTCATTGTCGTACCAAGAAACGACCTGAACCTCGTATGTGTCGTCGTCGAGCTTCACAACCATTGTCTGTGTAGCGTCGAAGAGAGAACCGTAGCGCATGCCCAGGATATCGCTGGAAACGATCTCCTCGTCGTTGTAACCGAAGCTCTCGTTAGCCTCAGCCTTCATAGCAGCGTTGACGCTCTCAACAGTAACGTCCTTACCCTTGACAACAGCGTAGAGCAGAGTTGTAGAACCATCTGGCACAGGAACGCGCTGAGCAGCACCAATCAGCTTGCCGTTGAGCTCAGGAAGAACGAGGCCGATAGCCTTAGCAGCACCAGAAGAAGCAGGAGTGATGTTGCAAGCACCTGCACGGCTGCGGCGGAGGTTACCCTTGCGCTGAGGACCGTCAAGAATCATCTGGTCGCCAGTGTAAGCGTGGATAGTCTGCATGATACCTGCCTGGATAGGATACTTGTCGTTCAGAGCCTTTGCCATAGGAGCCAGGCAGTTTGTTGTGCAAGAAGCAGCGCTGATGATCTGGTCGTCCTTAGTCAGCGTATTGTTGTTGACGTTGAAGACGATAGTCTTCAGGTCGTTGCCAGCAGGAGCAGAGATAACAACCTTCTTAGCGCCGGCCTTGATGTGAGCCATGCTCTTATCCTTTGAAGTATAGAAGCCAGTGCACTCGAGAACAACGTCGATGTTCAGAGCACCCCAAGGCAGGTTAGCTGCGTCCTTCTCCTTGTAGATGGTGATCTTCTTACCATCAACAGAAATGTAGCCGGCAGCCTCTTTGCCGTTCTCTGTGAACGGAGTATCGTCATAAGAAACAGTGTGAACAGGCTTCTCACCGATGATGCCCTGGTAGCCACCGTGTGTGGTGTCATACTTCAGGAGCTGAGCCAGCATCTTCGGGCTTGTAAGATCGTTGATAGCAACAACCTCATAACCAGGAGCTGCGAACATCTGACGGAATGCCAGGCGGCCGATACGGCCAAAGCCATTGATAGCTACTTTAACGTTTGCCATTTTTTAATTTTTGTTTTATAAAGGTTTATAAATGCAATCTTTTAAGAAGTTTTTCTTCTTTTCGGTTGCAAAGATACAATTTATTTTCTAATTTTGCCGTTGGTATGTATATTAAATAATATAAAAAACGCATCTGTGCTGGCAAATAGATGTGAACACTTCGTGCTAATAGCAACGTGTGCAATATAGACTTTGCAATTGCGGGAGAGAAATGCCGGCATGGCTGGGGAGAGAGAGATGGTAAACATCAACACATTATATATAATAATAAGACATGGGAAAATTTCTGAACGATTTCAAGGCCTTTGCCGTTAAGGGCAACGCCGTAGACATGGCTGTCGGTGTCATCATCGGCGGTGCTTTTGGCAAGATTGTCTCCAGTATTGTTGACGACATCATTATGCCGCCTATCGGGTGGCTCATTGGCGGCGTCAACTTCTCCGACCTCAAGATCACGCTGCCTGCCGAGAAAATTGCCGACGACATACAGATGCAGGCTGCTACCATCAACTATGGTAACTTCATACAGACGCTTATCGACTTCCTCATCATCGCTTTCTGTGTTTTCCTTCTTGTCAAAGGCATCAACAAACTGACAAAGAAGGAAGAGAAGCCGGCCGAACCGGCTGCACCGCCAGCACCTTCCAATGAGGAGAAGTTGCTCACGGAGATAAGAGATCTGCTGAAGGAAAAGAATTAATTTCTTTGATTGCAACAGAAAATCCGAATGTACCTATAACGTAAAAGGTCTGAACCCCAAAATGGATTCAGACCTTTTACGTTATATCATTGATTGCTATTCTCAACGCTTACTTTCTGATATAGTCTTTAGAAACTAAATCATAGTATAGCGACTCGAGCTCGCCTAACGTGAGTTTCTCCACACTATGCTCAATCGTGCGTATCAGCTCATCGCGGCGCGCAGCATCGTCGTTGTCGAAATGGGTAAAGACTTTGGCCATCTTACTCCCACTCTATTGTCGAAGGCGGTTTTGAGGAGATGTCATAGCATACTCTGTTCACGCCCTTGACCTTACGAATAATCTCGTTGGAGACATCGGCCATAAAGTCATAAGGCAGATGTGCCCAGTCTGCTGTCATGGCATCCATAGAAGTAACGGCACGAAGAGCAACGGGGTGCTCATAGGTGCGCTCATCTCCCATGACTCCTACAGAGCGGATGGTAGAGAGAAGGACTGTGCCTGCCTGCCAGACATGGTCGTAGAGGGATGTGCCGTCGGGCATAATATAGTCATGCATCTTCTCGATATAGATATCATCAGCATCCTGAAGGATACGCACCTTCTCACGTGTGATATCACCCAAGATTCTCACGGCCAAGCCAGGTCCGGGGAAAGGATGACGCTTGATAAGACGTTCGGGCATCTTCAGCTCATAGCCTACACGACGCACCTCATCCTTGAAAAGCCACTTCAACGGCTCGCAGAGTTGCAACTTCATGTCCTTGGGAAGGCCTCCGACATTATGATGGCTCTTGATAGTCATTCCCGTGATACTCAGGCTTTCTATGCGGTCCGGATAAATCGTTCCTTGAGCGAGCCACTTGGCATCGGTAATCTTCTTTGCCTCCGCATTGAAGACCTCGACAAAATCGCGACCAATAATCTTACGCTTCTTCTCAGGGTCTGTAACGCCTTCGAGGTCATGGAAGAACTTGTCACTGGCATCGACACCGATGACGTTAAGGCCGAGACCATTGTAGGCTTCCATCACCTTCTTGAACTCATTCTTCCGAAGCATGCCATGGTCAACGAAGATACAAGTAAGGTTCTTGCCTATAGCCCGGTGCAGCAACGTAGCACAGACAGAAGAGTCAACACCACCGGAAAGGCCAAGGATAACACGATCGTTACCAATCTGCTCCTTTAGCTCCTTGACCGTGCTCTCCACGAAAGAGGCTGGACTCCACTCCTGACGGCTGCCACAGATGTCAACAACGAAGTTTCTCAGAAGTTGTTTACCCTGGAGGGTATGATAGACCTCTGGATGGAACTGTACGCACCACACCCTATCCGCATCATTAGCAAAAGCGGCATATTTAACATCGGCAGTAGAGCCGATGACATGATAGCCGTCTGGAATAGCGGTGATGGTATCGCCATGACTCATCCACACCTGAGAGCCTTTCTCAAAGTCTTTAAAGATCGGAGATGTGGGGTCGATGGTCTCCAGATTAGCACGCCCATACTCGCGAGTTCCAGTCTGCTCCACCTTTCCACCAAGGCTATGGCTGATGAACTGTGCACCATAGCAGATGCCGAGGACGGGATAATGGCCGATAATCTCTGTAAGGTCTACCTTGAAAGCCTCTTTATCATGGACAGAATAGGGGCTTCCGCTGAGGATGACGCCGATAACATTGGGATCGTCCTTAGGAAACTTGTTGTAAGGCAGAATCTCACAGAAGGTGTCCAGCTCGCGGACACGACGGCCAATGAGCTGCGTGGTCTGCGACCCGAAGTCGAGGATAATGATTTTCTGTTGCATATGAAAATATAGAAATGGTATCCTTTATGAGTAAATACGGTGCAAAGATAAAAAAAATCTGTTACTTTCGCTTATTCTTTCACTAATATTTATCAGTTTTCTCTAAAGGCTATATCCAGCTCTAAAGAGTCCGATGACATTTGTGTCGCCATCTGAGCGTATAAAGTCCAATGCAGGCTGTATATACATGTTATCGAACAGCGTTATCTTAGCCGTAGCCTCCGTCGCCCACTCTTTTCCAAAGGAGAAATGAGCATAATTAGAGATAACTCCAAGTTCAGTCTGCTTCACCTTCTTAGTAGCCCCAACAGCAAAATAGGCCGTGCAGTCAGCGCCATGAGATGGTGAAGCCGAGGCTTGGAACACCAGTTTTGCCGAGGGCGAGACCTGCTGCTCTGCATAGCCATGGAAAGCCAGCCGGTTCAAACGACTGCCGTCATCAGGCGTTTCGCTGTCTACAGGCAAGTCTGGATGGACATAGCCTGAATAGAAAGAGCTGCCGAGCATGTAGATGCTTCCATGAGCGCTATAGTCAACAGTGGCTATGGAGAAAACACCATCTGATTTCGGACAGAAGCGGAATACATTATCGCCACCAGAAAAATGACTGCCAGCCTTACCGTTGAGAACTGAAGCCTGAGCCGTCCATCCACAAGAGGAATAGACATAATGAATGCCCAAAGCCGCTGATGGATAAACAGGAATAGACGAGTTCATCGACATTGTTGGATAAGCCCCCGCAGAACTGTTGGTGAAAAGACCTGCACCAGGATAGGCTATATAACTGTCATCAGACTTTTGCACCCCTAAAAAGAGTGAGGACTTGCCATTTTCCCAACGCAGTCCAATAGTAGCAGGAGTAAGGAGCATGTTGCCCGTAAAGATGTCAGAGAAAGTCTGATAGTCATTGCTCACTCCCGACTTACGGGTCTCCCAAAGGCTGAAGGTGGCGAGGTCGAGATATAAATGTTCCTTACAGAGAGCTACAGAGAAGCTGAGTTTGAGAAGGTTCAGCCAATTGGTTTTATCTTTAAAATTAGTTTCCACCTCCGTCGTCATGTCAGCATGGAAATCCTGTGCTGACAAAGGCGCAGAGGCAGCAAATGAAAATAATGATAATAATAAAATTTTCATTTGTGTTGTGTTGTACCCTGTATGTGTGTGTCAGAGTTCTTTCAGAAAGCGCTCTGCGTCGTGAAGCGTGTCCAGTTTTCCGACATCCATCAATCTAAGGTCGGATTTAAGATACCCTTTGATGGGGACCTTACGGCAGAGCGAGAGGTAGAAGTCCATGATAGGAAACTTGTCGGGGGCTCCCACCATATAGGTGAACAATCTCGGATAGAACAAGTGGATTCCGCTGAAAGCATATAGATGATAACCGGCTATAGTCAACGGCTCATCAGTGGCAACGAGAGGATAAGCAGATTTTTCCAGTGCATCCTTTACCTCCGGCCACGGACTCTTCACTTCGCCAGTCACTATATTGACCCACCCAACAAGCAACATGTTGTCGTTGAAGACCAGATAGCGTTTCGTCTTCCGCCAACTGACAAGGAGCTGTGCACCTGCATATTGGTGAGGAATGCCACAGTCCGGGCATATCACCTTAGGGTCTAAAGCGTAAAACTTAGCAAGATCAACATTGCTAAGGATATCTACATTATGAATGAGGATAGGTAGCTTGGAGCCAAACAAGTGTGCTGCTTTGCGAAGACCACCTCCGGTATCGAGAAGCTGTTCTCTCTCATCGCTAATCTTTATATCGAGCCCAAAGTTGTTATTATCTGTTAGATAGTCTGTTATCTGATTGGCAAAATGGTGTACATTGACTACAATATGGTCAAAGCCATTGTCACGAAGCTTGTAGATGACCCTTTGAATAAGAGGCATTCCCCCTATCCTCACCATTGCCTTTGGCATGGTGTCAGTGAGTGGCTTCAGGCGTGTGCCAAGTCCTGCCGCAAAAATCATTGCCTGTTTCATTCGTCTAAGCCTTATTTCTCTCTACAGCGGGCAACACCTGCTGTATGTTTTGTTCTCTGTGATTGATACGTACTTCAATACCAAACTTATCATGAAGATGTTCTGCTAAATGCTGAGCCGAATAGACGCTGCGATGCTGACCACCCGTACAACCGAAGCAGAACATGAGATGTGTGAACCCACGCTGGATATACCGTGCCACATGCTTGTCAGCAAGGGCATAGACATGGTCAAGGAACTCAAGAATCTCACCATCGTCCTCAAGGAAGCGAATGACGGGCTCATCAAGACCTGTCAGCTTTTTATACGGCTCATAGCGCCCGGGGTTGTGAGTGGACCGACAGTCAAAGACATAGCCACCTCCATTGCCAGACGGATCTTCCGGGATACCTTTCCTATAAGAGAAACTATAGACATCAACTACGAGAGGACCCTTGCCATCATATTTAGAGAATGTAGGCAGGCCATCCATCGGATGATGCGGATAAATGCTGTTATCAGTAGTTCGAAATCCATCAGTACGGGGCAACACAGGGGTCTCCTTGTGAGCGAACTGAGGCAGTTCGGTGAGACGGGTCAGCACATCACGAAGATAAGGGTAAGGCAGTATATCTGCGCGGAGTTTTAACAAATCCCGAAGATTATCCATTGCCGGTGGTATGCTATCAATAAAGTGTTGTTTATGTTCAAAATAACCTCTAAAACCATAAGCACCTAAGACCTGCAACGTTCGGAAAAGGACGAAGAGGGTCAGACGCGCTACAAAATGGCGAGTGTTAGGAACCTCTATATACTGCTTCAGCGCATCGTAGTATTCTGCTACAAGGTTTCTACGAAGCTTATAAGAATATTTTGCAGACGCTTGCCATAGGAAAGAGGCTAAGTCATAGTAGAACGGGCCCTTTCTTCCCCCTTGGAAATCAATAAAATAAGGATTTCCATCAGCATCTAACATCACGTTGCGAGCCTGGAAGTCGCGATATAGGAAACTCTCGCTCTTTTCCGCTGTCAAGTCCTTGGCCAATCGACGGAAACTGGCTTCAAGGCGCACCTCGTGGAAGTCGAGTTCCGTAGGTTTGAGGAAGCAGTATTTAAAATAGTTAAGGTCGAAGAGCACACTATCCTCATCAAACTCCGGCTGCGGATAGCAGACACTCCAATCCATACCGATGGCTCCCCGAATCTGTAAATTCGGTAGTTGACGTATTGTCTTCTTCAGAAGTTCCTGCTCAGCGAGGTTGTATCGCCCCCCCGCCTCACGACCGCCCCGGATAGCATCGAAGAGAGAGGTGCTTCCCAGGTCGCTTTGCAAATAGCGCATCTCATCGTCGCTGACGGCAAGAATGTGTGGTACCGGAAGTTTGCGTTTAGTGAAATGCCGATCAATAAAGATGAAGGCATGGTTCTCGTCATGGCTGGTACCGACAACACCAATGACAGTTGAAGAATCAGAAGCTGTAAACCGAAAATACTGACGGTTGCTGCCTTGACCAGCTATTTTCTCTACCTTGGCGGGAGCAGAGCCCGACCATTTCTTATAAAGTTCTATAAGTTGTTGCATAATGTGATAACGGACTTGAAGTCACACTATTCCTCCTTTGATTCATGCTCACGTCGCAGATCATCAAAGATTCTCTTTGTTTGCTGACGGTATTCATAATTTGCAATGAGGGCATCGATGACAAATAGTATCATGACAATGCCTATGGACATCAGCAGGGAGCGAGTGAGATAAATAAGTCCTGCTGAGACGAGCAGGAAGAGGACTATCTTCTTCCAGTTGAGGTGTAATTTCACTTTCATGGTACAAAGATAATGCAAATGAGCGACATGTCAAAGAAAAGCCACAAGTTTTTCTTTGACATGCCCGAATGCAGCTTATCTTATCTAAAGATAATGCAAATGAGCGACATGTCAAAGAAAAGCCACAAGTTTTTCTTTGACATGCCCGAATGCAGCTTATCTTTTAAATGCAGAAAAAAGAAAAAGGGCACAAGCCACCAAACTTGTACCCTTTTAAATTATTTATTATGGAAATGATTACATCATTCCAGGCTGAGCTACAGGAGCAGCGGGTTTCTCCTCTGGCTTGTCGACAATCAGGCACTCTGTTGTCAGGAACATACCAGCGATGGAAGCTGCATTCTCAAGAGCTACGCGCTCAACCTTAGCCGGGTCAATCACGCCAGCCTTGCGAAGGTCCTCGTAAGAATCGGTGCGAGCATTGTAACCAAAGTCGCCCTCACCCTTACGGACTTTGTCAACGACTACGGCGCCTTCGCCACCAGCGTTGGCAACAATCTGACGGAGCGGCTCCTCGATAGCACGACGGACGATGTTGATACCTGTCTGCTCATCAGCGTTGTCACCCTTGAGATCCTCCAGCTCCTTCTGAGCACGGATATAGGTAGTACCACCACCTACGACAACACCTTCCTCAGCAGCTGCACGAGTAGCGCAGAGAGCATCGTCTACACGATCCTTCTTTTCCTTCATCTCTACCTCGGAGTTAGCACCGACATAGAGCACAGCAACACCACCAGCGAGCTTAGCCAAACGCTCCTGAAGCTTCTCTTTATCATAGCTGCTCTTAGTGTTGGCGATCTCGTTCTTCAGCTGGTTGACACGCTCCTGAATATTCTCCTTAGCACCAGCACCACCGACAATAGTAGTATTATCCTTAGTGACTGTCACCTTCTTGGCAGAGCCAAGCATCTCAAGAGTGGCCTGTTCAAGTTTCAGACCCTTCTCCTCACTGATGACAACGCCACCAGTCAGAACGGCAATATCCTCCAGCATAGCCTTACGACGGTCGCCAAAACCAGGAGCCTTTACAGCACAAATCTTCAGGCTGCCACGCAGACGGTTGACGACAAGAGTTGTAAGAGCCTCTGAATCAACATCTTCAGCGATAACGAGCAAAGGACGGCCGCTCTCTGCAGCAGGCTGCAGGATAGGCAAGAACTCTTTCAGGTTGGAAATCTTCTTATCATAGATAAGAATATAAGGATCGTCCATGACACACTCCATCTTGTCAGTGTCGGTCACGAAATAGCCAGAAAGATAGCCACGGTCGAACTGCATACCCTCTGTGATACCGATAGAAGTGTCACGTGTCTTGCTGTCCTCAACGGTAATGACACCATCCTTGGTGACCTTACGCATAGCATCAGCAAGGAGCTTACCAATCTCGGGGTCGTTGTTAGCAGATACAGTACCAATCTGCTCAATCTTGTCGTAGTTGTCACCAACTTCCTCGGCATTGTTCTTGATATAGTCAACGACTTTAGCAACAGCCTTGTCGATACCTTTCTTCAGATCCATAGGGTTGGCACCAGCCGTAACATTCTTCAGACCCTCTGTAACGATAGCCTGTGTCAGAATGGTAGCTGTTGTTGTACCATCACCAGCATCGTCACCAGTCTTTGAAGCTACGCTCTTGACGAGCTGAGCGCCAGTGTTCTCGAACTTATCTTCGAGCTCCACTTCCTTTGCTACTGTCACGCCATCCTTTGTAATCTGAGGAGCACCAAACTTCTTCTCGATTACAACGTTGCGGCCTTTAGGACCAAGTGTTACCTTTACGGCGTTGGCGAGCTGGTCAACACCACTCTTAAGCAACTCACGTGCTTCTGTATCGTATTTGATAATCTTTGCCATTTTTATTTAAAGCTTTTTATTGTTGATGAATTTAACTCTAGCAAGTGTTAGTCTACCTTTGCGAGGACATCACTCTGACGCATCATCAGATACTTAGTGCCCTCAATCTCCAGCTCAGTGCCGCTATATTTGCCATAGAGCACGGTATCGTTCTCCTTGAGAACCATAGGATCGTCCTTGGTGCCACCGCCAACGGCAATCACCTTACCACGCTGTGGCTTCTCCTTGGCTGTGTCAGGAATGATGATTCCACCTACTTTTTCCTCAGCTGGTGCAGGAAGTACCAGCACTCTGTCTGCTAATGGTTGAATTTTCATAGTCGTATATTTTTTAATCTATTGTATTTCTACTGCTATGGATTATTAATCCACAAAAGCATATACGAAAACTGTGCCAAAAGAAGCATAAGGAAGTGGCAGACTGACAAAATTGTCAGCTTTTTGCATATAATAACAATAAAGTGCCTTTTTCTCCATGACAGAAACGGCACATATAATAATATGTGTAGAGCGATGGCACAAAAATCCCCGGATACTCTTCGAAAAGAATATCCGGGGGAATGATATTACGAACTTAAAGAATTAATATCTTAGTTGTTCTCAGGACGAAGCTTGCGAACAGTCTCGCCAGCGCGCCACATCTCCATATCGTGCATAGCCTTCAGCTCTGCATTCAGCTTCTCACGATAGTCAGGCTGAGAGTTCCTGTCAATAGAAATCTGAGCCTCGTTGCCGCTCTCCACAGAGCTGTACAGCCACTCCATGACAGGAAGGTTAGCAGCCTTGAAGCGAGGACGCCAGTCAAGTGCACCACGCTGAGCTGTTGTAGAGCAGTTAGCGTACATCCAGTCCATACCCTTCTCACCGAAGAGTGGGCAGAGGCTCTGAGTGAACTCCTCAACAGTCTCGTTGAAAGCCTCCGAAGGAGAGTGTCCATGCTCGCGAAGAACATCGTACTGAGCCTCGAAAAGACCTTCGATAGCACCCATCAGAGCACCACGCTCACCAGTCAGGTCAGAAGTAGCCTCCTTGTTGAAGGTTGTCTCGAAGAGGTAGCCAGAACCAATGCCGACACCCATAGCCAGTGTCTTCTCCTTAGCATTGCCAGAAGCATCCTGATAGACAGCATAGCTGCTGTTGATACCGCGGCCCTCAAGGAAGAGAGTACGCAGAGAAGTACCAGAACCCTTAGGAGCTACCATGATGACATCGATGTCCTTTGGTGGAACAACGCCTGTACGGTTCTGCCAGTTGATGGCGAAGCCATGGCTGTAGTACAGCGTCTTTCCCTTTGTCAGGAAAGGCTTGATCTTCGGCCACTGAGCTATCTGACCTGCGTCAGAGAGCAGCATAGCGATGATAGTGCCCTTCTCGGCAGCCTCCTCGATGGAGAACAGTGTCTTGCCCGGAACCCATCCGTCAGCAACAGCCTTATCGTAGCTCTTACCAGGACGCTGGCCTACGATTACGTTAAAACCATTATCGCGAAGATTGCCGGCCTGACCAGGACCCTGAATACCATAACCGATGACGGCAATCGTCTCATTCTTCAGTACCTCACGTGCTTTCTCTAATGTGAACTCTTCTTTCGTGACGATATTCTCTTCAACGCCACCAAAATTCATTTTTGCCATAATTAAAATTACTTTTAATATAACGTGTTAACTATTCTCTCTTCTACTAACGGTCGCTAAACCGTACCCCTTTCTGATAACGGCTGCAAAGGTAATGATTTATTATATTACCACCAAGCTTTTCTTTCAATCTTTTATAAATTTAACCTTACATCTTACAACTTCAACTTCCTTCGCTGCTTTCTTAGTTATCCTGACGCAATATTCACCATCGGCAACTTCCTCTTTATAAAGGCACAAAGTGTCGCCGGCATGTGATTCTGCCACATAGGCAATGTCGATACGCCTCAGACGATGCGAGCGATAGTAGTCCAAGTCGAAAAGATCAAGCACATGGTCGATATATTTCACTGAGTTAACATGGCCGTTGATGTCGACATCATTATAATATGTGACAATCTGGCGTGCCATAGGAATCTCGTGTGACATGACAACCCGTGAAGGTGGAGCGATAGGGCATTGCTTCTCCGTCTCAATGTACTTCTCTATGAGCCCTTCCTTCACAGCATAGATATCCGTCGGCTGACGACTGTCAGTGTCAATCATAGCCCAAATACTTCTGCCATAGGCATAGACTTTTCCCCCGTCTTCACTTGATACAGCAAAATTGCGGCTTGTGAAGAACTTTTTGGCAGACTCGACCCACGTCTCCGCTGTCACTTTGTCATAAGCCTTTGGCATCTCCATTATCTCAATGGCAAAACGTGACAGCACCCACGTCTTATGAAGTTTGTTGAGCTCTGATACGCCATAGCCCCTATCCTTGCTATGATAGTCGGCGGCATTGAGCATGCCATTGCCAAGGTGCCCCGGGAAGAGCCTGTCACCATAATCACAGTGGAAAGGCTCTACCTGAAACAGATAACGGCCAACTTTGGGAAGAAAGGTCCCGCCCTTTTGCTCAATACTCATGCTTACTCGCCTTGTTCCTCAATATATTTGCTAACCGGCTCTTCCACACTTCTCGTCACAGCAATACGCCCTGAGCGTGTATATTGCAGAAGGCAACCAAAACTGTTAAGCTTGGAATAGAGGTCGGTGATGTCCTCGGTAAGACCGGCAAGCAGGACGGTACTGTAGGTAGGATTGACCTCCATCATACGGGCGTCATGGCGGCGGATGGTACGAGAGACCTCGGGATTGTCGAGCAATACGGGAGTAGCTATCTTATAGAGAGCAACCTCATGGATGAAAATCTGATCATCGGTGTAGAAGTCTGCTTTGATGACATTGATCTTCTTCTCTATCTGCTTCTTTATCTTAACTATCTCCTCTGGGTCACTCCAACAAGTAATCGTGTACTTGTGGATGCCATCAATACTCGACGCCGACACATTAAGGCTTTCGATGTTCACCTGACGGCGTGTGAAAACATTGGCGACCTCATTGAGGATACCAGCAACATTCTCACTGTATACTAATAATGTATAGAACTGCTTTTCCATAGTATTAAATATCAAGATGCAACTGCATTTCGTCTATCGCGCATCCTGGCGTGACCATAGGCGTGACATTCTCCTCCTCCTTGACGGCGCACTCAAGGATGTAAGGCCCATCGGTATGCAGCATCTTTTCCACCTTGGCTTTCAAATCCTCCCGATCGATGACAACATCATAATTGATGCCATAAGCCTCTGCTATCTTCTGGTAATAAGGATTGAGCATCTTCGTGAATGAACGGCGATGATTATACATCAAGTCCTGCCACTGGCGCACATTGCCAAGATAGTTGTTGTTGAGAAGAATCATCTTTAATGGAGTCTGCTGCTCCATAATGGTACCCAGCTCCTCAATACACATTTGGAAGCCACCGTCACCTGTAAACAGCACAACAGTTCTGTCTGGAGCTGCGAAGGAAGCACCAATAGCTGCCGGCAGGCCAAAGCCCATCGTACCAAAACCGCCACTGCTGACAATACTGCGGTATTTTCTAAACTTGAAATATCGAGCTGAGAACATCTGGTTCAAGCCCACATCGTTGCTCATGATAGCCTCACCTTTGGTCTGCTCAGCCACCTCATTGATGACCTCGCCCATAAGCAGTGGTCCCTCTGTAGGATGAACGTGCGGGTCTATCACCTCGCGCTTTTCTTCCTCATAAAGAGGCTTGAACGACTCTATCCAGTCTTTGTGGTCGTTCTTATTTAGCAGAGCCGTAATGGCTGCCAAACTCTCTTTGCAATCTCCGATGACAGCCACATCCGTCTTGACATTTTTGTCTATTTCCGAAGGATCAATGTCAAGATGAATGATCTTCGCCTGCTTAGCATAGCGGTCAAGGCGGCCTGTGACACGGTCTGAGAATCGCATGCCAATAGCTATCAGCACATCACACTCCTGTTGCTTAATATTGGGAGCGTAGTTACCATGCATTCCCAACATACCCATATCCAGAGGATGATCAGAAGGCAGGGCAGAAAGTCCGAGCAACGTACGTCCTGCCGGAATATCAGCCTTCTCCAGAAAAGCCTGCAATTCTTTCTGCGCACCACCGAGCTCTACGCCATGACCAACCAGTGCGAAAGGTTTTTTAGCCGAATTGATGAGTTCAGCAGCCTTTGCAACAGCGTCCTTACTTATCTTTGGATATGGATTGTAAGAGCGAACCTTGTCGGCCTTACCTGGCATCCACACCGTTTTGCCTACCTGTGCATTACGCGGAAAATCAAGGACGACGGGGCCTGGACGTCCACTACGGGCAATATAGAAAGCTCTATTTACAGCCCAGGCAACATCCTCAGGACGCCGAATCTGATAACTCCACTTTGTAATTGGCTGTGCCATGTCAACCAAGTCTACCTCTTGGAAAGCATCAGTACCCAGGGAGTTGACACCTACCTGACCGGCTATCACCACAATAGGCACCGAGTCCATCATAGCATCAGCAACACCCGTTAAGGTGTTGGTAGCGCCAGGTCCGGACGTTACTAAGCAGACACCTACCCCACCATTGACACGGGCGAAGCCTTCAGCAGCATGAGCCGCAGCCTGCTCGTGGCGAACAAGAACAAAATCAAACCAGGGATCTTTCTTATGAGTATAAGTGTAAAGCGCGTCGAAAACAGGCATGATAGCACCACCTGGATAGCCAAAGATGGTCTTCACATTTTCTTGATATAATGCGCGCATCAATATCTCTGAGCCTGAGACTTCCTCACCAATCTTTATGCCAGACCAGGGAGCCTCGGGCCAATCTTTTCGTGTATTCATACTTTAATCAATTATTCTAACACCGCCTTTATCGGCTGAACTAACACTTTGAGCATAAGCTCTTAATGCCTTGCTTACCACTCGCTTACGCTTCAGCGGCTGCTGTGGACGTGCAGCAAGCTCCTCATCACTAAGCTTGACATTGATAGACCGTCTGGGGATATCAATGACAATAATATCACCATCCTTAATCTTTCCGATATTACCACCAGCAGCAGCCTCCGGAGAAATATGTCCGATACTGAGGCCACTGGTACCACCAGAGAAACGACCATCAGTAATAAGAGCGCACTCCTTGCCCAGATGGCGACTCTTGATGTAAGATGTCGGATAGAGCATCTCTTGCATACCCGGACCGCCCTTAGGACCTTCATGAGTGATAACGACGCAGTCGCCACTGTTTACCTTTCCGCCCAAGATGCCTTCGCAAGCATCCTCCTGAGAGTCGAAGACAACTGCCGGACCCTCAAAATGCCATAACTCAGGAGCAACACCTGCCGTCTTAACCACACAGCCATTCTGTGCAATATTGCCAAAGAGAACGGCAAGTCCACCATCCTTAGTGTAAGCATGCTGCAAGTCACGAATGCAACCATTCTCACGGTCAGTATCAAGACTCTCCCACTGCTCATCCTGCGAGCCCATGACTGTAGAGAAACGACGGCCAGGAGCACTATGATAAATCCGAGAAGCTTCAGGATCAATGTGTTCGCCGGTGATGTCGTATTTCTTTATCTCCTCATCGAGCGTGGTGCCATCAACGCGCTTCACGCTGCCATCGACAAGTCCACCTTTCTTCAGCTCATTCAGAATACCAAGGATACCACCAGCACGGTTGCACTCCTGAACACTGTATTTCTGTGTGTTGGGAGACAACTTACAAATGCAAGGAACTTTACGGCTCAACTTGTCAATGTCCTCCATTTTGAAGTCTACGCCACCCTCTTGAGCCACTGCCAAGAGATGAAGTACCGTATTGGTACTGCCACCCATGGCAATATCAAGTGTCATAGCATTGAGGAAAGCCTGGCGTGTAGCTATATTTCGAGGCAGCACACTCTCATCGCCATCCTCATAATATGCGAATGCATTCTTGACAATCTGACGGGCTGCATCCTTGAAAAGCTGTATTCTATTCTTGTGCGTAGCCAGAATTGTACCATTACCCGGAAGCGCTAAGCCGATAGCCTCTGTCAGGGAGTTCATGGAGTTAGCCGTAAACATACCTGAGCAACATCCGCAGCCAGGACAAGCAGTCTGCTCTATCTTTGTCAGGTCATCGTCACTGACGCTCTTGTCACCACCGGCTATCATAGCTGTGATAAGGTCAGCGTTCTCACCTTTCCAGCGTCCTGCCTCCATAGGACCACCACTACAGAAAATAGTAGGGATATTCAGTCGCATGGCAGCCATCAGCATTCCTGGTGTTACCTTATCACAATTGGAGATGCAAATCATAGCATCAGCCTTATGCGCATTCACCATGTACTCTACAGAGTCGGCGATGATGTCGCGTGAAGGCAGCGAATAGAGCATTCCGTCATGTCCCATGGCAATGCCGTCGTCAA
>Ga0256406_1000219_pt1 | contig 111797 bp, 72 predicted proteins | sample RumenRJG_03DNA_FD_185986 | JGI IMG/M metagenome (GOLD analysis project Ga0256406, IMG submission 185986) | Bovine rumen microbial communities from Lethbridge, Alberta, Canada - RJG_03 | ecosystem: Host-associated > Mammals > Digestive system > Stomach > Rumen | place: Canada: Alberta...
GTTTTGCTTGTTTTCTTTTTGCAACACTAAGATAAGTGAAAATTCTGACATGGCAAAATCCTGGGCAACTTTTTGTTGCTCAGGAACTTATAAATAAAGTTAAATTATAGTGTTGCGGAATTAAGGTGCAAGATGACGTTGTCACGGAACTGTCCATCGAGATCTTTAAACTCCGAAACGGCTTGTTTCACGCGATCCTCACCCTTGTGTTTGGCACCATAAACGAAGGAGCGCCACAGTACGATGCCGCCATAAGGCTTGAGGGCATCGGCGAGCATGTTGGCGCCCTCGGCATGCGTGCGGCCATAATCGAACGGTCCGGGTTGTCCTTCAGAGTTGGCTTTGACGAGGAATCCGCCAAAGTCAGGCACCGCCTTGTAGATTTCCTTCACCTTCTGCTGCCACCACTTGATGACTTTCGCATTAAGCGGGTCGGCCGTCTTCGTGGCTCCCAACGCCAGTGGCGAACCGAAGTTGACGGATAAATACACCTTAATATAATAGGGGCGCAGAATATTGGCTATCATGCGTACAGTATCGATATAGGCACGTGTCAGGACCTTCGGTGAGGCATTGACATTATTGAGCACGCAACCATTGATCCCCACGGAGAGATTCGCCAAGCCATAGGCACGGATCCGTGCCTTCCAAGCTTCGCCTTTCATCCTGCTGCTCCAGAAGATGCTGCGGCCGGCATAACCGCGCTCAATGGTGCCGTCGAGGTTGTCCCAGTGGTTGAGGATGCGGTATTTGAATGCGGGAGTCTCCTTCACGCTGAGTGGCTGCATCCCCTTCCCTATCCGACCGCAAGCTGTCAGACGCGCTACCGCCATACGGCCGTAGGCACCTCCCTGCGGAGTACTGGCTTGGACGACGATGCGCTCCGGAGAGATTGCCTCAATGTTGAACCCTTCACCAAGTCCGTCGACATGTTTCACTGTCACTTTCCGTGCTACATCCAGATTCATTTTTCCCATCCAAAGCTTGCTGCCGTCGTTGGCATAAGTGGAGAGACTGAAAAGAGTAACGATTAAGAGAATAATTTTATCCATAGTTTATATCTCATAAGAAGACAGCGAAGCTCCCTCCAATTCAAGCAATACAAGAATAGCATGATAAATAATTGATATGTTTCATACGCTAACAATTGTTTTTAGGAGCAGTGCCTCATCATTGACGCAAAGTTATATAAAATAACAACGCTCGCCGTTAATTATCGTATCAAATCAATGAATGGATGTATCAGTAACAAAAAAAAGCACTGCGATTACAATAACCACAGTGCTATTTTTTGTTTATGTGAACCTTACAAAGATAGATTACTTCTTCACGGCCACTTTTTTACCATCGACGATATACACGCCACTCTCAGTGATCTTATTCAGCTTCTGACCGGAGATCGTATAGATACCAGCCTTCTTAGCTGACTTATCTACGGTCACGTTCTTGATGGCGGTTGAATTACTTACCGTTATAGTAAACTTCACAGTAGCATCTTTCACTACTTTCTTACCATCACTTTTAGCCTGAACTAGATTAACCTTACTGAGGCTGCACTCAAAATCCCCATTCGCTAAAGAGCCTATAGTAACAGGAATGTTTAATAAAACACCCTTAGGTTTGTCTATCTCCTGAACAATAGTAAAATTCACATCACTATTGGAAGCATCACTTGATACAGAAGCTATCTTGATAAATGGAGAATCATCATGAAAAAGTAAATCTCCATCTTCCCAAAGATAACCACCACGCTTGTTCTTCTGGATCTCAATACCTTGAGGCAAAATTACATTAAAGGAGAAGCCATCTAATGAAACATCGCTTTGTAGAGTTACGGGAATGGAAGCTGTTGATCCAGGACTCACCTTTAGATTACTGACTGTAATTGAAACATTCTGGGAATATAAGCAAGTTGCTATCAAAGCAAAAAAAGCTGTCAATAATGTCTTTATACCTTTCATTATTTTCTTACTAGTTATTTTGTTATGTTTTCATAGGAAATTGTAAGATCACTAATATCCACAACTCCATCATTATTCAAATCATACTTATTATTGTACTGGGAACCCATAGCCTCATAAACTAAAGTAAGATCAGAAATATCAATAGCACCATCACTATTCAAGTCATACTTAGCATAGTATTCTTTTTCCGTCATTATCTTCAGCTCTGCTGCTGTGCCTACAGGTACTTTCAGATAAGCAGAGTTTGCAGGAATGTAATACGGTTTATCAGGATCAGAATGGACCGTCTTGAAAACAGCAGAACCATTGGAAGAGCCAAGAACGCGCATCGTAGAAGCATCAAACTTAGTGAGATTTCTGTGATTCGAATTGGAACTGCTCGGCGCTCCAGCTTTAGCATTATCAGTATAGACATAACGGAAATAGACACCTGCAAGCAGGTTGGTTCCGGAGGCACTGCCACCCGTCAGCTGAAGGTCGACCTTATTATCTGCAGCATTATTGGAAGAGCTCTCTACAAGCAAAGGTGTGGCTGCTGGAACAACATCATTAGCACCAAACGGCTCAATGATAGCGGAAGAGCCCAAAACCTTCGTCACACGGTAAACGGTAGCCTTTGAACCAGACGCAAGCTTAAACGGGAAAGCAAAATATGTTGTCTGATAGTACTTACTTCCAACGTTTACATCAGGAGCGAATCCAAAGTAGCTATTAGCATCAGAACTGCTGACTTTGTATAAATACAGGTCTCTTGATCCATCGCTAAAATTAGCACCCTGAGAACTCACTACACCCGAATCAGGAAGGTAGGCATCCTTTTCATCAGAATATAAGCGACCTTCCGCCAAAATTGATTTACCTACACCAGCAGCCTCAGCACTGATGATGAAAGCATTACCACTCTTAGAAATCTTAAACTTATAAGAGGTGAAATTGTTAATGCTTGTTCCTTGTGCACTGCAAGTATATTCAGTGGACGAAGGAGTGATACGGATTACCGTAGCAGGGTTAGAAACGATGTGATTGTCAGAATTATCCAAAAGAGTTCTGATTGCATAAAGGTCAGCAACGGCATTTGCGCCACTACGTTTTGCCCAGCCTTTGTTATCCAATAGGGACAGATAGCGCTTCCCTTTTACGGCATAGACACGATAATAGCCATCCTTGACATCACTGAGGTTCGTCACTTGCTGAGCCAAAGCCGAAACAGTGAGAAGGACAGCTGATATCATTAAAAGAAATTTCTTCATTGTCGTTAAAATATGAAACTGCCCCTAAGCAGTATTGTTCAACTGGATAAGGGCAGGTTTCATAGATGTTTATTCGTAAAAATTATTACTTAGCTACAGCAATGACGACACGGTTACGGTCATTCTCAGAATAAGGCTGCTCCTTATCGCCCTTACTGTCGGTGCGGATACGGCTGGCAGAGATGCCATACTTGTTCTGGAGCTCAGCGCTCACAGCCTCAGCACGCTCCTTAGCCAAACGAGCATTGATCTTAGCATTGCCTGTACCAGCATCAGCATAACCAGTGATGTCAACAGATGCATCGGGATTGTTCTTGAGGTATTCTGCAACCTCCTTCACTTTCTCATCCTCAGAAGCATCAACATTGGTCTTGTTGATCTTGAAGTAGACATCGCGGCGAATCTCCTCAGCCTTAGCAGCAACAGGTTTCTCCACAACCTTCTCTACGACCTTCTCCACGACACGTGGTTCTGGAGCAGGGATGACACGTTTGTTATAAGTCTTGCCGAGATTGATCTTCACACCGGCGAGACCGTTGAAGTACCAGTCAGGATTGCTTGCCTTCTTTGAGTTGTAATGATCGGAAAGCACATTAGCACCAACCTCGAGACCCAAAGAGACGCGGTCACTCAGACGGAAGTCAGCTCCGAGGGCAGCATGACCGAAAGCACGAACCTTCGTGCCATCCCACAGATACTGCAGGTTCTGACCGTCATAGTTGGTTGTCTTCGTGACATTGCGGATAGCTGCATCAGCATCCTTGGCCTCATCGTTGTCCCAGGCGATGTTAGCACCGCCACCGAGCAACAAGCTCAGATTGAAGACTCGATTAGGATTGAAACCACAGATAAGATTCGACAGGTTCAATGTCAGATCGAGCTGTGGAGCCACATATTTATACTTCCACTTGTAAGTGGTGTTGTTGGCACTGAGATCCCAGCCTCCCTTGCTCTGCCAGGCGTTAGCCGACAGGCGCAAGCCAACGACAGGACTGAACTGATAACCCAGTCCAAGCTGTGCGTTCGGAGAAATGAGCTTGCCAAACGACACCTCACCAAGGGTATACTGTGCGCCAAACTGGCCCTGCAGATAGAAATGAGGCACAAAATCGTAAACGGTCTTGTCACCCTCTGCAGGTTCCTGCGCAAAAGCCGTCAGGCTGGCACACAAAGCCATACCTGACAAAATTGCTTTATATAACTTCATAGTAAAATATCGTTGATAAAAACCTTGTAATTATCTATGCACGGATTACTTTACCTTCATCGTGTACTTGCGTGCTACAACCTTACCGCTGTAGTCAACAGCCTCGTAAACGATGGTATAAGTAGCACCACTCTTAAGGCCGTCCACAGTAACAGTGCGCTGGTCACCAGGAATAACCTGAGAATAAAGCACATCACTGCCGCTGTAAACCTTGATATACTTCTTGTAAGCAGGAGCAAGGAGCTCGTAAGTGTAAGTGGTAGGCACGAGCGTGATACTTGTACCCTCAACAGCTACACCACCGGCAGTCATACGATGAGCACCATCACTAGCTTCGAAGAGCATGCAAGGCTTCAGAGCAGAACGCTTGATGCGGTTGAACCAGTAAGCATAACGTTCGTTGATGTTGTCAAGATAACTGCTCATCTTCGAGATAGCAGAACTCTTGGCATTGTCGAGCTTGATGCTGTAGTTGAGGTTCGTGTTGATCTCATCGAGAAGGCTGTTGACAGACACCATGTTGTTGTTGTATGCAGCAATAGCGGTGTCCAGATCCGTGCTGGGATCGTCGACCATAACGCTCAGCAGTTCAGTGAGCTGGCTCTTGGTAGCTGTAGCTGTTGTAGAAGCAGTAGCGATGTTACCGCTCTTGTCAACACCCGTCACGTTCATGGCGATTGAATAAGTGCCGTCAGCGTTCTTTGTGATCTTACCCAGGCTGTTCACCTTCGTGACCTTGCTCAGATTAGCATTGTCAATCTTGATATTGTTCAGCGAAACGCTGTTGATGAAGTTCACAAGATGCTTCTCAGCTGTGCCGATGCCAGGGATATGGCTTGCATCCTCGATGTTGTCGAGTGCACCGAAGCCCAGAGGCTTGATAGCAGTAGCCAGGATATTCATCTCGCTCACGTTCTTAGCAGTCTTGCTGGCAAGGCCGAACTCTGTCGTCAGACCCAGACGAGGAATATCGGTGTCCATATTGTCATATACGAACTTGATGGTCTGACGAGCAAGCGCCTTCAGAGAAGACTTTGTCTCGTTACGGTCAGTAAGGAGCTTCTTCACAGCAGCCTTCAGATTGGCTGTGTTCAGAGAAACCTTTACGCTGTTGATGTCGTTGCTACCGATTGTTGCCTTGACAGCATAGAAGTTGTTGTCAGCAGCGGCACGCGTGTAACCCCATGTGAGCAGCTCATCAGACTTTGCAGCTGTAGACAGCGTAACAGGAGAAGTCTCGCCACGGCTGTTCTGCAGCGTGAACTTCACACCTGTAGCATCCACAGTATTCGGGTTGACCGTAACATACAATGTTCCAGCATTACCGGCAGCGCCCTCGTCATCGAGAAGAGCTGTACCAATGTGAGTCTTTGTTACATTGCTGAAGTCTTCATTCTCGAGATTATCAGCATCTGTCTGATTGTAGAAATATTTAGGATTCTTTGTTGGGAACTCAAACTCGTTGCCTGTGTTCTCACCATAATACGTGATGAGCATATTCGACTGGATGTCGAGCGGCAGAGACAGAGAACCTGCACCTGGAGAGTAAGTAGCCTGAACGATAGCGTTGGTCACCAGAGAAGCGGTGAGGTCAACAGCGAAAGACTTCAGCGTGTCGATCTGGTCACTCAGCTGCTTGATAGCAGCAGCATTGTCAGCCGTCGACTTCTGCAGTGCGGGGATCGTCGTGTTCTGGAGCTCGTCGAGGATAGTCTTCCATGTAGACACATCAGATGGCAGGCTATTGAGCTTATCGTTCAGTGCCTTAATCTGAGATGTCCATGTAGCATCCGTGCCATACAGGCTCTTCAGAGAAGCCAGGTCGTTCTTCAACGTGTTCATGGCATCCTGGTCGCAAGAGCAAGACTTAATGTTGCTGATTTGAGTCTGAAGATCAGCAATCTTCTGAGTCAGTTCAGCATTCAACTTTGCGACATTGTTGTCTACTTCCTGGATATCATCGCTCTCTGTATCCTTACAGGATGTCAGAGTGCTCGCACCCGAAGCGACAAGAGCCGCAATGAGCATTGTTCCAAGTACTTTACGTTTCATAGTACAATTATTTAATTAAAACATTTCAATTTTCTCAAACAATAAGGCATCTCAGAACCTATTATCCTATTGTGCCTACTCTTTCACGCTGCAAAGATAGGATATTTTTTTCTAATGTGAGCCCTTGAGATGCCTTTTTTTTAAAAAAATAATGCCAATGTCACATTTCTTATTAAAAATCAAGAGAAAAAGCAGAATTATGGTTATCTTTGCAATCTCTAATTATCATTAACCAAACATCATTTTTATGCAGAAGAAGCTTCTAATGGCTTTGGCCGCCTTAGGCTCAGTCTCTATGGGTTACGCCCAGCAAGACTCTGTCAATGTGGGCGAGCAAGCTTTCACCTTCACGGAGGCACAGCTCGGCGAGGATGAGAATGTCACGCAGAGCGTGTCCATCATCTCTTCGGGCACGAATGCCTATGCCAACGAGGTGGGCTACCGCTGGAGTCCCATGCGGTTCAAATACAGGGCCTACAACGCTAAGTATAACGACATTTACATCAACGGCAACCCCGTGAACGACATCGAGCGCGGCGACTTCCGCTACTCCTTTGTCGGCGGTCTGAACAATCAGACGCGCAACATGGAATCGGCACTGCCTTTCGAGTCCAATGATTTCTCGATGACAGGCCTCGGCGGTAGTAACAACTACAACTTCCGACCCTCTGCCATGCCTGTAGGTCAGCGCATCTCGCTCGCCGGTGCCAACCGCAATTACACGCTGCGCGGTATGTACAGCTACAACTCAGGCCTCAACGACAAAGGCTGGGCGTGGTCGGCAGGCCTCACCTACCGCTGGGCGGACCGTGGCTACGTCGAAGGCACGTTCTACAACTCACTGAGTTACTTCCTCGGGGTGGAGAAGGTATTCAACGACCACCACTCCCTCTCGCTCGTCACCTGGGGTAACCCCACGGAGCGCGGCACTCAGAGCGCTTCGACGGACGAGATGTACTGGCTCGCCAACAACTATAACTACAACCCCAACTGGGGCTATCAGAACGGCAAGAAGCGTAACGCGCGTGTCGTCAACGACTATGCACCGGCTGCCTTGCTGACCTGGGACTTCAAGATCGACGACGGCATGAAGCTCACGACATCGCTCCTCGGCAAGTACTCCATGTACAGTAGCACACGTCTGAACTACAACAACGCAACAAACCCGGCACCCGACTACTACAGTCTCATGCCGAGCTATTTCTATGACGTATGGGGAACAAGCTCCAGTACGATGAGCGCCTCTGATCTCGCAGCCTGGACAGCTGCCCGCGACTACCTCATGGCCTCGAAGGCCAACCGTCAGATCAACTGGGACCGTCTCTACTATTCCAACAAGATGGCCTCGGCGCAAGGTGCTGACGCTATGTACTACCAGCAGGCTTACCACGACGACCAGCTTGCCTTCAGTCTGTCCTCCGCTCTGCACACGGACCTGACAAAGAACAGCACGCTGAACCTCGGCCTTAACCTCAGTACGAACAAAGGCATGCACTATCAGACGATGGAGGATCTGCTCGGCGCTACCACTTTCCACAACAGCAACTATTATGTCATCGGCACCTATGCCGAGAACGCCTCGCAGGTCTTCTACGACCTCAACGACGGCAGCACGCCGAAAGAGGTGCATAAAGGTGACCGCTTCGGCTACGACTATAACGTCTTTGTCAACCGTGCACAGGCATGGGCAGGCTACGACGTCAACCTCAATTTCATGCGCTTCTTCGTCAACGGACGCATCGGTGGCACCTCACTGCAGCGCGACGGTAAGATGCGCAACGGTCTCGCTCCCAACAACTCATACGGCAAGAGCGGCACGGCACGCTTCCTCGACGGTGGCGGCAAAGCTGGCATGAACATCAACCTCGGTCGCGGCAACACCGTCTCTCTCGGTGCAGGCTATGAGTGGAAAGCGCCGACGGCAAGCGTCGCTTTCTCCTCTCCGCAGATCAACAACGACTTCGTCAAGGACCTCACGAATGAGAAGATCTTCTCCTCAGAGATCGGTTATCAGCTGCAGAACAGCTGGCTGCACGCTAACATCCAGGCTTACTACACCCGCCTGCAGGATGTGACGGAGTACAGCATGTTCTATTACGACAGCAATAAATCATTCTCTTACGTCTCCCTCTCCGGCATCGCCAAGCATTATTATGGTGTGGAGGCAGGGCTCGACTTTAAACTGTCATCGACATTCAGCATCAACACCCTCGCTACCATCAGCGAAGCCAAATATGCCAACAACGCCAACGTGCGCTACATGCTCTCCAACGATGGCAAATACTACGACGACATCGTGGTGAACAAGAACATGCGCGAGGGTGGCACGCCGCTGTCGGCTTATTCTATCGACCTCGCCTACCATTCCAATGGCTGGTTCATCGACCTCATCGGCAACTACTACGACCGTATATATCTCTATTATACTCCAGTTAGCCGTTACTATTCGAACCTGCCGCTACTGAAGGATGCTTCCGGCAACACGGTCATGGATGAGAACGGTAACCCGATGCACGATATCTCCAAGGTTCCTTCACAGGCCAAAGGCAAGGGCGGCTTCATGCTCGACGCCTCCGTGGGCAAGAGCATCTACATCGGCAAGCACCAGATGTCCATCAACCTCATGCTTACCAACATCCTCAACAACCGCAAGCTCGTCACCGGTGGTATGGAGCAGAACCGTCAGACCTATGACGACAGCGGTGAGACCATCCGCACATACACCTTCCTCACCAACCCGAAGAAGTTCTATGTCAACGGCATCAACGGCATGCTCATCGTAACTTATAAATTCTAATGAAAGGAGAATATCATGAAGAAAAATATTTTCAAGACGAATATCATCAAAGGATCTTCGCTTATCCTCCTTGCCCTGCTTTGCGGACTCTTCTCGTCCTGCATGAACGGCGACTGGGATGAGCCAGACAACACCAATGCTCCCTACGGCAACAACAGTCTGACGGAGAGCAAGGTCATCACCATCGCTGAACTTATCAAGAAGTACCCGAACGTCTTCGCATCCACCGATCAGAACAAGCTCATCGATGAGGACATCCAGATCAAAGGCCGCGTCACGGGCAACGACCTCGGTGGTAACATCTACAAGCAGATTATCATCCAGGACAACACTGCAGCTATCATCATCGCTGTCAACGAAGGCGGGCTCTTCGGTCACCTCGCTGAGGGTCAGGAGATCCTTGTCGACCTCAAAGGCCTCTACATCGGCGGCTACCGTAAGATGCCGGAGATAGGCTATCCCTACAACGGCAACAGCATCGGACGTATGCAGAAAGATATCTGGGAGAAGCATTATAAGTTGATCGGCTCACCCGATGCCAGCGTTATCCAGCCTGTCGACTTCAGTACTATCAAGAGCAATATGAACGACAACTGTGGTAAGCTTGTCACACTGAGGGGTGTCACCTTCAGCAGTGCTGACGGCAAGGCTACCTTCACCACGGGCTCATCTGTGGGCAACGCCGTGAACCAAACGCTCGACGGCTACGGCTCCAATGTCGTCATCCGCACAAGTACCTACGCCGACTTTGCCGCCATGATCTTGCCTTACGACACCAACGCTAAGAAGAAACTCAGCACCGACATCACGGGTATCGCCACACGTTACAACAACACTTGGCAGATCCTCATCCGCAAGACCAGCGACATAAAGATCAACAACTAATCCATCTTACACATTATTATATATAGACAACTATGAAAAACATATTGAAACTCGCCATAGCCTTCATGGCACTCTTCTCCTTCGCCGCATGCTCCGACGTGCCCATGCCATACGACGAGCCGGGAACAAGCAATAACGATAACGACAGCACCACAACTGGCACCTATCTTAACGAGACTTTCGAGACCAGTTTCGGCAAGTTCACCAATGTCACCGTTAAAGGAAATGCATGGGTCATCGATTTCAAGACCGCTAAAGCAACGGGTTACGAAAGCAGCAGCAAGACGACGACAGCCTCTGAGGCTTACCTCGTCTCGTCTCCCGTGGACCTGACAAAATCAACAGCTGCCTACCTGCAGTTCGATTATATCCTCCGTTATGTTCGTGCCGGACAGACAGAGAACAAGGTGCTTATCACCAGCAACTACACTGGCGATCCGTCTACAACAACATGGACTGACATCACCGGCACACTGACCGAGGGCTCCGACTGGAATACCTTCTCCACTTATAAGAAGAACATCCCATCCGACTTCCTTGGCAAGAACAATGTCGTTATCGCGCTGATGTACTCTTGCACCACATCTTCTTCTACCATTGAGGTCAAGAACCTCATCATGAAGGATGGTACTGTTGACGAGAGTGGTGAGACACCTGTGACGCCGACTACCGGTGAAGCTAAGGGTTCCGGCACCGAGGCTGATCCTTACAACGCAGCTGGCGCTAACAAAGCTGCCGCAGCACTCTCATCCTCAGATAAGAAAGAGAATGTCTATGTTTCAGGCATCATCAGCAAAGTAGGTGACTTCAATGAAAAGTTTGGCGAAGTAAACTATTATATCTCTGACGATGGCACAGAGAACGGTGACCAGTTCTATGTCTACGGTGGTTTAGGCAAGGATGGTGCTAAGTTCACTTCTGCTACAGACCTGAAAGTCGGCCAGAAGGTAACCGTTGTCGGTACCCTCATCAATTTCAAGGGTAACACACCCGAGTTCCAGTATGGCTCCAAGATCGTCTCTATCGAAGGAAGCGGCACAACAACACCCGACACACCGACAAGTGGAGAGGCCGTGAGCATCAGCGGTACAACTGTAACACTGACCAACTCTGCTGCCACAGCAGGATCTGAGACAGCAACACTCGACTTAAATTCGCTGGGCTATTCCAATCAGCAAGTTGTAAGTGAGGTCTCGTTCTCTGACGGCACAAAACTCACCTTCGCTAAAGGTAAAGGCACCACAGATCCTACCTTCTATACTGCAACAAAGGGTGTACGCGTATATCTGAACAACACAATGACCTTCTCCGCATCAAAACCTATCGCAAAGATTGTGTTCACTTGTGATGCCTATAAAGGTACAAACGAGGTTGGCAACAAAACGGCTACCATGACGTTCTCCGGCAACACTGCCGTTTACACCAACGCTGATCCGAGTCTGACCAAGGGTGGCGTTCAGCTCCGCGTACAGACTATCACCATCACTTACGCAAAGTAATCTACAACAAGATTACTCAAACTGCACTAAACTTAGTGCGATTTTCATTCAAAATCGCACTGAGTTCAGTGCATTTTTGTGTTAAAACTGCACTAAACTTAGTGCAGTTCGCTATTTATTACTATCTTTGCACCAGAAAAGTTCAAAGATATGGAAAAGCTACAGATTCGATTCGACAAACTTCTTCGAGAGACTACATCTACCTTCCATAGATACATGTATGACAAAATCAATTGGAATGCACGGATGGTATGTTTGCTCGGGCCACGTGGCATAGGAAAGACCACGATGGTGCTACAATACATAAAGGAGAACTTACCCCGACAAGAAACGCTATATGTGGTCGCAGAAGATCTGTATTTCTCTACCCATACCCTCGTTGATCTCGCAGATGAGTTTGCAAGAACAGGAGGAAAATACTTGTTCATTGACGAGATACACAAATATAAGGGATGGTCAAGAGAGTTAAAGCTTATCTATGACTACCACTCTGAGTTGCGGGTGTTCTTTACCGGCTCCTCCGTTTTAGATATCGAGCAAGGCATCTCTGACCTTAGCCGTCGCGTCCTTACATATCATATGCAAGGCCTGTCCTTCCGTGAGTATCTTAAGTTGTACCACAACATTGACATACCTGTCTATTCATTCGATGACATTCTAACACAAAAAGTAACTATTCCGGCAGGCTTCCTCCCACTTCAATATTTCAAGGATTATTTACAGAAAGGATACTACCCATTCAGAGACAGCGACTTTGAGCAGTATGTCTCTCAAGTCGTCAACATTACTATTGATGTTGATATACCACAGTACGCAGAGCTTTCTGTAGCCGTCACACGGAAATTGAAACGCCTTCTTGCTATTATTGCAGAGAGTGCACCTTTCAAGCCAAACTTTACCCAACTTGGAGGGCAACTCGAAGTGTCAAGAAACAGTATTGCAGACCTCTGTGGATGGATAGAAAAAGCAGGGCTGATAAGCCAGCTCAGAGACAGTACAGGCGGAATACAAGGACTGGGAAAAGTAGATAAAATCTATCTAGACAACACATGTCTGATTTATGTTCTTGGGAACCAAAACGTAGAAATCGGCACAGTAAGAGAAACCTTCTTCTTTAATCAAATGCGATTAAATTATGATGTGACATCTTCTCCAGTCTCTGATTTCCTTATAGATGGAAAGACATTTGAAGTAGGAGGCAAGAAGAAAGGCCAGAAACAGATAAAAGATGCCAACAACGGATTTGTCGTTAAGGATGACATAGAATCAGGCTATGGGAACATTATACCCTTATGGGAATTTGGATTAACATACTAAAGAATCCGGCACTTTCCCAATAAATAATCGCAGAAATCTTTGGTAGGCACCAAAAAACTTCGTAACTTTGCACCCACTATTGTACCAGCTGATTATCAGCGCGTAATAGACAAGACATTTATTAATAATATTCATACAAGATTAAAATGAAAAAAGGTATTCATCCAGAAAACTATCGCCCCGTCGTGTTCAAGGACATGTCCAACGGCGATATGTTCCTTACAAAGTCTACATGCAAGACTACAGATACAGTAGAGTTTGAAGGCGAGACTTACCCAGTGGTTAAGGTCGAAATTTCCAGCAGCTCTCACCCGTTCTACACCGGCAAGAGCAAGCTCGTCGATACAGCAGGTCGCGTGGACCGCTTCATGAACCGCTACGGCAAGCTGAAGAAGTAATACTTTATTCAATAAGTATACACATTCAAGGGAGTGCGGTCGGACGTAGTTGCATATGCGTCCGTCCGCATTTTTGCGTTAATCAAACACGTTCCTACAAACCCCTACAAGAAAGATGCTTCTATGAAAAACAATTGGAAGACAACATTAATCCTGCTTTTAGCGCTCCCCTTCCTCACTTTCTCATGCAGTGAGAGCGACAACCTCCCAAAGCCAAACACAGACGACAAAACCGCCGTCAACGCCAATGCCAACCCAACGACAGCAAACGCTAACTACGCACGCTTGGAGTTTCCGCATATCAAGACATCCGGCAATAACCTTGTCATCATTCACTCTACATCCCAATATGGCATCAACTATTCTGTAGAATGGGACTGCGACAAAAAAGCACAGCGCTGGTCATGCTATGAGATGGATGCTTCCAACAGTAGCCATCCCTGGAGCAGAGACAAGTGGAGAAGCACGTCTTGGGGCGGCGACCCGTTCCAAGAAGATCCTGACATTCCAGAGGCTTATCGCACGAAACTCATTGACTATAAGTTTACGGGTTATGACCGTGGACACATTTGCCCGTCAGGCGACCGCCTTAATTCAATGGATGCTAACGAACAGACATTTTACCTAAGCAACATGCAGCCTCAGATAGGAGTATTTAATGAAACTGGTGGTGTGTGGTGGAACATGGAAAGCCAACTGCGTAATGTCTGGAACACTTCCACATACCGCGATATTCTCTATGTTTGTAAGGGCGGCACCATTGACAAAGACTCACAGATCCTTGGATATACAAAAAACAAGTATGCTGAGACTGGCACCTACAATAGGCTCATCGTACCCAAATATTTCTTTGCAGCCATCCTCGCCGTGAAGAACGGACAGTACAAGGCCATCGGACTGTGGTTCGAGCATAAAAGCAACACCGACAAGGATCTGAGCAACTATGTTGTGTCCATCGACGAACTCGAGAAACTCACAGGCATCGACTTCTTCTGTAACCTCCCCGACAGCGTCGAGAACAAAGTGGAGTCGGCAACAAAGGCAGAGATGCTCAGCGACTGGGGACTCTAATTCTGCCGTGGCTAATGATAATCACGATATATTTTGGATATTTTTGTAATTATCTGTAACTTTGCCACGAATTAGCAGAAAAGAATCATGGAATTGCCAAGTCATCAGCCCCGAACGGGCTTACGCGTGAAAGGCTTCGCTGCCGGCATCCTCGCCGCCGTCTTCTATGGCACCAACCCGTTGGGTACGTTGCCACTCTATGCCGACGGCATCAACTCTGGCTCCGTGCTCTTCTATCGCTATGGCATTTCCGTCGTCACCTTTATTATCTGGCTCCTTCTGCGTGGCGAATCGCTGAAGATCAAGTGGGGCCATGCCATCAAGCTCGCCATTCTCGGAGCGATGTTCTCTATGTCGTCGCTCACGCTATATGAGAGTTTCCATTACATGAACGCCGGTGTCGCTTCCACCATTCTTTTCTCCTATCCTATCATGACCGCCCTTATCATGGTCATGTTTTATCACGAGCGCATCAACTGGCGCACCACCCTTGCCATCCTTCTCGCCGTTTCCGGCATCGCCCTGCTTTATCGCGGCGGTGGCAACGGCGGCACAACCCTCTCAGCCACAGGCGTCATCCTCGTCCTTTTCTCTTCCTTGCTCTATGCACTTTACATCGTTTATGTAAAGCAGTTCAAGGTCGAAGGCATGTCGAGCGAGAAGTTCACCGCCTGGATCATCTTCTTCGGCTGGCTTAGCCTTATGCTCTTCATGCTTTTCAAAGGAGAGCGACTCCAACTGCTCCATGGCACACAGTGGCTCTGGGGCATTCAGCTCGCATGGTTGCCAACGGTAGGCAGCCTCTTCCTCATCAATATCGCCATCAAGCTTGTCGGTGCCACCCCCACGGCTATCATGGGCGCTATCGAGCCTGTCACGGCGGTAGCCATCACCTGCCTCCTTTTCGGTGAGCCTTTCACGTTCCGCCTCTTCTGCGGCATCGTGCTCATTCTCTCGGCTGTGATCCTTATCATACTAAGAAAGAGTCCTGAAAAACAACAAGTATAAAAAACTCCTATAGACAAATGATATATCATTACGATTTCCTCATCATCGGCGGTGGCGTTGCCGGTATGAGCTTTGCCCTCAAAGTAGCCAAAGCCCACAAGGGCACTGTCGCCATCATCTGTAAGACAACCCTCGACGAGGCCAACACCGCCAAGGCGCAGGGTGGTATCGCCTCCGTCACGAACCTCGCTGTGGACAATTTCGACAAGCACATCCACGACACGATGGTTGCCGGCGACTGGCTCTCCGACCCCAATGCTGTGGAGCACGTCGTGCGCAATGCACCCGCTGCCATCAAAGATCTCGTACAGTGGGGTGTCAATTTCGACAAGAAAGCTGATGGTTCCTACGACCTGCACCGTGAGGGCGGACACTCTGAGTTCCGTATCCTCCACCATCAGGACGACACGGGCTTTGAGATCCAGCGCGGACTGATGGCTGCCGTGCGTAACAACCCCGACATCACGGTCCTCGAGAACCACTTTGTCGTGGAGATCATCACACAGCACCACCTCGGCAAGGAGGTGACACGCCGCACGCCGGACATCGAGTGCTATGGTGCCTACGTCATCAACCCCGACACGCAGAAAGTCGACACTTACCTCTCGCGTGTCACGCTCATGGCTACCGGTGGTACTGGCGCCGTCTATGCCACGACCTCTAACCCAAGCATCGCCACGGGTGACGGTATCGCCATGGCTTACCGTGCTAAAGGAACAGTGAAGGACATGGAGTTCGTACAGTTCCATCCTACCGTACTTTATAACCCCGCTGAGACTCATCCCGCCTTCCTCATCACAGAGGCTATGCGTGGCTACGGTGCCATCCTCAAGCTCCCCGACGGAACGGAGTTCATGCAGAAATACGACCCGCGTCTCTCCCTCGCTCCGCGTGACATCGTCGCACGTGCCATCGACCACGAGATGAAGATTCACGGTCTCGACCACGTCTGCCTCGACGTAACGATGAAAGACCCGGAAGAGACCAAGAAGCACTTCCCGCATATCTACGAGAAATGTCTGTCTATCGGCATCGACATCACGAAGCAGATGATCCCCGTCTGCCCGTCGGCTCACTACATGTGCGGCGGTATCAAAGTCGACCTCAACGGTGAGAGTTCTATCCACCGTCTCTATGCCGTCGGTGAGTGTTCCTGCACCGGTCTGCACGGCGGCAATCGCTTAGCTTCTAACTCGCTCATCGAGGCTGTCGTCTATGCCAAGAGTGCTGCCGAGCATGCTATCGCTAACATCGACAACTATAAGTTCCAGGAGAACGTACCGGAGTGGAACGACTTCGGCACACTGACCAACGAGGAGAAGGTGCTCATCACGCAGGATGAGAAAGAGGTCGGACAGGTCATGTCTACCTACGTCGGCATCGTGCGTTCGAACCTGCGTCTGAAGCGTGCGTGGACCCGTCTCGATATGCTCTATGAAGAGACGGAGGACCTTTTCCGCCGTGTCAAGCCTACGCGCGACATCTGTGAGCTCCGTAACATGATCAACGTCGGCTACCTCATCACCCGTCAGGCTATGGAGCGTCACGAGAGCCGTGGTCTGCACTATAATGTAGACTACCCACCGAAACCGAGGAAAATATAAAAAGCCCTTCCCCTTAATCTAACCCCCTTCGGTTCCCCCGTTATCGGGGGCCAGGACCCCCAAAGGGGAGGGGTTGATTACCGAGATAAACAACAACTTTGTATCGATAATTTTATGGAAACAGTAGAAGAACTAAAGAATAAGATTTTTTCTCTTTCTCGTTCACGCCACGCTATAATATTGGCTCACTATTATACCCGCCCGGAGATACAGGAGGTTGCTGATTTCATCGGCGACTCACTGGCACTGGCCCGTAAGGCAGCAGAGACAGACGCGCCTGTGCTCGTCATGTGTGGCGTCCATTTCATGGCCGAGACCTGCAAACTGCTGTCACCGGACAAGATCGTGCTTGAACCCGACCCCGCAGCCGGTTGCTCCCTCGCTGACAGCTGCAGCGCAAAAGACCTCGCAGCCTACAAGAAGGAACATCCGGGCTATAAGGTCATCAGCTATGTCAACACGACAGCTGCCGTGAAGGCACTCTCCGACTGCTGTGTCACTTCCGGCAATGCCGTGAAGGTCATCAACAGTCTGCCAAAAGACGAGAAGCTCATCTTCGGGCCCGACTATAACCTCGGCAACTATATCAACTCCATCTCCGGCCGTCACATGCTCCTCTGGAACGGTGGCTGCCATGTCCACGAGAAGTTCTCTGTCGGTGCCATCCTCACGCTGAAGAAACAGTATCCCGACGCCATTGTCATGGCCCACCTCGAGTGCAAGGCGCCCGTCCTCGCCATGGCTGACGTCAAAGGCTCCACAGCAAGCATGCTGACCTATGCCAAGGCACATCCCGAGCAGAAACAGTTCATCGTCGCCACCGAGGCCGGCATCCTCTTCGAGATGCGCAAGCAGTGCCCCGACCAGGAGTTCATCCCCGTGCCGCCTGAGGTAACGGAAGGCGAGAACGGCATCGGTACCTCAACGAGTGAGGGCGGTATTCCCGCTTCCTGCTCCTGCAACGAGTGTGAATTTATGAAGCTCAACACCCTCGAGAAGATCATCTCCTGCCTTGAGACGATGCAGCCGCAGGTCACTATCCCCGCCGACATCGCCCGCGATGCCGTGAAGCCTATCGAAAAGATGCTCAGCCTCTCATAGCTTCGCATCCATCGTCTCTTTATACCCCTTTCATAATCCGGAGTCCTGTGCTCTGCCCTTTAGGGCAGAGATCCTATCTCCGGTCCCAACACCAACCCATCATGAACTACAAGCAAACAGAAAAAGAACTTACCGACCGCCTCATCGACCTCGCTTTTGCCGAGGATATCGGCGACGGCGACCACACCACGCTCTGCTGCATCCCCAAGGATGCCATGGGCGAGAGCGAACTGATGATCAAGGAAGAAGGTATCTTTGCCGGTGAGCGTGCCGCCAAAGAGGTCTTCCATCGTTTCGACCCCGACCTGAAGGTCACGATGCACATGCACGACGGCGACCACGTGCGCCCCGGCGACATCGTGCTCTCCGTCAGCGGCCGTGAGCAGAGCCTCCTCACCACCGAGCGCCTCATGCTCAACATCTGCCAGCGCATGAGCGGCATCGCCACCATGGCACACCGCTACCAGCAGGCGCTCATCGACGCCGGCACGAAGACACGCGTCCTCGACACCCGTAAGACCACACCCGGTATGCGCATGCTCGAGAAGGAAGCCGTACGCATCGGCGGCGGCATGAACCACCGCATTGGGCTCTTCGACATGATCCTCCTCAAAGACAACCATATCGACTTCTGCGGCGGCGTACACAACGCCATCACGCGTGCCCGTCAGTACTGTAAGGACAAAGGCCTCGACCTGAAAATCGAATGCGAGGTGCGCGACTTCACCGAGTTGAAGGAAGCTATCAAGGGCCTCCCCGACCGCATCATGTTCGACAACTTCACACCTGCCGACACCGTGAAAGCTGTGGAGCTCGTCCATGCTGCCAAGAACGCCGACGGCACACCGGCACACATCGAGACAGAGTCGTCGGGCGGTATCACCTACGACACGATGATCCCTTATGCCAAGGCGGGTGTCGACTTCATCTCCTTTGGTGCATTGACCCACAGCGTCAAAGCCCTGGACATGAGTCTCAAAGCCAAAGGATCATCGAAACTTTCCGTTTAAACCTTATTGTTTGTCGTTCGTCAAACAATTGTTCGGCGTTCGACAAACAATTGGCTGACGTTCGACAAACAATTATTCGACGTTCGACAAACAATTGGCTGACGTTCGACAAACAATTGGCTGGAACATGTGAAACATCGTGCCAGCACTGTTTTCGTGTCGTGTACGCCGTCACACAGTGACGGCCATCCACAGATATAACAACAAGAATACATAAAGAGGATGAGATATTCTAAAAAGCATTTTTCAAGGATAACCACCGCATTGCTTTGTATGCTGATGCTGACGACAGCAGCCTGTGGAAGCAAGGAAAGTAAGAAGGCTACAAACCAGAGCGACAAGAAAGCTGTTGCTGTAAACGTCGATACTGCCTTACAGTCACAGCTGAAGAAGTTCTGCACACAGCCCCGTGTAAAAGGCCGCTTCGGTCTGTACGTCTATGACCTCACAGCCAACAAGCCTGTGACGGCCGTTGACATCGACCATGCCCAGCCTATCGCTTCCTGCACAAAGCTCCTGGCCAGTGTGGCAGCGCTCAACAAGCTCGGAGCCGACTACACCTACCGAACGACGCTCTATACCCGTGGCAAGGTGGAGAAAGACACGCTCCGAGGCGACATCATGCTCATGGCTGGTCTTGACCCAATGCTCAAGGCCGAGGATTTGACGATCTTCACCCGCCACCTCCATCGCATGGGCATTCGTTATATCGACGGCAGATGCTTGCTAAATCTCAAACTGAAAGAGAAGGTGAAAGCCGAGCAGCACTGGTATCCTTGGGATCTTTCCTTCTCATCCTATGGCATTCTCTTCAAAGGTCCCGACGCCATTAGTACAGCCATAAAGAGAGCCCTTGCCGCTTCCGGCATCCGCATGAAAGGTGACTGTGAACTCGGTGCGCCTTCCTCGAAAGAAGCCAAGGAATGGACGGGCCGTTTCCGCTACATGCATCCTGTATCGAGCGTGACACGCGTCATGTGGAAGAACTCGAGCAACACCAAGGCTACGAGTCTGCTCTATACTCTCGGCTATGCTGTTAATCCTCACAGTAACGGATCAGCCGACGCCCTTGCCAATGCCGGTGTGAAATATATACGTGCCTTCCTCCGCGATTCATTGAAGATGCGCGATACCGCCCTCGTCATCCACGACGGCTGCGGCCTCTGCACCCACAACCATCTGTCACCCCGCGCCCTCGTAGCCGTGCTCACCTTCGGTTACCACCACAAGCCTATCTATAATCAGCTCATGCGCAACCTGTCCATCTCCGGCGTAGACGGCACACTCCGTCATCTTCTCTTCGATCCGCGCCTGAAAGGAAAGATTCACGGTAAGACGGGAACGCTCTCACACCCTTACGGTATCTCTTCGCTCGCAGGCTACTGCAAGGGAGCCGACGGTCATGACCTTTGCTTCGCTTTCCTCAACTCGGAGATGTCGGTGCTTGATGCCCACGTCCTGCAACGAAAGCTCTGCCTTATACTGGCTGGGGGCGACAAATGAATAATAATTGATTGATAACAAGCAACTCACATGGACCCTGCCTGTGAGTTGTTTCTTTTTTTGCTCCGATATTCTGTCGGCGTCATACCGTATACCGACTTGAATGCCCGATACATAGAAGGAATGTTCTTATAACCCGCACTGGCAGAAACATCGGCAATGCTGTCGTCGGTCGTTTCAAGCAACCGAGCCACAAACTTAAGTTTACAAATACTTAACCACTGACTGAACGACATCTGACGCGTCTGATAGATATAATCGGACAATTCATCCCTAGAAACATTCAGCTTCTCCGCTACTTCTTCGAGCGAAGGATTGCCGTCAAAAAACGGTGTGTCTTTTATCTGAGACTCTATTCTCTTAAGTTCATGCTCTATAGCAACAGGATAGAATGTACCCTTCTGCTTCATGCGCATCTGATTCACGAAGCGAGAGAAGACAACAACAGAACTGGAGACAAGTGCAATCATCGCTACATTGCAGAAGGTGTAATAGGCAAGAGATCCCGTGTAATTGGAAACCATCGTGAGCGACAGCACAAGCATGTAGATGAAGACATTGCGGTGCTCGCTATGTTTTTGCTTCTTTTCAAGAAATGTAAGACGGGGTCTATTTTTTTTATTATCGTACTGACGGGCATTGTAAAGTACCCCAAGATAAAAAATATAAAGGAAGGAAAGAAGAACAACGATAGTGCAGCGCCCTATATGCAAAATGCGTGTTTCAGGAGAAGAGAACTGTGAAGCTAACTCCTGATAGGAATAAACCGGCTGATAATGACTCGTAAAGTGCATCACTATGGTAAAGACAAGAAGCATGACCGGCAAGAGAAGACCAAACAGCCAGTTATAAATACTTTTATAATACAAACGACCGAAATAGCCTGAGGCAAGAATCGAAAACGTTACAAACGTGATAACGTCCAAGCAGAGCGCCATCATCGGAAAGAGCTCTACACCCTTCGGAGAGACTGATGAGTAGCGCGCGACCGTCGCCAGAAGATAGAATCCAAATATTACATGAAAAGAACGGCGGCGGAGTTTTAACACTCCATCGTCAACATCCTTTCCATAAAAGGATTCATAAATTATGACGCATACCAGCAACAAAGATAGCAGGGCCGTCGTGATATGGTAGGCAACAAGCATTTGTCAAGGCGTTTACTCTTTAATGGCTGCAAAGTTAGTGAAAATCTATTAATTACAAACTCTTTTTATTAGGAATTTTTACACTGAATGTGCAAAAAAATAGGACGGGCTCATCACCCGTCCTAAATTGTGTATCATTATCGTATAATTACTTATACTCTTCTTCTATCCGCGGTGCCTTGTCCTGACCACTGCCATAGCGGTGATACTCGAAGGCAATGCTCTGTTCCTTGAGATAATGGATGAGCTCCACACGACCGTCCTTCACAGGAACCTCCGTGGCGATGAACTTATTGGTCTCCGCTGCCCTGCGATACATAGCTTCCGGGATGTCCGGCGAGCAAGTACGGATACGCTCATAACCCGGCATCGACTCGATGAAGGCGTCGAGGCTCTCGGTCTTCACGCTGGCGCCAAGACGCTGAAGACGCTCCACGAGTTTCGGCCGTTTGTCGCTCGCATCGAAGCTCACCGTGAGCGGCGTGCCACAGATCTGCGCGGCTGTCGCCACCATGACGGCCTGCTCGTCGGTGTCGCCCTTGAAGAGGCGAAGCGCCATGCCACCCGTCAGAGGCAGATAACGGAAGACGTTCTGCTCACCACTACACTTGTTCCAGTCGCGCGGACGACTGAACTCCGTGACCCACGCACGGCGATAGCTGATATCGTATTTGGTCGTGCTGCCCGGCTTATCGGTGATGACGGTGAACTGCTGACAGTAGTTGGGTCCACCGGCCTTGATGCCGGGGCCGAAGGCTGAGAGCTTCATGCCACCGAAAGGCTGACGGTTGACAATAGCTCCCGTGATGCCACGGTTGATATAGAGGTTACCGGCCATGATGCTGTCACGCCATTTGCGCCGTTCGTTCTCGTCGAGGGTCTGGATACCTGATGTCAGTCCGTAGTCAAGCCCGTTGACAAGGTTGATAGCTTCATCAAGCGTATCGAATGGTGCCACAGAGAGCATCGGGCCGAAGAGCTCGGTGCGGAACGAATAGTTCTCGGGACGTACACCCAGTTTTACCGTCGGTGCCAGGATATAATGGTTCTTGTCGACGAAACGAGGCGGCACGAGCCACTCCTCGCCCGGCTCAAGTTTCTCAATGGCCTTGAGCAGTTTCTCGTTGTGGTTCGTGATCATCGGGCCGACGATATTGCCGGCATTCCATACGCCACCGACCTTGAGACTTGTGGCACAGTCGCGCAGTTTCTCGCGGAAGTCGGGGCGGTTGTAGACGGAGCGTTCCACGAGGAGAAGCGAGCAGGCCGAGCACTTCTGTCCGGCATTGCCGAAAGCTGAATGGCAGGCACACATGATGCCGTGGTCCATATCTGCCGAAGCCGTGAGGATGATGACATTCTTACCACCCGTCTCTGCCGAAAGCGGCGTGGTAGGCTTGGCACGGAGGATCTGTTGAGCCGTGTCGGTACCGCCTGTAAGGATGATATGCTTGATCTCCGGAGCCTGCGTCAGTTTGGGCAATGCGTCCCGTTCCGTGATGACGACCTGCAGTGCCTCTTTCGGCACGCCGGCATCCCAGAAAGCCTTGGCAAAGAGCCAGGCTACAGGAGCAGCCACGGAAGCCGGCTTGAGGATGACCGTATTGCCAGAAGCCAGTCCGGCTACGACACCACCACAAGGGATGGCGCACGGGAAGTTCCACGGCGAGATGACGAGCACGGTGCCTTTGGCCTTGATATCGACATCGTCCAAGGCATAGAATTTCTTCATCGACGTGGTATAGAAACGGCAGTAGTCGATACCTTCCGACACCTCGACGTCACCTTCCGTAACGGTCTTGCCCGTGATGGCACACATGCAGCCGATAAGGTCGCCGCGCATGTCGCCGAGACGGTTGGCAGCATCGTACATGATCTTATGACGCTCCTCTATCGTTGTGTCACGCCAATGACCCGGGTCGGCAGCAGCGATCTTCACGATCTGCTCTACCTGTGCGGCATTGGCACGCGACATCTCACAGATCTCCACTTCCTCCTCCTGACTGCGGTCGTAGTATTTATAGCGACTGTCGTTGACGACGGTCTCTGCGCCGATCTGCGTGGGCAGCACGTCGGGCTTGTCGGCCGGACTCTTTTTCCATTTCTTGAAGATGTCGCGCTGCCATTCCTGGTTACACTCGCGGTCGAAGTCGGTATCCTGCTCGTTGATCATCTCGTCCTGCGGCGGGATGGGGATATAAGGCTTGCGACGGTCCTGTGTGCGGGTCGGCGTGTGCGAGAGATGATCCTTCAGAGCATAAGCCTCCTCAAACTGCTTGCGCAGGAACTCCCACGTCTCAGTGCCCGGTTTGAGGTTGAACGAGTGAGTGAGAAAGTTGTCGGGCGCCGTGTTCTCATCCATACGGCGCACGAGATAAGACACGGCATAGAGGAACTGCTCATCGTGCACCACCGGGGCATAGAGGATGACGTGGTTGCCGAGCTGCGACTGGGCGCGCCACACGTGGTCGGCCATGCCTTCGAGCATCTCGAAGCAGAACGTGTCTTTCGGCGTCTGGTATTTCTGCGTCAGCAGGTAAGCATAGGAAATGGTATAAAGGTTGTGCGACGCCATACCGATATGGAGATACTTTGAGTTCTCCGGCAGCAGACCACGCTCAATGATATGCAGGTAGTTGGCGTCAACCTCCACCTTTCTCGGACGTACCGGTGTGGGCCATCCGCGAAGTGATGAGGTGACGGTCTCCATGTCGAGGTTACAGCCTTTCACGATACGCATCTTGATAGGTGCTCCGCCGCGACTGCAACGCTCCTTGGCGAAAGCGAGAAGGTCACTCTGGAAGTCCCAGGCATCATAGAGATAAGCCTGGACAACGATGCCGGCTGAATAGTGAAGGAACTCCGGCTTGGACAGTGTGGCCTTGAAGACACGGATGGTGAGGTCAAAGTCCTTATACTCCTCCATATCGAGGTTGACGAACTTAGGCCGTTTCTTGCCGTTCTCATCGACATAAGGATAGTCGATAGCCGTCTGATAGAGCTCCGACATACGGCGCACGAGCTCGGGAAAAGACTCCTCATAGTTCAGTGCATGGGTCTGGGCATAGATACCCGAGATCTTCACGGAGATATAGTTGATGTCCGGCTGTTTGAGAGCTTCAATAGTGTTCTGATACCGGCGGTCGGCCTCTTCATTACCGAGCACGACCTCACCGAGGAGGTTGACGTTCTGACCGATATCCTCATGGTTGCGCTCAGCGAGGTGCTTCGTCAATGCCGGGCGGGCAGCATCGAGGATGACACGCGAGGTATCGGTACGCAGACGGTGCTTGATGATAGGAATGGCAATAGGATAGAAATGGTAACCAAACGACTGGTACATCTTGAACAACATGCGGTCGCGAGGGGAAAGAAATTCGGGGATGCCAAACTCATCGATGAGCGTCTTGATACGCTTGGCAAGCTTGCGATTGTCACGGATCTGCGAACTCTCATCGAGCATCTTGACAAGAAACTTCTTGTCACTCGGCTTCTCCACCATCGTAGCATACATGTTCTGCTCGCGACGCTCTGCGGGGGTAATACTGGCCTGACTGGTGGTATACAGCTTCATCAGCCATGTCTCCACCTCTTTAATAGTTGGTTTTTCCATAATGATTCATGTTTAGGAGGGTTAATAATAATGGTTCAGAAACGGGTAAGGTTATCCCTAAATGCCGTATTTCACATACGACACACTAACTTATCCCGAAAAGGTTAACCCAGTGTCGGACTAAACATGACGGCCCTGTAGCGATGAAGCTCTGACAGGGCCTGCTTTGAAAATTTATCGAAAAAGAATCTCCTCATATATTCTTCTTCTTTAAAAGTTAAACATAATGCTTTCTTGGCACGTCTCTCTTACTATTCAGTTGCAAAGATAAAACAAATATCAATACGTTCCAAACAAAATGGCAATTATTTTATTAAAATGTGCGCAATTCGCTTCACAGGCGCGATCATCCGAAGGGACGGCACATCAACGTTAAACTAAATTAAAACTTGAGACTTGTTTTGCTTGTTTAAAATAATATACCGATAATTGTACCCCAAAATTTGCGACAACCATGAAAAAGACCATTCTGATTATGGGTGCACTTGCCCTGTTGACAGCCTGCCAGCCGTCAGAGGATGAGAAGGCAGCGCCACTGATGAACAAGATAGACTCGCTCTACAAGGCGAAGAACTATCAAGCCACCCTCAATGCCATCACTGAGCTGCGCACCCAGCATCCCAAAGCCATCGAGAGCCGGGAGAAGGCGCTGAAGATCTGGCAGGAGGCCTCACTTAAGATGACGCAAGACGACATCGGGCGCACTGACTCTGCCCTGCAGGCTACTATTCAGCAGTGCAACGCAGAGAGGAACCTCTATAAGAAGAATATGCTTCGTGTCAAACGCGACTCTTTGCAGACACGTTATCAGGCGCTCGTAGGCACCGTCCTCGTCATTCACCGCAAGCAGGCGGAAAAATAACCTGCTTTTTCTGCCATACACTCTTAAAAAATTAGTAACTTTGCATGCAATAAGATGTATACCCTTATGGCAGAACAAAATAAGCAGACGGAAAACACAGACCAGGAGTTCAAGGATATCATGGCTGAATGCCGCGACATCTTTGCAAAGAAGCTTCACGACTATGGGGCTTCGTGGCGCATTCTCCGTCCTACATCACTTACCGACCAGCTCTTCATCAAAGCCAAGCGCATACGCGACTTGGAGACGGGAGTCAAGGCAATGGTCAATGAAGGTATCCGTCCTGAGTTTCTGGGACTGGTCAACTATGGCATCATCGGACTCATCCAGCTCTCCCACCCCGCTGTCATCAAACCCGATATGACTCCGGATGAAGCGCTTAGTCTCTATGATGGTCTTGCCAAAGAGGCTTTTGAACTGATGCAGAAAAAAAACCACGACTATGGCGAGGCGTGGCGCGACATGCGTGTGAGCAGCTACACCGATTTTATCCTTACAAAGATTGCCCGTATCAAGGAATTAGAAGATAATGACGGCAAAGCCATTATCTCGGAAGGCATCGATGCCAATCTGCTTGACATTATCAACTATTCAGTCTTTGGCGCTATTCGATTGAAAGAAGAACAGGCTTAATTATTTATGAAAACAGACAGCGCACAGCATAACTTCGGAAAACTCAGGTCTGTCACGTTGACCATTTTGGTGAACGTGTGCCGGTTCCTGTTAGGGGCCACTTTTGTCTTCTCTGGTTTTGTAAAGGCTGTAGATCCTATAGGCACTCAATATAAGATACAAGACTATCTCGGTGCTATCAGCTTGGAAGGCGTGTTCCCCGACTGGGTGACATTAACGACCTCTGTGCTGCTCTCAGCCCTGGAATTCAGTCTTGGCGTGTTTATCTTACTCGCCATGCGCCGTCGGCTCGTGTCAAAGATCATCGTGGCCTTCATGGCTGTGATGACGCTTATCACCCTGTGGCTTGCACTGTTCAACCCCGTAAAAGACTGCGGATGCTTCGGCGATGCCATCCATCTGACGAACTTCCAGACGCTGATGAAGAACATCGTGTTGCTCGGTGCCTCGCTCGTTGTGGCCTGGCAACCGCTCCGCATGATTCGCTTCCTCTCGCGTTCTACCCAATGGATTGCCGCCAACTACACCATTCTCTTCGTGCTTCTGCTCAGTGCACACTGCCTTTATCATCTGCCGCTTCTCGATTTCCGTCCATATCATATCGGCATGAACATCAAGAAAGGGATGGAGATACCGAAGGGAGCTCCGCAACCTCAGTTTGAGACGACCTTCATCTTGCAGAAGAACGGCGTGAAGAAAGAGTTCACCCTCGACAACTATCCCGACTCGTCCTGGCAGTTCGTCGATTCAAAGACGGTACAGACAAAGGAAGGCTACGTGCCACCTATCCATGACTTCTCAATACAGAAACCCGATGGCGATGACATCACAGACAGTGTACTCTCTGCAAAAGGATATGTATTCCTACTTATCTCACCCCATCTCGAACAGGCCGACGACTCCAACTTCGGTGACATCGACCAGCTCTACGAATACTGTCAGGAACAGAAGATCCCGTTCTATTGTCTCACAGCCTCTGGTGAGAAAGACATCAAACATTGGGAAGACATCACCGGTGCGGAATATCCATTCTGTTTCACCGATGAGACAACACTGAAGACGATTATCCGCAGCAATCCGGGTCTGTTGTTGCTGAAAAATGGCACGATCATCCGCAAATGGAGTCACAATGATCTGCCGACGAGTTCCAAACTAAATGCACCGCTCTCGAAGCTCGACATCGGTGCCCCGCCAAAGAAAGGCATCGGAACGGTACTTCTTCAAGTGGTACTCTGGTTCTTCATCCCCCTGTTCCTTCTGGTCTTCGCTGACCGCACATGGGCGTGGACAAAAAGACTTAGAGAGTTAGGAGTTAGGAGATAGGAGTTAGGAGTTTCCTGAATTAGTAAGTTAGAAGTTAGAAGTTAGAAATTAAAAAATAACAATTATAAAAAGACAAATTAGTAATTTGTAATTAATCACTAGTAATTAATTAAACTATGAGAAAGAAAATTGTAGCAGGCAACTGGAAAATGAACGAGAACCTGCAGGAGGGCGTTGCCCTGGCAAAGGAGATCAACGAGACACTGAAGGCTGACAAGCCTAACTGTGGTGTTATCATTTGCACACCGTTCATCCACCTGGCAAGTGTTGCTCAGGTCATCGACCAGAACGTTGTAGCTCTCGGTGCTGAGAACTGCGCTGACAAGGAGAAGGGTGCTTACACAGGTGAGGTTTCTGCAGCTATGGTAAAGTCCACAGGTGCACAGTATGTCATCCTCGGTCACTCTGAGCGTCGCCAGTACTATCACGAGACAGCTGAGATCCTGAAGGAGAAGGTTCAGCTCGCTCTTGCCAACGGTCTGAAGGTTATCTTCTGCTGCGGTGAGACACTCGAGGAGCGCGAGGCTAACAAGCAGAACGAGGTCGTGAAGGCTGAGCTCGACGGCAGCGTCTTCAATCTCTCTGCTGAGGAGTGGAAGAACATCGTGCTGGCTTACGAGCCGATCTGGGCTATCGGTACCGGCAAGACCGCTACAGCTGACCAGGCTGAGGAGATGCTGGCTTACATCCGTTCTATCGTTGCTGAGAAGTACGGCAAAGAGGCTGCTGAAGACACAACGATCCTCTATGGTGGCAGCTGCAAGCCCGGCAATGCTCCTGAGCTCTTCGCTAAGCCTGACATCGACGGTGGTCTCATCGGCGGCGCTTCTCTGAAGGCTGCTGACTTCAAGGGTATCATCGACGCTTGGAAGAAGTAATTACGGTTTAACCGCACAACGTAGGGGCGGCCATAACGGCCGCCCTATTATAGGCGGTCAAATGAATGACCGCCTTATAATAACATTATTCAATCATCGTTTCACATTTCAATGAAAAGGATCGTTTTTCTTTTATTGTCGTTCATAGGCCTCACCGCGACGGTGCAAGCCCAGACCTTCACACAGCATCTCTTGCAGCAAAAGCCGGGAAATGGGAAAATAACCATCACTCAAAGCCGCGATATCGATGCACTTGTCAATGGCAAGGATGCACAGGAAGCAACTGTGTCATTGAGGCAGCCCGTAAAGGACAACACGACACCGAAGAAAACGATTATCGTCAATCAAGCCAACAAGACTGTTCAAAATAATATTAAAACAGAGCAGACGAAAAAGGCTGAACAAGTTAAAAAGGCAGAGCAGAATAGGAAGAACGAGCGGGCTAAAAAGATAGAACTCAACAAGGCTGAGCAAGCTGCAAGGGCTGCTCAGGAGGCTAAAGCTGACAGTATAGAGAAAGCCCGCGAGCGCTGGCGCCGTGAACAAGAAGAAAAGGCACAGGAACAAAAAGCAGCAGAAGAGAAGAACAATGCTGTTGAGGAAGCCATTGCCCTCCAGCGACGAGTAGCAGAGAAAGCTGCCGCTGAAAAAGCCGCTGAAGCTAAACGTGCAGCAGAGAAGGCTGCCGCAGAGAAGCGTGCTGAAGCAGCAGAAGAAGAGTTTAATATCCCCACTGTCGACATGCGCAAGAAAGTGATGCGCGGAGCCCGCAAGGTGACGGGCTATCGTGTCCAGGCTTTCGCCGGTGGAAACACGCGTGCCGACAAGAACAAAGCACAGCAGGCTGGCAATGCTATCAAGATGCGTTTCCCCGATCAGCCCATCTATGTACATTTCTATTCTCCACGTTGGATCTGCCGCGTCGGCAACTACCGTTCGCTCGGTGAGGCGCGCCGAATGCTCAATGCTGTCAAGGCTATGGGTTATAAATCGGCTATCATCGTGAAAGGCAAGATCACCGTCTTCGAATAGCCTTATCACCCATCACTCATCACCAATCACTCATCACCAATTACCCCCCCAAGTTCTGTGCGGTGGCGTTTACGCCACCGACCCTTAACATCCAACACCCGATATGAATCCAGAGACAGAATTTCGCGACGGCCTCGACGAGCTCGCCGCACACTATAAAGCCATCCTTAATATCCTCGGCGAGGATCCAGACCGCGAGGGCCTGAAGAAGACCCCGATGCGCGTAGCGAAAGCCATGCAGATCCTCACGCGCGGCTACACGCAGGATCCGCACAAGGTCCTCACCGATGCACTCTTCGAGGAGAAATACGACCAGATGGTCATCGTGAAAGATATCGACTTCTTCTCCATGTGTGAGCATCACATGCTGCCGTTCTATGGCAAGGCACACGTAGCTTATATCCCGAACGGTCACATCACGGGCCTGAGCAAGATCGCCCGTGTCATCGATATCTATTCGCACCGCCTGCAGGTACAGGAACGGCTGACGGAGCAGATCATGAACTGCATCAACGACACACTAAAACCTCAGGGCGTCATGGTCGTCTTGGAAGCCAAGCACATGTGCATGCAGATGCGCGGCGTGGAAAAGCAGAACAGCATCACCACTACGTCAGCCTACAGTGGCGTCTTCGAGTCGATGAAAGTCCGCGAGGAGTTCATGAGCCTCCTGCGCGGAGAATCGAAGCGAATCTAAAAAACAGAGTAGCCATTAACACCCATCACCCAACACCTAACACCCAACAACACCATGCTAAAATTCATCTCCTGGAATGTCAATGGTCTTCGCGCCTGTGTCAAGCCAAAGACCGACGACGAAGGCAACGTCAAGAGCAAAGGCTTCGAGGCTTACTTCAAAGACCTCGATGCCGACTTCTTCTGCCTGCAAGAGACAAAGATGCAGGAAGGACAGCTCGACCTGCAGTTTGACGGTTATCAATCTTATTGGAACTATGCGGAGCGCAAGGGGTACAGCGGCACAGCGATATACACGCGCCACGAGCCGCTGCGTGTCACCTACGGCCTGGGTATCGAGGAGCACGACCATGAGGGGCGTGTCATCACGATGGAGATGCCCGACTTCTTCCTCGTCTGCGTCTACACCCCCAACTCCCAAGAAGCGGAGACGAAAGGCGGCAAGCCTCGGCGCCTGCCTTACCGCATGCAGTGGGAGGATGCGTTCCGCGACTATCTCCTGCAATTAGACAAGGAGAAGCCGGTCATTGTCTGCGGCGACATGAACGTGGCGCACGAGGAGATCGATATCAAGAACCCGAAGACGAACCATCTCAGCGCCGGCTTCACCGATGAGGAGCGCGCGAAGATGACGCAGCTCCTCTCCGCAGGTTTCACCGACACGTTCCGCACGCTCCATCCCGAGGACGTCACCTATTCCTGGTGGAGCTACCGTTTCCATTCTCGTGAGCGCAACACCGGTTGGCGTATCGACTATTTCCTCACCTCCAACCGCCTGCGCGACCGCATCGCTGAGGCATCGATCCACACGGAGATTTACGGCTCCGACCATTGTCCGATAGAGCTCGACCTGAAGTAATTCAGGCCGGTTCTTATGGTAAATCCTGTTCACATATCATTTGATCTTGACATTCTTCACTACGGCATGCTTGATAAGCTCCGGAGTGAAGATTTTTTGTTTGTCGTTGACCTCAATGTTCTCAAAGGTAAAGTCGCTGAGGTCATACTTGTCGCTTGACGCAATATTGAAGAAGTTATCACTCGTCATCTTGATATTCTTCAGCGTGATGTTACGGCAGTAGGACCGTGACATATCATCGCGCTTCATAGGCTTAAAGAACTGTGTCCAAGGTCTGACGACGACACCACTCTTCGTCTTCCCGGTGATATTCTCAACGGTTACATATTCATACTGCTGCGGAGTGTCGGGCCGCATCTTGAGCCAAAGCACACGTGTCACATCATCCGCCGTGCAGTTGCGCATGATGATGTTACGGTCGTGCAGACTTTCTGAGCCGAGGGTGAGCATGGAGTGGACGGTACCATAATGGCAGTTCTGAACGAGCACGCGCTCTACCGGCCCATTGACAGCCATCGTGTCAGCATAAGTTCCTTTACCGCCTTTGAGCACTACGGCATCATCGTTGACATTCATGAAGCAGCCATTGACCAGAAAGTCATGACCTTTGTCGATATCGATGGCATCAGAGCTCGGCGCCTTGACATCTTTTGTCGAAGCATAGATGTAACAACTGAGGAAACGTACATGGTCACAGTTGTAAAGATGATTGTTCCAGAAAGGGCTATTGACCTCTCTTACATCTTGAACTGTGACGTTGCTGGAGTTGCTGATATAGACGAGGCGGGGTCGCTGCGCCTCCTTGTTCGTACACTGCGGGTTCCACTGTCTGCGGATCCAAAACTCGTTCCAGTAGTTGTAGCCATTGCCATCAATAGTGCCCTTGCCCGTGATGGAGAAGCCATCGACATGGTCAGCATTGATGAGTGCAGAGAAATACTTGCAGGTCTCGCCCTCGATACGTGTCTCTACAATCTTGAAGTTGGCGATGCGGTCAGAGCCTCTGAGAATGGCGCCGTCCTGAAGATGCAGATGAGTACCCAGTTTAAAGAAAAGTGAGCCTGTGAGGAATGTTCCCGATGGGATGACCACTACTCCACCGCCTTCCTTGGCACAGCGGTCAATAACTGCTTGAATGGCTTCGGTCTGCAACAAGCTAGGGTCGTTCTTGACACCATAGTCGGTAATGACATACTGTTTGCCGAGCGAACCCACCGAAAGCTTCGTCGTGTCAGAGAACCATTTATCCATCTTCGTGCCATCAGGCCAGTTGTCGGCTGAAGCCAGACAGGGACAAAGAGAAAGAAATAAGAGTAATAAAGATGATGCTAATTTATTCATAAGATATATCGTATTCTATTGAAGTTCAATAAGTTTGACCGCACCATTCAAGCCACTTAACACCGGCTTCCACGATGCATAGTTGGAGCGCTTATAGTTGAGGTCCACGACATTGATATCTTTCATGATACGCCATTTCACGCCACGGCGGTCATAGTCGGCGATGCGGTTTGCCGGGAGGTTCGTGACCTCAATGCGTATCTCGTTCTTTCCTTTCTTCAGACTGTCATGACAGTTGAGGACAAAAGGTGCCGCCCATGCACAACCTACGAACTGTCCATTGATATAGACGCGGGCCGACTCACGCACGTCACCGAGGTCGATGGCCCAGTGCTTCTGTGTCTCCTCTTTACTCAGATTGAGCGTCGTGGTATACACACCCGTTCCCATCGTCACCTTCACGCTGTCATCATCCAAGCCTTCCCACGTACGGGGCTTGTCAAGCGACCAAGTCTTTGTCACCTTCGGAGCACTCGCAGCAAAAGAAAGTTGCCACGGCGTGTTGATTTCTTTTATAACGGCATCCGCTAAAACATATTGTCTTGGCTGGAGCAGATCAGCGTTCTTGATGGGCTTATTGAAGGTCTCGAGGATCATCGACTCTCCGCTCTTGAGAGCAACACGTAGCTTGTCACCTTTCCGTTCTGCCGCATAGCGTTCACCATTGAGCGGATTGAACCACATCGCATCCCGCCATTTGACGGTAAGGTTGACCCATGCATCCACATCGTTCGGTGTGAGGTTGGCGATGAAATAATGATAACCATGGTCATTACTTCGACGGATAGCACGCAGATGTAGCTTGGTGCGCATCTCCTCAGCCTCCGCCTTTTGGGCGAGCTCGCTCGGGACGATAGGCTTCATAGGGTCGATGATAGCCCGATAACGTGTGCCACCTTCCGTGACATACCACTCACCCTCTTTTCTGACCTTTGCCAACTGCCGGTCACTGATGTAGTCGCAGTCATAGCCTAAGGAGTCTATCCTGTTGATGGCTTTGATAAACTGCGGCGACTTCTCCGAGATATGATGGATGTCAAACTGCATGAGCAACGGGTTGGTGTTGTGTCGCCACATATCCTTGACCGGCAGGATAACGAGGAAGTCGTTGTCGGGCTTGCCCCATTGCAGGAAGCTCTGGCAACGCTCGATATATTTCATCAGGAACGGAGCGTCGTGCCAGATACTGTTCGTCGGACTCATATTGATGGATGCATAAAACTGCCATCCGGGCCACGCTACGTTCTTCGGACTATACGGCGTGCCGTGGAAGAACATGTGGTTTACGCCACAGGTAAACATCAGGTCGAGGTCCGGTTTCATCTGTGACAATGAGACGCGGAAATGTTCTGTCAGCCATGTGAAGGTCTCACTCGAGGTGAACGGCTTGCCCATGACATGCGCCGCTGAGGATGCATATTTGAGCATACTCAGGTCGCTGAAGTTCTTCCGTGTGAAGCCAGGGTCCTGCCGCAGTCCTTTGATCCCAAAGTTGCTGAGCCCGAACCCTTCTATCTCCGGGATGTCCACGGCCCCGTAGAGGTCGAGGAGATTAGCAGGTGAACCATGGGCCTGATTACGAACAATAGCGCCGTGACTGTGCGCCCATGCCACCCACTGCTGTGTGAAGTTATGATAGAGCATGTCCGACAGCGTCTCGCGATAGTCGCATACGACCTTCGGGTCGCCATCAACGAGTTTGTCGATACTGTCCATGAGGTTATAGCCACGCCGTTGCTTAAACTCCTCCAGCAAACGCGGCGTCCAGTCGGCACGATAGACCTCGTAAGAGTCATTGAAGAACGTGTGTGGGTAAGGCGTATTCGTGGCTGCAAAAGCAGAATCGATATGATGGAGATAATGAGCAACAGCGGTAGAGTCGAAATGATCAATGACCCAGCCCTCACCGCCGGGAGCAGCGCGCTTCACCTTCTGCAGCGTACGACTGATAAAAAGTGCTATGACACGTTTCTTGTTCTTGTCTGCCGTCTTGAAACTACGGGCGTCAACGAACTTCGCAATCTTCTTTTCTTTAGCCGGCAGGTTAAAGGCTATCTTATGGATATCGGCACGCGCGTTGACGAGTGTGTCTACAAAGACAGCCTTGCACGCGGCCTCATTGAGCGGCACCCATGGACCGCCGAATGGCCAGCCCGTACCATTGTTGAGGTCCACCTCTATGGAGTCCTCCTTCGCCACATCTTCCGTATAGCGCAAGGCCTTCATCCATTCGGGAGAGAGATAAGACAGCTCATTCTTCTCATTCCCTTGTATGCCATAGATCGGTGTGATCTCTACGGCGCCAATGCCGGCCTGATGCAGTTGGTCGAGGTTCCATTTGAGGTTTGCATCGTCTACCGCTGAGCCGAACCACCACCAACGCACACCCGCCTTAGCCTCAGCCTTAGGTGTAGGCCACTGCGGCACATAGGTCGACTGATACAACCGATAATATTCCGTTGCACCGAGCAGCCAACAGCCTGTGCCATAATCTTCAAAGTCGGGTACCTTGTCGTAAGAAAGCGGTTGACCGGCCGACGGGTCTTTGCCCGTGCCCTGGTTCCAGCCGAGGAAGCCATTGTCGTGGACACAGGTCTTCAATGCCGTCCAGGCTTTATCGCAGGCAGCACGATAGGTTGATGCATCGAGGATACCATGATTGATACCCCAACTCATACCATAGAGGAAGAGCGCTGTGCCCGTCATCTCCGGACCGCCATAGGTCGCCGGAGAAACGAGACTGACATTCCAGAAACCATCCACACGCTGACAAGCCAGCAATGCTTTCGACATCTGTAGGAAATCCTTGAGGAAGAACTTATACGTCTTCGACCTCGGATCCAACTGCTCCATGCTTCTCACCAAGGCAGCATAGACCCATCCGTTGCCGCGGCTCCAATAACAGTTGTTACCATCCTGTTCCTTAAAAGGCGGCACATAGTCCTTGTCGCGCCACCACAGTCCGCGCTCAGCATCCTTTACTTTCCCATTGACATTGAACAAGCCTCCACCACAGGTGTTACGCGACCAGCGGTAGGACTTCACGGCATAGTCGAGATATTTCTTCTCACCCGTGATCTTATACATCTTCACATAAACGGGCATCGCCATCTGAATGGCATCGATCCACGTCCAGTAGTCGTACCGCCCCGTTGCCATCTGCCTGTCGAGGTTCTCCCTGACATGAGCGATCATCCTCTCATTCTTCGTCATCTCGTAACGCTCAAGATAGGTCTGAGCACAGCATTGGTCGTCAGCGTCCGTCGTCTTCACGCCATTGCGTGGCGTCCACTGATGGAAGTTGGCCCAACGGTCTACATAGTCGATGTAGCGCTGCTGAGGGTCCAGGCGGTATAACGCCATCAGTCCCTCATAATAGACAGCGCGGGTCCACAGAGAGCTCGGACGTATCTTCTTGACATTCGTCGGCTGCGTCGGGTCGCTGTACTTCTGCATGAAGTAATCATTCACACGGCGTGCCGTCCCAAGAATATTCTCCTGCGCCATTGCAGGAGAAAATTGGAACATTGAAAGAATGAAAAAATGAAAGATTGAAATATTGAGAGAATGAAAAAATGAAAGATTGAGTCGCATACGGGTTCGTTTAAACGTTTATTATCAATCAGTTTCCATCCGGCTTACGCGTGTCGACCAGCGATGACTGATACCATTTGTAGGTCTTGAAGTCGTCGGGCTTAGCCGGATCATAATCCTTCCAGTTGGCACGCAGGTCTTTGATGATAGGTAGACCGAGTTGCTTCATGCCCATGACGACCATCTTCGCCACTTCGTAAGCGCCGTAAGGGTTGAAGTGAGTGTTGTCGGCCAGTGCCTTCGTCTGATAAGGGAATGTTCCCGCAGGATAATGCACAAGCGCTTTGGTACTGTTCTCATAACCCAACGTCTCAAAGAACGTACGGGTCATGTTGTGAAGTTCTATCACCGGCACGTGCTCGCGCTTGGCTACGGCGCGCATGGCATCAGGATAATCACCGTGAGTCTCTAAAATCTTCGTCTTTGTCTTATCAAAGAAGCGGCGTTGCGTCGGGGTAACAAAGACGATGTGTCCGCCTTTCGCCCGCACGAGGTCGATATATTTCTTTAGATTAAAGGAGAAGTTGTACCATGCGCCTGCACCGGGCCCTTTCTCTTTCTGGTCGTTGTGACCAAACTCACAGAAGACATAGTCACCTTTCTTCATCATCGACAGAATCTTGTCGAGACGATTCTGAGCTAAGAAGGAACCTGCCGTCAATCCGCTCTCGGCGATATTACCGATAGCGATCTTGTCATTGAACCATACCGGCACCATCTGTCCCCAGCTTGTGTAAGGCTCCTTCGGCTGGTCCACGACGGTACTATTGCCGCAGAGCCATACCGTCGTTGCCGTGGTATCGGGCTCGATATGAATCTTCTCGACAGCAGGAGCCGAACCAGTGAACTCCAGCGTGAGCTTGTCGTCCCAGTTGAGACTACCCTGCTCGTCCGCCTTCAGTTTGACCGACTCTTTGTCATTAATCTTTGCCGAATGCTTGTTGACGACAAACGACACCGTGGTGGGTTTGTTTTTCTTCGTCACTGTCTCGTCAATGAACAACCGGCGGGACTCAGCCCGCACTACAGTGGCAGCCGCCCGCTTCTTCGAGCCCAGCGTCACCGTGACCTTATAGTTGCCGTCCGGCACCTTCACACTGTAATAGAACGGCTTCACGGCTTTACCGTCACAAGATGTTTGCAGGTCATAACCTGCTCCATTCGTGTCACTATATGCGGTCTGCTTCTTCAACATGTTGATGTCGAAGGTCTGCGCCGACAATGTGGCGGCACAGGCAAGGAAAAATAATCCTGATAATATACGTTTCATGCTAATCCTTATTTTCTACGTAGGGGCGGATAACTCCTAACTCCTATCTCCTAACTCCTAACTATTTTAGGTACTCTGCCAGCGGGCTCTTGATCTCTTTCAGGCCCACAGCGAGGTTCTTGGCATTGAGCTGAGCACCTTTGAGCGAGTTGTGAGTATGATCGTGATTGTAGTAAGCCGAAGCCTTCTCCTTACTGCCACAATGTTTGTCGAGCCAGTCGGCCGTGATGTTATGAAGATCGACGAACTCACAGCCCGTCTCTTTTGCCACCTCGCGGTACCACTTGCCATAAGTGTCGTTGCGACGCTCGATCTTCCCGTCTTTCCACTCATTGCGTGGTGTCAGCGAGACGATGATTGGTGTGGCGCCTTTCTCACGGGCATCATCAATAAACTTCTTCAGATACCAGCCGAAGCTATAAACAAGCTCATAGGTACCTTTCGACTTGCTCTTATAGACATGGCACGTATCGGAAGCACCGGGTATCTCACCACGCTCCTTGTCGGTATCAATACCTCCAATGTCGTTGTGTCCAAACTGTATCAGCACATAGTCACCGGGCTGCAACGAGTTGTACACACGCTCCCAGCGGCCTTCATCAAGATAGGTTCTGAGAGAGCGGCCTGCCTGAGCCGCATTGTAACAAGTGATCTTCTTCGGGTTGAAGACCGTATAAGCCTGTGAGCCCAAGCCCCACATACCATTCTTGTCTTTGTCCATATTCTTCACGGTAGAATCGCCCGTGAACCACACCACCGGCTTGCCTTTCTCCCGCTTCACAGGATAAGTAGGCAGTGCGAGGTTCGTCATCATAGCCTGAAGCGGCTTGAGAGCGGGGTTGGGACTTGCTGCGATACCTTCGGCAGCCGAACGCGCATTCATCTCGGCACCGAACCGGGACGAATGGATATGATCCATATAGAAATGGTATTTCTCCTTCCATTTACTGTAAGAGTCGAGTTTCCGTCCACTGATGTCGTTGAGGTCGATGAACGGCACACCCATCTCAGCAGCCACAGCCTCGAGCCACTGTGTGTGGATCTTCCGCACGATCTTCCCCGTCTTCGGATCGAAATCGTCACGCGGCGTGAGCGACATCAGGATAGGATGGGCACCTTTAGCCCAACAGTCGCGGATATACTTGCGCATATACTCGCCATAGGTATAGACTGTCTCCTTCACGCCTGTCTCCTTGATCGTCACATTGAGCGAGTCGTATCCCACCCCAGGGATAGAAGCACGGGCGCGTCCACTGTCGTAAGGTCCATTGTCGTTATGACCGATGGAGATGATAACCCAGTCGCCAGGCTTCAAGGCTTCGCGGATTGCCGGCCATAGTTTATTGTAGAACGTCCGGCTCGACATGCCGCCAAGAGCCTGGTTCTCCACCGTTATCTTGTTCGGATCCCAGTAGAGATGCTCAAAGTAGCCCCATCCCCACTGACCATTGTTGCCATTGCCGAGCGTACCATTGCGCATAGTGGAATTGCCCACGAGAAACAGTACAGGGTTGTTGCCATGACGGCTCGTACCCGGCTGGATACGGGCCATCATCGCCTTATTGATACTGTCTGGCGTATTGTCAATGACATGATTGACATCCTCCGGCGCTGCCGGAACATTGTTCTGTGCCATCACCGTCCCATAGGTCATGGAGCAGAGGAACAATGAAAGAACTGTTTTATTTATTGTCTTCATCTTATGTTAATTACCAATTACTAATTACAAATTACTAATTATTAATTATTATATGGCGGCTGGTTGTATGCCACATTCTGCCAGGCGATACCCATGCGGTACATATGGTCTTGCAGCAGTGTTACCATTCGGTGCGTAGTAGGTATCTGCGACATATAGATGTAAAGAACCGACGGGTCGTTGGCATCGCGATAGATAAGTTCCTCGCGCCAGTCACCGAAGAGGTCACACTGCAGACAAGGATTGCTTTTCGTCCAGTTGTTCGACGCCGGGTTGCCATAGCCATGAAAAGACACTGACGGCCGCATGAAACCATATACCCTTCCATTGCCGCGCCTGTGCCGTCCTTCCCTGGTGATTCCCGACATGTAAGGAGAGCTCTCGTCTTTGATCTCTCCCCATATCCCTAAGGTGCGTCTGCCTTCGGGTGTCCATTTCTGTATGTTCACGCCGTCCTGCAACTCGTCTTGCAGGTCTCCGTCCCAATAGATGCGGAAGTTCATCGATGCGCGTGCCTCCGACACGACATTGCCATTGGCGGCACTGCGGATAGCAGGATCACAGGCGCTCCAAAAATAATAAGCCTTTGTTGCAGAGTCGACTTGTGCAGTGAGTCCTCGTCCGTTGTCATCATCATTGTCAGCGCCCTTGAGAAGGATCTCACCTGTCCTTGCATCGTGTACATCCCAGGAGTCGGTATGATGATTCTCATGAATATCAAAGACCTCCAAGCCAGGCCGCGATGGGTCAAGATCAGCGAGATGCACGGCATCGCCATGCCCATAACCCGTGGCATAAAGCAACCGGCCGTCGTCGTCGAGCGCTGCCGAGCCCCAGATAATCTCGTCACGTCCGTCGCCATCGACATCGCCCACGGCGAGGTTGTGGTTGCCATTGCCGAAGAGCGTAGCACTGCCGCGTCCACTTGTCGGAGGTGCTGCAGTATAAGTTGTCTTATGACCAGTAGCATCCGTAACACTGTAAGTCTTCTCGTTCCACGACTCATGCAGCCACTTCGTGTGTATCTCTTTGCCATCGAAGGACACAGCCCAGCCAAAAGCATAAGTATAGTATCCTCGGAAGAAGACGGCATCGGGATTTCTGTCCACTCCGTCGAGATAAGCTACGCAAGCGAGATAACGCTCGCCGCGGTTGCCATGCTGTCCGTTATCCACAAGTTTCTTTCCCGTTGCAGGCACGTTCCAGTCAAGATGTCCATAAGCTGCACCGCCAATCATACCATCGCGGTTCGGCTCGTAGAAGACAGTATGGATGGCATGTCCGTCAAGGCCACTGAACACCGTGAGATACTCCTGTCCGCCACAGACACGTCCGCGCTCATTGCGCCAGTCCTTGGTGTTGTCCACCGAACAAATAGCAGAGTCCGTCGCTGCCTGAGAGACGAAAGCGCCCTTACCGTCAAGCGTTCCCGGCGCCGTCTTGCACATCATCTCTGCCCGTCCGTCACCGTCAAAGTCTGCAACCATAAACTGTGTATAGTGTGCTCCGGCCCGGATGTTCTTGCCTAGGTCAATGGTCCACAGACACCTCGGATTGTTTTGCGGATTCTCCATATCGAGCTTATAACACGAGATAAAAACGTTACCCGTGTAACCGTCTCCAGAGTTGTCACGCTCGTTTGTCGGCGACCATTTGAGGAAAAGTTCATACTGACCGTCACCGTCCACATCTCCGATGGAACAGTCGTTAGCAGTATAGGACCACGATCCCTTGTCTCCTTCAATAGCCGGTGGCGGCGTGACATGAAGCATGAGATAAGGCTGCGCCCAAGGAAGTACTACTTTACTTTTAGAGGCATCTGCATCGCTGACAACCTGCCAACGAGATGTCGGTGTGCCTTCAACTTCCAGCGATGTCGCCCCCGTTATATTGCGCTTATACACTTTTCCATCCTTAAGAAGCGTGAACGATGCATCATGGGGATCGCTTTTAAGCAACCGCCAGGATGCGAAATATTGTCCATCCTTCTGACCTTGGGCAACGACAAGACCACGATCGGGCCGCTCGTTCTGAGCCTGGGCCGGTGGGCATGACAGCATGAAGGCTGACAAGCATAGCAGGATGATGACAAAAAGTGTCAGAATGTTTCTTCTCATCTTTAGTTTCAAGATTACATGCGCAAATTTAACAACTTCAACCATGCCTTATTGACACTTTTTGTTCATAAACTTGCAATATTATTCTTTTTATTATTCAGATATCGGTAACTTTGCATGAACACGCCTAAAACGTGCTATTTATTTAAAAGAAACAAACAGCGACATGCCCAATAGATGTTTTTCTATTATAAGTCTGATCCTACTGGGTCTGATATTCTCTTTCTCGCTACCATCCCATGCCGACGATTTCGTCGGTCACTATGATGTGCGGCAGCTCTCCGTGTCGGACGGACTGCCCGGCAACACCATCCGCGACATCCGGCAGGACAGCAACGGCCTGCTCTGGATGGCAGGCACAGGCGGTCTGGCTTGCTATGATGGTTACCGCTTTGTCAGCTTCAATCAGTTTGGCGGCTCCTCAACACTCGCCATTCCCCGCCATATCGGCAAGCTCTATATCACACCTTCTCACGATCAGCTCTGGTTGTCTACCGCTACCTACAATCAGTTTTGTTTCGATCTGCAGCGCGGACGATTCATCGATTACACGGGCCGCGGCGACGAGGATCGACCCTATCGTAAACTCATGCCATCCTCTAATGGTATCTGGCTCATCAGTAACACCTATGGTCTCCGCCGTGTCACAAAAGTCAATGGCAAATACACCTCCACTGATTTCACGGCTAACAACCACCGGCTCCCCGGCAACCAAGTAATGAACATTGCTGAAGACTGCAAAGGTAACATCTGGGTCAGCTCAGACAAGGGGCTGGTCAGAATCGACAAGTCAGACCGCACACTGACACGACTGAAAGGCAAGAAAATCATGGGCTGCTTCGCCTTTGGCGATAAAATAATCGCCTATGTGAAAAGCATGCAAACTGCCTTCATCTTCAATGTTGAAGGGCGAATGCTCAGGAAAGTACCATTGTCCCCAGCCTTGGGACATGTCAATGCCATCCGAGGCACAATCAACTGGCAGGGCAAATGGATAGTCTTCACCGGTGTGGGTACCTTCGCTTTAGACATGCACACTTACCAGTTTTCCAAGCCTGCCGATTACCAGATACCCAATGGAACGCTCTATGACACCATTGGCGACCTGCAGTTTGTCGGCAACAGAACCGGCAATCTATGGATCTTCCCCAAGCGAGGGGCTGTTCAAGTGCTCCATCTCTTCGATATGGTTAACCTGTCACGTGAGAATAACCGTGTATTCTCCGTCACACAAGGAAAGGATGGACTCTATTATATCGGCTCTTACGGTGGCGGACTGTTCGTCTATAATCGGGCCACAGGAAAGATTTCCCAATACACAGCCAATGACCGGAACCCGCTGATCCTCACCAATTATATCGTCTACGCTACTACCGACCGCAGCGGATGCATCTGGCTGTCGACAGAGAATGGTGGCGTAACTTGTCTGGTTCCCAGTGAGAGCATTGCCGAATATCAGTTTATAAACAATACCATCTTAGGCGACTGGACCAATTACATACAACGACTCAACCCTTTACCAAACGGTTTCTTGGATATAGAGACCAAAGCCAGAGAACTTTATACCTATAATATTCTTACTGGCGCTTTCTCCCCCAAAGGAACTGTCGGACAGCCAGTAACTGAATCTCTGGTAGACCATCAAGGCCGACTCTGGCAGACGACATTAGGGCAAGGTGTTCTGATCAATGGAAAGCAGGCAGAGGTCACGGCCAACGGCAAGCATGTGGAAACCATCGACTACACAGCCTTAGCCAAAGACCGTTACGGCCGTATCTGGCTTGGGTCAAAAGGCGCTGGACTGATGCTGGTAAAGACGGTCACAGGCAATACCATCCGCACCGAGCCTGCCATCACGAGCCAGTACAACGAGAGCCGCATCAATGACATCGCCGTTACCGCTGACAAGATATATGTCGCGACCTACAACGGGCTCTATGCCGCAGACCTCAAGAAGCAAGGTGTTCGACCCAGCGACTTCATGCTCTATCACACGTCTGCCAAGAATTTCCCCGCCGACGAGGTTGTCTGTCTCTACCCGACAGCACACAATATCGTATGGGTGGGCACTGTGGGAGGAGGACTCGTGCGTTGCGACTTCTCCCATGGCGTGAAGAATATGACTTACAAAATGCTAACGACAAAGGATGGACTAAGCAATAACAATATCCGCTCTATCGTTGCAGACAAGAGAGGAAACCTGTGGGCTGGAACAGACGCAGGCATCTCACGAATCACCCCCGACGGACGATATATTCGCCGCTACCTGCTCACGAACAACGCACTCAGCAATACCTTTACTAAGAAATGTGCCGTACAGCTCAACAACGGGCACCTCGCCTTTGGTACAGCCAACGGAATGGTTCTCATCGACCCTACGAAAGACAAGATCGATAAAGCTCCGGTCAGAACGGTGCCTTTCATCACGGATCTCTATGTCAATGGCATTTCCGTACTTGAAGGACTCGACCCCGTCATCACTGACAAAGCTCTTCCATTAACGGAGAAGGTAAGACTGGATCATAACCAGAGCTCCCTCACGTTCTTCTTCTCCAGTTGTGACTATCATAACATCACCTCCCAGGCTTATCAGTATTACCTCGAAGGGGTTGATCACAGTTGGCGTCCCGTCACCGTAGAGAACCGTGCAGAATATTCGAACCTCTCGCCCGGCACCTACACGTTCCATCTGCGCCTTGTCAACGCCGCCGGGCCTGGTCAAGAGCGCACATTGATCGTGCACATCTCCGAACCATGGTACAACACTATATGGGCATGGCTCTGTTATCTGCTTATCATCGCAGCTGTCGGACTATTCCTTTACCGCAATACGAAGGAGCGCCTCCGCATGCACCAGCAGGTGAAATTAGAGAAGCAGGTCGCCGACTTCCGTACAGAATTCTTCACACACATCACCCATGAGTTCCGCACCCCGCTGGCCATCGCACAGACCGCCATCGAGCGCGTCTCACAACCAGGTAATCCCTACAGGAAAGATGCACAAACAGCCCAGCGGGGTATTCGACGCTTGCTACGCCTCGTCAACCAGTTCCTCGAATATCGAAGGATAGAGACCGGCAAACTACGGCTGCAGGTAGAGAAGGATGACATCATCACTTTCGCACAAGACGTCTTCCTCGACTTCCGCGTCATCGCCGAACAGAAGCATATCAACATGAACTTTACGCCCTTCAACAAAAAGGCAGAGCTATTGTTCGACCACCGACTCGTAGAATCCATCCTCTACAACCTGCTCTCCAATGCTGTCAAATATGCTCCAGAGAAAAGCACTGTCTCTTTCTATATCAAGAACAATGGCAAGATGATCGACTTTATCGTAGAGGATAACGGCCCAGGAATAGGCAACGAACAACTCAAGAACCTGTTCCATCCCTTCATGGAAGGCAACGTATCCAAGGGTGGCATGGGTATCGGCCTTTATACCTCTTACCAGATGGCACTGCTCCATCATGGCATGCTCAGCTATTCCAACGTCTCGCCGCATGGAGCCCGCTTCACGCTCTCTATCCCGAAAGAGTGGGACTATCAGCCAGAAGAATATAGCACCAAGAGACAGACTTCAGTCACCAACGATGACAAGCATTACGAAGAGATCATCCGTGAGATGGCACCCGAAGCTATCAACAGTCAGCGTGTCGCAGTCATTGAGGATGATGTTGACATGCAGGAACAGCTAAAGACGGAGGTGGGAGCTTTCTTCCAGACTACCGTCTACGGCAACGGCAAGGATGCCATTGAAGGCATCACTGCCAACCCGCCAAGCCTCATCCTCTGCGACATCATGCTACCCGACACCAACGGCTACGAGATAGTCAAGAAGCTTCACGAAGAGGGAAAGTTTAAGGACATACCCGTCATCATGCTTACCGCCTTGGATGATGAGGACCATCAGATCAAAGGATACAAGGTCGGTGCCGACGACTACATGGTGAAACCATGCAACTATCACCTGCTCATCGCCCGGATGATCCAACTCATCACATGGCATGAGAAAAAAAAAGCGGAACAACCCGCAATGGATGTTCCGCAAGAAAATGCTGCAGAGAAAGACACAGCATCAAATACTGTAGTGTTGACGAGCCGTGCCGACAAACGGTTCCGGCAGCAGGTCGAAGCCGTAGTGTCTCAGCATCTCGGCGACTCGACCCTATCCGTCGACCGATTGGCAGAGATGTTGTCCATGGGCCGTACGAAGTTCTACGGCAAGGTTAAGGAAGTCTTCGGCATGTCACCGAACAAATACCTCCTTGCCCGCCGCATGGAAGCCGCAGCCGAGCTCTTAGACGAAGGAAAGTACAACGTCTCAGAAGTCAGCTACCGAGTAGGATTCTCTGACCCGATCTATTTCAACAGGTGTTTCAAAGCGCACTTCGGCATCGTACCAAGCAAATATAAAAAGCTGTAAGAGCTATTTCTTCCCTGCTGCATCGACCATAAAGGTGATGGGGAGGAAACGGGTCATATCTTGTTTGTCCACGATGAGATCGATGACATCAATCCGCAAAGAGAGCAGACTGCGCGTCACATCATAATAACCTGTCGTGGCAAGCGTGAGCGTCATTGCATGGGACGTGCCGTCCTTCTTGTAATTGAACGTTACATCCAGATCCTTCGCCTTCCAGTTCAGAGCCGACACACTGGGAACACCGACACTGTCGATAGCAGCAGTATAGCTATAACCTTCCATCTCTCCCTGGATACTCTGGTAGTCAGAAGGATAGACTTTCTGCAACACGAGTTCAATGGGGAAGTTCTTCACTGTGACATTGGCCTGTTGGTCAATCGTGAAGTTGAGCGTCTGATGATTACTGTTGTCGTTCATGATGGCCGTACCCTCATACGCCCCCTTCATGTTCTCGAAATTCTGCGAGATATTATTCCAGTTATCTTCTGTCTGACTGTCGCTCGAACAAGAAGAAAGGCCTGTGGCCACACCAAAAGATGTGGCACACAGGACCAGAAACATTATTATGTCTTTTTTCATTATCCTGTTATTTTACAATGACCTTCATACTGTCACCACCGACACGGATGATATACACACCCTGTGTCAGCCCTTGCTTGCGCAGATCCTGTGCGGCAGCAGCCTTTGAGGTCTTGATGATACCGTAGCTCTTACCTGACATGTCATAGAGCTGACCCGTGAAGATCTCGTCAGCTGTCAGGTTACGGATACCCGTACTGCTTATCACTTTCAGCTTACCCGTTGCCTGGAAGAGCTCCGACGTATCCCAAGAAAGACCTGTAGGAAGTGTCGGGAGATTCAGCGTGACATTGTCGGCACTGCCCGAGAAGTCAGCAGCCGTCCAAAGCGTGCAACTATCACCTGCAGCCGGTGTGTAGGTCGACTTGAGGGTCACTGTAATCGTTGACCCTGAAGCCAATGACAATGTGCCATTTGTGACAAGATAGGTACGACTGTTATCAGCATTCTTGCCATTGTTGATCAGGAGCTCGGCCTTGGCACCGTCGTAAAGATAGATGCCACTCATCGTGCGGAGAGCACTGTAACGGGTCGTGCTTGTTGCGCTACCCGGTGCGAGCACACCGCCATTGTTGACATCGATCTTTGCCAGCACACCACGTCCGGCAAGCGTGCCGCCATTAGCAACACTCACTCCGTAAGCTCCAAAAAGACGGTTGGCGTCTTTCAGTGTCACGAGTGCACTGTTGAGGTTCAATGTACCCTCATTGACACTTACCGTGCCACCGATACTGCTCTGTACCTTGCTCAGCGTCATGATGCCGCTTCCTGTCTTTGCCAGCTTACCTTTGTTGACACTGCCATTGAACGTGAAGTCCTTGTCGTTGCCACCTAAAGTCCACGTACCTGAGCCATCGAGCTGGGCTGAACCCGTGACACTTCCTACAGTGACATTCTTTCCGTTGTTGTTCAAATTAATGGATGCAGAGACGGTAGCGTTCTTCAAACTGCCAGTGATATAGAGCATCGGCGTGTAAGAACCCGACTTACTTCCGGCAATCTTCAACGTTCCTGCGAAGTCGCCCCAGTAGCCATTGATGTAAGCTCTTGTACTCCGAGAATAGAGATTCAGCGTGCCTGCACCCGTAAGACTGCCGGTATAGTTGCAACGGCTGTCGAGATACCAGGAAGCTGTAGCCCCCTCAGGGACCTCCACATTGACACCCGTAGAAGAGTAAGTGTAGATATTGTCTGCATCACTGAGTGTTGCTCCGTTGTTGAGGACGATGGTCTTCGGATAGCCATGGACATTGCTGCTCTCCTGACTGTTGACCGTACCGCCATTGACGATAAGCTTACTGAAGTTTACCGTCGGTGCGAGGGTCAGCGCACCTGATCCTTCCTTTGTCAGCGTATAGCCACTGCCCTTGACAGAACCGTTAAGTTTCAATGTCTTACCGTCATCCACCGAGATAGTGCCGCCATTCTTGCCCAAGGTGATAGGATGCTCGGTAGTCATACTCTCTGTAGCCTCCAGCGTACCGCCATTGAGGTTGACCTCATTGGTATAGACGCCGAGTGCTCCATTGTTGACACCACTCTTCTGACCGAGATTATTGACAGCAAGCGTACCGTTCTCGATGGTTGTCTTACCCGTGAAGCTATTGGTATTCGTCAATGTCGCCTTCGCCGTGCCTTTCTTTGTCAAGGTTGTCGTACCCGTGATGGCATCGCCCGAAACGTTATATTCAACGTTGCTGTTGTCGAAAGTAACGGAGCCTGGGCTCACTTCACCTTTGATGACCACCGTTCCGGAGGTGGCGTTGTCGTTGAACGTCACGGCGTCGCCAGTAACGAAGACATCCGATATCTTCTCACTGGTATTGGTAAAGTTCTCCTGGTCGGCAAGGTCCCAGGTCGTGCTGTTGGCACCCGACCATTCTACGTTTGTTGCAGCACGCATGTCAGCGACGGTCAGCATGAGCTTGCCATCGGTGCAAGCCAGAGAAGCTTTGTGACCCTGAAGGCCTGTGATGGCAATCTTGCTCAGGTCACCGTCAACAGTTGCTATGGTACCCAACTGATAGGTACCGGCAACGACGCCGTTCGGGAAGTTGATGTTGAATCGTGGCACAAGATACTCCGGGCCCTGTGTCCAGTCTTTCGTCTCAATCGTCATTGCCTTGTTGACAGTGATCTGGTCGGCCTTGCCCGAAGCATCGACATCAAAGTCGACGATACTGCCGAAGCCGAGTTTCAGGCTGTCTGTCGTCAACGTGCCTACCGTGCCTTTTCCGCCGGGGCAGACGCTGGCACCATAGTCGGCCTGGATGGTGGAGAACACACCGCCGTTACTGTTCAATGTGGCAAAACGGTTCAGCCACAAGCGGCTGTTTTTCAGTGTGCCGTCGAAGTTGAGTGTTCCTGCCCACACATCGGTGTTACCTGTGTAGGTCTCGTCGACCTTCGGCAGGGTGAGTACACCGTCACCCTGCTTGACGAGGCGCATCTTTCCGCTGAAAGCACCACCCGTCAGGGTGTGGGTGTAAGTGGTTGTGGTGATGTTGTTGTTGTCGTCATGGCCCTGAACCCATGTCGGCGCGTTATCAAAGAAGATTTTTGGAGCGGCACCGTCAGCCACACTGACGGTCATATCATTGGTCTCAGCCATGATAATCTGCTTGTCGTTATAGGTAGAGGAGATCGTCCCACCATTGCTAATCTCCGTGCGACCGCGCATGGTCTCGGCAGGAGGTGCCATGGTGATACCTTCCATCTTGCCAAGGTAGTAGCTCACGTGAGGCGGCTGATTGTAGCCGTTCATCTGCCATACCATGGCGTTTCGGTACTGCTTGTCAGCAAGCAGCGTATAGTTGCGGTAAGGTGTAGGATCCGTTGTGGTATAGATACGGATGGTGTTGTCTGCCGTGCGCGCCACGACCTCTTCGCGCCAATCGCCGAAGATATCACCCTGGAAACAAGGCGTAGCCTTCGTGTCGTTGTTCGTCAACGAACCCGTGAGATACTTGATGTCCCCATTGCCATATTTGTGGATTCGGAACGTGGAGTTGCGCACCTCTGTACCATTGAGCGTCTCTTCCAACAGATCACCGTCCCAATAGATACGGAAGTTAAGGTCGAAGTCGTAGCCACTGTCCCCTATATGTTTGTCGGTAACAGCACTGATTGGCGTGTCGTGACCGGACGAGCCGATAGCTCCCGGAACCTTATCGGTGAAGTTACCCATCATCGAGCGCCCATCGTCACTGCCTCCGGCAAGCCGATAGTAGATCTTGCTTGTCGTGGCATCACGGTAGTTGTTTGCGGGATTATCCTCATTGCAGGCGAAGATCTCCTGACCATGGCGGTAAGGATCAAAGTCGCCGACATGCTGTGCATCACCATGTCCGAGACCTGTTGTGCTTAAGCCTTTGCCGTTGTCGTCAATGACCATGGAGCCGAAGCAAATCTCGTCACGACCGTCCCAGTCGACATCAGCGATGGTGTAGTTGTGATAACCCTGACCGTACCAGGGGCTTCCCGGCGTGTTGCAGTTCCACCGCCAGCGAGTCGTGAGCTGATGGGTTGCAGGATCAACGTCGAGCGCAATCATCTTATGGCGGGTATAGATACCACGTGCCAGGAAGATACTCGGCTTGCGGCCATCGAGATAAGGTGCACCGAAGAAGTTCTTACTGCTACGGTGTCCATAGCCGTCGCCCCAGGCTTTTGCGAGGTCTGTCTCACCATCCTCTAAGCGTTTCAGAGGATAGTCCATATAGTTGGGATGCTCTGTCGGGCCGATCTGGTAAGGTTTGCCCGTCTCACCATTGAGATAGAGCAAATATTCTGCGCCAGTATGGACGAAGAACTCAGACATGTTACCGTTCTGGCAGTCGGCACGATAATTCTTTGTTTTGTCGCCGATAACGATGGTGTCACCGTCGGCTGTATGGATGATTGTACCGTCGGCAGCACGCATGATGCACTCCGCCTTGCCGTCGCGGTCCCAGTCGTAAGCAGCAATGTTTGTCTCATTGTGCTGGAAGTCGCAGAGGTTCGGACCACAGTCGATCCACCACATCAGTTTGCCGTTGAGCTTATAGACCTCGATACGGTCGAAGTCAGGACCATTAGGTTTGTTCTTCGGATCGTCGGTGGTACAGATCTCCTTAACGATGAGCTCCATCTCGCCGTCACCATCGACATCTGCGATAGTGGCATCGTTCGGCTGATAGACATCGGTGACATCTGTCGTGCCATCGTTCGAAGTACGCTTGGGCTTGGGGATCTCAAGATAATCGTTCTGCAGCACCGAGGCGCTTTTGCTCGCCTCTTCCTCCTTACCGTCCACGACAGCCTTCACAGTATAAGTGCTCGAGGCCGTTCCTAATGAATCGGTATAATTGGATACGTTGAGAGGTTGTGCATTGACCTTCACGCCATCGCGGTAGAGGTTGTATTTCACACCATAATATTCCTCGCCAAGAATACGCCAGGAACAATAGACGCCACTGGTCGTCTTGACTGCTACAAGGCCGCGGTCAAGCTTGTCCATGAAGCGCTGGGCATGGACAGGTGCTGCGAGAAGGGTCGACAGCAATAAGGCAACTAAATAGTATTTTTTCTTCATCTGTTTTAGGCATCAAGCCGTTTTTATGTTTTCGTTTTAATATATGCGGCAAAATTACTACTTATCTCGTTAATGTTGGTTGTCAATTGTACGAAAAAGAGGAAATAAGTACACATGAATGAACAAAAAAGCATATCTTTGCCCCAAACATATGAAATAATGCAGATGGCCTATGTATACCGAGGAACAAATAAAGGCAAAGATACGCTTCGCCGGTGCCAAGAAGCCTTCCATGGATCGCCGCATGCAAGGCCACGACTATCGTTCGGTCAACATGTACATGATAACGATGCACACGGAGGGTTGGCTTCCGCTCTTCGGCACACTGGAGGGAGATGTGCACCAGCCTTTCGGCGCTGATAACGCTCCGCATATTGTGCTCAGCAAGTTAGGGCAGGCAGTAGCACACAACTTCTTTGACCTTGCGGTGTTCCATGAGGAGATCACGGTGATCATACTACAGATGATGCCGGAACATTTCCATGGTATTCTCTTTGTGAAGAAGGAGATGGATACTGTGCTCGGCAAGGCGCTCAACAGTTTCAAGGCAGGTTGCCGCAAGGCATTCCGCAACCTGTGCCCGGAGGTCTATGAGACAGAGAAAAAGCAGCAGACACAGCTAAGCCGCTGGAGAAAGGATAAGGAGCACGGCATCCTCTTCGCGCTGGGTTACAACGATAAGATACTGATCCGCGCAGGACAGCTGGCGACATGGGAGCGCTATCTCCTTGACAACCCGCGGCGGCGTATGGTGAAAGAGCAGCACCCCGAGTTCTTCAGAGTGATAAGGGAGATAACATGGAAAGGAATAACCTTCTCGGCTATTGGCAACCTCTTTCTCCTTCGGCATCCGCAGTTGTTGCAGGTGCAGTGCTCACGGCGCATGACGACTGAGGACATCGAGGCTGAGAAAGCTCGCTTCCTCAGCCTCTGTGCCAAGGGTCCGGTGCTTGTCTCGCCAAGGATCTCACCGGGCGAGAAGGCGATCATCGATGCGGCCTTCGACGCCGGTTATCCGGTGATCATCATCAAGGACAACGGCTTCGCGCCTCTTGAGAAGCCGCATGGCCGTGCCTTCGATGCCTGTGCCGCCGGTCGTCTCCTGCTCCTCGGCCCCACGCAGCATAGCAATGAGCGGCAGCACGTCACCCGCAGCATCTGCCTCGGCATGAACGACATTGCCAGGAAGATATGCGAGAGCGACCCGCCCGCCGAGCACTAGAGCCGCCGCTCCTTAACGCCGCCAGCACTAGAGCCGCCGCTCTGCGGCGACATACGCAACGCAAGCAGGGAAGGCAGCCCTACCGGGCACAGCTACGGCGAAGAGCGGCGCAGCCCTTCCCTGCGCAGCTCTGCCGCTGCGTTGTGTTTGTCGCCGCAGAGCGGCGGCCCGAGATCGCTCCGGCCTCAGCGGGCCTGCAGCGCCAGCCGTGCCGTGCGCTTGCCGTCGCTGACAGTGACCTTGACCTTTCCTCCCTTATTGCCGCTGCGCAAGATGACGAGGGCGGAGCCGTGGTAGAGCGAGCGCTTGTTGCCGATGAACGGCTCGTCGCTCGTGATGTCGCCGTTGTCGACAGCCACAATCTCGGCATCGCCCTCAACACTGAACGTCAGCATGTCGGAGGCCTGCGGGCACTGCACGCCGTTCTTGTCCATAGCCTGGGCGCGGATATGCATCAGATCCATGCCGTCGGCTTTCCATGTCGGCTTGTCGGGGGTGAGCGCCAGTTTCTTGACCTCTCCCGCTGTGCGGATAGCATGGCGTGCCACGACCTTGCCGTTATTTCGAGCTATAGCCTCCAACGTGCCGGGCTCATAAGGGATATTGTCCCACCTGATCTTGTCGCGGTTGTTCGGATCGGTACTGTTCTTCTTCACGCCGAGGTTCTTGCCGTTGAGCCGCAGCTCCACCTCGTCGCAGTTCGTGAAGGTATACAGGCTATAGCTCTTACCCGGGGTGAGGTTCCAGAAATCGGTGAGGTTGTCTGAGCCGGTCTTGATGCCGTTCCACAAACCACCTTCTGCCTTGTCGAGAATGACGCCGATATGCACCGTCGGCTCTGAGGAGAACATCGACTTGATGAGCCAGGCCCGAGGCTTGGGCTGCAGTGATGTGTCGAAGGCGCCATTGTCCCAACCTTTCTTCGGCCAGCCCTGACTCTCCCCGATATAGTCAATCATGCCCCAATAGGCCGCACCAATGACCTTCTTCAGATCCATGCCGAACCAGTTTGGTCCCATGGCAGCCATGCTCGCCTCACTCTGGTAGAATGTCATCCACGGGAAGCGGCGGCCGTCACCGGGGAAATACATATACCGGTAGTTGTATGCCTGGATGTCTGTATTCATGGCTAGGTCGCACGGCAGTGAGTCGGTCTGCCAGTTACGGAAGCGCGGATGCATGGCGACGGTCGTCAGACGCGTCGTGTCGTAACGGTGAACGAGGGTTCTGAGAAGTTTGTATGGTGTCACGCCCCAGTCGCCGAACGGCAGGTCAGCGATCTGCTGCAGCTCGTTGCCGAGGCTCCACAGCACCACCGACGGATGGTTACGGTCGCGCCGCACCCACTCAGGGATGTCATACTGCCAGTGTTCTATCCACGGCTGACGGCCGCCACCGTATTGTGTCGTCCACTTGTCGTAAGCCTCATCGACGACAAGCATGCCGTATTTATCAGCGAGCTTATACAGGTCTTCGCTGTAAGGGTTATGCGAGCAGCGGATATGGTTGAAGCCGAACGATTTCAACAACTGAATGCGTTTCTCGATGGCGCGGGGATAGGCTGCTGCACCGAGAGCGCCGAGCGTGTGGTGATTGGCGATGCCTTTGAGCAGCACCTTCTTACCGTTGAGCTTGAAACCGAACTGAGGACCAAACTCAATGGTTCGCATGCCGAAGGTATCGGAGACGCGGTCGAGGACCTTGCCGTTGTTGTCCGAGACCGTTGCCACAACGGTATAGAGGTAAGGATCATCAAGGTCCCAGAGATGGGCACTGGCAAGCGTGATGTCATTGAGTTTATATTCGTTGCTCTTCTTCATGCGCTGATATTGCAGGTCGTTGTCACTATTAGCGACGACACGGCCCTGCGCATCCAAGATCTGGATATTCACCTTGCCCGTCTTGTCCTTGCCGTAGTTGGCAATGGTCGCCTGTACATGGACGGTCTTGTTGTCGGAGGTCGTGATATACAGCGGATGGCGGTCAAAATAGATCGTACGCGGCGTGATGATGAACTTCACGTCACGGTACAGTCCTGCACCGGTATACCAACGCGAGTTGTTCGCGTTACGCGTGTCGGCCTTGACGACGAGCGTGTTCTCCTGACCATACTTCAATAGGTTGCTGACGTCGATGCCGAAGCCGAGGTAGCCGTACTCCGTGCCACCGATGCGTTGCCCGTTGAGGAAGACATCGCCAACGAGCATGATTCCACCGACCTCGAGGTCTACTCTCCTACCCTTCCACGAAGCATCGGGGGTAAAGGTACGACGGTACCAGCCGATACCCATCTCCTTGAAACCACGTGCCGAGAGACGACTCTTAACATTAGCAGCGGCATCGGAGTTGTCCGCTTTCTCGTCTTTGGCAGGAGCAACCCACGGCTGCTCCACGAGGAAATCGTGCGGTAGCCGCACAGCTTTCCACGAACCATCGCCACGCGTCGCCATCTCAGGCGTGAGTGTTGAACGACTGAACTGCCAGTCGATGACATTCACCGTGTCACGCTGAGCAAAAGCCGGTGTCAGAGAGAAGGCAACGGCCAAGAAAGATAAGGTTTTCTTAAGTGTTATATTCATATTTCTTGTTTATTGTTTACAGATTGTTCGACGTTCGACAAACGATTGTTCGACGTTCGACAAACGATTGTTCGACGTTCGACAAACGATTGTTCGACGTTCGACAAACGATTGGCTGACGTTCGACAAACAATCACTTTTCTGCTATTGGGGATAGGTAAGCCTTACGGACTGGCAACGGCTGTACTAGCCACTGGTCGACGACTATATGTGCATCAAGGGCACGGATGACAAGCGAGTGCTTGCCTGCCTTCAGGTCCTTCAATGGCAGCGAACGAAGGGCCTGACCACGCAACACGTTTTCTTTCCATCGCTCAGAACGGAACGGCTCCTTCAAGGAGAAAACGATTGGTACAGCACCGTCTACACTGACAGAGAAACGGAGGTCACCATTGTCGTTGGGCTGCGTGGGGATGAGTGCCACAGTCAGCTCACTGTCACTGTCTTTTGCCGTAGTGAACGAATAGGTCAGAGAGCCGCCTTGAGGCAACGCCACAGCCCTCATGCTATGGCCGAGCATCTCAATGGTCGTTGTACCTTCTGAAGCCTGAGCATAATCGCAGGCATTGTGAGCAATGACGCCATCGGCCTTCAATGAATGCCCCTTTAGGGTATTAACATTTTCGTCACCTTTGGTCAGCCATTCCTTCACCTCTGCATCCGTCAACAAGGTCGGGAGGTTGGGCGCACCGAAAACGGGAAGATCGCGCGGGCGCATGCTCATGGAACGCCGCCACTTGCCTCCGGACATCGTGTTGTTATAGTAATCGGTCAAAGAGCGTATCTCCTGATAGGCCGACTGGCTCTCGGCACAGGCATGATAGATCTTAGGATTGTTGACAAACATATCCTTCAGTGTGCTGCCTGAAGCCCACTGCCGGGCTTTCTGTGCCCACAGCAGTTTGCGGGCATGGGCGTCAGATGCGAGGACCGGATATTCAATTGCTGCGAAATAAGCATCCTTCAGTCGGGCAGGGATCATCTTCCCGACCTCTTTCACCTTAGCAGCGACAGTGGCATAACGGTCGAGGTACCGGTCGAGCTCCCCACCAAAGGCATTCGTGAACTCAGTGTTGCGCTGCGGACTCAGACCGCGGTCATAGAGCGTCTTGTCAAGCTCCGTCTGGCTCCAACCCATGAACTCGGGATGGCGCTCGCCACAGAGCCGGAAGAATTCCGTCATCGCAGGGAAGAGCTGCTCACCGGCCCCCTTACCAAACTGTCGGCAAAGCCATGCCTTATAATGGTCAGCGATGGTACTGCCCTTGACACAATCGATGTTCCACGCCATGTCGAGGAACAGTTCAAGGTCGTAGCCTGCCACCTTCGGGTCGTGGACATTGGCAATCCACAGTTTCCGGACATTGTGGTCATAGGCCGCCCGCATTTCGTTATAGATGAGTCCGGGCTGCATCGTCGTGAGCCACAGATAATCGTGGGGACGGCCCCAGTAGCTGAGGTGATAGTAGACACCACCGCCCCCACTGCGTTTCTGTTCCTCGGCATCACTCAAGCGCGTCATGTATCCATAGTTATCATCACACCACATCAGCGTGACATAGTCGGGCACCTTCAGTCCTTTCTCATAGATCTGCAGCACCTCTTTATAAGGAATGAAGACCTGCATCTGCTTCGACGGGTCACCGACATATTTGCGCAACAGATCCTGCTGGTCGTTGACGACTTGCTGCAAGGCATCGAACTTCTCCTGCATGGTCTTCACGCCTTCCATGGACCCGTCATGGATGCCACGCATGCCAATGGTAAACATATTCCCGCCCTTGGAGCCTTTCACCTCCTTGAGACGTTCGATCCAATAGTCCTGTACGGCCTGTTTGTTCGTGATATAATTGAACCATCCGCGCTTGGCCACATCCCATTCGTCAACATTATTGCGCAAGAGTGGCTCACAGTGACTGGATCCCACGACGATGCCACAGCTGTCGGCCATGGCTTTATTACCGGGGACCTTGAAGAACGCCGTCGTGCCCGTGTGCATGGCCGGCCAGATAGCATTGGCACGGAGCCGGAGCATCAACTGAAAGATCTTCTTGTAGGTCTTCGGTCCGATGGTACCGAACTTCGACTTTTCAAAAGTGCCGTAGCTCCAAGGACGCAGCGACCAGTCTTCATCATTGATAAAGATGCCACGGTATTCGACAGAGGCACCCTGAAGGGTCGTGAAATGGTCATCGATAGTGAGCCTGTCCTTGTGGGCAGGCACGACATCGCCCCACCAGACCCACGGACTGACGCCCGCCATGCGCGACAGTTCGAGGAGACCATAGGCGGCACCGCGGCCGTTACGACCGACAACCATGATCTGTCCGTCATGAACACCGATATAAAAGCCGTCGGTCTTTGTCTTTAAGGCTTCAACGGGCACGCCCCAGGCGCTCAAACGTTTCGATACAGCCTTTGAAGCTTTGTCCAGCTCTACGACGTAGATGTTGGCATCCTTCTGCTTGGTTGTTTGTTGGGCTGCACGACTTGTCACGGCTTTCAAGTCCGAAGAGAACATCTGAGCCGCAATGGTGACCACGGGCTCCGCATTCTTCTCCACATAGAAGGACACTGGATGTTGGCCATCATACCATACGGCAGCAGAGGAATGAATAGGCGTTAGGACGGCCACAAGGGCCGCCCCTACGGTGAAGCAATTGCGTACCGTGGCCTTCAAAACTATCTCCAAGAGATTAATATGTCTCATAGTAAGTTCCATTTAATGAATCATACGTAGCATATCCACCTCGACGATGCGCAGGGTGACACGGCCGTTCTGTCTCCCTACCCGATCGAGGTTGTTGGCCTTGCCGCCCGCAAGTTCCTTCGTGTCGCCCGTTTCCTCTTTGCTCCTATCGGGCGCCGTCATACGGATGGTCAGGGAGGAGGCGTTGACGGGCTTGTCTATTCTCAGATGACAATAGCCGAGGGTCGGATAGGTCCAGCCCTGCCAGACAAGTTTCTTTCCGGCATAGATAGCAAGGGGGTAACTCTTGTTGCGCCAACCGGTCAGTTTGATAGCTATCTCGTCAACACGCTGCTTACCGTCGAAGCCATAAGTGATCCAGGCGTTCTCGGCCTTTCCGTCGCTCTTCCACTCACTGCTCTCCGTGTCGTCACAGCTCTTCACAGCGTCTTCCTGCACGCTCCCGGCCTTGACCCATTTGACAGGCACTGTGGCATAGACGTCCTTATAGGACGGTGTAGTTGGCGTCTCTCCGCGGTCCAGTCGGCAAGGTAACGTGTAAGCCGGGAGGACATGATCCATATCGACGGCCTTCGTCGTGAGCGTGACACTATCTGCGGACAGACCTTCTGCAGACACACGCAGTGTCATCGCTCCAGCCTCAGTCGTAGAGCGGAGCAGCACACGGCTCACCCCACACTCAAGCGGAAGGTTCTTGAGGCGTATATAGTTGCCTTTCGAAGCGTCGGCCGCTATTCCTCCAAGCCATTCGCCCTTGCCTTGCAGCTCAAAGTGGAGCATGCGGTCATCGAGCGGGCAACGCCGGCCTTGCTTGTCAACGACTTCCACCTGAACAAGTGCCATGTCAGCACCATCGGAGCGGAAGCCTTCGGGATCGATCAAGGCGGTCACACGCAGATGGTCGGGAGCACCGGCGGTCTCTATGCTGTAGCGGCTGACCTCCTTGCCGTCGCGGTAGCTGACAGCCGTCAACGTGCCGGGCTCGTAAGGGATATTTTTAAAGGTGAAGAGATACTGACAGCTGCGCTGCCCACGGCCTAAGCTCTTGCCGTTGAGGAAAAGTGCTACACTGTCGCCTGTAGAGACAACATACTCTGTCTGCTTGACCGTTCCCGGAGCATAGTTCCAGTGACCGACGATATAGGTATGGTCCTTCTCCGGCGTCACCCATCCGTCCCACATCACCTGATGGGCATAGAACGCATCCTTTGGGATACGCATGGCATCGACGACCCCACTCAGCCGGTAGTTAGCCTCACCGCGGTGGTGGGTGTTTGTGTCACTAAACACGATCTTGGCACCACCGGCATTGACGCGTCGGCCTGTACCGGGACGCTCGAGATAATAGTCGTACCAGCGCTCGACCATAGAGGCGGCGAAGGTGTCCATGTTATGGTTATATTCCGGTGCGGGCTTGCCACGGTAGAGCGGGCCCTCGCCGTCGGGATGGAAAGGATAAGACTGACTGTCCCAGTATCTCCGCAGTCCCTCGTCACGATGATACTCCATCATCCACATCGGCTTTGTCGCACTCTTGTTGACATAGAGCATCTCTCCACCGTACTCCGCCGTACTGTCATCGAGCATCTCTCGCGAGCCGATAGCTCTGCCTCCGTGAGGGTCATACGCATCGCGGATAGCTTTAATCTCCCGCATATGCTCATGGGTGATACCTTTGTTGCCACACTCATAGAAGAGGATGCTCGGGTTGTTACGATTGTAGATGATGGCATCGCGCATGAGCTCCTTGCGCTGTTCCCATCGGCGGCCGCTCACGTCGCCTTCAGCATCGCCGGCAGGCATCGCCTGGATGAGACCTACACGGTCACAACTCTCGATATCCTGTTTCCAGGGTGTGACATGCATCCAGCGGACAAGGTTGCCGCCCGACTGTACCATGAGGTCGTTGCTGTAGTCGCTGAGCCATGCCGGGACGCTCATGCCAACGCCCGGCCACTCGTTGCTCGAGCGCTGGGCATAGCCATGGACCATCAGCACACGGTCATTGAGCCATATCTTACCCTCGGCAAAACGCGTCTTGCGGAAGCCGGTGCGCGTGAGGACGACATCGCGCACGGTGTCGTCTCCTGCCTCACGCAGTCCCGTCTGCACTGTATAGAGGTAGCCGTAGCCCCAACTCCAGAAATGGACATCATGGAGCCGGCCTTGGAAGGTCAGTGTACGCGTCTCACCGGCATGCAACGTGATGGGGTCACTACCGAAAGAGGCCACGGTCTTGCCCTCGGCGTCTATCCAGCGCGACGTCAGCGTCACGGTGTGGTCCCGGTCATCCTCATTGCGCACCTGCGACTCCACATGGACAGTCACCGCGCGATGAGGTATGTCATAATCGGTGCCATAGATGTAGACGCCCGTGGTCTGGAGGAAGGAATAAAGCGGGAGGGTCTGATAGACCTTGCCCGTGATATGAAGAAAGACGTTCTTCGGGATACCGCCATAGTTGGCATTAAAGTTCTTGTTGTTCCATTGGAAGGTCGAGCCCGTGGCACGCTCATGATAGTTCCAACTATTATCGCAGCGCACGGCAAGAACGTTGGCACCTTTCACGATATAAGGTGTCAAGTCGAAGCCCGAAGCCATGACACCGTTCTCGGTCAGGCCGACGTGATGTCCATTGAGCCAGAGGTCAGCACCGAAGCGTACCCCTTCGAGTTCAATAAAGAACTTCCGTCCTGCTGTCTCCACAATATTGAAATGCTTGCGGTACCACACGACGGTATCGGAGAGCTGCTCAATACTGACCTTGAACGCCTCCGCCTCATTGAAGGCATGCGGAAGCGACACCTTGATCCATGCAGCATCATCATAGCTGAAGGTCTCCGGACCTTGGATATCTCCAACACGCATGAGCCATCCGCTGTTGAAGTTCAGTCGCTGGCGGTCAACAGCGACAGCGGAGAGCGACAACAACAAAGACAAAAATAGAAGGACGAGATGCTTCATATATGTGTAAACAGTACAGGGGCGGTCGCTCGTGGCCGCCCCTGCATATGATGGGAAAAAATCTTATTACTTCACGATGAACTTCTTACCGTTCTGGATGTAGACACCCTTCGGCAGATTGTTCTTGTTCACGCGCTGACCATTGAGGTTGTACACCGGAGCGTTCGGGTTATTCTTCACTACCTCAGACACAGCCTGTTTGATAGCGGTCGGACCGGTCACAGCACTGTAGACCGTCACCTTAGCGATAGCATCAGAGACACGATACAGACTGAACGCCTTATCGCCTTTGAGCACTGCTGTCACAGGAGCATTGTCGGCTGCAAGATACTCATCAAGAGAAGCAACCACCGGATGGAGCGAAGTGCTGCCATAGTTACTGACAGATTCTACAGTAATGATATCGTCGGCTGTAGCATCGGCAATCTTGAAGAACCAGTTGCTGATCCAAGAACCACTCTGGTCATCACCCTTCTTACCATCCAACAGCAGACCGATACCCGGATAGATATGTGCATTGACAGGCAGGATAGCAGCAGAGCCAGTAGCGGTACCATCAGAGCCACACATAATCATATGGTCAATAAGCAGAGAGTCGGTGAAAGCAGAAGCCTTCTTTGTAAAATTCGGAATCTCGTTGTAGACGATCTTTGCAGAGTCTGTAGCGTTGTAACCGAAGAAACGACCGTAAGTAGCGAACTTATCTGTAACATTGTCGCCCTTCTCGAAACCGGCAGCAGTGATCTGTGCCTCTGTCAGGTGAGCAAAGTCGACAGTCTCCTTGACAGCATACTGCACATTGTTCTCAACGGTTGTCTGGGCAGAGCCATAACCGAAAGCCTGGGAGGTGATCTCCAGAGAACCAGCCTGATCAACAGCAATGTCGAACGGGAAAGCAGTAGGCTCGGAAGACTCCTTCACGGAACCATCCTTACCGGTGAACTTATAAGTGCCATAGATTGTCGGAGCAAGCGGTGTGTTGCTGTTGTCGCATGTGGCGTGATAGGTCTTGGCATATCCCGTCGTGACGTTTGTAATATCAACAGCGGCTGTAGGCAGAGTGATGATATTGTTTGTAACATCCACAGTGACCTCATCCGACTTCAGGTTGTCGAGTGTAGTCCAAGCCTTCAGTGTGCCGGCCTCACAAGCATCGGTGACGAGCTGATCGGTATTGTTCGGATCATAGTTGGGGTTGTTGGACCATGTGTAGCTACCCTCGTTTGTATCCGAATAGTTGACGGTTGTCTCTTTGCCATTGAACGAGAGGTGAAGCGTCTCATCCTCCTGGATACCGATGGTATAGACGCGCTGTGCATTGTTGATACCGGTCAGCGTCACGGTCGGGGTGTTAGCCTCTGTCTTGTCGACAGACACCTCGATGTTATCCATATAGATAACAGGAGCGTAACGACCAGCAAGGATATAAAGACCGGTAGCGGTCATATCCACACCTTCTGGCACGGTATAAGTGTCAGAAGCGACTGGATCGTCTGCAGTAGGAGTCTGAATGGTGTACTCCACGGTACGAGCCAGTGTATCAATTGTCAATGTGACATTGTAATAGACACCGGCTGTCAACGTCTTATAGTTGGCAGAGTCACCGCAGATAGCAAAATCCTGGTCACCGGTAGCAGCAGCGGTCTTGCCTGTGTTGCCAAGTTGCGTGAGGTCGAAGAGTGCACCGCCGTTGCTGACACGATAGTTGGAATTTGCTTTCTTCGTAGCCTTCGACGTTTCGCTCATCAGTGCAATCTCGGATGTCATGTGGTTGTTACCGAAAGCATTGAAACAGAACTGGAAGCTCACGGTGTAAGAGGTGAGGTCTGATGTAAACTCATTCTTGATCTTGTCTGCATCCCAGAACATATGAGCGGAACGGTCGTTGGCAGAATGCGTGAACTTCAGGAACTTACCGAAGTCATCACTGCCGATGCTTAGGCCGGAAGCAACACTTGGAGAAGTCCAGCCTGTCTCAGCAACGGTCTTGGCTGTCTCGAAGTTCTGCGAATAGATAATCTTCTTCGCACTCACGTTTGTTGAGCAGCAGAGGGCTACCAACAACGTTAAAAAGAAATAGAGCTTTTTCATACGCTTATTGTTTAAAGTTAATTGTTTGTTTTCGTTATTCAATCACAATGCAGGGGCGGCCCTTGTGGCCGTCCGCCGCAATGTTATTTCCACCCGTCGTTCTGTGTGTATCCACAGTTGAGCACATCCTTCTGCGGGATTGGGAAGAGATACCACTTATCCTCCCACGTGCGGGTGTCGATGGTCTGCTCCTGATAGCTATAAGAGCCATCGGCATTCTTCGTGATCTTCATGCCCTTGATGGTCTTGAGATACTCGGGAGCCTCTTTCCAACGACGGAGGTCGAAGAAGCGGTGACCCTCGAAGGCGAGCTCCACGAAGCGCTCGTTCTCATAACGTTTCTTGAAGGCCTCGAAGCTCAGTCCGGTAGCAATGTCTGGCTGCTTAGCGCGAGTACGGATGTAGTTGATAGCCTGTGCAGCCGTCATCGGCAGGCCCTCGGGAGCTACATAGCCACTCCCCGTATAGTTCAGCGCTGCCTCTGCATAGTCGAGGTAGAACTCACCGAGACGGAAGATGACCCACTCATGGGTGAAACTGTTAGAGTTGGTCTTGGCAATGATTGTACCTTTATTGATATACTTCTTCAGATAGTAGCCTGTCGGGGTTCCGTAAGTAACGGATGAAGAATTGGCACCACCCTCATAGGTCTGCAGGGTGTCCTTGTCCGGCCAAGGCTCACCATTGACAGCCACGGTGAGGGCGAGACGACTGTCGCGGTTCTTATACGGGTTCTGCGGGTCGTAACCACTCTCGGGGTCGGTGATAGCCTTGCCGTTCGTCATCTCATAGGCATCTACGAGGTTCTGTGTCGGGCAGTTGCCACCCTGAGCGTTCTCCAGACCAATTGGATAGTTGTATTTCTCGAAAGAGTTGCTCGCAGCGGTACGACGCGAGAAGATAATCTCCTTGATACCGTCCTTGTAACTGTCTTTATCGAAGAGTTTCGAATAGTCGGGAAGCAGTGCCATACCCTCGTTGCGCGCCTCAGCGATGACAGCGTTGCTAAGCTGCGCAGCCTTCAGCCAACGGCTCTTGTCGTTGTTCGGGTTGAAGAGCGGACTGGCATAGTAGAGAGCAGCACGGGCACGCAGCGCCATGACAGCCAGTTTGTTGGCACGTCCCGTCTGAGCCTTATAGTAAGCCATGCTGCCAAGGTCACCGTAGTTGACGATGATGCTGTCCTGGATGGCAGCGCACTCGTCGTCGATGAACTTGAAGATGGTGTCAGCAGGGACCTGCGGCAACGCATTAGCTTCCGTTGCCGACATGGTCTTGGTCTTCAAAGGAATATTGCCATAACGCTTGACGAGCTCGAAATAGAAGAAGGCACGGGCCCAGCGAGCCTCATAGCGGTAGTTCTTATAGAAATAGAGTTCCTGCTGGTAATGCTCATCCTCGGTATAGTCGGGGAAGGTGCAGTTGCTGAACTCGTCGAGGACGAGGTTGCAGTAGGTGATGCCGTTCCATGCTGAGTTCCACACGCGGTTCTTGGCATTGGTCGGTCCCCAGGCTCCGTTGTAGAAGTCCTCCACAGCATTGCCGGCGTGAGAATAGACGCTCTCATCCGTAGCCGAGCTTGCCATGGCACCACTGTAGTTGCCGAAGTCGTAGTCGATATCGTTGTAGATCGTCGTCATGAAGCCGCCGACACGTCCGAACATCTCCTCGATATACGCCTTGTCATACGTGTTATACTCCTCGTAGTTCATCTTGTCGGAGCAAGACGAGAAGGCGAGCAGGCCGGTGACAGAGGCGAGAAACAAATATTTTAATTTCATGGTTTCCTTGATATTATCAATTAATCCTACAGATTACCTATTATAATGTGACGGACAGACCGAAGATGACACTGCGAGTCAGCGGACTGCCGGTGCCATAGTACTCAGCATCGACGCCATCGAGATGGTCGAGGGTGAAGAGGTCTGTGCCACGGACATAGAACTTCGCTGCGTTGATGAAACCGGTCTTAGCCAGCAGGCACTTCGGGAAGTTATAATAAACTTCGAGGTTGCGGAGCTTGAAGAACGAACGGTCGCGAAGCCAGAAGTCGGACGTCTGATAGTTGTTGGCATTGCTGCTCGAGCTCAGACGTGGGAACTCAGCGTCGGTGTTCTCCGGTGTCCAGCGACGGTCGTAGACATACTGTGAGAGGTTCGTGTTACTGACGAGACCCCAGTAGTAACCTGAGGTGTTCAGCAGTGCACTGTAACGGCCCACGCCCTGGAACATGGCATCGATACCGATACCCTTCCACTCTGCACCGAGATGGAACGTGTAGTAAATCTCCGGGCAGACAGTGCTGTAGCCGATCTTGGTCTTGTCGTTGGCATCAATCTTGCCGTCACCATTGACATCCTCATACTTGATGTCGCCGGGGAGGACGGTAGAGAAGGTCTGCGTAGGACTATTGTCGATATCAGCTTGATCCTTGAAGTAACCGATGGCCTTCAAGCCCCAGATACTGTTCAAAGGATAGCCGGTCGTGACGAGGTTGTCGTACGGACGAGGCTGCTCAGCCTGCTCCTTGATCTTGTTCTTATTCAGCGAGAAAGTGCCACCGAGGTTGATGTCGACCTGACCGAAGCGATGGTTGTAGTCGAGCGATGTCTCAACACCCCAACTGTCGACCTTACCGCCATTAATATATGGTGCATCGAAACCGATGATTGTTCCATAGGAACCACTACCGTCGACCCAGATGTCGGAACGGCGCTGGTAATAACCATCCACCTGGACGTCAAGGCCATGGAAGAACGTGGCGTCGAAACCGAAGTTGTACTTGTAAGCCTTCTCATGAGTCGGGTTGTCTGTAGCCATACGACCGAGAGTCGTGCGGCCCCAAGAACTGTCGTAACTGGAGTCGAAAGGATAGGTCACACCATCCGTGCTGTAGCTCTGTGTGTAATAGGTCCACACGTTCTCACCCGGCAGATAGTCGGTATTGACCATGCCTGCAGAAGCGCGCCACTTGAAGAAGTCAATCCAAGAAACATTCTTCATCCAAGGTTCCTGGCTCATCACCCAGGCAGCGCTCAGCGTAGGAGCGATGGCCCACTTTGTACCGGGAGCAAGACGGCTCGAGCCTGTCAACACCCATGACATCTCAGCGATGTAACGGTTGTTGTAAGCGTAATGAGTCAGCCACGAAACTGTCTGACGATAGATGGATGTGTTGACGCCTGTGGTGTTCTGCCATTCATATTCCCAGCGGAGCATGGAGTAGAGATAATGCTTTTCGGCAAAGGTGCGGTCATAATTGAAGCCGCCGTCAAAATGGAACAGACGACTGTAAGCATTCGTGTTGGCAGCTGTGCTCTGAGTTCCCTTCTCACCACCGATGGTGTAAGTACCCGGAGTAGGCACGCCGTTATTCCAGGTTGCAGGGCCATAGAAGCCATACTGGAACGTCTTACTGTGGTTCTCGTAGATCGTGGAGTAAGTGTCGTAGCCGACACGCAGCGTTGCGCTCAGACCTTTGACAAACATCCCGAGATCCTGGTTCAGAGACATGTCACCATAGAGGGCACGCTCATGGATCTTATAGTAAGCTGCGGCACCGGTGTTGGCTACGGGGTTGTTCGTACCGGCCCATGTAGCACTGCCGCCCCACATACCGTCTTTCTGGAACTTCACGGGGAAGGCGAGCGACGGCACACTGTACATCAGGCTCCACAGGTTCGTGGCATTGCCCGGCTGTGACATCTCACTCAACAGGCCTAAGGTGTTGACCTTCAACAGTGTTGTCGGCGAGAGGTCAATATCGAGGTTGATACGCATGTTGGCACGGCAGTACTTATCCTGCGTACTGTTGTTGTTATCGTCCTTGGCATTCTTGATGAACCCGTTGTCGTAGAGCAGGTTGAGCATCGTGTAATAACGGAACTTTGCGCCACCGCCACTGAACTCGGCAGCGACCTTGTCCGTCATGCCGTGATGACGGAATGTCTCGTCGACCCAGTTGACATTCGGGTAGAGGTCAGGATACTGTCCGCTCTTGTAAGCGTTGATCTCGTCCTGCGTGTATTTGGCAGCCAGCCCTTCGTAGCCGCGTGCCTCGTTTACTGCCGAAGCATAGGTAGCTGCATCCACGAACTTCGGACGGTTAATCTGATAGTTGAAGAGATGGTCGTAGGTGAACTTCACCTCCCGGCTGTTATACTTACCGCGCTTTGTCGTCACGAGGATGACGCCGTTGGCACCACGGTTGCCATAGAGGGCCACGGCTGCTGCATCCTTGAGGATGGAGACATGGTCGACCTCTGTCGGGTCGATTATATTGAGGTCCCGCTCAATACCGTCGACGAGGACGAGTGGTGAGCTCGTGCTCAGGCTCTGCAAGCCACGGATATAAAATGTGGGATTGGAGCTGAAGTAAGTGCCACCATTCCGCAGCGACACCAAGCCGTTGCCACCCTGTCCGATGATAGAGTTGCTGATGTTCTTGGCAGAGCGCTGGTTGACATTCTTGTTCTCGATGACCGTGACAGCCGCCGTGGACTGATCGCGGTTGAAGTCTTTATTGGCGCCGACCTCGATGACCTGTTGGACAAAGGCATCGACGGGGACCGACGTAGAATCTGTCTGAGCCCACACCCCCGTCGGCACAAGGAGGCCGAGGGAGAGAACGGGATATATGATAGATCTTTTCATCATTTTGTCTTTTTGGTTCTTGTCTTTTGCTTTTACAACTTATGAATTCCTAATGGAGAAGAATCACCATCCCGGGTTCTGTACGAGGCCGTAGCCTTTGTTAATTTCTGTCTTCGGGAAAGGCCAGAGATACCACTTAGCCACCTCCTGAGAGTTGGGATCAGCGCCCCAGAGCACATGCTTACGGTTCTGAATCTCGAACTTCTGATACTCGAAGCGGGAAGGCTCGGCAGCACCGCCGTTCTTGTTGTCGCCTCTCCAAGGGATATACTGACGGATATAAGCACCGGTCGGTCCCTGGTCCATACGGTAAGTGATGATACCATGCAACGGCTTTGTCATCCAGTCGCCGCGTTTGTAGCGGATCATGTCCCAATAGTGGTTGTTGCTCAGACCAAGCTCGCAGGCACGCTCACGCAGGATCTCGTTGATGAGGTTCTCCTTATTGTTATGCAAATCCAGGTCTGGGTTCTTCAGTGCCAAGCCTTTCAGACCGACACGGGCACGAACGAGATCGACCTGCTTCAAGGCCTCATCGAGCTGGTTGCACTGTGCCAGGCACTCGGCATACATGAGGTACATCTCGTCGAGACTCAGATAGACCCACTGCGTGTACTTACGCAGATAGTCCTGGTTCATATAATATTTATTCTGGTCGTAACCCGTAGCATAGCGCTTGGCCAAAGCCTCGGTCTTGACGACAGTCTTCGAATCAGCATCGTAACGAGCTACATTACTGCCGGCATCGGCACCGCCGACCCAGAGCTCATAGACATCACCGTTCGACTTACCTGTGGTCCAGTCGAGGGAGGTCATCTGGCCATTGACGATGCACTCCTCATAGAGACGGGGGTCACGGCTGGCAGTCTTCTTGAAACCGCCACGTACCTTCTGATATTTATAGAACAACTGACCGTTGGCACCTGATACCTTACCTTTCAAGCTGTCGCTCTTCCAATTGAACGGTGTACCATCGGACCAGGGGAACATCTCAACATATTCCTCTGTCGGCAGACAGTTCTGACGGGCAGGATTGTCGAGCCACTGGTGCCATGTGTAAGTACCTGACTTATAAGCATCTATACCGCCGACACGGACGGAATGAAGGATCTCCTTACTACCCTGATAGGCATAGCCCATACGGTAAGCCTGACGATAACCGTCGGGCGTCTTCGACGTGGCCTGCGTCAACTCATAATAGCCGTCTTTGTTCAGCTCATCAAAGAAGTCCTGACAAGCTTTGAGGGCTTTCTCCCACCGACTCTGCTGGAAGTCACCATACCAAACCATGTGCTTCTGCTCAGCCTCAGACGTACCACCATAGTAACCCTGCGTAGCATTATAAAGCGGTGAAGCGGCAAAGGTCAGGATCTTGGCTTTCAGTGCCATGGCACCGGCTTTCGTCCAACGGCCCGTGTTGTTCGTGGCATCAGTCTCTGTCGTGTTGCCATTGTAAGCCCATGGCAGCGCACCGGAGTTGATGGCCTCATCGAGTTGATTGACCATGAACGTGACGGTGGAGTCGAGGGTTGCACGCGGCACCTCGTAAGAACCTTCCGTGCCAGTGTAAGAATGGTCAACGAGAGGCAGACCGCCATAGACAGAGAAGAGGTCGAAGTAACGGGCAGCAATCAGACAGTGAGCCTGCGCCTTGAAACTGGCTTTCTTCTCATCGGACAGACCCGGCACGTTGTCGACATTCTCAATGAGCAGCCAGGCAGCACGCACGGCCTTCCATACATTATCATTACTGTAAGAGAACAGAGGATCCTGGTTGGAGTCCAGTGTACCAGAATAATAGGCCTTGTAGATCGTATTGTTATCCCAGTGCATCACCCAGCAATCGGTGAGCTGGTCAAACTTACCCGACCAAGGACTGGCGGATGTACCACAGTTGTTATTATACGGTAGTCCATAATACTGGAGGGCGTAGATGGAGTTGAGGAACTGCTCCGTGTAGATAGGACTGTTGAAGACCGTGTCCTTCGTCACGGTAGAGCCGGAGGGCTTATCAAGCGCAGCATTGCCCAACTTGAGCTCGTCGGTACATCCGGCGAGGAAAGGAACGGCTGCCGCAGCCATCAACATCCCGGTAATTATCTTATAGAGTTTCATATCTGTTTAATGATATCAGTTAATGTTTAGAATGCGACTTTCAGACCCAAGGTATAGGTACGGTTCAGCGGATAAGACGGTGCGTCAGTGGCACGTGTCTCAGGATCACCCCACTTGAACGGGGTCAGCGTGAAGAGGTTGTAAGCGCTCAGCGAGAGCTGAAGCTGTGTCAGACCTAAGGTCTTCATGAAGGGGAAATGGAAGTCGTAAGCCACCTGTATCGTCTTCAGACGCAGATACTTGGCGTCTTTCTCATAGAGGGTGCTTGTAGCATAGTTCTGCGAAGCGTTCTCCCAGGTAGCACGCGGATACTCGGCGCTCTGCGACGGGTTCTCCACCGTCCAGGTGTTATCGACATGATACTGGAGCAGTCCGCCTTGTGTCGTGGAGTTGGAGCTATAGAACGGCTGGCGGAAGATACCGCTCAGCATACGGCTGACGTTCCAGGCGCCTGTCAACTGTGCATAGAAAGAGAAGTTGTCCCACTGGAAGCCCATGTTCAGACCGGCGATATACTGCGGGTCATCGGTGTAGCCGAAGCCGTGACTCATATCATCGGTATCGATCTTACCGTTGCCGTCGAGGTCGACATACACGGCATCACCGGGCTTGAGGGTAGCAACCATCTGAGTCGGGAACTTGTCAACGCCAAACTCTTTCATATAATCCTGCTCACAGCCCGTATAATAATATTTCCAGAACTTATACTGGCTGCGGGAACCGATACGGTAGCCCTTGCTGTACTGATAGTCATTGGTTTGCGGAGCTTCCTTACGCTCGATGATCTTATTCTGGTTGTAAGAGAGGTTACCCTTCAACCAATAGCGGAAATGCTGACCGATCTTGTCGTTCCAGTTCAGCGAGATCTCATAACCCCACGACTTAGCCTCACCGAGGTTAGCGGCAGGCAATGTGAAGCCAAGAATGGTAGGAGCAGTCATATCGTTCAACAGAATATCGGTACGATGCTCACGATAGTAGTCGAAGTTACCTTCGAGGCGGTCGCCGAGGAAGCGGACATCGAAACCGTAGTCCTGCTTGAAGGCTTTCTCCCACGTCACGTCGGGGTTGTTCTTCTGGGCCTCCAAGGCACCGAGCTTCGTTGTACCGTTTTCTACACCGAAGTTGTAACCATAAGCACCCGATTCCTTTCCGTTACGGTTGAAGAGTGCTGCCTGGTTAACATTGTAAGCATCAGGGAGATACATGAAGCGGCTGCCACCGATCTGGTCGTTACCGACAAGACCCCACGAAGCACGGAGCTTCAAGAAACTGATGGTTTTCTTGATGGGCTTGAAGAACGGCTCATCGCTGACTACCCAACCTAAGGAGCCGGCAGGGAATGTACCGAAACGCTTGCTCGGTGCGAAGTTCTCGGAACCGTTGTAACCGATATTGAACTCAGCCATGTAACGGTTGTTCCAGTCGTAGGTCACACGGCCGACGAAGCCGACGAGACCATGACGGATATCGGAATAACTGCTTGGATAATAGCTCTCGCTCTGGTTGTACAGAGCCAAAGCCGTGATGGTATGCAGACCGAACGTACGGTTATAGTTGAAAGCAGTCTCGAAGTACCAGTTACGGCCCTTGCCACGGCTCTCAGAGTAAGACGGCTCTGTGGTGTCGCCACTCTTCAGATAGCCGAAGACCGGACCGCCGTTGGCATCGTTGCTCTTCCAGATCGGCGTGTAAGTAGCGACGGAGGCAGAACCTTGCTTATTGACATTGTAGCTACTGTTGTAAGAGCCTTTGATATGCCAGGTCAAGCCCTTTGTGACAAAGTCGAGCTTCTGTTTCAACTGCAGGTCCATACTAAGCTTGTTGACATTGGTGTTCATGAAACCGATGCCATAATAACCCATGCCATTGCCACCGACAAACGGGAGCTTGTTGCCGTCGGCATTGTACTGGTCCTTGTCGGAGTTGACAATGAAACGGCCGTCGACGATACCCGGTGAGGAGAACGGTGTGGCATAATACATATATTTAATAAGACCGCTGGAGCCCTGACCGGTATAAGGTTTCTTAGCCTCATCGACGACACCGGCGAGGTTGGCACTGATCGTCGTGGTCTTCGTCACATCCAAGTCGATGTTGGCACGGTAGTTGAAACGATGATAACGATAGTCGTTGACATAATCCTGGTCAAACTGCTTGAACAAGCCACCGGTAGTGTACATACCTGCACTGATAAAATAGCGCACATTCTTTGTACCCCCACTGATGCTGACGTTAGACTGGGTCTGCATCGTCGACTTCTTCATGACATAGTCGGTCCACTGTGTGTTCGGGAAACGGATAGGATCGCTGCCATCCTTGAATCGCTGGATGACGGCATCAGAGAAGAGGTGGCCCGTAACGTCATTGTCGCACATCTCATTATAGAAGTTGGCATAGTCGTAACTGCTGGCCTGTTTGACCATACGGTTCGGCACAAGGACTGAGAAATTGGTGGATGCCGTAATCCGCGCCTTACCCTCCTTGCCTCGTTTGGTCGTGATAAGGATAACACCATTGGCGCCACGTACACCGAAGACGGCGGTGGCGGAAGCATCCTTCAGCACGGTGATACTCTCAATCTCGTTCGGATCGATATCGTTCATGGAACGCTCGACACCATCGATCTGAACGAGCGGGGACGAGTTGACCCACGTTCCTTTACCACGGACGAAGACGGTAGCGGCATCGGAACCCGGCTCACCGGAATACTGGACAGTGGTGACACCGGAAAGCGCACCGGCCAGGACATTGTTGACAGAGGACACAGGCACACGCGCCAGATCCTCACCCTTAACTGACGACAAGGCACCGGTGACGGTCACTTTCTTCTGTACACCATAAGCGACGACCTCCACGCCTTGCAGTGTCTGACTATCATCCTTCAAGGTGACCTTCATGCCATTGGTGGCCGTGACGGTCTGAGTGACATAACCGACATAAGAGATCTTCAGTTTAGCTCCCGGACGAACGTTCACTGAGAAATTACCGTCAAGGTCTGTGATCGTTCCCTGCGATGCAGGTGCACCGACGACCATAACCGTAGCACCGATGATAGGTTCTCCTTTCTCATCAACGATAGATCCGCGCAGAACATTCTGTTTGGATTGCTGGGTGACGGCCTGCACCCGTTGTAGACCTATTGCGGGTGGGAAGACTAAAGCAGTGGCAAGCACAGCCATAGGTAATACCGAGCCGCGGAATAATTTTTGTTGAATCATTGGCTTTTATGCTTTTTTAGGCATTAAACTTTGATGCAAAGGTATACCTAATAAGTAGAAGCAAATAGTTAAAATTGTGCTATTTTATGGTATTTTCGTACGCATAGATGGTGATTTGTTCACAATTTCAGACATCAATCGGGCTCAGCAGGACAGATCCTCCCTCTTTTGCCACGTCTGTACCATTGTGTGGTACTGTCTGTACCATTGTGTGGTACTGTCCGTACCAAAGCGTGGTACTGTCCGTACCAAAGTGCGGAATCATCCGTACCAAAGCGTGGAATCATCGCCACATCAAGACACTTTTTGCTCATAAACTTGCATTATTATTCTTTTTATAAGTCAAAAATCACTACCTTTGCAAGGGTACGTCGTGTACGTGACACCTATTTCTATAAGAAACAAACAGCACCATGCACAATAGATTTTTTCTATTATAAGTCTGATCCTTTTAGGTCTGGCCATCTCTTTCTCATCCCATGCCGATGACTTCGTCGGGCATTACGATGTGCGACAGCTCTCCGTGGCAGACGGATTACCCGGCAATACCATCCGCGACATCCAGCAAGACAACAACGGTCTGCTCTGGATGGCAGGCACAGGCGGCTTGGCCTGTTATGATGGCTACCGCTTTGTCAGCTTTAACCACTTCGGCGGTCCGTCTACCCTTGGCAGCCCACGCCATATCGGCCGACTGTACCTCACGCCCTCCCGTGACCAGCTATGGTTGTCCACAGCTACATATAACCAGTTCTGCTTTGACTTGCAGCGTGGCCGTTTCATCGACTACACCGGGCGAGGCGACCAGGACCGGCCTTACCGTAAGCTTGTGCCTACCACCAATGGCATCTGGCTCGTCAGTAACACCTTTGGACTCCGACATGTTACCAAAATCAACGGTAAATATATCACAACAGACTTCACCGTCAATAACCACCGTCTTCCTGATAACCATGTAAGCACCATCGCCGAAGACAGCAAAGGCAACATTTGGGCAGCGACAAAGAAAGGGCTTGTCCGAATCGACCGGCAAGGTCATACACGGATCTGCCTCCCTAACCGTGACTTGCTGGGGTGTTTTGCCTATGGTGACAAGATCATGGCTTATAAAAAGGTATGGCAGACAGCCTATATCTTCAATTCTGATGGTCGACTGCTCAAAGAAACTCATCTACCCACTCCATTAGGACACGTCAGTGCTATCCGTGGTGTCATCAACTGGCAAGGCAAATGGGTGATATTCACCAGTAATACGACCTTCGCCTTAGATGCTAAAACCGGTCAGTTCTCCAAACCCGCTGACTATCAGATTCCCAATGGCTCACTCTACTCTACCATTGGCGATCTGCAATTCGTCGGCAACAGGACGGGTAATCTCTGGATTTTCCCCAAGCATGGGAAAATTCAGGTACTGAGACTGTTCCAGAACTACGACCAGTCACGGGAGCACAACAGCATGTTCTCCATCACACGAGGCAAGGACGGACTCTATTATATTGGCTCCTATGGCGGCGGCTTGTTCGTCTACAACCGTTCGACAGGAAAGGTGACACAGTTCACAGCCAGCGACCCCAACCGCATCATCCTTACCAACTATATTCTTTATGTTACCACCGACCGAAGTGGCTGTATATGGGTTGCAACAGAGAATGGTGGCGTGACTTGTCTCTCTCCCGGAGAAAACATTGCTGAATACCGATACATAAACAATACCATCCTTGGTGACTGGACCAACTGTATTCTTCGATTAAGCATAGATACCGACGGCAATCTGAATGTAGAGACAAAAGCTCGAAAATTGTATTCATACGATATTCACACTGGCTTGTTCTCTCAGAAAGGGGCAGTAGGAACGGGTATTTCCGGATATACTGTAGACCGTCAGGGCCGGCTCTGGCAGGCCTCACACGACAATGGCATCCTGGTCGACGGCAAACAGATGACAGTCAATGCGGGCGGCAAACACGTCGATGCGGATGATTATACTTCTATTGTCAAGGACAGATATGGACGCATCTGGCTCGGTACCTGGGGCTACGGCTTGCTCTTGGTGAAAGCCGTCAAGGGAAGTATGGTCTATGCCATTCAGGCCATTTCAAGCCAATACAACGAGAGCCGCGTCAATGATATTGCCATCGCCCACGACAAGATTTATGTGTCATCGTACAACGGGCTTTATGCAGCTGACCTCAAGCGGAATTTCCGACCCAACGACTTCAAACTTTATCACACAGCAGCCAAGAACTTCCCAGCTGATGAGGTCGTGTGTATTTATCCCACAGCCCATGACATCGTATGGGTCGGAACAGTAGGCAGTGGACTCGTGCGCTGTGACTTCTCCCATGGTGCCAGAAATATGACGTACAAAATGTTGACGACGAAAGATGGTCTGAGCAACAACGACATACGTTCTATCATTGCCGATGCCAAGGGCAACCTATGGGTCGGAACCGATGCCGGCATCTCACGTGTCACTCCCGACGGGCGTTACGTCCGACGTTACCTGCTCACAAACGATGTCCTGAGCAACACATTCAACAAAGATTGCGCCATCCGACTCAGCAATGGACAACTCGCCTTCGGTACAGTAAACGGCATGGCGATCGTCAATCCAGCCAACGACAAGATCACGAAGACAGCTGCGAGCATCGTACCTTTTGTCTCGGACCTCTATGTCAACGGTATCTCCATCTATGAAGGTCTCGACTCTGCCATCACCGACAAAGCGCTTCCGCAGACACAGAAGATAACCCTAAACCATAACCAGAACTCGCTCACATTCTTCTTCTCCAGTTGCGACTACCATAACATCACCTCCCAGGCTTATCAGTACTACCTCGAAGGCGTCGACCACAGTTGGCGTCCCGTCACAGTAGAGAACCACGCAGAGTATTCGAACCTCTCGCCCGGCACCTATACGTTCCACCTTCGTCTTGTCGACCAGACAGGGCCGGGTAAAGAGCGCACACTCATCGTGCATATCTCAGAGCCATGGTACAATACCATTTGGGCATGGATGTTCTACCTGATCGTTCTTGCATCCATCTCGCTCCTCTTCTACCGCAATGCTAAAGAGCGTCTCCGCATGCATCAACAGGTGAAACTGGAAAAACAGATTGCCAACTTCCGCACAGAGTTCTTCACCCATATCACCCATGAGTTCCGCACCCCGCTGGCCATCGTTCAGACTGCTATCGAGCGCGTCTCACGACCTGGCAACCCGTCAAGGAAAGACATACAGACAGCCCAGCGAGGTGTTCGACGCTTGCTTCGCCTCGTCAACCAGTTCCTCGAATATCGAAGAATAGAGACAGGAAAATTACGACTTCAAGTGGAGAAAAACGATGTCATCTCCTTTGCACAGGATGTCTTCCTCGACTTCCGCGTCATCGCCGAACAGAAGCATATCACGATGAAATTCACCCCGTTCGATAAGAATGCTGAGATATTGTTCGACCATCGCCTTGTAGAGTCTATCCTCTACAACCTGCTCTCCAATGCTGTCAAATATGCACCAGAGAACAGCATTGTCAACTTCTATATAAAGAACCATGACAAGATGCTCGACTTTATTGTAGAAGACAATGGACCCGGGATCGAGGGTGAACAACTTAAAGACCTGTTCCATCCCTTCATGGAAGGCAATGTGTCGAGGGGCGGAATGGGTATCGGCCTTTATACCTCTTACCAGATGGCACTGCTCCACCATGGCATGCTCAGTTACTCCAACGTCTCGCCGCATGGAGCCCGCTTCACGCTCTCCATTCCGAAAGAGTGGGACTATCAGCCAGAGGAATATGGTACCCCAAAACAGACGTCAGCCACCAACGATAACAAGCATTACGAAGAGATCATCCGTGAGATGGCTCCCGAGGCCATCAACAGCCAACGGGTTGCCATCATTGAGGACGATGTTGATATGCAGGAACAACTGAAGACGGAGGTGGGAGCTTTCTTCCAGACTACCGTCTACGGCAACGGCAAGGATGCCATTGAGGGTATCACCGCCAACCCGCCAAGCCTCATCCTCTGCGACATCATGCTACCCGACACCAATGGCTATGAGATCGTTAAGAAATTGCGTGGGGAGGATGCTCTGAAAGAGATTCCCGTCATCATGCTCACAGCCCTCGATGATGAAGATCACCAGATCAAAGGATACAAGGTCGGTGCCGACGACTACATGGTGAAACCATGCAACTACCACCTGCAGGAGGTCAGAAAGGGAACTACCTGCAGTGGGATGATATCTACAGCGTGAATGGTGGTGATTATCGTCTCGAAGTAACCTATGCCAACAATCGTGTCAACCAGTACAACAAAGCAAAGGAAACACGAACGATGGTTGTCTGGGTCAACGGGAAAGTGGCCGGAAGAGTCGACTGCCCCTACGGTGAAGGTTGTAAGAAGTCAACCATGAAGATAACACTTCATAAAGGACAAAATATTATCCGCATCGGGAACAACGCGAGTTGGTCTCCTGACATTGACTGTATCGACTTGACGGCCATGAAATGAACCTTTAAGTTTATCAAATACTATTCATAAAGCGATGCACTGACTAACCGAAGGATTCGTGTGAAAGGAGGAATTTTCTTCGGGAAAGGTGGAAAAATACATTATTACCCCTTTCCGTCAGTTTTTATGTATCATAATGAGGATGTAAAGATTAACTTTGCCATTAAGAACAAAAGTTAATCTAAAGATATGGAACAGCCAACCAGCATCTATGAGAATTATCAACAACGCTTGATGGATTACGGCCTTCGTTTTACCTCTGACAGAGAGATGGTGAAGGACTGCCTGCAAGATGTCTTCTTGAAATATCTGCAACGGTGCAATGTCATCCCCATTGGATCGATCCCATCTTTTCTTTATTCGTCTCTCCGCAACCGCATCATTGATGAATTTCGACGCGCGAGCTACCGCAACGACACGTCATTGGACTATGCCATGAATGTGTATGATCACGACAATGCTGAACAATCGATGATTGAACAAGAGACAGAACGCAGGAATGTCAAGCGCATAGATGAGCTTCTCCGATGTCTCACACCCCAACAGCGCAAAGCCTTTGAACTCTATTATATGCAGGAGAAAGACTACAACACCGTTTGCCATGAGCTACACATGAACTACCCTTCCGTGCGCAACCTTGTCTGTCGCGGCATGCAAAGGATGAGAGCGGCAGCCGTATAATGTTTTTCTTTTAATATCGTTCATAAAACGGAGAGAAAATCTCACAAACTGCAACTTTTAATACCTATTTCTATCATAAACGGAAATATGTAAGTATCTTTGCAAGAAGAAAACATTAACGAAAACGACTATTGAATACAATCAACCATAACACCATCAACCATGAAGGCATTGTGACTTCAACAGGTAACGGGAAGGTGAGTGTACGCATCACACAAGCCGCCACTTGCGCTACCTGCAAGATAGCTGGTCACTGCAATGCCTCGGAACAGCAAGAGAAGACGATTGAGGTCTATACCGACGACGCACAGCGCTATCAAGTCGGCGAGAACGTCAAGGTGAGTACCGACGCACACACCGGACATCGCGCCGTATGGTTAGGCTACGGCATTCCTTTAGTACTCATGGTCGTCACGCTCTTCCTCGTGCGACTCATCTCAGGCAGTGATGGTGCAGCAGCCCTCTCCTCCATCGCTATCCTCATCCCCTACTATCTATTGCTTTACCTCTTCCGCGGCCGAATCGCACAGAAGGTAAAGTTTAATATAGATAGGAGTTAGGAGATAGGAGTTAGGAGTTAAAAGGTAGGAGTTAAGAGTTGAAACTTTCGAATTATTAATTACAAAATACATTATGAATTATATTCTCAGTGCGGTATTGGTTCTTGGCCTGATAGCCCTTCTGGCAGCAGTCCTGCTCTACGCAGTGTCCAAGAAGTTTGCCGTGAAGACCGATCCGCGTGTCGGTGAGGTCACGTCGCTTCTTCCGGGAGCCAACTGTGGCGGCTGCGGCTTTGCAGGCTGTGCCAACATGGCGGAGGCCCTCGTCAAGGGAGCCGACAAAGGAACGATTGAAGGACTGCGATGCCCCGTCGGCGGTGATGCCGTCATGACGCAGGTAGCCCAGCACCTCGGCATGGAAGCCACAAAGAGTGAGCCCATGGTCGCTGTGGTGCGTTGCAATGGTACCTGTGAGCACCGCCCACACATCGTCGAGTACGACGGTCTTCAGACCTGCGCCGCTGTCAACGCCTCCGGCAGAGGCGAGACTGCATGCGGCTACGGCTGCTTAGGCTGTGGCGACTGCGTGCGGGCCTGCCAGTTTGATGCCATCCACATGAACCCCGAGACCGGACTGCCCGAGGTCGATGAGGAGAAATGCACGGCCTGCGGAGCATGTGCGAAGGCTTGCCCGCGACACATCATCGAACTGCGGAAGAAAGGCCCGCGCGGCATGCGTATCTATGTGCAGTGTGTCAACAAAGACAAGGGCGCTGTGGCCCGTAAAGGCTGCGAAGTGGCTTGTATCGGCTGTGGCAAGTGCCAGCGCACCTGTCAGTTCGACGCTATCACCATTGAGAATAATCTGAGTTATATCGACTACAACAAATGCCGTCTCTGCACGAAATGCGTGAGCGAGTGCCCCACAGGCGCCATCATCCAGGTCGGCGGAAGGAAACGTACCGTTGCAAAAGATACAGCAGAAAAAGAGGCAGTAAGAAAGGAGGCACAAGCATGAAATGGTTCACATTTAAGAAAGGCGGCGTCCATCCTGAAGAGAACAAGCTCACCGCTGACATTCCCACACAACCTGCTGCCCTGCCTACGCAGGCCGTGTTCATGCTCTCCCAGCATATCGGCGCTCCCGCCAAAGCCGTTGTGAAACGCGGCGATAAGGTTAAAGTCGGCACGCTCCTCGCTGAAGCCGGCGGTTTCGTCTCGGCACCTGTCTACAGCAGTGTGTCGGGTACCGTAGCAAAGTTGGATAATGTCATCGACGCTACGGGTTATCTCAAGCCCGCCATCATTGTCAATGTCGAAGGCGACGAGTGGGAAGAGAGCATCGACCGCAGCGACACGCTCGAGACATTGGACAAGCACCCGGAGCTTACGCCCGAAGAGATCGTCAACCGCATCAAGACTGCTGGCGTGACGGGTATGGGTGGTGCCGGATTCCCGACATTCATCAAGCTCTGTCCTCCCCCAGGTGCCAAAGCAGAGTGTGTCATCCTCAATGGTGTGGAGTGTGAGCCTTATATCACCTCCGACTACCGTCTGATGATGGAGCATGCCAAGGAGATTCTCGTAGGTCTCGACCTGCTGATGAAAGCAGCCAAGGTTGAAAAGGGTTTCATCGGCATCGAAGAGAACAAGCCCGAAGCTATCGCGCTCTTCCAGAAACTCACCGAGGGCAACGACCGCGTCACCGTAGTACCTCTGAAACAGAAATATCCGCAAGGCGGTGAGAAGCAGCTCGTCAACGCTGTCACAGGCCGTGAGGTACCGCCACCACCCGCCATCCCCGTCAATGTCGGCGCCATCGTGCAGAACGTCGGCACCGCCTTTGCCGTCTACCAGGCTGTGATGAAGCACAAGCCGCTCCTCGAGCGTTACACGACTGTGACGGGCAAACTCGTCAAAAACCCCGGCAACTTCCTCGTGCGCATCGGCACACCGTTCCGCCAGCTCATCGATGCCTGCGGCGGACTGCCCGAGGGCGACAATAAAGTGCTGGCCGGTGGACCCATGATGGGTAAAGCCGTCGTCAGTCTCGACGTGCCCATCTGCAAAGGTACCAACTCCGTGACTGTGCTCTCCGGCAACGATGCCCACCGTAAACCTGTACAGAACTGTATCCGCTGCGGCAAATGCGTTGAAGCCTGCCCCATGGGACTGGAGCCTTATCTCCTCGCTACCCTCGCTGCCAACAAGCGGTATGACGAGCTGGAACAGGAGTGCGTCACTTACTGCATCAGTTGTGGCTGCTGCCAGTTCACCTGTCCTTCCCATCGTCCTATCCTCGACAATATTTCGCAAGGCAAGGCTGTCGTCATGGGGCGTATCAAGGCACGGGCAAAGAAGAAATAACAGAACAATAAAATCATATAAATATATGGGAAAATTAATCGTCTCGCTGTCTCCCCACGCGCATGGCTCCGACAGTGTAGATCGCAACATGTACGGCGTGCTGATAGCCCTCATCCCCACGGTCATCGTGACGCTGTGCTATTTCGGACTCGGCTCACTGGTCGTCCTGCTCACGAGCATCGCCAGTTGTGTCTTCTTCGAATGGGCCATCACGCGTTATATCCTGAAAGAGACACCACATCTGCTCGACGGCTCCGCCATGGTGACAGGTCTGCTCCTCGGCCTCAACCTGCCGAGTAACCTGCCGGTATACATTATTATTATAGGTGCGCTTGTCGCCATCGGCATCGGTAAGATGACCTTTGGCGGACTGGGCAACAACCCGTTCAACCCCGCTCTCGTAGGCCGTTGCTTCCTCCTCGTCAGTTTCCCGGCTCAGATGACCTCTTGGCCGAAGATCGGACAGCTCACGAGCTATCTCGATGCTCAGACCGGCGCCACACCCTTAGCTCTGATGAAGACCGCTATCAAATCGGGAGATCCAAGTGTGCTCGACAAACTGCCGGACAGTCTCACGCTGCTTCTCGGCAACACAGGTGGAGAACTCGGTGCCGGCACCATGGGTGAGGTCTGTGCCCTGGCACTCATCGCCGGCCTGTGTTTCATGCTCTGGCGGAAAATCATCACCTGGCATATCCCCATCTCCATCCTTGCCACGGTCTTTGTGTTCTCCGGCCTGCTTCATCTCGCTAACCCCGTCTATGCCAGTCCCGTACAGGAACTGCTGAGCGGCGGTCTGATGCTCGGTGCCATCTTCATGGCTACCGACTACGTGACAAGCCCGATGACCCATAAGGGACAACTCATCTACGGCATTGCCATCGGCTTCCTCACGGTGGTCATCCGCAACTGGGGCTCTTACCCTGAGGGCATGTCGTTCGCCATCCTTATTATGAACGGCTTCACACCGCTCATCAACCATTACATCAAACCCCGCAGGTTCGGTGTCGTAAAACAGAAAGGAGAATAAGCCATGCAGAAACTACAATCATCATTAAAGAATATGGTCGTCGTCCTCGTGGGCTTCTCCCTCGTCATCGGTGGTCTGCTGGCGTGGGTCAACCACGTCACAGCGAAGCCTATCGCAGAGAAAGCTGAGAAGACGCTCGCCCAAGGCATCAAAACCGTCATGGGTAACGACAATATCAAGGTGGCAGCTCCGGAGAATGTGACGGAGACCATCGACGGCAAACCGTTCACATTCGTCGTACACCGTGCTACAGACGCTTCGGGCAAAGACCTCGGCGCTGCCGTGGAGAGCACGACAGGCGGCTTCGGCGGTGACCTGAGGGTCCTGGTGGGCTTCGCACCCGACGGAACGATCCTCGGATACACCATCCTGCAGTCGTCGGAAACACCGGGACTCGGCGCCAAGGCGCAACAGTGGTTCCAGAAAGACGGTAAAGGCAATGTCATCGGCAAGAATCCCGGGCAGGGCGACCTGCACGTGAGCAAGGATGACAAGTCGGGCAACGCCGTCGACGCCATCACGGCAAGTACCATCACGAGCCGTGCCTTCCTAAAAGCTATCAACCAGGCTTATGCAGCCTATAAAAAGAAAGGGTAAGAACGATGCAAAATATGAAAGTTTTTCTCAATGGCCTTATCAAGGAGAACCCTACCTTCGTGCTCTTCCTCGGTATGTGCCCCACCCTTGCCACAACGACGAGTGCCATCAACGGTCTCTCCATGGGACTGGCGACGATGGCGGTGCTCATCTGCACCAACTTCGTCATCTCGGCGATCAAGAACATCACGCCTGACATGGTGCGCATCCCGGTGTTCATCGTGGTCATCGCAGCCTTCGTGACGATCCTTCAGATGTTCATGAGTGCATATGCACCCGACAGCATCAACCAGGCATTGGGCATCTATATCCCACTGATCGTGGTCAACTGTATCATCCTCGGTCGTGCTGAGAGTTTCGCCTGCAAGCACAAGCCGATAGAGAGTATCTTTGACGGATTAGGTATCGGCTTAGGCTTCACCCTTGCCCTGACACTTCTCGGCATCGTGCGTGAGATCTTAGGAGCAGGCAGTGTCTTCGGCATCCATCTGCTTCCGGAGAGCCTCAATATCCTGCTCTTCATCCTGCCACCGGGCGCCTTCCTCACATTGGGCTACCTCGTAGCAATCATGAACAAGCTCAAGAAAGCAAAGGATTAATATTCATTGAATTATAGGAAACATTGAAAAAATAGACAATGGAATACCTTTTAATATTTATATCCGCCATCTTTGTCAACAACGTGGTACTGTCGCAGTTCCTCGGCATCTGTCCGTTCCTCGGCGTGTCGAAGAAGTTGGACACGGCCATGGGAATGGGTGGCGCCGTGACCTTTGTGCTGACGCTCTCGACCATCGTGACATGGCTCGTTCAGACTTATATCCTCAACCCCTTCGGCCTGCAGTATCTGCAGACGTTGGCGTTCATCCTCGTCATCGCCGCCTTGGTGCAGATGGTGGAGATCATCCTGAAGAAAGTGTCACCGGCACTCTATCAGGCCCTCGGCATTTTCCTCCCACTGATCACTACCAACTGTGCCGTGCTCGGTGTCGCCATCCTCGTCATCCAGAAAGACTATAACCTCTTAGAGAGTGTCACCTACGCCTTCTCGACGGCCCTCGGCTTTGCCCTTGCCCTCATGCTCTTCGCCGGCATCCGCGAGCAGCAGTCGCTGGTGAAGATCCCTAAAGGCATGCAAGGCATGAGCATCGTGCTCATCACTGCCGGCCTCCTCGCCCTGAGCTTCATGGGCTTTAGCGGACTGGAGAACGGCCTCCGCACGCTCTTTGGCCTGTAACATCGGCTTCTCACCCGCATCGGCTTTTCACGACTTAGCACGACACAAAAATGGTTCTTCGGTTTTCGGATTGATATCAGCAGACAGCCTCGGAGAGGCTGACTTTTACATAACCCCAGACTAAGGGAGCGATAGCGACTGCAGTCTGGGGATTATTGTGACTGTTTGTCTGACTGATCTCCAGCCTCGAAGAGGCTGACTGCACGATAGTGCGCTATGTTTTTAGCCGTTTAAATCATAGTGCATTGCGCGCCAAGGCGCAGTCAGCCTCTCCGAGGCTGGCATTCAGGTATTCCGTATGCGACCTAAACCCCAGGCTGCGTCGCTGCGCTCCTTGTCTGGGTTATGCAGAGTGTGCCTCTCCGAGGCACTTATCAATCCGAAAAGCTGAAGAACCCAAAAAATCCCTGTAAGAGGGACAATTTCAAAGAATATTGTCCCTCTTACAGGGATTTTTCGTATCTTTGCACGAAAAAGGAGTGTTATGGTAGATCTAATTCTTTATCAGTATATGGACGAGATGCTTCGTCAGACTACAGAGAAGCATTTCAGATACCTCTATCAAGAGATTGAGTGGTCAGCAAGGATGATTGGCATCGTGGGACCGCGTGGTGTCGGAAAGTCAACCATGTTGCTGCAGCATATCAAAAACCATCCCAATAGGAATAAAATGTTGTATGTCTCAGCCGACATCATATATTTTAACACGCACACACTTGTCGATCTTGCTGATGAGTTGGTGAAAGATGGGGGAAATTACCTCTTTATCGATGAGGTACATAAATACAAGAACTGGAGCCAGGAACTGAAGCAGATCTATGACGTCCATCCGGATCTTCATGTTGTGTTTACAGGTTCGTCCATTCTCGATATCTATGAAGGATTGTCAGATCTCAGTCGCCGCGTATTGCTTTACCATCTACAAGGACTGTCGTTCCGTGAGTTTCTGCTTATTCAGCACGAGATCGAAGCACCGGTGCTTACACTGAAAGATATTGTTGACAATAAAGCTGTCATCCCCGACGTGTCTCATCCGCTTCCTCTCTTCCGCGAATATCTTGCCAAAGGTTATTATCCTTTTAGCAATGAGCCTGGCTTTGAGATACGTGTCAACCAGATGGTGCAACAGACAATAGAGTCGGATATCTCACAATATGCTGACCTCAAGCCTGCTACGGCAAGAAAGTTGAAACAACTACTGAGCGTTGTATCATCCCTTGCTCCGTACAAGCCTAACTTCGATAATCTCTCAAAAGAAGTTGGAATAAGCAAGAATAATGTACCGGACTATCTAACCTACCTTGAGAAAGCAGGACTGTTAGGGTTGCTTCGCGACAATACGTCCGGCATGCGTTCCCTTGGCAAGATTGAGAAAGTATACGTCGACAACCCGAGCCTGATGACGGTTCTCTCCGGAGGAACACCTAACGTCGGCAATCTGCGCGAGACATTCTTCTATAACCAGACACGACTACGGAACAACGTCATGGCATCAAAAGAATCAGACTTCTTCATTGCTCCCTACACCTTCGAAGTAGGAGGGAAGAACAAAGGCAAACGGCAGATAGAAAATGTTGAAAATGGTATCATCGTCAAGGACGATATTGAGACGGGGCACGGCATCATTGTACCTTTATGGGCATTCGGCCTAAACTATTAATTCATCCTTCCAACAACTGTAACAACATAAACAACCAAAACAACAAAGGATGTATAGATGAAGTTGTCAAAGTTGTGCCAGTTGTTAAAGTTGTTGGGGGCTTCTCTGCCTGCCGAAATGTCGTGCTAAGTCGTGAAGAGTCGTTGCAGATCTCTACCATGTCGTGCTAAGTCGTGAAGAGTCGATGCAGGAAAAGTCGTTGCGCTATTCCACGATGATATACCCGTCGTCGTTGCTATTCGTGCTTGCCGGCTTCTTCGGCTTGGGCAGTTGCTTAAGCTTACCGTTCTTATCGAAGAGACCGTAGGTCGTACGGAGCACACTGAACTCAGTGCGGCGGTTAAGCTGGTTGCAGACCTCCTGCTTCTTCGGATCCTTCAAAGCCTTGATGAACTGCTCCGTCATCACCTCGCCTTCTTTCAGCCACGGCAGACGTGCAGCGAGTTTTTTGTTCACCTTACGCGGCCGTTCCTTACCATAGCCAACGGGCGTGAGGCGGTCGGCAGCAATGCCATGAGCAATGAGGTATTTGATAACCGACTCAGCACGTCGTTGCGACAAGCCTTTGTTGTATGCGGCTGAACCGACATAATCGGTGTGTGCAGCGAGCTCAATGGTGATATTCGGATTATCGTTGAGGATACCAATGAGCTGGTTGAGAGCTGTCTTCGAACTGTCACGCAACGTCGCCTTATCAAAGTCGTAGAAGATATTATCGATGAGCACCGGTGCCGAGATATTGGCAAGGGCAAACTGCAAGGTCGTGTCGCGCGACTCCTTCGGTGCCTTCAGCGCCTTCACCTCTTCCTTATGGTTGAGGTAACCCTTGCAAGACGCGAGAAAGAGATAACTCACGCCGGGGTTCAGTGCCTTCGTGAACGAGCCGTCGCTACGCACTGTGATCTTCTCATTCGTACCGTCGTCGCCGACACAATAGACCTGTGCCTGCGGCAGTTCATAGCCGTCCATCTCGTAGACCCAGCCTTTGACGGTTTGTTCGATCTCTGGATTGACAAACGAATAGAGATGATCCCAGCCACGCATGTCCCCACGGTTACTGGAGAAGAAGCCTCGGTTGTGGACGCCTTCAAAGGTCATGCCGAAGTCGTCGCCTTGCGAATTGAGCGGATAGCCGGGATGAGACAACGTTACTTTTCCCTTTTTGTCGGTGTGTGCAATGAAGATGTCGTAACCGCCAAGGCCCGGATGGCCCGTGCTGGAGAAATAAAGGTCGCCATTGGGTCGGAAGGTCGGAAACGCCTCGTCGCCCTCTGTGTTGACAGGGCTGCCGAGGTTCTCCACACCGCCCAAGCCGTGCGACGTGATGCGCACGCGCCAGATATCGAGCCCGCCTTTACCGCCCGGCATGTCGCTCGTGAAATAGAGCCACTCACCATCGGGCGAGATGGCTGGATGGGCAAAACTCGAAAGCGTGTCTTTTGAAATCTCCACCGCCGTTGGTTTGCTCCAAGAAGCATCGGCCCGCGACGACTTTACGATCTTAGCGTATCGGGGTGACGATGGATCGGTGACACACTGCGTGAGATACATCTCATGTCCGTCGGGCGTGAAGCAACAGGCACCTTCGTCGTAGGCCGTGTTGACTCCTGTCACCGCTTCCGGCTTGCCCCACTTCCCCTTGTCGTCCTTGGACGAATGGAAGATGTCACCCGGCTTCATACCCGTGATGCCACTGAGGTCCTCTCCTTCCGCCTCCTTACGTGTCGACGTGAAGTAGATCTCATCTGCATTGTCGCCCAAGAGCGCCGGCGAATAGTCTGCCCGGCGCCCGTTGAGAACATCCACGCGCTTTACGGTATAGCGACTGCCGAGCTGTTTGATCTCCGGAGCTTTCCGTGCGGCTTCCAAGCCCTCCTTCGCCTGAGCGTTGGTAGGCAGAGAGTCGAGCACATTTAGGTATTCCTTCACGGCACCTTTGTAGTCACCGTTCTTCATCAGCAGGCGGGCGAGTTCGAGGTGATCCTTGGCATTATCCTCATGATAACGGATAGCGTTACGGTAAGCCACGATGGCCTTGGCTGTCTGCAGACTTTTGTCGTAGCAGTACGCCATCTTGCGCGCTATCGTGCCCCGCGTCTTGCGTTCTTTCGGCTCCGTCTTCTGATAAGCCTGCTTAAAGTTGTCCGCGGCATCATAATACTCCCCCAAGGCAAGGTTCTTTTCACCCTGCTTCAGGTATTTGTCGGCGCCACAAGAAGTCAGCAGCAGAAGAGCGACAAAAAAGAGAATTATGTGCCGTGGAAAAGACATAGATTATTGGTTATTGACCTTGATGATCTTTGTCTTCGGCAACTCCTTGTTACGGATATTGACACGCGTGACAACAGCCTGGGCGAGGTTGATGAATGCCTGGCCGGTCATGCTGTCAGCATCGAGTGCAGCAGGCTTGCCGGCATCACCACTATCACAGATACCCTGGACAAGCGGGATCTGAGCAAGCAATGGTACATTCATCTCCTTGGCGAGATTCTTGCAGCCGTCCTTGCCGAAGATATAATATTTGTGGTCGGGCAGTTCCTTAGGCGTGAACCATGCCATGTTCTCCACGAGTCCGAGGATAGGAACATTGACCTTGTCGTTAGTATACATGTCGATACCCTTGCGCGCATCGGCAAGCGCCACCTTCTGCGGTGTCGATACGATGACGGCGCCCGTGATGGAGAGTGTCTGCAGGAGTGTGAGGTGGATATCACTCGTCCCAGGAGGCGTGTCGAGAATGAAATAGTCGAGATCACCCCAGTCGGCATCAGCAATGAGCTGTTTCAGAGCTGCTGTCGCCATGCCGCCTCGCCACAAAGTTGCCGTATCGGGATTGACGAAGAAACCGATGGAGAGAAGTTTCACGCCATATTTCTCTATCGGCTCGATGAGCTGACGCCCGTTTTTCTCCACGCCATAAGGACGTTCTTCCTCCACGCCGAACATCTTCGGCATCGAAGGACCGAAGATATCGGTATCGAGCAGACCAACCTTGTAACCTAATCGTGCCAGGGCGATGGCGAGGTTGGCGGAGACCGTGCTCTTACCTACACCACCCTTGCCGGAGCTGACGGCAATGATGTTCTTCACGTTCGGCAGAAGTTTGCCTACCTCCGGGCGCGGAGCACTCTTAAACTCAGTGCCTATCGTCACCTCAACCTCGTCGCCGAGCTTGTATTTCAGCGTTGCTTCAGCCGACTTCACGGTCGACTTGATGAACGGATCGGTCTCACGGGGGAAGATGAGCGAGAAGCTCACCTTGTTGCCATTGATACGCATGTTGTCGGCCACCATGTCACTCTCCACGAGGTTCTTCTTCGTGCCAGGATAGATGACCGTGGCAAGGATGTCACGTATCAGTTTCGGATATAATGTCATAATCTGTTTTGTATTACTTACGTGTTATGTATTATTAATTAGGGTAGACAAAAGTAAGCATTCTCTCGTAGAAATCCAAATAAAAACTAAATATTTTAGATGTGGTAAGAATAATTAGTACCTTTGTGTGCAAGCGATAAACATATTTACCCATGAAATTCCGAAATATACTGTATACACTCTGCTTCATCCTCACCCCGCTGTTCTCTCAAGCCCGCCCCACAGCCCTCTATTCGGGCAGCAGCGTAAGCTATACCGTTCAGAAGAAACACCTCCCGGTCGTAAACAAGGCATTAGAGCTGATGGCAAGCGACTTGAAATCTAATTCTAAGAGAAGCATTAAAACTGAACTTCTCATCTTCCAGCTCGACATGGCATCGAACAAAGACATGAAGACGCTCGGAGAGATGCAGGTACCCGTGATGGACATCATCGCCAAGAAAGACGCTTTCTGGATTGGCGTGCGTGGCACGAAGACGGTCATCGTCGGCAGCAACGGGCGTGGCACGGCTTACGGCATTCTCCAGTTTGCCAAGACGGGCTCCCCGAAGGACAAAGTGAAAGGCCTCACAGAGGTTCCGTCGGTGGAATACCGGGGAATATCGCTCGAGGGATCTCAGAAGACTGATTATCACAAGCTCTTTGAAGACATGCTGCGGCGACGTATCAACGTTCTCTGCGAAGGCTGGGACAGTGGCGACGTACCCGATCATTTCGTCCACAGTCTGCGCCAGAAAGCTGACTCTTTCGGCATTCTTCTTGCCACCCCTCACGGATCCCACGGTTTGCGCCTGCAAAACATGAAGAAGAGCATGACCGTCAACATCGGTTGGGCTGACGATAACTACGGATATATCGCCCCCGTCGATGACGGTAGCGACAACGGTGCCGTCTATCATCTCGCCTATGCCGGCAAGCCTCACAGTTACCTCTGGCTCTGCACTACGCAGCCCGGGCTCATTGCCAATGAAATGCAGACAGCCTATCGCAAAGGGGCCGACCATCTGTGGATGGCAGTGGTCTACAACCCCGACGTAGCCGCTTATCAGCTCGACCTGATGATGGACATGGCGTGGAATATCAAGTCCGTCAATCCGAGTAACACCCGACAGCATCTGCGCGACTGGCTCACAAAGCAGTTCAACTCCAGAGTTGCCAATGCGCTCGTAGAACCGCTCAGTCAGTATTTCCGCCTCACAGACATCCGTAAGCCGGAGTTCATGGATTTCACCCAGCAGAAAGCGCCATCGAGACACAACAAGAATGGGGACGGAGGCATTGCCAACACCGACTTCAACGCAGAAGAGTTTGACAATGAACTCGACCGTTATCTGAACAATTATTATCATGTATGTAAGCAGGTACGAGAAGCACGTCATTATGTCGCCGATGAAGACAGCGACAAGTTCTTCACGCTCGTCGAATATCCTGTCTGTGCCTCGGCGCAGATGGCAGTGAAGATGCTTGAGTCGCAGGAGTCGCGCCTCATCGCCCGTCCCGTCAGTTTCCACCATGACAGTGAAGCCTTGGAATCGGCTGCTCGAAGCATCAAGGCCTATCGGAAGATACAGGAACTCACCTCTTTATATAATAACGCCATGGCACGCATGCGGCGACAGAGCACAATGGATGCGGCTCCTCAGGACCTTGCTGTCTTTGGCGCTCCACAACTCACCGACACACTGAGTGAGGCAGAACTGCAACAGTATGGCAACTACACGCACAGTGACGCTGCGCTCGACAACGATAACAATATCGTCGGCACGGCAGCCCGTTACGCCATTGCCAGTCAGGACACGAGGACCATCGACCTTCTCGGCCGGTCTCTGAAAGCCGTGGAACTCAACCAAGGTGACTCGCTGACTTATCGGTTCACGTCAGGTACAGTCGGCGGTGTTCTTCGCCTATCTTTTGTTCCCACCCATGCCCTCGATGGTGGCAGTCTGCAGTGCAGCGTACGCATCGATAACAACACACCACGAATAGTTATCATCACTAATGGTGAGCAAGGCGAGCAATGGGCCGATGACGTTCTGCGTGGCCAGGCCCTTGTCACGCTCCCCGTGGCACTTGACACCGGCTCGCACACGCTCACTGTCAAGGCGCTCTCCGATCATGTTGTCTTAGACGAGTGGATGATTGACCGCGATGCCGACCGCCGGTTCTATGTATTCCCCGTACAGCCATAGGAGGCGGCAACGGTAACCAAAGCCTTGCGTCTCACTCCTCATTCCTCACCCCGAACTCCTATCTCCTAACTCCTATCTCCTAACTCCTAACTCCTAATTCCTATCTCCTAACTCCTCACTTATTGTAAAACACCTTTCCAGCCCTGTCGATATGCTCGCCTATGGGCGTTCCCCGCTTCTCCTCATAGTGCAACAGATCCACCTTGTAGAGCAGTCCGAGGTCGTCGATGTCGTTATAAATACGCAGCAGCTCCTCGTGGTCGATGTCCTCGCCCACCAATGCCAGGTCGATGTCAGAGCCCGTGCGGAAGTTGCCTTTCGCACGCGACCCGAAGAGTATCACCTTGCGCACTTTGGGATGCCGCCGGAACACCGAGCGCAGGTCGTTCATCGTCCAGTCGCTCAGTCCGAATTCATTCAGTGTGGTCATAGAAACATTGATAACAACATATTACTCACCAAACTGTTGTTGCTGCGAAGCCAGCGTCTCGCTGAGTTTTTGCAGCAACGGCGTGTAGGTATTGAAGATAAGCTCCACCACGCGCTGCGCATCCTGCTCGTCATAGGTATGCGACATCAGCGTCCGGTCTTTAGCCATCTGTCGCCAGGCATCGTGGTCGTCTATCAGTCCATCCGTGAAAGCTTCGCGCAAGGTGCCGTTAGGACCACGCATAAACTCATAACCCTTATACTCCAATAAGTCTTGCATAACCTTCCAAGCCAACTCGTAGGTGAACTCAAACCACTGTACCAGTCCGCTTTGCTCCAGTTCTGACAAGTCGGACGGGCAACGTCCCGAAAGCGTGACGCTCTCTAATTTCTTCAGTGCCTTCTTGAAACTATCATAACGCTGCAGCCAGCGCACATCTTTGTTCTCTGCCATAAACATTCTAATTATTTATCACTCTTCAGTCCCAACTCCTTGAAATTGTAGGCGAAATAGTGAAAGAAATTGCTTACCCGTGGGTCGTCGCAGTTGCACAGCACCGTCTTGCCACGGAAATGTTCTTTATAGTGCCGCAGCTCGTTCTCGATGTCGATGAGCTGTGTGTAAAACTCATCTTTCTTGTTCTTGGCCGCTTGGTTTAGTCTTGTATTCTTTGGCATAGTCTTCTATTCCTGTATCTTATTGCAAAGATAAGGATTTATCTGTTACCAGGCAACAGCAAAGCAGTTTTTATTTCATTATTAATCTTATCCTACGGCTTACTACCGGAAGGTCCGCCCCGAAAGGTCCGCTGTCCTCAGCGGACAACACTTATCCTGACTTCGTCAATGCGCCACCCATATTTAATCAGCACATTGCGCCTCGTCACGATCTTGCCTCATACGTGTCACGATCTTGCCACAGACGTGTCACGATCTTGCCTCATACGTGACACGATGTAGTTTAACGTTTGGGTGTGTTTCAAATACATAAAAACACAGAAGACTCAGCGTTTCAAGAAACACTGAGTCTTCTATGGAGTTGCTTTAACGAAAGTATTAGTATGCGTCGCCCTTCTCAATCTCTGCTTTGGAGAGGTGCGTCTTGTCGATGCTCCAAACTTAGACCCTTGAGTCTTCTAACAAATAGAGAATTGTCCTATACCTTTCATGTCTAAAGAGGCAGAGATGCCCAATGCGCGTAGTATGCGTATCAATGTAGAGAAAGTGATACTACTTCCCTTCTCCAATCTTGAAATCTGGGAACGTTGCACTCCCACCTTCTCACCAAGTTGCTCTTGTGTAAGATGACGTGACAGGCGAGCCTTTCTGATGGCTTCACCAACATGGTAGGCATGTATGTCATCTGAGACTTTCTTCTCAAAGTCGTCTCGCTCTGTAGTTCCGACAGGACCCAGGTCTCTGTCAAGCAACTCATTCATGGTATATACTTTCATTTCTTACCTCCTTGTTTCTCCTTGTAATATTTATCTCGTATGGATTCGGCCTTAGCTATGTCTTTCGACGGCACCTTCCATGTTTTCTTAACAAAGCCATGGGTAGCGACAACCATGCGTTTATTCGTCACATCCCAAAAAGAGAGAAGACGGTATTGTATTCCGTTGTAGAGCGTGCGAAATTCCCACAAGTCTGAACTGCCATCCAGCTTCTTGAACAAATCGCTATCCCTAACTCCTCCCGCAACTTTTCTGATGTTATAGTATATCTTTTTACGAGCTTGAGGCTGAAGAGTTCTGAGAAACTCTGACGCATCCTCTAAGAACACCACTTCAAACAGACTACCCTCTTCCATTTTCCTTAATTAATAATGCAAAGATAACAAATGTTTCTATTATACGCAACAAAATAAAGATTTTATTTTGCGTTAGCTCCACGAGCCTGGGTGCCTACCATATTTGTGGTAGGTGCCTCACCTGTTTGCGGTATAAAATATACCCTTCATGGGGTATTGTGGGGTATGTGAAAACCTATTAACTTTGCAAACAAATTAATAAAGATATTAATCACACACAATTAATAGTAAGAAAGATTATGAAACAGATGATGAACATGGTCTGTTCGACAGCCTGTCGAATGTGTGCCTGTATGGGCATGAAGAGAACAGTACACCGATTGTATAACGTAACCTCTTTAATAAACAGACGTTTTTATGAACAGACATTTAACACATATTCTTTCAGCCTTAGCCCTGAGCTTAGCTACCGCCACCGTTTGGGCTGACAACAACCGTGGGGCCGACAACAACGCCTCCGCCAACAATACCACCACCTATTATATCAACGCGCCGCGCTTCGTGCGTCCCATTCTGAGCCAGTGGATCAGTGACTATGAGCAGAGTCATGGCGGTGTCCGTTTTGCCATTGCCAAAACGGCAGAGACCCGTCAGAACAGCGCGCTCGACATCCTTACTTCTGAAAGCGAGCCCACTTCGCGAAGCCACAAGACTTTTGTTGCACGCTACGCCATCCTTCCCGCCGTAGCCAAAGGATCGGTAGCTGAGCAGATCGTAAGGAAACATAATCTCAACAGCAAACGCATCAAAGCCCTTTTCTTTCTGAAAGACGACATCTCGGAGAACGAGCCGGAGCCCGACGGAACCGACAAGGCCGCCAGGCAGCTCACCGTCTACAGCGCTATGAGCGCGAACAGCATCACGGCCGCTTTCGCCCGTTTCTATTCCGAGGATGCCGGCAGCTACCGTGGCAAGAAGATTGCCGGCGACGATGCCTTCCTCAATCAGGCCCTGGCCAAAGACACGAAGGGCATCACCGTCAACGCCGTCTCCAATCTCTTCGACATCGACAGCCGTCAACCTGTCAACGGCATCAGTGTCGTGGCCGTGGACAAGGACGGACAGGAGGCTGTCTCCAATCTCGACAAGCTCCTCACTGCGCTGCAGAGCGGCAGTAACAACAAAGACGTGGATATAGAGAAGATAGGCTTCGGCTATCAGGATAATAAAGACCTGTCCGACTTTGTCAACTGGGTTGCCACCAACGGCAGCCGCTACACCCAGCGTTTCGGTTTCCTTCCCGTGAAATAACCAGTCAGTATCCTTTTTTTCATACAGTTCAGTCAGTTTTAATACAGTTCATTCAGGATGATCATTAGAAATATTCTTGCGGGCGCAGTGCTCGCGACAGCCCCCGGTATGCTCTTTGCGCAAGCCGTACTGACCGGCACCGTCACCGATGCCCAGAACAAGGAGGCGCTTATCGGCGCTACCATCACGGTGAAGAACGGTCATGGCACAGGCGCGGTGACCGACGGCGACGGGCGGTTCCGGCTGTCGGCCCAGGCCGGCACTCCGCTCACCCTTGTCGTCAGCTATGCCGGCTACCGAAGTCAGGAAATCGATGTCTACGACGACGAAGAACCGCTCACCGTGAGCCTTCGCCCCGTGAGCGACTTCCTCAACGAGGTTGTCGTGGTAGGTTACGGCTCACAGAGCCGGACTCAGCTCACCGGAGCCGTGACGACGGTGAAGGCGGATATCTTTGAGAAGTCGGTGGCGCCGACCCTTGACGCGGCCCTCCAGGGGCAGGTGGCCGGCCTCAATGTCACCGCGGACAGCGGACAGCCCGGCGCGGCCAGCAGCATCCGCATCCGCGGAGGCAACTCTGTCACAGCCTCCAACGAACCGCTCTATGTCGTCGATGGGTTCATCTATTATAAAGACTCGGAGAACAGCGGAACGGGCATAGGTGCCATCGAGAGCAGCCTCAATCCGCTCTCCACCATCAACCCCTCCGATATCGAGCGCATCGAAGTGCTCAAGGATGTCAGTGCCACGGCTATCTACGGCAGCAGGGGAGCCAACGGAGTCATCCTCATCACGACCAAGAAAGGAACCGCCGGGGCGAAGAAAGCCAATGTCAACTACGGCTACAGCATAGGATGGAGCAAGGTTGCCAAAAAGCTCCACCTCCTCAATGCTTCCGAATGGGCCCAGTATCAGAAAACCTACTGGGGCAACAAAGGCGGATGGACGGATACCGACATCGCCGCGTTGGGCAGCGGCACCGACTGGCAGGACGCCGTCCTGCAGACAGGCCTGCAGCAGAACCATGAGCTCAGCATCAATGGAAGCACCGACAAGGGACGTTACGCCTTCTCAGCCAACTACACCGACCAGCAGGGCATCGTCATCAACACCGGGTTCCAACGATACAACTTCCATCTCAATGCCGACTGGGAACTGCAGAAGAACTGGAAGCTCGGCACCTTCATCACCTACGGACGAAGCAAACAGAAAGGCTTGACAACAACCGAGCAGACCGCCTTCAACTCCTCGCCCTACTCAGCCGGCATCACCAACAGCTTCGTCTACGCGCTGCTCATGCCGCCGGTCATCAGCGTCTACAACAGTGACGGGTCTTACAACTTCACGAACCCTTACGAGTATGCTTATTTCGCCATCGGCGACCACGCCGCCAACCCGGTCTATGACCTGAAAGAGAGCGTGGCAGAGAACATCAACAACTACCTGCTGAGCAACGTATGGACCAGTTACCGTCTGGGCGACTTCACGTTCAAGGCCGCTTTAGGACTGAACTCGGAGAAGCTCACGCAGAACTTCTTTGCCGGAGCCTACAGTGCCCTCGGGCTCGCGACCTCGGGCATAGGAGGCACAGGCAACCGTCAGACCGACGTCTGGCAACAGGAATATACGGTCAACTATGTCCACGACTTCGGCAAGGCTCACCACGTCGATGCCCTCGTGGGCTACACGGAGCAGCGCGAGAAATATACCTACAGCAGCATCCGAACGAGCCATTTCACCAACGAGACGCTCAAGCAGTATAACCTCGGCGACGGGTCGTCGATCTATACACCGCAGACAGGCATCAGCAACTCCAAGCTCCACTCCATCATAGCCCGGGCCAACTACACGCTCCTCGACCGCTACAACGCTACGGCCACATTCCGCACCGACCACTCCACGCGCTTCGCCACCGGCCACCGGTGGGGCTATTTCCCCTCGCTCGGCTTGTCATGGAACATAGAGAAGGAGGCGTTCCTCAAAGACGTACGACAGCTCGACTACCTCAAGCTGCGACTCTCCGCCGGAACGGTAGGCAACCAGGAGATTCCCGACTATGCTTTCACCACATCCTACAGCACCGGATCCTATGGCGGCTCGTCGAGCTACTCGAAGAGCAACACCGCCAACGCTGATCTTAAATGGGAGACCACGGCAAGCTACAATGCCGGTCTCGATGCCGGCTTCTTCGGCGGACGGTTAGATGTCGTGCTCGACGCTTATTACAAGAAGACGAGCGACCTGCTGCTCACCGTGCCCACCGGTTTCGCCTCCGGCACGTCGACCCAACTGCAGAACGTAGGCAACGTGGTCAACAAAGGTGTGGAGTTCTCTGTTGACGGCACGCTCATCCGCCGCCGCAGCCTCACTTGGACCGCAAGTGCCAACATCGCCCACAACCACAACGAGATAACGAGCATGGGAACGGCCAACAACATCATCATCGGGGCAGACAAACAGCAGATCCTCGAGACAGGGCAGGCCTTAGGCTCTTTCTATGGACTGCAGTTCGACGGCATCGTGCAGGCCGGTGAGGATGTGAGCCAGCTGCAGACCGTCAACGGCATCACCCCGAAAGCCGGCGACGTGAAATATAAAGACGTGAACGGCGACAAGCGTATCGACGGCAAGGACCGTGTCGTCCTGGGGAGCATCCAGCCTAAGCTCACCTATGGCTTCTCCACCAATCTCCAATGGCGCGGGCTCGACTTCTCCGCGAGCTTCGCGGGGAGCTACGGCAACAAGCTCTACAACGCCCTGGGCCGCCGCCTCGAGCAGACCGGCGACTCCTACAACACCCTCGCCACCATCAAGGGTTCGTGGACCACGGCCAACGCGAGCAACACGCTCCCCATCGCCAGCTACACGCGCGCCTTCTCCTATATCGACAGCCGATATGTGCAGAGCGCATCCTATCTGAAGCTGCGCAACGTCACCATCGGCTACCGCCTGAGCCTGCCCAAGAGCGTGCCCGTAGGCATCCGACTCTACGCCACGGCCTCCAACCTCTTCACCGTCACGCCCTACAAGGGGTACGACCCTGAGGTGAGCAGCGGTACCGACAACGGAGCTTACCCCTCGGCAAGAACCTTCACCGTAGGTGTCAACGTCTCGTTATAATACGGCTCATTAATATTTCTCATCCTTTTCACCAACAGTTATCAACTTTAATCCCATTAACGCATGAAAAAAGCATCTTTCCTTAGCATCGCGCTTGTTGCCACAACCCTTCTGTCCGGTCTGGCCGCCTGCTCTGACAATACAGCCGACAACACTTCCGGCGGCTCACTCATCGACACGACCAACGTCGTTAAGGATGACGCCAGCGCACTGGCACTCGTCAACGGTGTCTATGCCCACTGGCAGCCACTGAGCTCCTCGTTCTCGTTCATCATTGAGACAAACTCCAACAAGCTCGTCTCCTTCGAGGGAGAGGAGAACGAGGCGGGGCCGCTGAACAGCCGCTTCGAGCAAGCCGCTGACACCTGGTACCAGGTAAAGATCTTCAACCATCTCTTTCTCGGTATCGCACAGGACAACCAGGCCATCTCTACCATCACCAATTCTTTCAAGAACGGCACCGTGACACAGGCCGGCTACAATGCCGCCGTGGGAAAGGCGAAGTTTCTGCGGGCGCTGGCTTATCTGAAGCTTGTGCAGCTCTGGGGCGAGGTGCCGGTATTCACGGACGAAGGCGGAAGCACCACGGAGCGCAAGTCGATCGATGAGGTGTTCAACCAGATCGTGGACGACTTCACCGATGCCGAGGCGCTGCTCAGCAACTATAACGGTGACCCGCGCGTGCCTTCCAAGCAGGCTGCCCAGGCGCTCCTGGCCCGCACCTATCTCGTCTGGGGCGACAATCCGCTGAGCTACGACCAGGTGAACGAGCTCGTGGGCAAGCAGCAGGATCCGGCTTTCACGACCACGCCGAGCCGATTGGAGAAAGCCGTCGAATATGCCGACAAGGTGATCAACAGCGGCCTCCTCGCTCTCGACCCCGACTACAGCAAGCTCTTCGGACGCGACTATGAGAGCAACAAGCGGAGAACCAACGAGCATCTCTTTACCATCGCCCACGACGGCGATGAATATGATGCCCAGGGAAACCACCAGACCCACTGCGGATGGACCTTCCCCTTCCAGAACGGGCAGAACGGACAGGGATACACACAGAACCACCTTGAAGTGGCTGACGATGACCTCGTTGACGACTGGAAGAAAGAGCAGCCCAATGACAAACGACTTGCCAAGACTTATTTCACCAGCATCGTCAACCCGGAAGACAAGAAGACGTACGATTACTATTCGCCTGTCTATACCCCGATCAACGGAAAGGCCGTAGACCAGAGCTATGAGGATGCCGAGAACCTGGAGATCAAGCACAACTCGGTAGACCGCATCGAGATTCGCTATGCCGAGGTGCTGCTCACCAAGGCTGAGGCTCTCGTGCAGCTCGGGCGCAACAGTGAAGCCGCTGAACCCTTCAACGAGCTCCGTAAACGGGCAGGTATAGCCACGGTGGCAGCGCCGACCTTCGACCAGATCAAGCGAGAATGGGACTATGAGTTCACCTATGAACAGTTCTCCCTGCTCAACAGCTATCGCTGGAAGAACCTCATCAGCTCGGTACGGGAAGTGAGCCATTACAAACACTTCGCTGACAATTGGGACAGCCTGGAGACATACACCTCTGATGAGAAGGCTTTCTTCCAGAAGATACACAATCATCTTGTGGCCAAATATAATAATGTGCAGGGAAAGCACTACCGGCAGCCTATCCCGACGGGCCTCAATGGTGAAGATTTGGGAATAGAACAGAACCCGGGATATTAATGGAGGGCAGAGAGGAAGAAGTTTTTTCTTCCTCCACGCTTTCCGATTAAGAGAGAATTGCAGTAATTTTGCAGTATGCAAAACAACTCTGAACAGAAAACAACGATCCGCACCTCGCGGAAACAGATGCTCCTGTGGATGGGCGCCCTTGTCGTGGGTGCCATCCTGGGCACACTGAGCCTGACATGGCTGAACGATTTGATGAACTTTGTGGCGACGGTCTACACGCGGCTGTTCCAGTTTGTCGCCGTTCCCACCATTCTTCTCGCCGTCATCACCACACTGACGATGTTCGGCCGGCAGAAAGATACGGGACGTATCTTCCGCCACGCCGTCACCTACACGGTGCTCACGACCATCGTCGCGGCAGCCGTCGGCCTCGTGCTCTATAATCTCATACGCCCGGGGAACCTGCCCGCGGAGCTCATTCATTCGGGCAACAGCGCCATTCCGCAGGACTTAGGCAAAGAGACCTACTACGACCACATCCTCTCCGTCATCCCCGACAACGTGGTCAGGCCGCTTCTTGAAGGCAATGTACTCTCGTTGCTTCTCATCGCCTTCGCCGTGGGCTTCGCCTTGTCGAAGATGCCGGAGACGGAGAACAAGAAGGTGGTCGTCAAAGGCCTCTTCGGCCTTCAGGAACTGCTGTTCACGCTCATCCGCGGTCTCATCTGGACGTTGCCCGTGGGTATCGTTGCCTTTGCCGCCCAGTTGTCGGCGCAGGTCACGGCAGGTGTCGCCGCCGCCTCACTCGGCCGTTATGTGGCTGTCATCCTCGGGGGCAACCTCATCCAGTTTTTCATCGTCCTCCCGCTCTTCCTCCTGGCGCGCGGTCTCAACCCCGTCCGCACCTTAGGCCGGATGATGCCGGCGGTGCTCATGGCGCTCTTCACGAAGAGCAGCGCTGCCACGCTCCCCGTGACGATGGCCACGGCAGAGAACCGCCTCGGAGTGTCACAGAAGGTGTCGCGCTTCGTGCTGCCTATCTGCACCACGATCAACATGAACGGCTGTGCCGCCTTCATCCTTGTCACGAGTCTTTTCGTCATGCAGAACGGGGGCGCCGTCCTCACCCTTCCCACGATGCTCCTGTGGCTGGTCATCGCCGTCATCTCAGCCATCGGCAATGCCGGTGTGCCCATGGGCTGCTATTTCCTCACCCTCTCGCTGATGACGGGACAGGGCGCGCCCATCGGCATCATGGGCATCATCCTCCCAATCTATACCGTCATCGACATGATAGAGACGGCAGAGAACGTGTGGTCCGACAGTTGCGTGTGCGCCATGACGGATCACGACATCAGCACATGTCCTGCTGATAGGAGTTGAACCAAATAACGGCAGCACCGGAAACATTTCTCCCGTCAAACACACGTTAAGTCGTAGAAAAGCAGTATTTTTGCAAAATAATAGGTATGCATAACAAATAACACGAATATAACGTGAGAAAGAAATTCATCAAGACACTGTGGCTGCTGCTCACTTGCGGAGTGGGCATCACTGCACTGCTCTTTTTTCTGATATGGTTCGGTATCATCGGCTATTCGCCCGACATCGACAACCTCCAGAACCCTATCTCTAAGTCGGCTTCCCAGGTATTCTCAGCCGACGGCCATATCCTTGGCACTTATAATCTCGACCGTTCCAACCGTATCCCCGTGCCTTACAAGAAGCTGTCACCTTACCTCGTGAAAGCGCTCGTGGCTACAGAGGATGTACGTTTCTATGACCATTCGGGCATCGACTTCATTGCCCTGACGCGTGCCATCGTCAAGCGTGGTCTGCTCGGGCAGGCCTCGGCCGGTGGCGGCAGTACCATCACGCAGCAACTTGCCAAGCAGCTCTATTCGGCTCCCGTGCACTCCGCCTCAGAACGTCTGTTACAGAAGCCTATAGAATGGGTGACGGCCATCAAGCTCGAACGCATGTACACCAAGGAAGAGATCATCGCCTTGTATCTTAACTATTTCGACTTCCTCCATGGCGCCGTAGGCATCAAAAACGCAGCCGAGACCTATTTCGGTAAGGAGCCCGCTCAACTCAACATCGGTGAGGCAGCACTCCTCGTGGGCCTCTGCAAGAACCCGTCACTCTTCAATCCCGTGCGCTACCCCGACCGTGCCCGCGACCGTCGCAATGTCGTGCTCGGACAGATGCTCAAGGCGGGTTATATCTCACAGGCAGACTATGAAGAGGACTGTGCAGAACCCGTTACGCTCCACTTCCACCGCATAGACCACAAGGACGGCACGGCAGTTTATTTCCGTGAGTTCCTTCGTCAGTACATGATGATGGACCGACCCGACCCGAAGAACTATCCGTCGTGGAACAAGAAGCAGTATGTCATCGACTCCATCGCTTGGGCCACCGACCCACTCTGCGGATGGTGTAAGAAGAACACGAAGAAAGACGGCACCTACTATAATATCTACACCGACGGACTGCGCATCCACACGACCATCGACTCACGCATGCAGCGCTATGCCGAGGAGTCAGTCTACGGTCACGTGGCGAAGTTCCTGCAGCCGGCTTTCGATAAGGAGAACGCCGAGAAGGGTGCCAACGCACCGTTCAGCGGGAATCTCACGACGCAACAGGTCAACGCCATCATGGAACGTGCCGTGCGCCAGAGTGAGCGCTATATCACGATGAAGGAGAACGGAGCATCCTGGGAAGAAATCCATCGTGCCTTCCATACGCCTACCGACATGTCGGTGTTCACCTACAACGGCGATGTAGATACGGTGATGACGCCCATTGATTCGATCCGATATTACAAGCAGTTCCTTCGTGCCGGCTTTATGAGCATGGATGCCCATACAGGTCAGGTGAAGGCTTATGTCGGCGGCATCGACTTCGCCCATTTCCAATACGACATGGTCATGGGCGGACGACGTCAGGTCGGTTCAACGATCAAGCCATTCCTCTACTCCCTCGCCATGGAGAACGGAGCATCGCCCTGCGACAAGGTGGCGAACGTGCAGCGTACCTATATGGTCGCTGGACGCCCTTGGACACCACGTAACAGCAACCGTCGGCGCTATGGACAGATGGTGACACTGAAATGGGGACTAGCAGAATCGAACAACTGGATCTCGGCTTACCTGATGTCGAAGCTCAACCCACGCCAGTTCGTTGACATGCTCCATAAGTTCGGCATCAACAACCCTGACATCTATCCGTCCATGGCGCTGGCTCTTGGTCCGTGCGAGGTATCGGTGGGTGAGATGGTGAGTGCCTATACGACGTTCGCCAACAATGGTGTGCGCCTCGCTCCACTCTTTGTCACAAGCATCGAAGACGCTGAAGGCAATACCGTGGCAAAATTCGAACCACGTATGGATGAGGTTATCTCGTCGGAGAGTGCATATAAGATGATTGTGGAGCTGAGAGCCGTCGTCGATGAAGGTACCGCCGGACGACTGCGCTACAAGTATGACATGCCGGGTGAGATCGGCGGCAAGACCGGTACGACAAACAACAACTCCGATGCTTGGTTCATGGGCTTCACACCCCAGCTCGTCAGTGGTGTGTGGGTAGGCGGTGAGGACCGTGACATCCACTTCGACTCGATGCAGATGGGTCAAGGTGCCACGATGGCTCTGCCTATCTGGGCTTACTTCATGAAGAAGGTCTACCGAGACCCGACCTTGCCGTATAAGCCCAATGCGACCTTTAACGTGCCGGCCAACTTTAACCCGTGCGGCAAAGACGACGAGACAGGTGGTGCCAATGGCATAGATGAGGTTTACGAATAATATGCAGAAAGATACAGAACAGAAGACAACGATCCGCACATCGCGGAAACAAATGCTGATATGGATTGGCGCCCTCGTCGTGGGCGCCATTCTTGGCACATTGGGCCTCGTATGGCTCAATGATCTGATGAACTTTGTGGCAACGGTCTACACACGGCTGTTCCAGTTCGTCGCTGTCCCCACCATTCTCCTTGCCGTCATCACCACCCTGACAATGTTCGGCCAGCAGAAAGATACGGGCCGCATTTTCCGCCACGCCGTCACCTACACGCTGCTCACGACCTTCGTTGCAGCAGCCGTAGGGCTGTTGCTCTATAACCTCATCCGCCCGGGCAACCTGCCTGCGGAAATGATCCATTCGGGCAATAGCGCCATCCCTCAAGATTTAGGCAAGGAGACTTATTACGATCATATCCTCTCTGTCATCCCCAACAATGTCGTGAAGCCCTTATTAGAAGGCAACGTTCTCTCGCTGCTCCTCATCGCCTTTGCCGTAGGTTTCGCCTTATCGAAGATGCCAGAGACGGAGAACAAGAAGGTGGTGGCAAAGGGCCTCTTCGGTCTTCAAGAACTGTTGTTCACGCTCATCCGCGGCCTCATCTGGACGCTCCCCGTAGGTATCGTCGCTTTCTCGGCACAGTTGTCGGCGCAGGTCACGGCGGGTGTGGCAGCTGCCTCGCTCGGTCGCTATGTCGCTGTCATCCTCGGTGGCAACATCATCCAGTTCTTTATCATCCTTCCGCTCTTTCTCCTGGCGCGTGGTCTCAATCCCATCCACACCCTCGGCCGTATGACGCCGGCAGTGCTCATGGCACTCTTCACGAAGAGCAGTGCCGCCACGCTCCCCGTGACAATGGCAACGGCAGAGAACCGGCTTGGTGTGTCGCAAAAAGTGTCACGCTTCGTGCTGCCTATCTGCACGACGATCAACATGAACGGCTGTGCCGCCTTCATACTTGTCACAAGTCTCTTCGTCATGCAGAACGGCGGAACCGTCCTCACGCTCCCCACGATGCTTCTCTGGCTCGTCATCGCCGTCATCTCTGCCATCGGCAATGCCGGTGTGCCCATGGGTTGTTATTTTCTCACCCTCTCGCTGATGACCGGTCAGGGTGCGCCCATCGGCATCATGGGTATCATCCTCCCCATCTATACTATCATCGACATGATAGAGACGGCAGAGAATGTATGGTCCGACAGCTGCGTATGCGCCATGACAGATCACGACATCAACAAAATCACTCGTCAGGTTTCCTGAGCTCGTCCACAACCTCATTGAACTCAGAAATGATTTGGTTTATTCTCGGATTACTTTTTTGCACAATAATAGCTGAGAAGTTATCTACTCCCTCAGCGCATGTCAGCAAATTCCTTCAAGGAATCTTCTTCCCATTGCCTTTTCTTCTCTATTGCTTTTTTGAATCCAGCAATAAGTTCCTCTTTCGTTTTCTTCTTGTAGGTAATCATAATTTCCTCCTAATAAGTTATTTCAATTGCAAACTTACACAAAATTCCCGAATTATTCCCTAGAAGAGTATGGAATTCTTTTTATCTTTATAGAAAAAAATGGAATGAATGCTAAAAATAATAGGCAAAAAAGTTGGAAGCTAACCATAAATATACTACATTTGCAATGTGGACTTAACAAAACCGCACAAAGCCAATATCCTATCTAAGAAATAGAATCAAAACCACATCATTAACAATTTAATCAAGACAGGCCTATGAACTTCAACAAGAAAAGCCAGGCCCGAAGGTGGATACTCATCTGTCTGGCTGCTGTCGTGAGTTTCATGCTCTACAAGTTCCTGCCCTATGACGTGAATGCCAACAAAGGTTTGGCACTCCTCGTCTTCATGGCGTTGCTGTGGCTCACAGAAGCACTCCCCATCACTATCTCTGCGCTATTGGTACCGATCTTAGGTGCACTGTTTGCCTTTCCAAGCGAAGCAGTGCGCGACGAGGTGACCAACCAGTTGCTGCCTAACTGGGCTGACATCAAACCGATCTCATTCGGTGCCGCATTGAAAAACTTCGCCAACCCCACCATCTTCCTCTTCTTCGGTGGCTTCGGTCTGGCAACTGCACTTAACGTGCAAAAGCTTGACCGGAAGATTGCGCATGGCATCATCAGTCTCACCGGTAACAACTTCAAGCTCGGCATCTTCGGCATCTTGGCCGTATGCACAGTATTATCAATGTGGATCAGCAACACGGCTACAGCTGCTATGATGCTTCCTCTTTCACTTGGCTTGCTGAACGAACTGCCGCAAGGACGCGACAATCACAAGACAAAGACATTCGTACTGCTCGCGGTGGCTTACTGTTGCTCTATCGGCGGTATCGGTACACTTGTCGGCTCACCACCAAACGCTATCGCCTCTGCCGAACTGAACTACACCTTCTACGATTGGCTGAAGATAGGTCTACCCGTGATGATCATCCTGCTGCCCGTGATGCTCGGTGTGCTCTGGTTCATCTTCCGTCCGAATCTCGACTTCGAGGTGCAGAAAGGCAATGAGTTTGAGGAGATTCCTTGGACTAAGAAACGTATCATCACCATGGCTGTCTTCATCTTCACGGCACTGGTGTGGGTCTTTGGCTCAACCCTCAGCAAATGGATTGGCGTGAAGATCGACGACGGTATGGTCGGGCTCTTTGCCGTCGTACTCGTTGAAGCTTTCCAATTGGCCAGTTGGAAAGAGCTCGATGAGCATACAGACTGGGGCGTGCTTCTTCTCTTCGGTGGAGGTCTGGCTCTGTCGTCTCTGCTCCAATTCTCCGGCGCCAGCTATATTCTGGCTCTTGAGGTGAAAAACATCGTGGGTTCAATGCCGCCGATCATCATCATCGCCGCTGTGGCCTTCTTCATTATCTTCCTCACCGAGTTCACCAGCAACACGGCCTCCGCAGCCCTGCTTGTCCCAGTGTTTGCGACAATAGCCACCGAGCTCGGACTGCCGAAGGAGACATTGGTCGTCATCATAGGTATTGGTGCCAGCTGTGCTTTCATGCTGCCTGTTGCCACGCCACCCAACGCCATCGTCTTTGGCACGGGTGAGATCAAGAGCAGTGAGATGCTCAAAGCCGGTGCCGTGCTCAACGTGGTATCGGTCGTTGTCGTGACCCTCTTCTCCTATTTCTTCCTGATGTAATAGAGCCTCAAACAAGCCCTCTCCTATCGGAGAGGGCTGTAGCGACAACTCCTAACCCCAAACTCTCAAAAGCATCGACTTTCCACGACCATCCACGACTTTTGTTGCTTCGCTCCTTTTCTCCCAACAACATGGACAACACACACAACTTTAACAACATAGCATCCGAGCGTCATCGGCGAAGCCGACAGTCGTGAGAAGTCGTGAATAGCCGATGCAAGGAATATTAGTGATGTAACGGTGTCTATGCAGGGGAGGACTTTCCCTGCATGGAATCAAACATGACTCGACTTATTCGAGTCGGGTTTACCTATCATTATAGATTAAATCGAGCCCTTGATTCTTATAAAAAAGGAATTTATGATCACTGGATATCAAGGGCATTCGATTTGTTATTGCTTGACAAATGATAATATGATCAGAAGGATCTTTATGATCCTCAGCTTCGTTAATATCTAAGGTAGAGTAAGTCTTCATTACCTCATTGTCTACCGGCAGAATCGTAATGTAATAGTCATCTGTAATGGAACGAACCATGTCATAAGCCGTTTTCCATTGCTTATTAAGAAGCCGCTTGTTCCTATAGGCAACAATAAGTTCCTTTACCGATTCTGCACTCATATAAAAGACGCTCTCATAATCCTCTAAGATTGCGAGAACATCATTATTAAGACTATCTCTGTCTTGCACAGCATAAACAAAGATATTCGTATCCAGAAGGTAACGATTCATCATAGGAATAATCCCTTCTGAACAACCTGAATATCTCCCTGATGAGCCAAGATGGCTGCCCAGGTCTTGTTTGTCTTTTTTTCTGCCGCGCTCTTTTCTTTTTTATTTTCCATATCCATGTCTATGTCCTCCTATTTACTGATTTCACTTGCAAATATACGACATATTTCTCAACTCTGCAAGATATTAACTGTTTATTTTAGATCGACCCTTCACGGCGGGATATGCTCTGCATGAAGACGGCAATGAGCTGCTCCTCACTGTCACCGATGAGCTGACTCAGCTGCATAGCCTTCTCGATATCGCTACGGAGACGCAGACGACGCTGGAACTTACGCATATACTTCCGGCATTCAGCCTCCTTCAAGTCGGATGAGAACTCATCGTCATTGACCACAGCCATCAGACCGGTGTCCGCCTTCATGCCATCGAAGAGGTGCATGATCTCCTCGCCCCATTTCTTGATCTCGTCGGCGGTGACTTTCTCGCCTTCGTTCCACAGTCTGATCACGGTCAGGACATCCTCTTCCGTGGAGCTGCCTCCACCCCGATGCGGCCCTCCGTTGCCTCTCTCCGTGTCATCATCATCCGGGTCCTCCTCTACGGTGATGCCGGGGAGCTCATCGTCTGTGTCTACCTCCACGTCGATGAACTCGCTGCGAGCAAACTGGCTCTTGATAAACCCATAGAGGTTGCAATAACGAAGCCAGAACGACTGGAAGATCCCGTCGTAGTACCTCTTATCAATCTCTATGACGTCTTTCAGATCCATGATATCATTGTAGAAGGTGCCGTAAGCCTGGCGTACGAGCCGTGCCTTGTTTATATAAAGGTCGGGCAGATCGCTGCCCGTCACGCCCTGCGCCTTCTGAGCCTTTATCTCTTCTTTCGATTCCTGCTCCAACTGAAACTCCCTGGTGATCCACTCCCGCCAGTCGGCCTCCATCAGCTCCAGGGTGTTGCCGTCCTCCGGATTCTTCTTGTAGGAAAGGAACCAGCGGGTATAAGGATAACTCTGCAAGAGGTACTTATAGCTCAGCTCTATCTCCTTCACGACCTCGCCCGGGTTGAAATCGGAGATGACGGTGTGACAATATTTCTTGAAGGCTTTCCGGATATTCTCCACGTTGACATTCTTCCATGACATATCAACAACGTGACACTCCTTCTTGTACTTGCAGATACGGTCCACACGCGATACGGTCTGGACAGCATTGATATCATTGATCTCCTTGTCAAGGAAGAGGGTATGGAGATGAGGCTCATCAAAACCCGTCTGAAGCTTGTCGACGACGATGATGATGCCGTTCTTGGAGTTCTTGAAGTCCTCTATCACCTTTGCCTCACTCTTGTCGCCGTCCTTGTCGCTGTTCAGGCTCTCACACGTCTCCACGCCCTGACGGTCACTGTAGATGATATACACAGGCGCCTTGGCATACTGATGATAACGCGAGTCTTCAGGCTCACACTGTTCGCGCATATACTTCTTGATCTTCTTGAAATAGCGGATGGCGATAGGGATACTGCTCACGGCGAGCATCGCCTTGCCCGTGCCGCGTATCTTGCCATAGACGAGCGAGAGGCAGCGGTCCACGACAAAGCGGGCGAGCTCATCCATGCGCGTCTCGTTCTCATACACGCTCCTCGACGGGTCGTGTACCTTCTTGTCGTTGTCCGTCGCCGGGTCGAAGTCCTCGGGCGGATAAAACTTCATCGAGAGCTTCACGGGGATGATATGCTTTGTCGGGTCAAGGATATAACCGTCGCGGATAGCCTCCGTCATGCTGTAGCTGTCGAAAGGCACCCACAGAGGCACCTCCTTTGCAGAGCTCTTGAACTCACCGAAGCGCGCCAGCACCTTCTCCGTGGGCGTGGCGGTGAAACCGATGATGAGGTTCTTTTTCTTCGCCTCAGAGCCGTCGGCCTCTACCTCCCCGTCGATGACGTCGGCAAGCTGACTGAAGATGTCGATCATCTCTTCGCCCGTCTCTCCGGTCGTGGAGCGGTGGATCTCATCGATGAGGAACACCACGCGCATCTTCCTCAGCTTCTCGTCCGAGGCGAGGATGGCATTGCGGAGCTCGAGAAACTTCTGGATATTGACCACGATGATGCGCTTCTCCCCCGACAAGGCTCTGACGAAGGTGCTCTGGTTGCGGACCTCCACAAACATGCTCTTGTCGATGTTCATATCCATCATCATCGTGTCGAGCTGGTCGCGGAGCTGCAGGCGGTCGACGACGATGAGGATCTTGTCGTAAGCCCACTGACTCTCGTAGCGCAGGTCCTTGAGCTGAAGAGCCGTCCAGCCGATGATGTTACTCTTTCCGAAGCCCGCAGCATATTGCAGCAGGAGGCTGTATACATACTTGTTGTTGCAGCATGCCTCGCGCCTGCGGATGATGTCTTCTATCTTGTCCGGGGCCACGGAGAGATGGGTGAGCTCTTCGCGAAGCTGCCGGATATAATAGTCGGGATCTTTCTCCTTGTCGAGCATCTCACTTACGCGCGCCATGATCTTGTCGCAGCCGAACTTCTGCTTGGGTCGCGGCGTGATGAGGGTACCGGTGTTGCTCGTGCGCGATTTTCTGCCATCCACCTTCTCATATTTATACTTGATGAAGTTGTAGATGAGGATCTCTTTCTCTATCATCTTTTTCGCGTAGAGGGCGCGCATCGTCTCTTTGAACGCCTGGTCCTGCGACAGCGAGGGGCTCGACAGCGGCCATGCCTTGAAGTCCTTCACGATACGCTCGTTGCGATACTGCTCGATGGTCTGCTCCTCATTCTCAAAGGCTTTCATGGCGGCATCGGTATAGCTCTGCACGTTGCGCCAGACATAGGTCTCGTTGATGTCGCATGCCGTGAGATGGATGGCTTTCTCAAAGATCATCAACGCCTCGCGGCGGTCCTCGTCGACGGTGTTGTCGTCGGGGCGGTTGCGCTTCCGCGAGTCCATAAGCTGGATAGCCCTCAGATAGTCGCCGATGATTTTCCCGCGGCCGTCGCTCTCCGCGCTCTGACCCATGATGTTCGTCTTGAGCTCCATATAACCGAGGTAGATGCCGTTGACGAAGAACGTGACGTCGGGGCGGATATGTTCGATGTCCACACCGTCGCAGGCTACGGTGTGAGGCAGTTCCTTGACAGCACTGAAGATGTTCTTCTTGAAGTCGGCATCGCCACGCAGCTCCGTGCCGGAGACGAAGAAGAGCTGAAGCGACTCGCCTTGGAAGGTGATCTTCTGATTCTTGTTCAGAAACGTCGCTACGTTACTGCTCGTGAGCAGACGGCGCTTCACCTCCTCCTTGATGTCGTTGGTGAGTCGTTCCTCGTCGTTCTTGTACCGACTCATCAGCGCCTTCCACGAGACCCGGTTCGCCTCCTGGATAAACTCGATGAGCTGCGAGGGGATGAAGAGATCGGGACTGACGATGTTGGGCGGCGTGTCGCGATAACCCAGTCCGCCTTCGCTCTCTGCCCGACAAATGAACTTCATCACATAGTCTTGCTGTATCTTTGTTTCGCCTGCTGTCATAATCGTTTTCGTTTAATCAACCTTCCGCTTCCCCGTCACCACCTCGTTGATAAGGCTGCGCTTCAACCGCTTGTATGCATCAATCTCCTTCGCCACAATGGATGCCGCACGGTCAATCTTCGAACATTCCGCATCGAGGTAAGAGGCAATGGAACGCTGCTCGGGGAGAGGGGGTACGGGAACCTGAAGAATATTAATATCAGATACGTTAAAGAAAGCCTGATTAGTTGAACCTATAGCCATTTGTTCAATTTCTCGCCTCTTCGTGTAGAGAAAATAATAGAGTATTCTAGGGTCATATTCCTTACACCTTAGTATCATCAAATGACCATCCGTAATTACATGCTTAGGACCCTCATAATCGTATAAACCCACACGACCAACGGAGCCACCACCTAATGTATTCAACAGAACATCATGGTATTGAAGAAACTCATAGCTTGCTCTTGATCTAAAGAAGTCATCAGTTCCAAACTTTATTCCTTCAAACGTTATTCCATCTGTTTGATTATTCTTTTGTCCTAATATGTAATTTTCGTTGTCTTCTAATGTATATTCAGGTGTCTTTCCCATAAATACATCTGAAGTGATATCTTTAATTCTTCTAACTTTCCACCCTTCCGGAATCTTTCCTATCCACTCTACCCCTGAGTCTTTGATTTTTACGTTAGGGTTGAGTCCCCGCGTGACGGCACGGTTGATGACGGATGCCTTCAATCGTGTGTATGCCTCCCGCTTCCGCTCCAATAGCGATATCGCTTGATCAATCTCTGACGTCTTAGAATCAAGATAAGACACGATGCGACGCTGAACGGGGAGAGAAGGCAAAGGAACCGACAAGGATGATAATTCCGAAGAAGTTATAGCAGGGTAGCTTACTCCTATAGAGTTCTTCGATACCTCATCTATAAAATCATTGTTTATCAAACCATAGTAAATGTAGTTCGGATTAACATCTTTCTTGGGTGTCAAAACGGCAAATCCTGTAGAAGCAATATAGTCCTTATAATTTGGTGAGATGAATGCGATTGCTTTCAGATAAGTTCGTACTGTCGATATTATAATATCATTTACTCTTAAAACACGTCTCGCCCTTGAGGGTGCATCACCAAAATACAAAGGTTCACTCTCAGAAATATTTCGACCTGTACGGGTGGATATGACAGAATTTTAAGCTGCAAGCTTAATGCTGATTCTGCTATCCCTTAGCCAAGTTGATAATTCGTTATTCATTTTTGCTGATGTTATAGCAGCCAATGCGCCA